>ERZ1292640.701-Hain-H43-02um-R1-701-length-27384-cov-5_pt1 | contig 27384 bp, 30 predicted proteins | sample MGYA00564404_ERZ1292640 | MGnify/ENA primary metagenome ERZ1292640 (study PRJEB36523, sample SAMEA6512636) | groundwater metagenome | collected 2019-01-08 | study: AquaDiva: Metagenomics assemblies of 32 groundwater samples | reverse complement strand
CGCAACGCGAAAGATCTTTTAAATTTCTCGTGTCGAGTTTTTTTAGTGTCACCTTGATAAATTTGTCCAGGCCAGCAGATTTCAAAAAATAATAATAAGCTTCTGCGGTCACAACAAATCCAGATGGCACCGGAACGCCTTTCGATTTGAGTGTTCGGATCATCTCTCCAAGCGATGCGTTTTTTCCTCCAACGATCGGGACGTCTTTTATGCCGACATCCTCGAACTTTAAAATGTGTTTTTTACTTTTCATTTAAGATTTCGATTTAAAAAGAGTTAGTTCTTCAAACCAATGATAAGATCGGATACATTCGATCCCGTTTCTCCGATATCGAGATAGCCCCCTATCGCTTTCCAGAATATATATGACTGATTTTTATCGAGAACTTGCTGCGGATTTAATCCGAGTTCGCCCACCCTGTCTTTTATCATTCTATCACATAAAACGCCGCCAATATCCGTATTGTCCCTGCCATCAGAGGAAACCGCCATAAGCAGCGAGTCGTCGGGTATGGCCATGAGCGCTCCTATCACAAGTTCTTGGTTTCGTCCTCCCTTTCCGGATTGATGAACCGACACAGTGGTTTCGCCGCCCCATAGAAGGACGGTGCGCGCTTTCGCATTCGCAACTCGTTCGGCAATGGCACGACCGACATCATGCGCCTCACCGGAGATCATCGCATCAATTATTTTTGCCTCGTAACCCCTATCTTCTGCTGCGCGCTTCATTGCGGCAAGCGCGGTTTTATTCGAGACAACAATGATGTTTTTTGTCCGCTTGAAATATCTGTCGTCCTTCGGCGTCTCAAGTAGCCCGCACCCATCCACATTGCACGCCGCGAGTATCTTGTATTTGTCGAGAACTTCCTGCGCGTCTTCAATTGAAGTTAAATCCTTTACGGTTGGGCCGGATGCGACGAATCCTATGTCATCACTTCCCGGCACGTCGCTGAAAATGAGTGAAACCACCCGCGCCGGATACATCGCTTGAGCCAGAAACCCGCCGCGGGCGCGCGACATATGTTTTCGCACTATGTTTACATCCTGAATCGGCGCGCCGGAATTCACGAATGTACCCAAGATGAGGGACTCGCGCTGCCAATTGCCGTCTTCGGGCAGGCACAGGAGCGTTGAACCGCCGCCGGTTACAAGAAAAATCACGAGATCATTTTCTTCTAGGCCAGAGAGGAATTTGAGAAGAGCTATTGTTGCCTCCATATTTTTTTCGGAAGGGAATGGATGGGTTCCGCGGAAACTCTTGATTTTCATAAGAGGCGGGATATCGCCGATTGCGATCAATAAACCGCCGGAAATCCGGTCGCCAAGAATATTTTCGAGTTCCGCCGCCGCTCGAGCGGCGCATTTACCGACGCCGGCTACAATGATTCGACCAACGCTTTTAAGCGGAATTCGTTCTCCGTCGATTACAAGCGTATCGCCGGAAAGAGAAACTGTTTCCCGTATCACGCGTTCCGTGTCGATCGCTTCCAGCCCCGCCTCGGCAATTTCAAGCGCCGCTCGACGAGCATCCGTCAGAGCCAATTCTTCGAAGTTTTTAATTTTTCTCATGGCAGTCTTACAATTTCTTCGCTCTTAATAATACCGCATTTACCGCAACAATAACCGTCGAAAGCGACATTAAAACTGCGGCGAGCGCAGGCTGGAGAAAAATGCCTTTGAATGCCAACGCTCCGGCTGCCATGGGAATTGCCACGATGTTATACCCAGTCGCCCAGAAAAGATTTTGAATCATCTTCGCATACGTAATCCTTGAAAGACTGATTATCTTTGCGATATCACGAGGATCGTTTCGAACTAAAATGATCCCCGCGGATTCAATGGCGACATTTGTTCCTGCCCCAATGGCGATGCCTAGATCCGCCTGCGTAAGCGCTGGCGCGTCATTCACGCCATCGCCTACCATCGCAACTTTTTGCCTTTTGGATTGGAGGATTTTCACCTTTTCGGACTTTTCGTGCGGCAGTACTTTTGCAAAATATTCATCAATCTTCAGTTCTCCGGCGACCCATTTTGCCACGTCCTCGGCATCTCCCGTGATCATTGCGGTCTTCACGCCCATGTCGCGCAGAGTTTTAATCGCCTCGCGTGATTCTTCGCGAATAACGTCGGCGAGCGCCATCGCACCGATTGTTTCACCATCCTTTATGACAACGATTATAGTCTTCCCCTGCCCCGCAAGCGTATCGGTCTCCGCTTTTATTCTGCCGGCAGGAGCCAATCTACGCTCCTCCGCAAGCGATACGCTGCCGACAAACACTTCCGCTCCGCCAATTTCCACCTTCACGCCCTTCCCAGGAATCCTCTGAAAATTTTTTGTTTCCAGAATTTTGATGTTTCTCTTTTTGGCTTCATCTACCATCGCCTTCGCAAGCGGATGTTCAGAGTGGTTGTTCGCAGAAGCGGCATATTGCAATACGTCCGTCTCACTCCACGGGACATTAGGAACGATTCGGTCAATGCCGAATTCCCCGCGAGTCAATGTCCCCGTTTTATCAAACAGAACAATGTCTATATTGCGTGCCGCCTCAAGGGCAAGACGCTGTTTTATCAAAAAACCATTCCTAGCCGCTTTCGTCGTTGAGATTGATGCGACAAGCGGAATCGCGAGGCCCAGAGCGTGCGGGCAAGCGATGACAAGAACCGCCACCATTCGGTTTATAGCAAACGCAGCATCAGATAATACAAGCCACGTTGCAAGCGTGATCCCGCCGGTTACCACGGCAATTATCGTAAGATAATACGCGGCTCTATCTGAAAGTATTTGAAGCCGCGATTTCGAACTCTGGGCTTCGGCGACAAGCCGCATGACGCCGGCCAAAAAGGTTTCGCTGCCAATCTTTGTTACCAGCACTTTGAGCGAACCGTCGCCATTTGTTGTGCCGGCTATAACCGCGCTGTTTTCTTTTTTGGACACCGGTTTTGACTCACCCGTGGCTACGGATTCGTTAACATCCGAGATTCCCTCTCTAACTATTCCGTCGGCCGGAATTCTGCCTCCAGGCTTCACCAGAACAATATCATCTTTTCTTAGTTCCGAGAGCGGAATGATTTCCGTTTTCCCGTTTCTGATTACTTCCGCCTGATCCGGCAACAATTTTGAAAGTTCTTTGAGAGCGCTCTGGGCGCCGGAGACAGCTCGCATTTCCAGCCAGTGCCCAAGTAGCATGATAGTGATCAGCGTGGCAAGTTCCCAAAACAAAGTATCTTTGCCGCCGAGGAAAATTACCGCGACACTATAAAGATATGCAACCGAAATCGCTAATGCGATCAGCGTCATCATGCCGGGAAGTTTTGCTTTTAGTTCTCTGTAGGCGGAAGTGATAAATACGGATCCGCCATAAAAGAAAATGACTGATGCCAATACAAACGGCACGTATACGGAACCGGGAAACGCCGGGGCTTGGTAATTGATAAGCTTCTGAGCGATATCGGAATACGCGACTATGGGTATGGACAGCGCCAGGCTCGTCCAAAATTTCGCTTTGAAAATGTTCGTGGAGTGCCCGGCGTGTTTGTCGTGTTCTTCATGGCCAGATACTTTTGTTTTTGGGCTTGCTGGCACTAAATTCATTCCGCATTCCGGACACAGCCCAGATTTTTCCGAAACAATCTCCGGATGCATCGGGCAGGTATACACCTTAGCACCTTTATTTAAATTGTGATTATGAATATTCATACAATTTATTATAAGTTCCACGTAAATGACCGTTCCGGAACGCCGCCAGCATCTTTAATCTTTAGTTCTACATAAGAGGGAATAGGATTTACCGCTTCAAATACCAATACTCCTTCGCGGTGATGACCGCCAGTTTCCTGCCCTTCCCAGGCGAGCGGACGATATGTATTGCTTTTATCATCAATTAAATCTACCACAGTAAGCAAATCATCGTCTAAGTTTCCAGAATGGGTATCAAAGACTACTTGGAATTTCCATGTTTTCGTGTCTTTGCCTAACTCGACCGGAGTTACTCTGACCGTTACCGGCGGTTGATCATTAGTTTGAGTCTGCCAATTACTATGTGCCGTGTTTGCCGATTGTTTTGCTAGTTGATTACTGGTTGATTTTGGTTGCTCACGGTTAACAATTCCAAGATAGAATAAAGCGAAAGCGACTAAACCAATAATTGCGTAAAGCAAGTATTTCATGTTTGTTTAAGTTTAATGATTCTGTTCGATATATAGAAAATGCCGCCGAAATTAAACAAAAGGCCTACCCAGAAAAGTTCAACCTGATACTGCGCGGCAAATGTCACAATGCCGACAGTCCCAAGAACTGGAATAAGATTTGCAAGGTAATGAGTACAGCAAGAAATCATCGCCGCGGTTGACGTTGTGCCGGTTACTTTCAAAACCTTGCCTTCGCCGCGCTTTCCTTTAATGAAACCTCTTATATACGTATACAACCCGATCTGAACACCGAAGCCGAGAGCAAGACTTACAATGAAATACCAAAAAACGGAAAATTGATCTTGAGCAAAATTCCAGCCAGATACCAAAGAAAGCACCGTAAAATAAATTCCAAGCAAAATCATGGTTGCGAGTATTCCATACAGCATAGATTTTGCGATGCTATTTTGCATAAGTATAGTTCGATAGATTCACCATAATTTTGATTGCGTCGAAGGATTATTTTTCTTTATTATTCCGCTCTGCGCGCAATTTTCCATCAAGAATGTATTGAATCTGACTTTTCTGAAATTCCTCTTTGCATGTTTTGCAGCAGAGGTGATAAACATTGCCGCCAAATTTTAAAATGGCGTATTTCTCTTTCCTCCTAAGTTTCTTTTTGCAAACCGGATCGATATAAAGCATAAAAATTAGTGGCAAGAATGTTTATTGCGTTCATGCGTTCGACTGTCGGCATTTTTTTGATCTTCTGATGATGAATTATTGTTATGTCCTTTGCGCATGAGCCAGAAATGACCTATGACGAGCGCCCCAATTACTAAGATGGCGAACCATCCATACTCTCCTACTGCGTCTTTGCCGAACAGCAGAATTACCAAGGGAAAGGCGCAGAAAAGCATCATGAGCCACATCATTTTGGAATCGTGATTATTCATGGTTTTTATTTTCTCTCCAAACTTGAATTATGCATCCAAACGAAGTACGAGGCGAAAATCCAAGCAAAGACAAACGCGTAGACCGCGCCGAACATGAAACTGCCGAAATTGATCCACGTAAAACCAGGCAAAGTCTCAAAGAATCTGTGATGAAGTTCGATGCCCTGCGCGCTACGAAGCGGAAGAAATCCGCCTAATACACAAAGAACGTATACTATTTCAGCCCCAAGAACGCATTTCCAGCCGTACTTTTTTAGTGATAGTTGTTCCATATGTTTTGAATTAATTAACCGACGTATTTTTTAGGATCATTGACGAAGTGATCCTTGCAGGTTTTTGAACAAAAATAATAGACTTCTCCCCGATACTCTGCATGAAGTTTTGCATGCGATGGATCAAGCTCCATGCCGCACACTACGTCTAAAGCTTTTGTCCCTGGCTCGATATGCATTCCAGCTTTATTTAGTTTCTTGGTGATGTTAGTAGACATGTGAATTACTTATTCGACAAGTTATAAATCTTGATTAATTCTTTGACCGCTTTCTCGTCACCTCCCTTGTGTTGCATTTGGTGCTTCACATGCGACCGAAGATGATTTTCGAGGAGAAAGGCATTAAGGCTTTTGAGAGACATTTGAATGGAGAGCGACTGCTCCAAGAGAATTGGGCAATACTCCTCTTTCTCGATAGCCTTAATAAGTCCATCAAACTGACCACGAAGGATTTTTGCCCGATGAGTTGCGCGCTTTTTTAGCTTTTGATCTACCATCTTTTTATGAGTATAGTTACGGTTTAACGTCGACCTTTGCGTATACTCTATACCCCTATCCCCTATTTGTCAATACGGCGCCTGTGGATAACCTATATTTCTAAGCACTCCGCTAGGGAGCCTTCATGGAGTTAAATTTATCCTTCTTAATGTCCCATCATATCTCTCATATATCCGCTACCCCCTGACGCTTCCGCATCCTCTTTCATATATTTTTCCCCGATCGTTTTCAGGTCTTTTCCATAAGACACCGCCGCATCATCTTTGTATTTCATTCCCATTTCCTGCATTGCTGCGCCGCCTGACTTCATCATATCCGCCATCTTTCGTATGCTTGCCGATTGCTCATTCATCATGGTGATCGAATCTTGCAACTCCTGTGTTTTATCTCCGTTATCATTCGCGCTTTTTCCAAATGAATATCCTACTCCTACGCCTATAACTAGAGCGATTACTATTCCGATAATTAATGTTTGTGTTTTCATATTTATTTTATCTAACTTTGTTACTTTTTTGATTTATACCTGCAATCCGAGCTCGTCAAACTGGTAGTTTCTTTTCCTAGCTTTGGCGGTGCGCGCCCAATATTAACGTGGATCATGATTTTAGAATCCAGATTCAACTTCTATAACTTTTAAGGCGGCCTTTTTGCCGAAACGATAGAATAAAGCAGGCGTTAAAAACAATGAAATGATCGTTGAAGAGACGAGCCCTCCGAATATCACGACTGCCAACGGATTTAGCATTTCCTTTCCCGGATCGCCCCCTGAAATAATAAGCGGAATAAGCGCAAGCGCCGCCACGAGCGATGTCATGAGTACCGGCACCACGCGATCAAGCGTTGCTTTTACGATAGTCTCCGGTGCGAATGGCAATCTTTCTTTTTGCACGAGCGTTAAACTGCGGCCGATTAGCAAAATTCCATTTCGAGACACAATCCCCGCGAGCGAAATGAACCCGACAAGGTGCGCGAGATTCACCGATCCGCCGGTCAGCCATACGCCTACCATTCCGCCAATTAAAACTGTCGGGATGTTTGTCATCGCCAAGAGCACGACCGGAACCGACTTAAATGCATGATACAGTACGCCGAAAATCATGATCACCCCAATAATAAATACCAATGCTAACCGTCGTGAATTTTCTTTTTGGCTTTTATAATTTCCCTCAAAAGAAAGAGTTACTCCGGTAGGGAGTTTTTGCGATTCAAGCGCGGTTTTTGCTCCGCCAACAGCTCCAACCACATCAGAACCCTGATAGTTGGCGGATACCACAAGTACGCGTTTTCCCCCTTCGTGGTCAAGACTGTTTTGACCACCCTCAACCAGAATATCCCCCACTGACCCCAGAGATTCCACTCCCATAAAAGGAAGCGATAAGTCCCGCAAAGATGCCATAGTACCTTTTGACTCCGCGTCATATCGCGAAACGACATTGACTGAGGCGGGACCGAGACGTACTTGCCCTATAGTATCTCCCATAATACCCATTTCAAGATCGCTAACGACCTCGCTCGGTGACAAGCCATATTCAGCCAATCGATTTCGATCAACATAGATACGAAATTCCGGAACAACGGTGTTTTGCTGAATACGCGTATTTTCAATTCCTTCTCGCTTTTCAAGTTCGGAGAGCACTTGCTTGGCCGCGCGATTCATATTCTCCGGATCATCGCCAAATACCTTAACCACAATTGGCGATCGCACTCCCGAGAGCAACATCTCTACACGATGCGTAATCGGTTGCCCCAAACTAAAATCCGCGCCGCTAAACCGATCCAGTACCGCCTGAATATCTTTGAAAATTCGATCGCGCTCGCCCTCAAATCCTGGTTTAAGCGCAATTTGAACTTCGCTTGAATTCGCACTGCCTCCATGAGGATCAGCCAATGCTCGTCCCGCAATGTTGCTTACTTGCCGCACGCCTTTAACTTGAAGGATGGCGTTCTCAAGTTTTATCATGTATTCATTTGTTGTGGAGAGCGCCGTGCCCGGCGGCAAGAAAACCATAGCCACCATGGATCCTTCATTGAACGGAGGAATTCCTTCATTGCCCGCAAAGAAATACATCCCAGCAGTGATAAATAGCGCAGCGACCGTAACGCTGCCTATTTTTTTTACATTGGCAATACACCAATAAATCCAAGGTGTTATGCGCTCTTTGATTTTTTGCACAACTCTGGTTTCTTTTTCATGACCAGCTAATGATTTGTCGCTGAGCAGCAGAGCAGACAGAACCGGCGTTACGGTAAGTGACACGATCATAGACGCAAAAAGAGACACGAGGTATGCGGACCCAAGAGCGATAAGCAATCGCCCCTCGATTCCAGGCATGAAGAATATTGGTAGAAATACCACCGCAACAAGTATTGTCGCGTACACTATTGAATTACGAACTTCCGTTGAAGCGGATAAAATAACGTTTTCGCGATTCTCTTTCTTGCCAGAAAGCAACCTCAGACGCAAGCGGCGGAAAACATTCTCAACGCCAACAATTGCATCATCAACAAGTTCTCCCACCGCGACCGCAATACCGCCCAATGTCATCACATTTACAGAAAAACCGAAAAACCTGAATACAATCGCCGTTGCAAGAATAGACAAAGGAATTGCTGTGAGTGTTATCATCGTCGTTCTCATATTCATAAGGAAGATGATAAGAACTAAAATGACGAGGACGGTGCCGTCAAGAAGCGCTCGTTCCACATTTTTCAGCCCAGCGCGAATGAAATTTTCCTGCCGAAAAAGATTCGAATGGAATTCAACTCCGTCAGGAAGACTGGCTCTAAGCGAGTTGAATGCTGCATTTATATCATCAGTAACAGTAAGAGTCTGCGCATCTGGCTGTCTTATAATCCGCATGATAACACCGGCCATTCCATCAATTGCTCCGCTCCCACGAATAATACTCGCTCCCTCCACAACCGACGCGATATCGCCAAGCCTTAGCGGACGACCGTCCATGCTATTGCGCCCGATAGAAATATCTTGCAATTCGGAGGCCCCGTTTGGCGCGGCAAGTATACGAATAACATATTCTTTTTCATCTTCGGTAAGAATACCCCCGCTTTTGTTCGTAAGCGTATTTTCTACATTTTTTCGGACATCATCAATCATTACCCCGTAGCGACGCATCCGTTCGGCATTTATATTTATCTGCCACTCGCGGACATCGCCGCCCATTATAAGCACATTTGCAACTCCCGGCGTTTTGATCAACGCAGGACGGATCGTCCAATCCGCAAGTGTTCGAAGTTCCATCGGGGAAATCTTTGAATTAGACGATGTTATCCCGATCCATGCAATCTCTCCGAGGAGCGATGTTGACGGACCGAGAGTTGGCCTTACCCCTTGCGGCAACACTGCTTGCGCCAAGCGTTCTTGCACTATCTGCCTATTACGCAACGTGTCGCTCCCCCAAGCAAACTCCATATTAATCGTTGCTTGCGCAAACGATGCATTGCTTCGTATGCGCTCAACTCCGGGAGCTCCCGCAATAGCAGATTCAATCGGGTTGAGAATGAGTTTCTCGACTTCCTCAGCTGCCATGCCAGGGCTTTCCGCAAACACTGTAACAGTCGGCTTGTTGATATCTGGAAGAATATCCACTTTCATCGTAGCAATACTCCACAAGCCCGCTATCGTCATAATCCCGGCTATGACAAGCACGATAATTTTGTTTCCAAGAGACCAAGAAATTATTTTGTTAAACATACAAGATAGATTTACATTCCCGGCATGTTTTCATGCCCGCCAGACTTATCAGGCAGCGTCGCTTCGCCGTCTTTCGACACAGTGGTTTTTATGGCGTCGCCAAGCAACATATCCTCGCGGATATTTTGCGTGGGGTTTATAATGTAGCGATCGCCATTTTTAAGTCCTTCGTACACTTCAATCGAATCGCCGAGGATGCGGCCGATGGTTATCTTTTTTGTAAAGACTCTATCTGCTTCTGATACGGCCCATACGCTTGGCATACCTCCTTCTTTCCAGATAACCGATGAATGTTTAATAAATACAGCCGAGGAATTAAGAGAAGCGAGCACTCTGACCGAAATTCCTATCGGCCATTCTGTTAATTCCGTAAATACAGCGTCAGCCATATATGATCCGTCATTATCAAGAGAACTGCCTACGCCGATAAGCCGCGCTTTTTGCACATCTGTTCTAAACCCGGGACGAATAATCGAAAGCAATTCTCCTGTTTTCGGTTTCTGTATATTGTTCGGTATACGCATTCTTATTAATTTATTATCATTACCCCCCGCAGTCACAATGGCTACTGGCATGCCCGGGCCAACAAATTCTCCCGGTTTTTTCATGATACTCGACACGACACCGCCGTTTGGCGCCACTATCGAATAGCCGCCGGTGATTGAACCCTTAACGCTCTCATATGCTTTTTCTTTTGCAATAACTTCTCCTTCCGACATCGCAAGTTCTTTTTCCAATTCAGCAATCATCGCGTCAATTTCAGCCAATGTGTCAATGGATTCTCTTTGAATGTCGGCTCTTTCGAATTCCATGTTTTTAATTTCGCCGAGCACTTCGATAAACTCAGATTGATCCTCAATCAGCATCTTTTTGAGTGATTCCAAACTTTCCTCGGATAGTGTCTCGGGATCTGCAACCGACGCATTCGCAAGCTTAATTGCGGTGTCAAAGTAGAGAAGTCCGGACTTTTCGGGTACCGCATTTTCATCTTTTAAATCGGATAATGCATCAGAGAGAACACCCGAGAGCGTATTGCGCAAGCTTGAATCTATGGCCCCAAACATGGGCTTGGGCTGGATGCTATAAATTAACTCGAGCGGCGGAATTCTGGTCTGGCCATACATCATAGGGAAAGTATCTATGATGGATCCGCGAAGAATCACCTGCGCCAACTTCTTTTTTGATTCGATAGAAGACAACAGAAAGTTCTCACTAACCGGTGCGGTTGATCCAAGCAAGTCCATCTTCTGCTTATTTGAGTTTTCCGTGTCCGCGCGAAGCTGTTGAAGCTGCAAAATACGCTTTGCCGCATAGGTGCGCAAAGCCGCTATACTCGCGCGCGCGCTTGATAGATCTTCGAACTTTTCTGATAGCATGCTTATCATCTCCGGCGTTTGCGGAGGCCGCGAAAGTTTTCCGATAACTTGACCAGCGTACACGCGTTCTCCTATGCGCACATACCACTGCAAGATAGTTCCCTCGCGATCGGGCTGCACTTGAAGATTATCAAGTGAAATAATTTCACCGGGCCACGAATTGTTTGACGCAATATTTCCAATAATTGAAGAATTTTCTTTTCCAACCACGCCGACAACCAGATTGCCATCGTTTGAATTATTATTGCCGAGAGATCTATCGTTCTCTATGTTTCTGGAATCGCCTTTGCTTACCGAATAGAAAATAAAAACTCCGACAACAGCAACCGTCAAAACTGAGGCGGCTACTATCGCGATTGCCCATGTTTGTCGCGATTTGATATTTTGCATGAGATTTCTTAATTTTTCTTTCATTATTATTTCGGAGTTAATTTATATTCCACATCCGCCTTGTTGCCGTTGCGGAACGACAGTGTTTCCGGTGTCGACACCACACCCATTTCCGCCTCGCTGTTGCTGCGGCTGTACAACCTGAGAAGCAACCCTTGCATATCCTTGCGCGCTGGAATAATTGATTCCGAGAATTTCCTGGGGGTCCACAATTTTCCAATCAATCCCATTATTTTTCATATAGGTTGCTATGGTGAGGTACGTATCCGGGAACCAGTAGGAATTCACCGCTAGCGCCGCTTTCCACATATCTTGCTCGCTTACACCCTGCGAAGCCATCAGTTCGAGAAGTCCAAGCATAGCCATTCCGTGATTGCAGTCCGGAAAATGCGTAGAATTTCCGCAACACGGCCTGTAAATGCCTCTCGATACTTTTTCAACAAGGGCTTGCTCGTCCTCTCGCAGGACAAAGAGCATGTGGCGACTGTAGTGATTCATCGGATCCCCATTTGCAATTGTCCATCCCGCAGTCGAGGCGAAGTTCTGCGCTCCGCCGTATGCCGGATTTTTCATTTCGCCGGAATCCAAAATTGGATTATTATTTGCTAGTCCGAGCGCCCAAAATAGATTCAATAAATACCCCGCGTTATTGGCTGTCATTCTAAGCTTGCCGTCGTTTTGCCCAAGAAGCAGAACTTTGTATTCATCTGTGAATGCGCCTCGTTGGTTATATATGGCTTTAAATCTGTCGGCGTCAATCGCGCCTACGCTTACTAGCTTTTTGCCCAGATCGCCCAACGTAACCGGCAAGACAACGCCTTCAGGTGGCAACACTTTTTCTTCAAGCTCGGAGACTTGTGTTCTTGCAGACGGCGAAGCAATTTTTGCTTCTTGCGTAACATTAGAAACTTTGAGCCAGGCTGTGTATGTCCACGCGCCGGCAAGAATTACCGCGGAGATAAGTATGCTCGCCGGAAGCGTATAATCCTTTTTGACTCGTTCAACCTGCGGGATGTTTTCGAGTATTTTATCTTGCGTTTCGTTTTCCATAGTTTTGAAGTTTATGATTCGACAAGCCCATTGGCCATGAGCCCAGTACCGAATGGCTCACTATAATCCTGAGCCTGTCGAAGGATTAATTTTTTCGTTTTGCAAAGTACAGCCGCTTTCTTGCGACAATTTTTCGAGTCCCTGCTCCCCTTCAAGTTTTTTCCAACCGAGCCCGACGGCGCCAGACGAAGTCGCGGCTGGCGGGTCAGGAAACATCCACGTCGGATAACCGTTTATGCCGGCCGCCAAGCATTTTTGCGGATCGCTTGGGCATTCTACATACGGCACAAATTTGAATGAACTGCCGAACGCTTTCTTCTCATTCTGGCAATGCGGGCACCAGTCCGCACCGTACATAGTGATTCCCTTCGATGCAAGACATTGCGCGAAAGCATCGTACCTGCCATCCGCTGGGCCTGGCGAGAAAAGAAACCAGAAACCGAAGGCGGCAACCGCGAGAAGCGCCACAACCGAAATTAACGTTTTATTCATCGCAACAATCAACTAATTTATTTACGATATCTTTGAGCGTCCAGGGTTTCTCGTCAGCGGCGACCTTTTTGAGATTTTTCGTGTCTATAAGCTTCAGGCGCAGCCCCCAAAAGAGCGAATAAATCCGGTACGCATAATCGAACGTCTCTTTGGCTTTCGTTTCATCGCCGTCAGCTTTGAGTTTCGTGCCAACCTCGATGAGCCGCATGGCGGTCGCGAGCAGATGTTTCGAAATACACCACGTTTCGCCCTCATGCCGATCAATCATTCGGCCAAGAAGCGCCTTGCGCACTAGGCGCACCTCGTTTAATAAGTCGAAGTATTCCGGTTTTCCGGTTTTCTCCGCCGTGAAAAAGAAGTGTTCTTCAAGACTGATGAGATTCATAACCGCAATGCTCAAATCCTCTTCGGTTGAAAGATCAATCGCGCCAGAGGACTTCATTTGCTCAATTTTCCTAATGAGTGTCTCGTACCCGGCCTGAATCCCTTCTGGATCGCGCGGGGTAAGTTGTTTTTTGGTAGTCATTTGAGAAATTAAAGAATAAAGATTAGAGCGCCCAAGAGCACCATAGCAATGCCTCCCCAGAGCCGCATATTCTTCGTTTCGGCCTTTTTCCATTCCTGTACTTTTCCCAAGAGCTCTTTATCGCTCGCTATAAAGAGAATGATCACGAGCGGAAGAACAAAGATCAGATTATAGAGGACCAGATAGCCAAGCCCGGAGATGAACGTTGCGTTATCATGCAAGAAACCGAGCACCATGAGGTATGGCCCTCCGGTACAGGGAAATTCGCAGAGGCCCACAAGTCCTCCAAGAATAAACGCCGTCGGCACCGATGCTTTCTCCATAAGCGCAGCCATTTTTCCGTGGGCCGCTTGCGGTATCCGTAACTTGATCGGAAATCTTGGGAAAAACTCGTTGATGATGTTTATACCGCCGAGCGCAATAAGCAGCATCGCGCCAACTTTCGCCATGAAGTGCGGCGTGTTGAATAGATGGAGAGCCTGGAGAATCCCGAGACCTATCAAGATATAGACCGCCAAAATCCCAAAAATATACGCTCCGCCAATCTTCAATATCCCGGATCGCAGCTTTCCAATACTTATAAGAAATGCGACAGTGAGGATCAGGATGGAGAAAGCGCATGGATTAATGCTGTCGGCTATCGCCGCAACGACGAGTAGCGGAAGGAACCACGCGCCTCCGCTCGATATCTTCCAGAGGAACGGCGCGCTTGATTGAGAACTAAAAAATATCGCGAGCCCGAATACCAGAACGGCGGCCAAACAGAGCCAAGCGAATTTGTTTTTCAAGAAGTTTTTCATGGCGTGACTTTGGCGCGAAATTGAATCATGATCGGACCTTTATTCGTAGCAAGCATTACGGCGCGCTCAATTTGTCCTATGCCCGCGGGGCCGTGAGCCGCAGGATCGAATATCACGCGGGCTATAAGCTTTTCTCCGGCGCCTATGACAGCGTTGATCGCTTGAGCAAATCCATGACCAGGCATACCAAACGGCCCTATTTCTTTCCCATCAGGAAGCCGAAGCACAACATTCGTACACATACACGATGTTTCGGCCTTGGTGACTGTAAAATCTGCCTCAGTTGTATTCGTGATCGCAAATTCATGCTCGACATTCCCCCTCGCCATAGATACGGATCCGAAATCATAGGCAGGAATTGAATCGGCGAACGTTGCCGACGTACTACCCGTTGCAATAGCCGCGGAATCCGCAGGACGCGCCGATCCTAATTTCCCCCACAGGATCAAACCTACAACGAGAATTATCAGCAGTGATACGACAATAATGTTTTTATTTTTCATGAGAGTATAAATGAAATGCAAAATATCCCTTAAAAGGGACAGAAAGGGCACACAAAGAAAGAACTTCGACTAAAAGCTCTCCCTTATGGTGCCACTAGAGCGCGCTTGGACTATTTTCGAGTAACGCGAGCCAGCGAATAAGCTGTCGCTCGAATGGATGAGCGGAAGGTTCTGCGAATTGACTAGAAAACTTATTAGCAAGGGAATTGAGTCGAAAACGGTGCGCGATCGCGGCTCCGCATATGAGAAGGAACGAAAAAAGCAACAGCAGACTTCCGGTGTTGTCTCCAAAAACCGCGGTAAAGAAATTCCTGAAGCTGTCCAAATGAAAAGTTACGTAAGAAAAGGTGTTTTCCTTGTCCGCGCAATCGCTTCCTTGTGCCATAGCCGCAATGCATCCATGGCCATGATCGCCGTGATTCATTGCAAAAAAACCGAAAACAGCTATGCCAAGAAAACTGAATATTAAAAAGATTGTTAGAGCTGATTTCATGGTTTCGGAATAATGTATTTAGTATATCATATCGAATTTGCCGTATCCTCTATATTTTCCTCTGATCTAGCCATAGCGCGATTTTTCTCCTTCCAAATTACAACAGTAAACGAAATCGCGCAAATAAACAATATCGCCGTAATAGCCGCCGAAAACATGCAATAAAGACAAATCGCGCGTATCAGAAAAAGTTGCAGATATACAAGCCACAGCGAAGCCAGAAACCCGAGAAAAATGAGCGCGGAAACCGCAAGAAGAAACCGCTCGTCTTTTCTTGTCATAGACAGGAACGCGGAAAGGAATATGAAAAAGTAATATAGCGATCCGAAAAACGCGACTGGAAGTCCTACCACCGTCGAAAACTCACTAGTAAGAACCTTTTCGCAATCGCCTATATCCGAACACGGCACAATGCCGCCGCGGTAATGCGCTATCGTCAAATACGTCGCATCCATAAATCCAAACAGCGCGAGAATCAGAAAAACAAGAGCTATCCGTTTATGATTGGGGCCCCAGCGCTTGATTGATTGTATTTTTAAATTCGTCATAACTGCGCGGGTTTGGCATTTCTTTCCCGTTTATAAAAAACGTCGGAGTGTGGCCGACTCCCGCAGTAACTCCGCTTTGGTAATCTTTTTCAACCTTATCGCGCGTTTCTTTTGAATTCAGATCTTTTTTGAACGCATCGATATCGAGCCCAAGCGATTTCGCGTAGCCTTCGATAGCAGTTCCAGCGGCCATAGGAATGAACGTCCATCTCGCCTGGTTTTCGAAAAGCATGTCGTGCATCTCCCAGAATTTACCCTGATTCCCCGCCGCTTCCGACGCTCGCGCCGCAAGATCAGCGCTTTCGTGGATTCGACGAAGTGGAAAATGGCGATACGTTAAGTTTATCCGATCTCCGAATTCAGCCATTATCCGCTTTACAATCGGGTAATATGAACCGCACGCCGGACATTGGAAATCGCTATATTCCACAAGCATCACGAGTGCGCTTGGATTGCCTTTCATCCAAGCGTTCGCGGTTCCCGATTGCAAGATATTGCCTAGAGACGCCGTTTGACCCGAGTCTATCGTGGCCTTTTTCGGGGTTGTGGCGAAAACGATTGCCGCCACAATAATTCCAATAAGCGCGACTGCCACTATGACGTCTTTATATTTTTTCATTGTTTTCAATATACCGCATACTGACAAAAAAAGCAACACCAAAAAATGCGCAGTAGAAACACGGCTACACAACCGGCTCGCAGGAATCGTTCTTCGATGAAAATGTTGCGGTGTATTTTAGAAATAGCTCGAACGGAATTCTGCCCTCGCCGCGCTCCGCGCCGCGAGGCATCTGTCCACTTGCGAAATCCTGAATTGCGGGTCCACGAGGATTCGAACCTCGATCATCGGTTTTGGAGACCGACATTCTGCCATTGAACTATGGACCCATTGAGCAAGGCGCGCGCGGAAACCAGTCAGAACATTTTATCCAGCCTGCAACTATAACTACATCTAAAAGAACCACTGGTACTTTTCTATCAAAATGCGCACACGAAGATTTTATTATTTAGCTGCCAAATATACAAGAACATCTATTTTTCCTCAGAGAAGGAAGGGAAGTTCTACTTGGCATCAAAAAACCGCCAGAGGGCGGTTTTTTGACTAGACTATTTTAATCTCGATATCCACCCCCGCCGGTAAACTCAAGTTTGAAAGAGATTCAATTATCTTCGGCGTCGGATTGAGTATCTCAACCAATCGCTTATGAACCCGAAGCTCGAACTGTTCGCGCGAATCCTTATGTACGAATGTCGATCGGTTCACGGTATACTTCTTGATTTCGGTCGGCAAAGGAATCGGCCCGACGATTTTTGCGTCATTGCGCTCCGCAGCTTCGATAATCTGCTTCGCCGAATTATCTATAAGCTTGTGGTCGTACGACTTGATTCGAAGACGCACTTTTTGCGGGAGTTCGGTTTCTTTTTTCTTGACCATAAAAATTACCGATGCAAATTTACGAATGGATACGAATTATGCGAATTGAATTTTATTCGCGTCATTCGCATGAATTAGTATTATTAGCATCGCATACTTTACTTATTAATTTTCGTCACGACTCCTGCTCCAACCGTTTTTCCGCCTTCGCGAATAGCAAATCTCTGCTTCTCTTCGAGCGCTACCGGTGAGATTAGTTTGATTCCCAGCTTAACCGTGTCGCCCGGCATCACCATTTCCATCCCAGACGGCAACGTTACTTCTCCGGTTACATCAGTTGTTCTGATATAAAACTGCGGTTTATAGCCGGCGAAAAAAGGAGAGTGCCTTCCTCCCTCTTCCTTCGAAAGAATATACACCTCGCTGTCGAATTCCGTGTGCGGATTGACGCTTCCCGGCTTCGCAATAACCTGACCGCGCTCAACGTCCTCTTTTTTGAGGCCGCGAAGCAATGCGCCGACGTTATCGCCCGCCATGCCGTCATCAAGAATCTTATTGAACATTTCAATTCCGGTTACAACAGTTTTTTGGGTCGGGCGTAATCCTACGATTTCAACTTCTTCGTTTACTTTTATTCTGCCTCGCTCAATTCTTCCGGTTACGACAGTGCCTCGTCCCTCAATAGCAAACACGTCCTCGACGGGCATAAGGAACGGTTTTTCAAGGTCTCGAACCGGCTGTGGGATATGTTCGTCGAGCGCTTTCGCAAGTTCGAAAATCGGTTTCGCATCAGCTTCGTCGGCAGATTTTACGTTCAATGCCTTGAGCGCAGAACCTCGGATAACCGGTATTGTATCTCCTGGAAATTCATATTTCTTCAAAAGCTCGCGGATTTCTGATTCGACAAGATCGATAAGTTCCGGATCGTCAACTTGATCAACTTTGTTTAAGAACACCACAATCGCCGGCACGCCGACTTGGCGAGCCAAGAGAATGTGCTCTCTCGTCTGCGGCATCGGACCATCAGCCGCGGATACAACCAAAACCGCGCCGTCCATCTGCGCGGCGCCCGTGATCATATTTTTGATGTAGTCCGCGTGGCCCGGGGCGTCAATATGCGCATAGTGTCTCTTTTCCGACTCGTATTCCGAATGATGAAGCGCGATCGTAATGCCGCGCGCTTTCTCTTCCGGAGCGTTATCGATCTGATCGACTGATTCCTCTTTTTTTGCCCAACCTTTTAAGTGCAATACGTGCGTGATCGCCGCGGTAAGAGTAGTTTTTCCGTGGTCGACGTGTCCAATTGTCCCAACGTTAACGTGAGGTTTCGTCCTGCTAAATTTCTCTTTTTCTGCCATGATGTTTTGTTAAATTTTATTACCTCTCGACCTAATTAGTTTATAAGAATTTTAAAGGCCTCCGCAGGCCGTGGTTTGACTACGGCAATCATTATACGGGGATGGCAAAAGGTGTCAAGCGAGGCTGTGGATAGGGCTCGAAAGGTTCGTTTAGGAAACTATTTTATCCAGCGCCACTTTTTCGCAACTGAAATGCGGCACTGGGTTTATCTCCGCGGCAAGCTGCTGTGTATTCTTGGAAGGTGCGTGACAAAGCGAAGCCGCCGGATTTTTTAAGCTTCTCTCAAGTACGATTTTGCAGGACGTAACAAATTGTACGATCGTAATATTTGTTACATATTTCGATAGTTCATATTCAATGCTCCGTAGATTTAAATTATATCCGCCACTTCTGCGCTGAAAAATTTGACATACGGAGTGATATTCCATTCGCCCAGTGTGCGGATAAATTTTTCTGGCAAAGGACCCGGCCCGAACCAAACGCTTTTTTGAAGCATTTCAAAACCAAAACTGATGAGCTCTATTCTTAGCCAATCGCGCATTTTCCGTTTGCTTTCAGGAATATCGAAGACGATTATTAGATTTTTCGCATTGGCAGGCGATTTCTTATCGGCTCTGCGGGTTCTAGGTAGTTTTTTCAAGAGATATTCTTTACCTGCGTCTGTTATTTTCCACACCCCTTTCTTTTCATTTATCACATATCCTCTCTTTCTGAGGCGCCATAAAGTTACACGAAGCACGCCGCGGGAAATTTTTTCCGCGTCATCGCCGCCGGTAAAGTATATTCCATATCCACGCCGGCGTTTCCCGATAAGCTCATTTAATACATCATCAACCAGGCTCATACGCTCATTGTAACAATTTCTACGATCGTAAGAAATGTTACATTATGTATTTCTTAATCTTAGCGTTTCTATCATCTTAGCGTTTCTATCGCTTTTTGCCTTCGATCCTTCGGAGAAGCTCAGGATTTCTGGATATAAGCTAGCGTTTCTTTCCCTCAATAATCAGCTGCGTGATGTTATTCGGCGCAACGTCGTATCGGTCGAATTCCATAGTGAACGATCCCCTGCCCTGCGACATCGATCGAATTTCCGTGGCGTAGCCGAACATTTCGGAGAGCGGCACGGTCGCGTTTATCACTTTAATATTCGGACGGTCTATCATCTCTTCGATTCGCGCGCGTTTGGAATTCAAATTTCCGGTCACCTCTCCAAGGAAACTGGTCGGGATTAAAACCTGAATTTTCATGATAGGTTCAAGGATCACCGGCTTCGCGCGCTTCACGGCTTCCTGGAACGCCATAGATCCAGCAATTTTAAACGCCGCTTCGGACGAGTCCACTTCGTGGAATGAACCGTCATACAAAGTCACTTCAACGTCGGAAATCGGATAATGAGCGAGAACTCCTTTGTCTAATGCTTCTTTCACGCCCTTCTCAACCGCGGGAATAAATTCATTCGGAATCGCGCCTCCCTTGATTTCATCCAGGAATACAAAACCAGTTCCCCTCTCCAATGGTTTTACGCGAAGCCGCACATGGCCATATTGTCCGCGCCCGCCAGATTGCCGGATATATTTTCCTTCAGATTCGGCCTCACCGGTAATCGTTTCTCTATAGGCAACCTGCGGCCTCCCCACGGACGCGGCAACGCCAAATTCACGCTTCATCCGATCAACAATGATTTCGAGGTGCAGCTCTCCCATTCCCGAAATAATCGTATCGCCAGTCTCTATGTCTCCCTTTACCCTAAATGTCGGATCTTCGTCCGCAAGCCGATGGAGCGCCATGCTCATTTTTTCTTGATCCGCTTTCGTTTTTGGCTCGATTCGAATTCCTATAACGGGCTCCGGGAACACGATTTTTTCCAACATTAGCGGCGCTTCAGCGGTGCACAGCGTATCTCCAGTTGTCGTATTTTTTAAGCCAACGATTGCAGCGATCTCTCCCGCATAAATTTCCTCAACTTCTTCCCGTTCGTTTGCGTGCATGCGAACAACACGGCCTATCCGCTCCTGCTGGTTTTTTATCGAGTTGAAAATATACGAACCACGCTTCAATACACCGGCGTAGTTTCTGAAATATGTAAGCGTTCCCACATAAGGGTCAGTCGCGATTTTGAACGCCAACGCGGTAAATGGCTCGTCGTCGCTCGGCTTGCGTAGGATTTCCGCTCCGGTTTTCATGTCAATTCCTTTTACTGGTAGCAGGTCAAGCGGAGACGGCAAGTATTCCACAACGGCGTTCAAGACGAATTGTACTCCCTTGTTTTTGAGCGCCGATCCGCAAAACACCGGAACGATTTTGTTCGCGATAACAGCCTTTCGAAGCACTCTGCGGAGATCGTCAAGCGGTATTTCTTTCCCATCGAGATATTTCGTCATTAACTCGTCGTCGTTGTCGGCGATTTTCTCGATAAGTTCGTGGCGGCGTTTTTCCACTTCGGCCTTCATATTTTCCGGAATCGGAATATCTATAATTTTTTCGCCGTGCTCGCCGTGAAATTCATACGCCTTGTGCGCAAGCAGGTCAATAATGCCGCTGTAGCGCTCCTCAAGGCCTATTGGCAGTTGGACGGGTATTGCGGTTGAAGTCAAACGTTCTTTTATCGAGGCGAGGCTTCCTTCAAAGCTCGCGCCCATTCGATCCAGCTTGTTGATAAAACAAATTCGAGGAACGTGGTACTCATCCGCATAACGCCAGTTCGTTTCCGACTGCGGTTCAACGCCGGAGACACCGTCAAAAACCACGACTGCGCCATCTAACACGCGGAGGGAGCGTTTCACTTCCACGGTAAAATCAATATGTCCAGGCGTATCAATAAGATTTATTTGATACTCTTGTTTTTTATCTCCTGCATAGTATGTTGGCGTCCAAAACGCGGTCGTTGCGGCAGATGTAATGGTAATTCCACGCTCTCTTTCCTGTTCCATCCAATCCATAACAGTGTCGCCCGTGTGCACTTCTCCGATCTTATGCGACACTCCGGTGTAAAAAAGAATCCGCTCCGAGACGGTTGTCTTCCCAGCGTCGATATGCGCGATGATGCCTATATTGCGGATCTTTTCTAATGGATAAGCTCTTGGCATAAAATTTGTTACATAAATCAAAAATTAAATATCAAAATTCAAAGATATCGATTTGAAATGTTAACGCACTATTTCTGTTTTCGAGCGAAATGCGCGAATGCGCGGTTCGCCTCCGCCATTCTGTGCGTATCCTGTTTCTTCTTAATTGCCGCGCCCTCATTCTTCGATGCCGCAATTATCTCTTCAGCAAGTTTCTCCGCCATCGGCTTCCCTTTTTTGGTTCTGGCCGCTTTGATAATCCATCGGACCGCAAGAACGAACTTCCGCCCAGGTTTAACTTCCTCTGGGATCTGGTAGTTTGCTCCACCAACGCGCCGAGATACGACTTCCAAAAGCGGCGAAGCATTCTCGAGCGCCTTATCGAAAACTTTTGCGGGATCTTCTTTGGTTACTGTTTTTATCTTTTCGAACGCGTCGTACACAATCCGCTCCGCGATTGAACGCTTTCCCTCCTCCATGACGTAATTGATAAATCTTCCGATATCAATTCGCTCGAATTTCGGATCGGCCTCGTAGAATTTTTTGTATACTCGTTTTTTTCTCATGATGTTACCGATGCGAACATACGAATTATGCGAATGATGCGAATCAACATTTTATTCGCGTTATTCGCATGGATTAATTATTAGCATCGCATATTTATTTCGGAGCTTTCGCCCCATACTTCGACCTCTGCTGTTTCCGGTTCTCCACGCCACCAGTATCGAGTATTCCGCGAACAACGTGATAGCGAACCCCCGGCAAGTCTTTTACTCTTCCTCCGCGGACCATTACGATCGAGTGCTCTTGGAGATTATGTCCTTCGCCAGGAATATAGGCTGTTATTTCCATCCCGTTTGTTAGCCTCACCCTGCAAACTTTCCGTAAAGCGGAGTTCGGTTTTTTTGGCGTTGTAGTAAACACCTTAAGACACACGCCGCGTTTAAACGGCGAGCTCGAATCCACGGGCCTGTTTTGGATTGTGTTAAAATAAAAAGACAAAGCCGGAGCTTTTGTTTTCGACTTCAATGGATGCCTCCCTTTTTTTATAAGTTGATGAAGTGTGGGCATGCAATAACAACTTGAAACCTATAACTTTTGACTTATGACACTGAAATACCGAGTCGCTGGTTAAAATAAAAATTGCCGAAGCAACTCAAGGATTGTAAAGCATGATGGGCTTACATGTCAAAGAAAATGTCATTACCGCGAAAGCGGGAATCCAGGATGCCCCCCTACCCCTTATTTTTCAAGGGTTAATTGAAATTGGCAAAATTGGTGTAGGGTTCTCTATCCCGCATAAAATAGAAAACAGAAGCCCGCGCACAAAAACGCGGATTTTGCATTTAACCTGTTGATTATTTTTTCACCCCCACTTTTACGCACATTCCGCACCGCCAAAAATTGAATTTTATTAAATCTCACGATCGTGGTTAATAATTGAAAATTTATGCTGATGGAAAACGGAGAAGGAAATTAAAAAGTGCCTCGATAATCGGGCGGATGATGTCGATACCGAAGAAAAGAAACAATAATATCAGGATGAATCCATTCTGCTCTAGAAAGTTTAGTACACGGGCGCTTGTTTCGTTTCGCGGCAGGATGGTTGGCAAGAGCTTCGAGCCGTCAAGCGGCGGGATGGGTACGAGGTTGAAGACTGCAAGCAGGATATTGATACTCACTACATCCGCAAAGCGGTGCAGAAGAAGCTCCGGCGCAGAAACGGAGTCGGCGATTCGGAACGCGATCGCGAAAGTAATTGCGATGACGAAATTTGAAATCGGTCCGGCGGCGGCGATTTTGGCACCGCCCTTAACCGGATCGCGCAAGTTATTCGGATTATAAGGCACCGGTTTTGCCCAGCCGAAAATAAACGGGGAATTAGTAACAGCAAGAATTACAGGAAGAATAACGGAACCAAGCGGGTCAAGATGCTTTAGCGGGTTCAAGGTAAGCCGCCCCGCGAGCCGGGCAGTTTGATCTCCAAGATGTTCAGCGACATATCCATGTGAAACTTCGTGAATCACCACCGAAAAAAGCAATACGATAATTTGAAAAACAAAAATTTCCATTCAAAATTGAAATATTGTATAAGTAGTATACCACTAAGAAGGCCTCCGTGGTGAAATGGATATCATCGCTGCCTTCGAAGCAGTTGTTGGGGGTTCGAATCCCTCCGGAGGCGCAAAGCGAATTGATTGATAGACGGATGATTTTTTGCACTACTTGTCCGAACTTAAAAACCTAAGTTTTGGCGGCAAGTTCTCGCGATATCTTTATGCCAGCTTCTTCAAAATTCCTGCGGATTTATATACAATACTTTTAGCGTTTGGCCGTGCAAAATTAAACGCCTATATTTCCACCAGAGACGGATCCTTTTATCCTGAGGACAATTGATTGCCCTGCCGCCCAGCATGGCAATCAATTCTGGCAAAATAATTTGCAATTGGTTCGTTCATCGAAAATAAACCTGTGATGCATTCCGTGCATCGTGCCCCTATAGCTCAGTTGGTAGAGCAGCTCCCTCTTAAGGAGATGGTCCCAGGTTCGAATCCTGGTGGGGGCACGATGCACGGAATATTCATGTTATGGTTAGCCGCCACCTCGTGTTGCATGCCGCCATGACCGCTTCTTTCCTCATCGGCAATACCGTCTTTCTGTACCTCTTTTCTTTTTTGTGCGCCGAAATGATTTTTATGGTAAAATATCCCGCACATGATGGGCAGCGGGATATATTTAGAAACTCCCCTATCCGAAACGCCATGGATTCCTCCGGGCTTTTTGAAAAAACTTCAGAAGCTCGGACTCGATACCGTTCGAGACTTGCTGTGGCACTTTCCAGTTCGTTATGAAGATTTTTCCGAAATATTCAGTATTTCTGATGTCTCGGCGGGCCAGACGGTAACAATTCGAGGCACAATAGAGGACGCGGAGATGCGGCACGCGTGGCGAAAGAGAATGACGCTCGTCGAAGCAACGATTCGGGATGATTCGGGAATCATTAAAGCGGTCTGGTTTAATCAACCGTATATTTTACAGACATTAAAGCCCGGGCGGCTCGCAAATTTTTCCGGAAAGGTATCGTTTTCAAACGGAGAGTTATGCCTGAGCCATCCCGCGTATGAACTTCTTTCCAAATCTTTTGCTGAAGCCGAAAACAAGGAAACAAAGCATACAGGCCGTCTTGTTCCGGTGTATCCCGAAACGCGCGGTCTTACTTCGCGGGGTTTGCGTTTTTTAATCAAGCCGATTCTCGAAGCCGCGCAGTTCCCGTCAGAATGGATTCCCGAGGAAATAATAAAAAAGAACGGCTTTCCGAGACTTCCTGAAGCGCTTTCATCAATTCATTTCCCAAGCACATTAGAAGACGCAGAACGCGCGCGGCGAAGGTTTTCATTTGAGGATTTATTCCTGCTCCAAGTATATAGCGCCCTCCAAAAAATCGAGCTTTCAAAAAGGAGAGCTCCTCGAATATCCGCGGACATCGAAAAGCTCAAAATGTTTCTCGGGGCGCTCCCCTTCCAGCTGACGTTTTCGCAAAAGAAAGCGCTCTGGGAGATCGTTAAAGACATGGAAAAAGGCGCTCCGATGAATCGGCTTCTCCAGGGGGACGTGGGTTCTGGCAAAACAGTAGTTGCCGCGCTTGCGGCTTTCATTGCCGCAGAGAATGGCTATCAAACAGCGTTTATGGCTCCGACCGAAGTGCTCGCGCACCAGCATTACGCAACGCTCAAAAAGCTCATTGGGCGGTTTAAACTTTTTGGAAAAGTTTCCGTCGGAATCATTACCGGTGGAGGATCGAAAGTTCTCTACGACGAAGACATTGAGAGCGACTTGCAAAAAAAGAAATTCGTCGGAGGGGTCCAGTCGGGAAATATACATATCGTGCTTGGAACCCACGCGCTTATTTCTAGGTCTAAAAAATCTAACCTTTCGTCGGGATTGACCTTTAAAAACCTGGGGTTAGTAGTTATTGATGAACAGCACCGCTTCGGGGTAAAGCAACGCGCTGCATTACTTCGCAGCGAATCCGCGCCCACTGCGCCGCATTTTCTAAGCATGAGCGCGACTCCTATTCCACGGACACTTATGCTCACGATATTCGGTGATTTAGATATTTCTCTAATTACTGAACTCCCCGCCGGCCGGAAAACGATTGAGACAAGAATCGTGCCGCCTTTGGAGCGTGATCGCGCATACTCCTTTATCCGCGAGGAGGTTAAAACCGGGCGGCAGGTGTTTGTTATCTGCCCGCGGATTGAACAGGAAGTTGAGGCTGACGCGAAGAACGGATCAGCCTGGAATCCATGGAGCGGCGTTAAATCGGCGAAAGAAGAATATGAAAAACTTTCAAACAGGATATTCCCGGATTTGAAAGTCGGGATGCTCCACGGACAGCTTCCTTCGCGGGAGAAAAAGCGCATCATGGAAGATTTCTCGCGGGGGACGATTGATATTCTCATCTCAACATCGGTTATCGAAGTCGGCGTTGACGTGCCGAACGCTTCAATCATGATGATCGAGGGAAGCGAACGGTTTGGGCTCGCGCAACTTTATCAATTTCGAGGGCGAGTCGGACGCGGGGAGCACAAGTCATATTGTTTTCTTTTCACCGACTCCGAAGGAAAAGCAATTCATGAACGGTTGCAGACCGTCGTCGAGGCGAAAAGCGGCCTTGAGCTTGCGGAAAAGGATTTGAAATTCCGCGGCCCCGGAGAATTTTTAGGTGAAGCGCAAACCGGCATCCCCGATTATGCGATGCGAGGACTTCAAGATATTGCGGTTATAAAAACAAGCCGCGATTGCGCTCTAGCGCTTGTTGCATCAGATCCTTATCTCAAAAAATATCCCGATCTTCAGAAAAAAATAAAAGAATTCAAAGAAAGGATGCACATGGAGTAGCGGAAAACAGTTCCACGCCTACAGTAATTTATCCTCCAAAGTCTTAACTCTGGCTTTGAGCGCGTCGTTTTCAGCTTTAAGTTCTTTCAAGGCTTCGATGGTCCACATCTGGAGTTCGGCGCCATATTTCACCGCTTTGTAACCATTCACATCCGTAGACACCAGTTCCGGTATCACCTTCTCAACATCTTGAGCGATAAAGCCAAGATTTCGTTCGTTGCCAAGACGCAACTCCGGGTATTCGGAAGATTTCCAATAGAAATACCCTGGTTGGAGCTGGATTACTTTATTGAGCGCGCCCACTAGCGGCGAGATGCCAGTTTTCAATCTTGCGTCGGATGTGCACGTCCCAACCAGTGCCGTTCCTCCGAAACCCTGTACGCAGCCGTTCGTGCCAGAGTTCCCGACACGGATGTCTCCCACAACCTGCAATTTTACGGCCGGACTCGTCGTCCCGATCCCGACGGTGCCGCTGGAAGTAACAATCATCAGATCTCCATTCGTATTCTCCGCGGAAGAAATCATTAATTTCGGAAATGTTCCACCGCCGCCATATATTTCCAATTTCGCGTCCGGCGTGCTGTCGCCAAGACCTACCGCTAACTCAAGATCACTAGCCTTAGTTAAATACATTGAACGGACGCCGTCGTTATCCACCGTCAGTCTCAATGGCAACCCATCACTACCGATCGTGTTATTGCCATAATTGTTTGGTTGAATTGTAATTTTTTTAGTGCCCGATGCAACATCTAACAATGCCCCAGGACTCACCGTCCCGATCCCGACGTTGCCAGTGTTGTAGTAAATATTCGAACCGCTAGTCGTCCATTGGCTCGCGCCGCCGCTAGCGGTCGTCTGAAGCGTCCCGTCCGGGAATCTCATGCCGCCGGACGTAGTTTTTATTTCGCCGACAACGGTTAACGTGCTCGTGGGATCC
>ERZ1292640.499-Hain-H43-02um-R1-499-length-31972-cov-12_pt3 | contig 27390 bp, 29 predicted proteins | sample MGYA00564404_ERZ1292640 | MGnify/ENA primary metagenome ERZ1292640 (study PRJEB36523, sample SAMEA6512636) | groundwater metagenome | collected 2019-01-08 | study: AquaDiva: Metagenomics assemblies of 32 groundwater samples | reverse complement strand
CGGTGAAACGTATTTTGATGCCACTCACGACAGAAGCAGATATTGTGCCTCAGGATTCTGCTTGGAAAAATACGGAGCTTTCGGGAAAACACCTCAGCCGTGCAACGGTTCAGTTTGATGAAAAAACCGGTGCGCCTTCTGTCGGGATTCAGTTTAATAGTGAAGGTTCCGACCTTTTTGCGAAGCTCACAGAGTCTCATATTGGACAACCAATCGCGATTTTTTTGGACGGAAACGTAATTTCCGCTCCTGTTGTGCAACAGGCAATCTATGGTGGCGAAGCGGTGATCACCGGAGATTTCACACTCGACGAATCAAAGCTCCTTGCACAGAATCTGAACGCGGGCGCATTGCCTGTGCCAATCAATCTTGTTTCTCAACAAACCATCGGCCCTACCCTTGGAGCGCTGTCGCTTGAGCAGAGTATCAAGGCAGGTCTTATTGGATTCTTGTTCGTGGCTCTTTTCATGCTGCTTGCCTATCGTCTCCCTGGACTCATTGCGGTGATCGCTCTGATCCTCTTCACGTTTCTCAACCTCCTTCTTTATAAATTCTTCGACGTCACCATCACGCTTGCCGGTATTGCTGGATTGGTTTTGTCGATCGGAATTGCTGTGGACGCAAACGTCCTTATTTTTGAACGCTTAAAGGAAGAATTTGCCGCGGGTCGAGATTACGATTCTGCGGTTCATGAGGCATTCGTCCGTGCCTGGCCCGCGATTCGAGATGGACACTTTACAACGCTGATTTCTGCCGTGGTGCTCTATTGGTTCAGCACCAGCTTCATTCGTGGATTTGCGCTCACGCTTGCGATTGGAGTTGTCCTGAGTTTGTTTACCGCGATCACTGTTTCTCGCAGTTACCTCAATAACACACTCGCTTGGAAATGGGCGCGCAATCCAGTTCTCCTCGCTCTCAAGAAAAAATAATGTATGAAACTTCACATTGTTAAAAACCGAAACATCTGGTTCATTTTTTCTGGAGTGACCATTCTTGCGAGCATCATTCTCCTCTTCACTCCTGGACTCAAATTCGGAATCGATTTTACCGGGGGAAGTTTAACCGAGATTGAATTTGCAAACCCGGTTGCGGTAGATGATGTTCGCACCACACTCGGCTCTATCGGATACAAAGACGCCACCATTCAAACAACGGGAGATCGCGGATATCTGATTCGCACCGAAACGCTTTCGGAGCCACAGCATCAAACGCTCCTCAGTGCACTTCGTGAAAAAAATGGAGAGGTGCAAGAACTCAAGTTTGATTCCGTCGGACCAATCGTTGGAAAAGAACTTCAAAAAACAGCAAGCATGGGCGTGGTTCTCACACTAATCTTGATTGGTTTGTATGTCACCTGGGCCTATCGAAAAGTTTCTGAACCCGTCGCTTCCTGGAAGTACGGACTCCTCACAGCCTTTACCGCGTTTCATGACGTGATTATCCCTATGGGGGTCTTTGCGGTTCTGGGACATTATCTTGGTTGGGAAATTGGAGGCGCGTTCATTGCGGCCATGCTCACCATTTTGGGATATTCGATCAATGACACAATCGTGGTTTTCGATCGCACGCGCGAAAATCTTACACGACGCGTTTCTCACGACTTTGAGGAAACCATTGAGATCAGTATTCAACAAACGATGCTTCGATCATTCAATACCAGTGTGACCTCGTTCGTTGCGCTTCTTGCCATCTTTCTTTTTGGAGGAGACAGTACGCGTCCTTTTGCACTCGCTCTGATGATCGGAATCGCGGTTGGAACGTACTCGTCCATTTTCATCGCTTCACCGTTACTTGTCGTGTGGGAAAAAGCAAAGAAGTCTCGCGGAGCCGGAAAGTAGTCTCTTGTGTGTAAAAAACTGGACGACATCCGTCCAGTTTTTTGATATACTTTATTCCATGTTTTCTTTTTTTGCGATTCCACTCGCCAGTCAAACATCGACGATCACCACTGCGAGCCCCGCGATCAATGCTTTTTTTTCACAGCCGATCGATGTCATTCTTTCGTATTTTTTGGTTTGGTTTGGTTGGATCCCGATTGTCATGACCATCATCTGGGGAGTGGTGCAGATGTGGGTGAACTATCGACAAGGAAAATATAGTACGACGTTAAAATTTATCGTGCTGGCAGTTGATGTCCCTTCTCTTACGGAGCAAACACCAAAAGCTTTGGAGAACTTATTTTCTAACCTGTATGGAGCAAAATCGACACTGACCTGGAAAGAGCAGTGGATCATCGGAAAATATCAACCGTCTTTTTCCTTCGAGATTATTTCCTCTGAAGGCTACATTCAATTTTTGATTCGTACGCAAACACGTTTTCGCGACATGATTGAAGCCGGTATCTATGCTCACTATCCGGACGCGGAAATTGCCGAGGTGGAGGATTACACACAATATTTCCCAACAGAATTTCCTGACGCAGAATATGAAATGTGGGGCGGGGAATTCACGCTTGATAAACCAGACATGTTTCCGATTCGCACCTACGTCGACTTTGAAGACAAGTTGACCGGAGAAATTAAGGATCCACTCGGAAATACGCTCGAACAAATGGCCAAAATGCGTCCGGGCGAGCATTTTTGGTTTCAGATGCTTGTCCAGCCCTCTTCAAATGATTGGGTCAAACCAGGAATCAAACGATTAAACGAGGCGGCGGGAAAGGCAGAAAAGGTGAAAAAGAGCATGCTTTTGTCTGGAGTCGAAGCGGCGCTTTCTTGGCCGATTGGGATCGTTGCTCAGGCAACAACGCTTGATTTGAGTGGGTTGTTTGGAGGAAAGACAGAAGCAGACAAACCAGAACGTGTGTTTTTGCCATTTCAAGAATCAAAAGAGATCGAGGCGATTTATAACAAAATCACAAAAGTGGGGTTGGGTTGTAAAATTCGTATTCTGTATGTGGCGAAGAAAAATGTATATGTGAAGGTCGAACGAACCGGAATTGTGAAAGGAATTCTCAATCAATACGCCCACCTCACGCTCAATAAATTCACCTTGTTTATTCCTCAGGTACCCAAGGATGATTATTTTTGGATGCGTTGGGAATACACCACTAAACAACGCACGCTCATGGGTGCGTATAAAAGACGCAGCTGGGGCGTTGGAGCAAATCCGATCAACCTCAATGTGGAAGAGCTCGCCTCGCTTTGGCATTTTCCTGCGATCAGTATCAAGGCACCTCTCATCAAGAAAGCAGAAGCACGTCGAGGAGAACCACCGGTTGGATTACCTGTTACGTTTCTTGAAAATACCCTTGCGGGCAATCCCGAACCTGATTTACAAGCGGGAATTTTTGAAACGGCATCTTCTTCTTTAGAACCTGCGCCGGTTAAAGAAAAGAGAACAGCAGAAGAGGTGATTGCTTCCGCAGAAGTTCCAATCCTCACTTCACCGACGTTGTCGATATCGCACTCTACACCACCGAAAAAGGAAACACATGTCGAAGCGGAAGAGGTGGAGATGATGCAAGAACAAGATGATTCATCCGTTCCGCCCAATTTGCCTGTTTAAGACTGAATCTGTATGCCGAATATTCACGACCACGAAAATGAAGTCACGTATTTTGCGAAAACGAATTTTCGCAATTCGATGACAAAGTTTGGAATCAAAACCGACGATCGCCGCCGACATGTGTATGTCATTGGAAAAACAGGTATGGGTAAAACCGTTCTGTTGGAAAATCTCATCTTGTCCGACATTTACGCGGGTCACGGGTGTTGCTATGTCGATCCACACGGAGACACGGCCGAAAAACTGATTGATTACATTCCAAGCTGGCGACAAAATGACGTCGTCTACTTCAATCCAGCGGACATGGAGTTTCCGGTTGGGTTTAATATTCTCGAGACCGTCAGCGAAAGTCACACGCACCTTGTGGCGAGCGGAATGATGGGGGTGTTTAAAAAGATTTGGGAAAACATGTGGTCATCCCGCATGGAATACATTTTGAACAATACGATTTTGGCCCTACTCGCAAACCCAGGCCAAACCCTTTTGGGAATTAACCGCATGTTGTCCGAAGCGGATTTTCGCAGCCGTATTGTGGGAAATGTGACCGATCCGGTCGTAAAACAATTTTGGCTGAAGGAATTTGCGTCTTACAACGATAAGTATGCACAGGAAGCCGTGGCTCCAATTCAAAACAAGATCGGGCAATTTCTCTCCGCTTCCGTGGTTCGTAATATCGTGGCGCAGGTGAAATCAACGATCAACATTCGTGAGATCATGGATTCAGAGAAAATTTTCATCGTAAACCTCTCGAAAGGTCGTATTGGAGAAGATAACTCTCGACTGTTGGGTGGACTTCTCATTACAAAAATGCAGCTCTCCGCGATGGAGCGCGTGGATACGCCAGAAAAAGAGCGTAAAGATTTTTATCTCTACGTTGACGAGTTCCAAAACTTTTCTGTCGAGTCATTCGCGGGAATTTTGTCTGAGGCACGTAAATATCGTTTGTGTCTAACAATGGCTCACCAATATATTGCTCAGCTCACAGACGAAGTGCGCGAGGCGGTGTTTGGAAACGTTGGAACGATTATTACCTTTCGTGTTGGTTCTCCAGACGGTGTGTTCATGGAAAAAGAATTCGCTCCACGGTTTCTCCCAGAGGACATTATCAATCTGCCAAAGTTCAATATTTATCTTAAGCTGTTGATTGATGGAGTCACCAGTCAACCATTTTCTGCGTACACGCTGCCTCCGATTTCTCAACGAACACACACGGGAGAAAAAGTGATCGCTGCCTCCCGCGCCGCGTATGCAAACCCTCGTTCAGAAATTGAATCGAAGATTTTAATTTGGAGTGGAATGGGGGAAACAAGTGTAGAACAAATGGTTCAAGAGGCGGCTGATAAGAAAAAAGCCTCAAAAGATTCCAAGAAACCAAAATTTGAATACGATTGCACGCGTTGTAATAAACACATGGTGCTTCCAGTTGAGCTCGATCGTTCTCGTCCGATTTATTGTGAGGATTGCATTGAACTTGTTCGCGAAGAACGAAAGTCTGGAAAAAGCGCGCCACGCAAATCTTCGTCAGATGCAAAGCCTCGCGAAGCTTCTTCATCTCGGCGTGAAGAAACAGGCGCAGAAGAACCATCGCTTTCGTTAGAGACGCTTAAGCCGGAAAAGGTTCCAGAGAAAGTTGAGAGGAAAGAGGTGGAAGTTCAAAAGCCAGCTCCGGTGACTGAACGAAAGCCTGAAGAAAAAGCTCAGACAAAAAAACCAGAAGTCGAAAACGATGGATTCTCGCTTGAGATTAGTCGTCCAGAAGTTGAAATCGTGAAACGGCCCGTAGAAAAGTCTGAAGTTGTCACACCTGTCGTTCCGCCGAAAGAGGTTGTCGTTCAAAATACGGTTACCATCAGAGAGGTGCGACCAGAAACAAAACCTCCGGTTCAGGCGATTGAGTTTGCGGAATCTGCAAGACAAGAGCGTCGTCCAGATGAGAGACGTTCAGACGAAAGCCGGTCTTCTGATTCTGGAGTAGTGAGAACGGGTGAAAAACCAAAACGAAAGAGAAATCGAAAGAAAAAGCCCCGCGCGGCGGGGTCCGGCTCCGCCGGAAAGATCGACGGAGACGTTGTGCTACAACCAGCAACAGAACAGATCTCGCCAAGCGCACCAAAAATCGTTTCGTCTTCACCTCAACCAACAATCGCAACACCGCCACCAACAACACCTCGACCTCAACCTGTTGTGGAATCCAAGCCGATTCCCGAGGTGAAACCCCGCGAAACGGGGTCCGGCTCCGCCGGAAAGCCTGAAACGCCAAAAAGTGGTACTCTGCATCCAGGTCAAGCCATTAAGTTTGAGTAACCACTATGTCTGATTACGAGCTCCGAGACCCCATTCATAAGCGCATACCGTTTTCTGAGGAGGAGCGTCGCATTATCGATCATCCGTTTGTTCAACGGTTGCGTTTTATTAGTCAACTCGGGTTTGTTTCGTCCTATGTGTATCCAGGTGGTGTCCATAACCGCTTCACACACGCACTCGGAGCCATGCATGTCGCGGGAAGACTTTTTGCACGCTTCATAAGTAGCACAGAGGTCTTTTCCCATCGTCTGACCGTCAAAGAAATTGAACTTCTTCGTCTTCGTGTTCGACTTGCCGGGCTGTTGCATGATTTGGGACACGGCCCATTCTCACACGCATCTGAAACCGTCTTTCCACAACTGAGCGAACTTCCCATGGATTGGTCGTGGTGGAAATCTGTCCCGGTCCGACAATCCAAGCATGAGGACTATAGTGTCCTTCTGATTCAAACACTTGCGAAAGAAAACGCGTTAGACCCAGATATCGCTCAAGATATTTGTTGTCTCATTCATGCCGATCTTCAACCGTCGACCACGTTTCACAAACTGGCGAAAAAAATTCCGAGCCTTCCGTCTGTCTTGAAGTCGATTATTTCTGGCGAACTCGATTGTGATCGCATGGACTATTTGCTTCGTGACAGTTATTACTGCGGTGTTGCTTATGGTCAGTACGATATTGATTGGTTGATCTCTTCGATGACCGTTGCGGAGCGGAATGGGAATTTGATTCTCACGATCTCTGAAAACGGTGTTCGAGCCTTTGAGGATTTTCTTTTGGCGCGCTATCACATGATCGATCAGGTCTATTTCCACAAGACTGCCGCGGGGTTTGTGCATGCCCTTGAAGAAGCGATTCGCACAAAAGAAATCGATCTTCGGATTCCGACGGATCCGTATGCATACGCAGACTTACGTGACGATCATGTGATCGAGCAGCTTTTTGCTGCGGCCAAGGATCCGAAAAATTATTGGTCACAACATCTTATGCAACGTCTGCCTGCCAAGCGCATTCTGCGTTTGTACGATAAGCATGTGCAAGATCAGGAATCCCTGGAGCGTCTGCGAACGGCGTGTGAAAAAGAAGGCGTTCGTTATTTTATGCACTCGGCAGCGAATGTGTTGTCGCGTTTGGATGAGGCTGGTACGACCGACGTGTTGTTTGTTCACAAACGTACTCTCGGGGGTCATGACCAGATTCCTATCTTTGAATATTCGGATTTGTTACAAAAATACAACGAAAAGCTTCGATTCACCGATTTTTTTGTCCTTCGCGAAGACTACGAGAGGTTTGAAAAAATTCGTTGGACGTGATAGCCTCATCCGGCTATGGAGCCTAATCGCAAAGTTTTACTCGGCATGTCCGGTGGTGTCGACTCTTCTGTGTCGGCGATTTTGTTGTTGAAGGCGGGATATGAAGTGATCGGAGCTTTCATGAAAAATTGGTCGGGGGATGTGAATGGTCCGCGGTGTGCAGACGAGGAAAATGTGGGAAGTGAATTTCAGGAATGTGGGTGGAAACAAGAACGTCGTGATGCGGCGCGTGTTGCCGCACAACTCGGGATTCCATTTTCAACGTTAGACTTCGAAGTCGACTACCGACGCAATGTGGTCGAACCGATGTTTGCGGAATTTGAATCTGGTCGTACTCCGAACCCGGATGTGATGTGTAACAAATACATTAAGTTTGATCGTTTTGTGAAAGAAGCGGATCGGTTGGGATGCGCGTTTGTTGCGACGGGGCACTATGCGAGAGTTCAGGATGGAAAAATTCAGAAGGGGCTCGATCAGAATAAAGACCAGTCATATTTTTTGTGGGCCATCGATCCCGCGATTCTTCCGCGCGTTTTGTTTCCTGTTGGAGATCTCACAAAGCCTGAAGTTCGAGCGATTGCCCGAGAAGCCGGACTTCCGGTGGCAGAGAAAAAAGACAGCACGGGAATTTGTTTTGTTGGCGAAGTGGAGATGTCCTCTTTTTTGAAGGCTCGGATTCCGGAAGATCCAGGAAATATTGTGACCGTGGATGGCGCGATCGTTGGAAAACACTCCGGGGTGAATTTTTATACCATCGGACAGCGTCATGGATTGAATATCGGCGGAGGAGATCCGTACTATGTTGTCGAAAAACGCCCGGAGACAAAAGAGCTCGTCGTCTCCAGCAACTTCCATCCCGCGCTCTTTTCCGAGGACCTGACCGCGACGACTCTCAACTGGTTTGAAGACGTCCAGGCACCACGTCACTGTGAGGCTCGTATCCGTTATCGGCAACCGGTCCAAAGTTGTGAGATCATTTCCAAAAATGCAGATCGAGTCACCGTCCGTTTCAAAGAACCACAGCGCGCCGTCACTCCAGGTCAGTCCATCGTCTTCTACGACGGGGAAGTGATGCTGGGTGGTGGAATCATCGTGTAGCCCCATATTTCTTTACAAATATGGGGTTTTTGATATGCTCTGGCCAGGCAAAGAGGACCCAATGACCGACTCATACGGAGTTGACCCATGAAGAGCATTTACTGGCCCAAGCGCATCTTCCAGATCGCGATGTTCTGCGCGATCGTCCTGCTCTTCCCAGTTTTCTTCAAGAGCGGGCAGGCAGGTCCTGTGCCGGATGGCGAGAAGTCTCTCATCATCCTCTGGGTGCTCATCATGGTGAGCTCGCCCATCTACATTCCGTGGATCTGGAGGCTGTTCGAGCGAAACGGCGGGCGCCAGCCGAAGATCTCACGAGTGATGCTCTTGCTCTCCTACCCAATGTTCATCTTCGGGAACGCGATGGTCATTCAGGCGATGGTTGCGCACATCAACACCTTTCCCGAGACCGGCATCCGCTTCTTCGGCGGGTTCCTTTGGTGGGCAGGCCTGCTCTGGGTTTCCGCGCTCGCTATCGACTGTCTGTGGCAGTTCAAGGTCTTATTCGACCGCCCGATCCCACTGACCGACGACGAGACGCCCTTCGCCTGGAATCCCATCACCTCCCCGGGTGATGAAGAGTACAGGCCGGTCTTCTGCGACAACTGCCAGTCCAGGCAGGGGAGGTTGGAGACATCCGGCCTCTGCCACGACTGCGGCGTCCGGGTCACATTCGTGCGCAGCGGACCGGTGCTGCACGTTCTCAAGGTTCTGGACTCCTAGTCCTCTCAACATCGCTGACGCGGTGTCTTTTTTTACCCAATAAAAAACAGCCTTTCGTTAGGCTGCTCGACGTGCGTCTTGGATGAGTTCGGTGAGCGGCAGAATCGACTGCGAGATCACGATCGCGCAGACTTTTCCCCACATCGTTCGTAGGTGCTTGAGTCTGTACGCCGCTTGAATCGCTTGCGTCTCGCTGTGCGGAACCATGAGTACATTGAAGGCTCCGGAGCGCATCATGCCGATGTCTCCGATCGAGTCGCCGACGATCAGTAGATGATTCAAGTCGGCTTTGACACAGCGCTGGAAGCGCTCGACGGCGATGTCTTTTGTGCTTCCCACCACGACACTTGTGGGTTCGTAGCCACTTAGACGTCGGTCTGCATCGAAACGCAGACGTGTTGCAACCACGGCTGCTGCCGTCAAACCATGATGGTCAAGGCAGGCGCGGATCACATCCTCCATTCCAAGACTAATGACCACCGATCGGTGCATCAGTCCGAAGAGTTCTGTGACTCCAGTTCGCAATTGAATGCGCTGTCCGCTTGTTCGGACGTGGTCTTCCGTGATTTCACCGCGAACGAGTCGAGCGATGGCGCGGGACACGTATGCCCCTTCGACCACTCCTCGGTTGCGGAAATCTATCACGCCATGGAACCAATCCGGATGTTCGATCGAAGGGGTCTGTTCCTGTTCATCGTGGCTGATCGAGGTATACCACGCGAGGTCTGCAACATCTTCTTCTCGCAGAGGCTCGGGGAGATGCTCGACCAGATGCGCCCAATGCGATCGATGGTTGAGTGTTCCGTCGAAGTCGTACGCTCCGTGTATGACCTGTCCAAGGCGACGCATGACTTCTGCTCGAGAATCATGCGTCAGAATGAGATCATGTCTGCCCGACGTCAGGGCCCGAGACACATCATCAAACGTCGCACGATCCTCAAGTGTGTACATCTGCGTTCACCTCCGACGCCAGCTTATGGATTTTTGACGCGCTGGTCAAACTGCAAATCTGCCCATGCGTGAAACGCGGCAGAAGCCCCTTCTGTGGGGCTGGTGGATATTTTTGATAAAACAGGAGGAGTCGTTTCTTTTATGCTAATAGGGAGAGGAAGAACCATGTATTCCTCTGTCCCTTTGATATGTGTTTGAATCGATCCGACTACTGGAGCAATGGTGACGGATTGAAGAAAATCAAAATTGATAAAAATGGTCTTGCCTTTCACAAGCGTATTTTCTGTTTGATTGGTTTCGATTCGGACGGGGGTTCCGCCGGTCTTTTCCACAACAATTCTTCCTCGTGGAAACCGGAGCACTCGTTCCTTTTCTGAGATACGCCAAAGTTCAAGGGATGTCCGTTCATCAATAGCCACGGAGACATCATTTCCGATCTGAATAAAAAGATGTTCGCCAGGTTTTGTGGTGATCATTTCGCCTCGTTTATAAAGATGTCCAACGGTTTGCTCCGATCCCGTTGAGGAAACAAGCTGTACGGATTCTTGCGTTGGCATATCAAAACGTCTCACAACTAAAAGTCCTGAGAGGAGGACAAAAAAAAGAAGGAAAATCCATTTTGGAGACAGAAGGCTACGCATGCTAGAATAATAACATAATCACTGACAGATCTCGCATTATGCTTTATTTCTTTTACGGTGAGGAATGTCCGCATTGTCATACCATGTTGCCACTTGTGGATAAGTTGATTGGGGAAGGAAAGAAGATTCAGAAAATGGAAACCTGGCACAATGAAGAAAATGCTTCTTTGTTTGAAAAATTAGATAAAGGGAAGTGCGGAGGCGTGCCGTTCTTTTTTAATGAAGAGTCCAAACAGTTTATTTGCGGAGAATCTGATGAGAAAAATGTACGCAAGTGGGCGGATGGCGAAAAACTTTAAAATCTATGCGAAGTCCTATTCGATTCCTGACGGTTTGTTCGCTAAGTTTGTTTGTCATGCTTGGCGCTGGTTGTTTGCAGCAAACGTCTGTATCGGATCAGGCTTCCGCAGATGCGGCAACTGAACTCGCGCTTTCGACAGGGACGCAAATTCATCTACGAGAAACCGTGCTTGGGATCCCAGGCATGGTCGTGGATTTTCTTAAAGGGGTAAGTGCGGAGCGAGTGCTCACGATAAAGACTTGGGATCCTGGATCGCGCGCCGTGTTTGATTGGGAACAGGAATTAAAAAAGGAAACAGACGCGTCTGTTGCTGAACGCAAAGCCTATTTTGATGCGTATACAAAAGCGCCTGTGGGCTCGAAGTTTCCAGAACCTCCCGCTCAGGTTTACGAAACAAAGGTTGAACAGGGAACATTGGAGTCTGTTGAACTTGCAGACTCACAGACAATTCTGCTCCCGTTCTTTTGGCAAAATGCGGATCAAATCAAAAAACAATCTAGCTTGATTTGGCTGTCTTCAAAACAATATCAAGAGTTGGTCGATACGCGGCACACGAAAATTAATCTGGGACTGTTTGATGATTCGGTCTCAAAGGTGACTGGATTTACCGATCAAATAAAACAGCTCGTCGATCGTATTTCGCAAACGACGGCTGAGCAACCAGCGCAAAAGGATGTTCTTGAGGTGGATGCGGATATCGATTGGGCGACGTATACACTCGAAGTCGATGGAAAACCTGTGACGGTCCGCGCCATTCGCGCACACAATTCATTTGCGCGTTACACTGTGCTTGCAAACGAAAATAACCCCCTTATTTTGGAGATTATTTTAACGCCCGCATCACGGGGCTCACTCAATCTTTTTTCTCGCTCAGGACTCGGTCAAGCTTTTTGGGGATATCAGATCTCCAGCATCAAAACAGATCTTTAGGATTGGAATCGGTCTAACCAGTGTGCGTCGACATCCACATTCAAGTCGATGAATACTTTTTGGTTGAGCACACCTTCCAATTCGTTGCGTGTGGATTGCCCAATCTCTTTCACTCCACGTCCATTCTTTCCAATAATCATCCGCTTGTAGCGTTCTTCCGTCGTGAAGATTGTCGCTGCAATATACATGACGCCATTGTCTCGCTGTTCGAACGCCGTCAGTTCCACGTGCGTTGAATAGGGAACTTCCTGACGCAGGCGCAGAAAAAGTTTTTCTCGAATCAACTCCGCCATCCAGGAATGGTTTGGAATGTTTGTGAGCTGACCATCTGGATAATATTGTTCTCCTTCTGGTAAAAATTCGAAAAGGGTTTTGATAAGATTCTCTAGGTTCAAATCACGTAAGGCAGAAACTTCCACTGTGGCGTCAAATCCTCCTGCAAGATCGCGATAAAAATCGATAAACATTTGGTTGGTGAGATCGATCTTGTTGATCACGAGCACACGCTTCGCTTTGGAACTTTGACTCAGACGCATTGCTTCCTTTTCCTCTTCACCAATTTCGCGCGTTGGATCAACAAGGTAGATGATCACATCAACCCCTTTCAAAGATTGCACCACGGTTTCGTGTAATTTTTTTGTGAGCAAGTCGCGCTTCTTGCGCATGACTCCTGGAGTATCGACAAAAATCATTTGTCCTTCCTCACGCGTCAAAATGCCTTGAATCGGAAGACGTGTGGTTTGTGGCTTTGGGGTTGTGATCGCAATCTTCGATCCGACCAACGCATTCATGAGCGTGGACTTTCCGACGTTTGAGCGACCAATGATGACAACGAAACCGGATTTTTTCATAGTGTGGAGGTGATGGGCTAGGCCCTTAGGCTGAGTTTGGTTACAAGTTCGACGTGTGGAGTATGGGGAAATTGATCGATGGCCTGCGTTTGGCTGACGGTATAGGCCTTTTGAAATTCGATCAGTTCTTTGGCAAAGATCTTTGGATTGCAGGAAACGTAGATGATTTCCTTTGGTCGAATCCGCAGAACATCTGCGAGCGCCTTAGTATGCATGCCAGAACGCGGCGGGTCAAGGATGACGACATCTGGTTTGTAGGTTGCCCAATCGAATTCTTCTGTTTTTGCCGAGATGTATTGCGTGTTCTGAAGATCGTTCAGCAAGGCATTTTCTTTTGCGTCTACGATCGCCTCGTCAGAAAGTTCGACTCCAATGACGGACTTTGCATGCTTGGCAAGTGCGATCGAAAAGAATCCGGTGCCGCAATAAAGATCGAGAAGGGTTTTATTTGAAAGATCACTGCAAAATTTTCGCACGGTCTGTAAAAGAAGTGGCGACGCAAATGAGTTCGTTTGGAAAAAGGCGTTTGGACTAATTCGGTAGTTAATTCCGTCGATGCGTTCTTCTATAAATCCTGGTCCATACAAAACGCGAATGTCTTCACCAAACGAAACGTCTGTTTGTGTCTTGTTTATGGAATGTATCAGTGTGGATGGCCGACAGGACTCGTTCAATAATTTCATTGCTTCCGTAACAGTTTCAGATTGGTCTGCTGGATCACTCGTGATGATGTTGATCATCGTTTGTCCAAGCGATGTGCAGCGGATCACGGCGTATCGTAATATTCCTTCATGTGATTTGCGATCGTAGAATGACAGTCCAGACGTCTGCACCCATTCTCGTACAATAGGGAAGAGTCGATCGATTTGTTCGTCCGCAAGAAAACAGGTGTGATTGTCGATTACTTTCCACCAGGCACCTTTTTCACGCATCCCAACCCGTCCTTCAAAATTAATCACGAAGTCCATTCGATTACGGTAATGATCTGTTTTCGGTGAGGGCAAAATGTTCTCACACATCAAATCCAATCCATTCAGTTTGAAAAAACCGTTGATCTCATCAAGTTTTTGTTTCAACTGTTGTTCGTAGGGAACATCCGACCACGCGCACGAACCACAGCGTTCTTTGTTTGGGCAAGGTGAAGACATGTGCAAAATCATAGAATAAAAAACGGGCTGTGGAAAGCCCGCAATGTCAGTGCGCCTTGCGGCTGGGCAGGGCGTAGTAGATGCGATGGCACAGGATCGTGCCGATGATCGCGAAGGGAATGAGCAGAAGCGGCCAGGAGACCCAGTTGTTCGGATCCTTCGCGGCTTCGCCTGTGGGAGCGAGTTGCCCGGCGAAGAACGATTGCAGGCTTGTCCCTGCGTAAACGGCTCCGTCGACGATGCCGACGGACTTTGCCGTGTTCTTCACGCCTGCGAAGTCGCCGGTGGCCGTTCCCGAAAGGATTCCGTGCACGCCGATCACACCGGTGAGGATGACGAAGAGACTGCAGGCGAAGATCCATGACCCCGCGTGTGCGCTGTGATTGCCGATCGTGATGGTCATGACGATGAGTGAGATCGTCATGCCGACGTAGAGGAAGAACGACATCGGACCGCGGCGGGATTGGAAGTAGCGATCCGAGATGCGGCCCGTCATGTAGGCGCCGAGGCAGCCGCAGATCAGCAGTACGAGCCCCCAGTTCGCCCCGATGAGGAATTCGTGGTAGAAGCCGACCGCCTTCCCGAAGAGCGGGTAGTACTGAAGGGTTCCGTTGCGAATCGCTCCGCTACAGAACTCGATGAAGATGATGAAGCGCAGGACGCGATGTTCGGGCTTGGTGAAGAGCGTTTGGATCATCTGCCAGATCCCGAGCGACTCATGCGAGATGTGCTGGTCGCCCGTCTCGAAGTTCTTGAATCCTGCTTCGCTTGGCGTGTTGCGCAGGAAGATGAACATCGGAATCCAGAAGGCGAGACCGAACAAGGCGGGGGTGAAGAACAGCCACCAGTTCTGGTCAACGCCTGTGTCGCCCGTTCCGAGAATCGACTGGAAAATGGTGGCCCAGAGCCCCATCTTGCTCGGGTCCGTCGTCGCGCGCGTGGCGTTTGTCAGCGCATAGCCCCAGTCGAACGCGAAGTAGATACCGAGCGAAATCATGAACCCGAAGAGCGTTCCGAACGTTCCACGATGGCGAACGTGAAACCACGGAAGCTTCGTGGTCACGATGGATGCGGCGCCGCACGATTGAAAGAACATGTTGGCGGCGTAGAGCACGAGGAAAGATGGGAAGATCGGGATGGTCCAGCCGAGCTTGGTGTTTCCGTAGAGCACCAGGCCCATGAGCACGTTGCTGACAACCGCACCCATGACTCCGAGTAGCATGCCCCAGCGTCCACCCTTGCGATCGATGATGGGGGTGAGCGTGAGAAACCCAACGACGTAGAAGGCGGCGCCGACCGCGAAGATCGTACTGAAGTCGGACACCGACATCGTCTTATCGCCGAGCGCCTTCTGGGCCGTGTTCAGCATGTACCGCATGAACATCAGGCTCGCATACCCGAAGCCCAGCGGAAACCAGTTCAAGAACCGTCGGACCTTGAAGTCCGTCGTGTGGCGAGGAATCCCCTCACCGTTGAACGAAAGCGCACTTGGTCTTAGCTGCATCGCCGTCTCCTCCTGCCCACTTGTGAGCCGAGATATTTCAACATATCCTAGTCTTAACGGTCAATCCGTACTGCCTATGATTCTTATTGCCCACGACATTCGATCTCTTCATAACGTCGGTGCTATTTTTCGTAGCGCAGATGCGTTCGGGGTCGAGAAAATTTATCTCACTGGATACACCGGACATCCGCCGCAGAAGGAAATTGCAAAAACGGCATTAGGCTCTGAACATCGAGTGCCTTGGGAAGAAAATGCGGATCTTCCTGATTTGTTGAAAAAACTACAGAGCAAAGATTTTTTGATCGTCGCGCTTGAAAATAATGTGGATGCGATTCCCATTGATACACTGAAGACCACAAAACCGATCGTACTTCTGCTTGGAAACGAGACAGAAGGCATTGCTCCCGAGATTCTTTCGTTGTGTGATGAGAAGGTGGAAATTCCCATGCCGGGAACCAAACGCTCGTTGAATGTATCGGTTGCAACAGGCATTGCCTTGTTTGCTCTTGCCAGTCAAAAACAGTAGAATGAACGAGATATGTTGACCATTGTTATTCCAACAAAAAATGAGGAAGTGTTCCTTCCTGTCCTGCTTGAGTCCATTCGTAAACAAACCGTTCAACCAAAAGAAATCATCGTTGCGGACGCACATTCAACCGATAAAACACGGCAGATTGCAAAATCATTTGGGGCAAAAGTTATTGACGGGGGATTACCAGGTGTTGGTCGTAACAAAGGCGCCGCTGTTGCAAAAACCGAACTTATCCTTTTTTTGGATGCCGATGTCGAACTTCGTGATCCACAATTTTTAGAAAAAGCCATTGGAGAAATGCTTGAACGGAAAATTGATTTGGCAACCTGTGAAGTGTTTCCGTTGTCGGATGCATTCGTCGATCATTTTTTGCATAAGGCGTACAACGTCTACGCGCGTGCTTGGGGGTCGCTTTTCCCGCATGCTCCAGGATTTTGCATGTTTGTGCGCAAAGACAAACACGATAAACTCAAAGGGTTTGATGAGACGATTACGTTTTGTGAGGACATGGATTATGCACAACGCATGAGAAAACATGGAAAATTTCGCTTTCTCAAAGCGACAAAGATTCCCGTCTCGATCCGGCGACTCGACCGAGACGGGCGGATGAAGATCGCGATTAAATTCATGCTCGCGGAATTACACATTGCCCTGATTGGCCCCATTCGAGATCAAAAGTTCAATTACACATTTGGTCACAGTAAGAAGAAGTTGAAAGAGAAAAAAGAAAAAAAGGCGTAGCACAAAGAGTCTTATGCACATTCCTGTTGTCGTTCAGTATCGACACGTTCATTTTTCCGCACGAGATCTCGAAGCTGTTTTGGGTCAAACCACTCCAGAGGTTCTTCAGACACTCTCACATCACGGACAGGTCGTTTATAAGCAAACCGTACAGATTTTTGGAAGCGACGGCTTTTTAGACAGAGTCCATGTCCTTGGTCCTGCGCGTGAACACACACAAGTAGAAATTTCACCGACAGACGCCGCGACGATTGGCTTGCATGCACCGGTGCGGCTGTCTGGAGATACCGATCGAGCGGGAACATGCCGAATCAAAGGTCCTCACGGAGAGATTCGTGCAGCGATGAGTGTGATTGTTCCCGCGCGACATTTACATCTGAATGAAGCCGTTGCAAAGAAACTCAATCTTCACCATGGACAGTCTGTTTGCCTGCGGGTTTCAACAACCTCTTTACAAATTGATCATGTGACCGTTCGTATTCATCCAAGCTTTGTCACAGAATTTCATTTAACCACCGATGAGGCCGCAACCTATTGGCTTCACACGGGCGACACCGTCCAACTATGCGCCTGATTCTTCTCTCCCTTTTTACTTTTCTCCTTATTCTCCCTTCCACAGCAAATGCTGCGCAGGCGGATCTTTTGATTGGGGCAGAAGATATTCGTTTTTCTAAATCGGTTTTGATTGCTGGGGATACGGTGCGCTTATACGCGCGCGTTCACAACATAGGACAAGCGGACGTCCAAGGATACGTGACGTTTTTTCAGGGGAGTAGTGTGATCAGTACGCCGCAAATTATTTCTGTGCTTGTTGACGGAGCACCAGAGGAAGTCTACATCGATTTTGTGGTTCCTTCAGGCACATTCAACATTCGTGCAGAAGTGCGACAAACAGACCCTGAGGATGTAAACATGAGTAACAACACAGCGATTACGCAAATGCTTGTCCCCGTGAATGATGCGGATCGCGATGGAGTTGCGGATCAATCAGATAATTGTCGAGATGTTGCAAATACGGATCAGCTCAATACCGACAAAGATGGTGTGGGAGATGTTTGTGATGACGATGATGACAATGATGGGGTGACGGATTCTGTAGAAGCGGAACTTGGATCGAATTCAAAAGTGGGTGACACGGACGGAGACGGTGCTTCGGATGCAAACGACGCATTTCCAAACGATCCAAAAAAACAAAAAATTTCTGTCGAACCACCAAAGCCTGTTCAGAAACCACCGGAACCAACGGTTAAAACCACCACACCTCCGATCCCTTCTGTGACTCCAGAAGAAACAGCCCAAAAAGCTTCTCCAACGATCGTGTCACAAAATACAGGTGTGTCTGATAAGACTGTGGTCAAAGAAACACAGACGGAAGAGAGAAATCCAGATTCATCATCCACACCTATTCGAAAAACGTTTGCTGCGACGCAAACCAGTTGGAATACCTACACATTCCATCCGTTAGGTCCGGTGGATTCATCCGTGCATTATGACTGGAATTTTGGAGATGGCGTTCGTTCAAATAAACCAGAGGTGAGTCACACCTACAAAAAAAGCGGTTCCTACTTGGTGATGTTGACCACACAAGATAGTCAGGGACAAACCGCTAAAGAAACAACAACCGTTTTGGTTCCATTTTTTAGTCTGCATAATCATTTCATTCAGGTCTTGATGGGGGCTCTCATCCTTCTGCTTGCGGGCGGAGTCTGGATGTATCTCACGATGGGAAAACAAAAGACCAGTCCGGTTCATAAAATTGAAGTCAGGGAAGAGTAGTTCTATGTTTCGTTTTTTTCATGCGGAATCAAAAACCATCATCGGAGCAGCGACGATTGTCGGCATCTTTTCGTTTTTAGCAGATTTTGTTGGATTCATTCGCGATCGTGTTCTCGCAGGCATGTTCGGGGCAGGGGCAACACTGGATGTCTATTATGCGGCGTTTAAAATTCCAGACTTTCTTTTTAGTCTGATCGTGATCGGAGCCATCTCCTCAAGCTTCATTCCGCTTTTTACAAAAAATTATTTTAGCGAACGACGCGAATCTGCTTGGGAATTCACCAACAGTATTTTGCATTTGATTGGAGGTGGCATGCTTGTCGCGTCAATCCTTCTTTTTATTTTTGCGCATCCTCTGAGCACTCTGATCGCTCCTGGGTTTGATCCGCTCAAACAATCTCAAGTCGCAGAGTTCATGCGTGTCATGCTTTGTGCGCAGATGCTTCTTGCGTTCTCTCTTATTTTCGGAAGCGTTCTGCAAGGACTGAAACGATTCTTTCTCTACGCCTTGGCTCCGGTTCTCTACAACCTCGGAATTATTTTAGGAGCACTGGTCTTTGCCAAAATATGGGGACCGATTGGTCTGGCATGGGGTGTTGTCTTAGGCGCGGCACTTCACCTCTGCACACAATGCATTGGGTCTGTTGCGGCTGGATATTCTTATCACTTTCGTTTTAATCTGAAGGATCAAGAGGCACGCAAGATGTTAATGATGACCGGACCAAGAATTCTTGGGATCGCGATTGCTCAACTTCTGTTTCTTGTCCTGACCGTTTTTGCCACCACGATGTCCGCCGGAAGTCTTACGATTTTTCAATTCGCCTACAACATTCAGTTTTTTGCAGTGGGAACGATCGGTGTCTCCTTTGCGATCGCGGCATTCCCAACCTTTTCAGAAGCGCTGAGCAAAGATGATCCAGACGGATTTCGACGTTCATTTGCTTCCACAATCCGACAAATTCTTTTTTTCATGATTCCGCTCATGATGTTGTTTCTGATTTTGCGAGCACAAATTGTCCGAGTCGTTGTTGGGGCAGGAGCATTCGATTGGCAGGCAACGATCTTGACCGCAGACACACTCGCATTTTTTGCCCTGACGTTTATCCCTCAGGCGTTTGTCTATGTGTTGGCCCGCGCATTTTTTGCTCTGCACGACACAGTCACACCTCTCACTGCTGGACTTGTTGCGGGTTTGGTTGGGGTCATCAGTGCCTTTTTGTTCGCGCCTCACTTTGGTGTGATTGGTCTTGGAATGGCCTTTTCGCTTTCTGCTGTTGTGAACGCTGTTTTGCTTTGGGTTCCTCTGCGACAACGCATGCAATCGCTTCATGAGGCAACAATTCTTCAATCCCTTCTGAAACTATCCGTTGCTGGTATTGCTTGTGGTCTCGTGATGCAAGGTCTCAAACCCGTTGTTCTTCATTTCCTTTCTCTCGAGACATTTTTCGGTGTGTTGTTTCAAGGAATTTTGGCGGGAGGAGCCGGATTCGTGGTTTATCTTCTTATTGCCTGGTTCCTGAAGGTTGAAGAACTTCATTCGTTTTTGGCGGTGCTTCAGAGAAAATTTTTACGCAAAATTCGTTTAGATGAAACCGTCTCGCTCCCAAAGTAGACGTGTGGAATCTGCTTCGGTAGAATGGGCTGACGCTATGACTATTCATGAAATTCGGCAAAAATACTTGGAGTTTTTCAAGTCACACGGTCATCAAATCATTCCTTCCGCTTCGCTTCTTCCAGAGAACGATCCAACGACTCTTTTTACCGGATCCGGAATGCAACCGATGGTCCCGTATTTGCTCGGTGAGCAACATCCCCTTGGAACACGCATCACGGATTCTCAAACCTGTTTTCGTTCACAAGATATTGAAGAGGTGGGTGACAATCGCCACACCACGTTTTTTGAGATGTTGGGAAACTGGTCGCTCGGGGATTACTTTAAGGATGATCAGATTTCATGGATGTTTGAATTTTTAACAAAAGAAATCGGACTCAATCCTTCCAAGCTTTTCGTAACGGTATTTCGCGGAAATGAAAGTCTGGGGATTCCACGCGACACGCATTCTGTCGATCTGTGGAAACGAGCGTTTGCGCAGGCTGGAATGGAAGCCACAGATGTCGATTTTGCAGAAAGAGATGGAATGCAGGGCGGACGTATTTTTTACTACGACGAAACAAAGAACTGGTGGTCTAGATCCGGAGTTCCGTTGAAGATGCCTGTGGGTGAACCCGGCGGTCCAGACAGCGAGATGTTTTGGGATTTTGGCGTGGAGCTCCAGCTGCACGAAAAATCCTCATGGAGCACACAGCCATGTCATGTCAATTGCGACTGTGGAAGATTTTTGGAGATCGGGAACAATGTCTTCATGGAGTATAAAAAGACCGAAACGGGTTTTTCGTTGTTGCCAAATAAGAACGTAGACTTCGGAGGCGGATTGGAACGTATCGCCGCGGCACACAACAACACCCCAGACGTCTTTCAAATCGATGCGTTTGATGGGATGCGGAAAAGTCTGGAGACCCTTTCTCACAAGAGTTACGGAGCGGATCCAGTTCAGATCAAGGCATTTCGTGTCGTAATGGATCATATTCGCGCTGCAACGTTTCTCATCGCGGACGGAGTGATTCCATCCAATAAAGATCAAGGTTATTTTGCCAGACGGCTCATTCGTCGCGCCGTTCGGTTTGGAAAAAAGTTAGGGATCGAAACGGCTTTTTGCGATCAAATTGCCCAGGATGTGATTGAAACGTACAAAGATCACTACGAAAAGCTTGCGACAAAGAGCCAGAGTATCCTTGAGGAGATGCGCGGCGAAGAAGCAAAATTTCTCAAAACGCTCACACAAGGGGAAAAGGAGTTTGAAAAACTGTTTGCGGGCAGCGGCCATCTTTCGGGGAAAGATGCGTTTGTTCTGTACACAACCTATGGGTTCCCACTTGAGCTCACAGAGGAGATGGCACAAGAAAAGGGACAAAATGTTGATCGAGACACGTTCTACGCGGAGTTCAAGAATCATCAGGATCTTTCCCGAGCCGGATCCACGCAAAAGTTTGCCGGTGGACTTGCCGACCATTCCGAACAAACGGTCCGTCTGCATACCGCAACACACATGCTTCATCAAGCATTACGAACCGTTCTTGGGGAGCATGTTCTTCAGCGCGGCTCCAACATCACTCCAGAAAGATTGCGATTCGACTTTTCCCATCCAGAAAAGATGACTCCGGAGCAGATTCAGCGGGTTCAGGCTCTGGTAAATGACGAGATCAAAAAAGACCTTCCTGTCTACTTCGAGATTTTGGATCTCGAAGAGGCAAAGCAGAAAGGAGCGATTGGTGTCTTTGAGGATAAATATGCTCAGCTAGGTGGAAAGATCAAAGTATATTTTATCGGCGATAAGGCAACCGAAGTGCACTTCAGCAAAGAAGTCTGTGGCGGTCCTCATGTCGAACACACCGGCGAACTCGGATCTTTTCAGATTATAAAGGAGGAAGCCGTGGCTGCAGGGGTTCGTAGAATCAAAGCTGAGTTGAAAAATAATGCCTAGATTAGCAGAAAAAAATACAGGAAGGTTATCCACGCGCGATTCCTTGACAGTAAACGACAGAATCCGTAAAATAGCGGCGCCTCAGAGTTTCAAGTCTTCCTTGCTTTTTTCGCCTATTCTTGCTAGAATTCCGACGCTACTTCATTATGAGCAAGGGAACAAAGGATTTTATCGAAATGAGAGGCACGGTTGAAGAACTTCTTCCGTCCGCAAATTTCAAAATTTGTCTAGAAAATGGTCAAAAGATTCTCGGCCATCTCTCCGGAAAGATGCGAAAATTTCGCATCCGTCTTTTGCCGGGAGATGAAGTCAAGGTCGAAATTAGTCCATACGATCTCACAAAGGGTCGGGTCGTTTATCGATTTTAGAACCAACGTCATCGGCACCGGGTCGATGACGTTTATCGTAGATTATGAAAGTACGCGCATCCGCAAAAAAAATCTGTCGAGACTGCCAGGTCACACGCCGAAAAGGACGTGTGGTTGTTCTGTGCAAAAATCCGAAACATAAACAACGTCAAGGGTAATTATTTTTATGGCACGTATTGCAGGTATCAACATCCCAACCGAAAAGCGTATCGTCATCGCCTTGACGTATATTTACGGTGTCGGTCCAACGACCGCTCAAAAAGTTCTTGCAACAGCAAAAATTGATGAGAACACACGAACCAAGGATCTGACAGATGATCAGGTAAAAGCAATTCGAACGATTCTGGAAATTCCTGAACGCCGATTGGAAGGAGACTTGCGCCGAGATGTCCTTTCAAACATTAAACGTTTGAAGGAAATCGGTTCTCATCGCGGAACTCGTCACACGAAGCATCTTCCTGTGCGAGGTCAGCGAACAAAGAGCAATTCACGAACGGTTCGAGGTAATGTTCGTCGCACAACTGGCAGCGGACGTCGAGCTTTGACAAAGACATAATATGGCTGCACCTACAACAACACGCGCGACAAAATCTCGAAAGAAAGCCGTTGTTCGCCAAGTCTCACAGGGCTGTGTTTATATTCAGGCAACCTATAACAACACCATCATCACCCTGACAGACCTAAACGGAAATACACTCGCTTGGTCCAGTGCAGGACACTGTGGATTTAAGGGGCCTAAAAAAGCCACTCCATACGCAGCAAGTGTGATCGTAAAGGATGCTGCGGAACGAGTGAAAGAAACCGGTTTGAAGGAAGTAAACGTTCTTGTTACAGGAGTCGGCTCTGGTCGCGACGCGGCAGTACGTGCTCTCAATGCAAATGGTTTCAACGTTTTATCCATCAAAGATTTGACCCCGCTTCCACATAACGGCTGTCGGTCACCTAAACCAAGACGTGTCTAAGGTATGGCAAAGGATCACACACCAATTGTAAAACGCTCCCGACGCCTCGGAATTGTCCTTGGAAAGGAAAAGTATGCGCGACGACGCGCATACCCACCTGGTATCCATGGACCAAAACAGGCACGCAGCCGAGCACGACTTTCTTCTTATGGAGAGCAGCTCCAGGAGAAGCAAAAAGCCAAAGCGCTCTATGGTATTCTTGAGCGTCAGCTTCGTCGTTACTTTGAAAAGGCCTCGAAGAAAAAAGGGAACACTGCGGAAGCGTTTGTTCAATCCCTTGAAACACGCCTTGATAACGTCGTTTTTCGACTTGGTTTTGCCAAAACTCGTCCACAAGCACGTCAGATGGTAAATCATGGATTTTTGCTCGTGAATGGAAAGAAAGTGGATATTGCTTCCTTTGAAGTTTCTGTTGGGGATGAAATTCGTTTCAAAGAAAACAAAAAAGAAAAAACGATTGTAAAACAGATTCCAGAAGCCATGGCCTCCAACAAGATGCCAGCTTGGCTTACACGGGACGAAAAGCTTCTGACAGGAAAGGTGACGAGCATTCCAGAGGGAGATAATTTGGACCAACTTTTTGATCCAACACTCATCGTTGAATTTTATTCGCGATAAAATCCTAGGAGGAACCTTTATGGAAAATATTTTACTTCCATCTTCAATCTCTTTTGAAAAGGGGACAAGACCCAATGAAGGTATTTTGATTATAGAGCCTTGTTTTCACGGCTACGGAACAACGATCGGTAATGCGCTTAGACGCGTTCTTCTTTCCTCTTTGCCAGGCGCTGCTGTGACAGCTCTGAAGATGAAAGGGGTAAATCATGAGTTTCAGGCTATTGAGCATGTTAAAGAAGATGCTCTCGAGATTATCCTGAACCTCAAATCCCTTCGTCTGCGAGTTTTTTCAGATGAACCTGTTGTTTTAAAGCTCACAGCTTCTGGTGAAAAGACTATTACTGCCGGAGACATCCAACCAAATGCAGATGTCGAGATCGTCAACCCAGAACTCAATATTGCAACCATGACGGACGCAAAAGCAAAGGTGGACATGGAGCTGACGGTCAGAAAGGGAAGAGGCTATAGCTCGACCGAAGAAAGAACGGGAGAAGTCTCAGACCTTGGCACGATTGCCATTGATGCGCTATACTCTCCGGTCCGAAATGTCGGATATCGTGTAGAAGATACACGTGTGGGAGAAATTACGAACTACGATAAGCTCATCATGAATATTGAAACAGATGGAACGATTACCCCAGAAGAAGCGGTAAAACAATCGGTCCAAATGCTTATCGAGCACTTCTCATTGCTTAATAAAACGACAGAATAAGAACGACTGTATGCGTCACCGAAAGGTCGGAGTACAACTTAATCGCACACAATCTGCAACAGACGCCCTTCTTCGGAATTTGGCCGCGCAAATTGTATTGCATGAAAAAATCAAGACAACGGAAGCAAAGGCGAAGGCGATCCGACCTATTCTTGAAAAAGCCATCACGACTGGAAAAAAGCCAAGTCTTGCTGCGCGTCGTAAATTGATGGCATTTTTCTACACAGAACATCCTGTGAAGAAAATCTTTGAGGTTCTTGGTCCACGCTATGCGACACGGCCAGGAGGCTATACTCGTATCGTCAAACTCGGACACCGACTCAACGACGGTGCCGATATGGTACAAATTGAACTTGTATGAAAGAGCTAGAACGAGACATTCACACGATTGATGCCGAAGGGAAAACTCCCGGAAGACTTGCGACCTACATCGCAAAGGTTTTGATTGGCAAACACAAACCAACCTACACACCAAACTTGGACGCAGGAGACCATGTGCAGGTGATTAACGCGTCAAAGATGAAATTGACTGGGAAAAAGGTTGAACAGAAGGTGTATCACCACCACACCACGTTTGCCTCTGGATTACGCACGGTCAGTTTGAAAACTCTCATGAGTTCTCGACCTTCGGAGGTTCTTGTTCGAGCGGTTTCACGCATGCTTCCAAAGAACAAATTACGCAACGAACGCATGAAACGTTTGCTTATCAAGAACTAGCTGTATGACTGAAAAACCTACACAATATATTGAAGCCGTCGGTCGCCGAAAATCTGCGATTGCGCGTGTTCGTCTACATCACGGTGGATCTGGAAAGTTCGAGATCAACGAACGATCACTCGAAACCTACCTTCCCATTGAGATTTTACGCCAGTCCGTAAAATCTCCGTTCAAGGAAACAGGCACGGAGGAGATGTTTGATGTCACTGTGAAGGTCACAGGTGGCGGCGTACATGGACAAGCAGATAGCATTCGTCTCGGTGTCGCACGTGCCCTTATTGATTTCAATCCAGAATTTCGATCAAGTTTGAAAAAGATTGGTTTTCTCAGTCGAGATGCTCGTATTCGCGAACGAAAGAAGCCAGGAAAAAAATCCGCTCGACGCAGTGGTCAGTGGAGCAAACGTTAGATCAAAAACAAGGGCAGCAATGCCCTTGTTTTGTTTTACAAAAGCATTTTTTTTTACTAAACTAGAGCACATGTCGAGTCAATTGGCACGAAATACGGTTCATCTCACAGTGGCGACACTGGGGCAAAAGGCGATTGCGTTCGTCTATTTTTTGTTTGTGGCGCGCCTGATGATGCCCACACAAACTGGTATCTATTTTCTCGCCATCTCTCTTGCAACCGTCTTTTCTGTGATCTCAGATTTTGGCATCACCCCTGTCGTGATTCGTGAGGTTGCGAAGAATCCAAAAGACACGCAGATGATCTTGCAGCGGGTCTTAGGAGTGAAGATCCCTCTTTTGTTTTTGGGTTATTTTGTCTCTGTTGTCACTACATTTTTTCTTGGCTATGAGTCCCAGGTGTTTCACCTCGTTTTCCTTACAAGTTTCATCCTTTTTTTGGATTCGATCAGTCTTTTGCTTTATGGAGTTCTTCGGGGTCAACAAAAACTATCAGTAGAGTCGTTCGGACTTTTTGTCGGACAAATCGTTAGCGCGGTCCTCGGAGGAATTGTTCTCGTTGTGGCACCGTCGCTTGTTCTCCTCCTCACAGCACTTCTTTTTGGAAGTCTTACCAACGTTGTAATTTCAGGTACGGCAATTTACAAGCAATTCGGAGCATCTCCCTTTTATCCGGTTTGGCAAAAAGCGTTTGTTTTAAAATTATTTCGTGCGGCTCTTCCGTTTGCGCTTGCAGCCATTTTTGTAAAAGTTTATTCCTACATCGACACGCTCTTTATTTCAAAGCTCCTGGGTGCACATGAAGTCGGTCTTTACAGCATCGCCTATAAATTTACGTACGCGTTTCAATTTCTCCCACTCGCGTTTGTTGCCGCTTTGTACCCAAGCTTCAGTTCGGTGATTGATTCTGATCGTGTCGCACTTGCTCGCATGTTTAATCGGGCTATGTGGTACATGCTTATTCTGGCGACGCCACTGGTGCTGGGGATATGGCTCATCGCCGATCATGCGGTATTGCTTGCGGGAGTTGAATATCGTGACTCTGCGCCAGTCCTTGCTGTTCTTGTCTTTGTTCTCTTCCCGATTTTTTTGGATTTTCCTATTGGATCTTTACTGAATGCTGCTGGCTGGCAGGCGAAAAAAACCATGATTATGGGTTTTACGATGTTGATAAGTATCGCGCTCAACGCATTATTTATTCCAGTCTTTGGGATTATTGGTGCTGCGTATGCAGCACTTATTAGTTTTGTTTTCATGCTTCTCGCAGGACTCTTCTATGTCCCACAACTGATTCCAACTTTTCGATTCCGTAATCTTTTCATGCAATTCCTCCAGGTAGGGACCTCCGGGCTCGTTATGATCCTCGTCGGACGTTTCCTGCTTCTTTACATGCACTGGATACTCTTGATTCCTGTTTGTGTATTCGTCTATGTCTGTGGACTCTTTTTGACCCAAGCCGTTAAGAGGGAAGATTTGGTGTCGTTGGTGCACATCCTTCAAAAAAAGATATGAGCACGAATCGACTCCTCTTACTCACTCCGGATTTTCATCCAAATGTTGGCGGCGTTGCACGCTATCTTGAACGACTTGCAGACCACTTTGCAGATCGAATCACGGTCGTCACATCTGTTCAACAAGTTGCGGTTTTTCCCTATAAGGTCATCCAGACCGATCTGTTGTTTAAAACGCTTTGGCCGCACTGGATGAAATCGATTTTTCTTTTATTTCAAAAACGAAATGAATACGACAT
>ERZ1292640.700-Hain-H43-02um-R1-700-length-27416-cov-44_pt1 | contig 27416 bp, 15 predicted proteins | sample MGYA00564404_ERZ1292640 | MGnify/ENA primary metagenome ERZ1292640 (study PRJEB36523, sample SAMEA6512636) | groundwater metagenome | collected 2019-01-08 | study: AquaDiva: Metagenomics assemblies of 32 groundwater samples | reverse complement strand
AGAAGCAGATCGCCGAGGCCCGCCGGGTGCTGGCTGGCTTAGCCACAACGTTGAAGTAGTGCGCCTACGCCCACGGCCGCTCGCGCCGGGCGTGCGCGGCAGTCACCTCGCTGACCAGGGCGACGTCCTCTTTGACCTGAAAGTCGTACATGCCGACGTTGACGAAATCGGCCCCGGCGCGGAAGGCCAGGTCCAGACCCTCGCGCGGCTTCATACGGCCGGCGCCCAGGACCTTGAAGGCGACCCACGGTTTCTTCAGCGCCTTCATGTAGGCGGCGATTTCCTCCGGGCGCTCCGATTCGTAGCCGACGTTGTTCAGCGTCTTGAAATAGAAGTCGGGCTCGGCCCGCAGCGCCTCGACCGCCGTCGGGATGGCCAACAGGTGCGATCCCACCCCGGCCGCCAGGCCGTTCCGCTTCATGAAAGCGATCACCTCGCCCATCAGCTCGGTGCGCCCTTCCTTATAGAACGTCTCGGCGTTGCCGCCCATGATGAAGGCGCCCACGGCGCCGTTGTCGATCGCCATTTGAATGTTGTCCGTCAGGGCGCCGGCCTTCGGGTAGGTCTGGGCGATCCACTGGATCCTGCCGCCCCGCTCCTTGCGGTACCGCTTCAGCACCTTGATGATCTGGTCGTCGGTGCGCAGGATGGCCGTGTTGATCCCGCTCTCCTCGCTGATCTGCAAGGTTTCCAGGATCTTGTCTTCGCTGAAGTAGTGCCTCAGGAGCCGGGAGACGTACAGCAGATCGCCGCTGTGGGCGAAGCCGCTGAAGAGGTTGCCGCCGCAGATCAGGCGCGTGACCTTGAGCTTCCCGATCCGGCCGGTTGCGAGCGCGCCGCGCCGCGGCTCGGGCGCGGGCGTGGTCTGGCCCATCATCTTTGCGATGAGCGGGCGGTGCTCGAAAATGGCTCCGGCGGCCAGCCCGGCCGAGAGCTGGAGAGAGCGCTTCAAGAAGCGCCGGCGGTCTTCGTTGGACGGCATGCCACAGATCATATCGCAGTACAATGGCCTGGTGAAACGGCTTTGCCTGGCCGCGCTGCCGATCGCCGGTTGCGGCATCGGCTTGGCCGAGACCTATGAAGTCGGTCCGGGGAAAGCGTACGAGAGGATCGGCCAGGCGCCCTGGGCGACGCTGGCGCCTGGCGACACCGTGCTGATCCACTGGCGGCCCGAGCCGTACCGCGAAAAATGGGTGATCTGCCGGCAAGGCGCCGAGGACGCGCCGATCACCGTCCGCGGCCTGCGGGGACCGGACGGCCAGTTTCCCGTCATCGACGGCGACGGGGCCCTCACCGGCGACGGGCTGAACTACTGGAACGAGCCGCGAGGAATCGTCAAAGTCGGCGGCGCCAACGTTCCGCCCGACACGATGCCGCGGCACATCGTGATCGAGGACCTGGAGATCCGCGGCGCGCGGCCGCCGTACCGCTTCACCGACCGCTACGGCGCCCTCCAGACCTACGCCGACAACGCCGCCGCCATCTACGTCGAGAAGGCGGAACGCCTGACGATTCGCAACTGCATCCTCCACGACGCCGGCAACGGTCTGTTCATCGGCTCGGGCGGCGGCGCCAACGTGACCCGCGACCTCGTCGTCGAGGGCAATTACATCTTCGACAACGGGATCGACGACAGCGCCTATCACCACAACAGTTACACCGAGGCCCTGGGGATCACCTTCCAGTTCAACCGGTACGGGCCGCCGCGGGCGAGGGCCAGGGGCAACAACCTCAAGGACCGCTCGGCGGGGCTGGTGGTCCGGTACAACTGGATCGAAGGGGGCAACCGCCAGCTTGACCTGGTTGACGCCGGCGCCAGGGACCTGGTGGCCAGCCCGGAATACCGCCTCACCCAGGTGTACGGCAACGTGCTGATCGAAACGCCGGACGCGGGCAACCGCCAGATCGTCCACTACGGCGGCGACAGCGAGTCCCAGTCGAACTACCGGAAAGGGACGCTGCTTTTCTACCACAACACGGTGGTCTCGTGGCGCACCGACCGCACCACCTTGTTCCGCCTCTCGACCAACGACGAGCGGTGCGACGCGCGCAACAACGTCTTCTACGTGAGCGCGCCGGGCAGGACGCTGTCGGTCACCGATTCCTCGGGCCGGCTCGAGTTCAGCCACAACTGGCTGAAACCGGGCTGGGCGGTGACGTTCGACCAGTTGCGCGGCGCCTTCCACCAGGACGGAACCGACATCGAGGGAGACGAGCCGGGCTTCCGGGATGCCCTGTTGCAGGACTTCGGACTGGCGGCCGGCTCGGCGGCCATCGACGCCGCCGGCCCGCTTGCGCCGGACGCGCAGGAACTGAGGATACAATACTGCCGGCACCAGGGCGCCGAGGAGCGCCCGAACGACGGCCGCCCGGACCTGGGCGCGTTCGAGTTTGCGCCTTCGGCAGTCGCAGCCCGCTCACGGACAGGAACGCCCGTTGCCGCGACGAGCCGCAGCCGCGGAGGGGCTATGATTGGGTTGTTCCGAAAATAGCTACTGCCGAGTGGGTTGGGGCTGCGGTTTCCGCCTGCTGTTGCAGCGATAGGCGCGGGTGACTTGGGCCACCACGGGGCCGGTGGAGATGCCGAGCCGGCCCAAGCAGCGGATGTGGCGACGGATTATGCGAAGACGCCGCGGCTCGCCGGCTGCACCACCTGGTTAGGCGCTCCGGCGAGGCGCCGTGCGACCGGCCCGGTGTTTCTGGATGATTCCCGCCAGCGCCCGTAGGGCTTCGTTGGCCTCTCCGGCACTCGGGAACACGGCCGCCACATCAGGCTCCAGCACTACCACAATACTGCCCGCCGCGTAGCGTGAGGCATACTTGTTGGGCCGAGCGCGACTGAAGTCGTACTCCGGAAGTATTTCGTCGGCATCGACCCGGCTGGCTTGGCTAGCTTTACTGTCACGGAAAGACCCAGCGGGGCGGCCAGCGCGGTCTGGTTGAGGACCTGGCCGCGGCGAGTGGCCGGGCGCGACGGGCGCGGCCAGCGGGAACGTTCCGTCTGTCCCCGGTTTTCCGGTTGGGTGAAACCGGCTGGTCAGCCGGCGCGTCCACCGCCTTGGTATACTGTTGGATTCCAGCACTCGCTGTAACCCTATGAAGCGTTTAGCGGTCATTCTTCTGGCTGGGGCGGCGGCCCACGGAGCCGACTTCGCCACCGGCCAGGCAGCGCGCCTGGTGATCGGCCAGCCCACCTTCACGCGACAGCACCCGACGCCGTCGGATGTCATTCTCGGCGGGGTGAGCGGCGTGGCCTACGCCAACGACACGCTGTTCGTCTGCGACGCCAACCGCATCAGCGCCAGCCCGGTCAATCACCGGGTGCTGATGTACAACCGCCTGTCGCAGATGCTGCCCGAACCCACTGCGGAGTTGCCGCAGGACACGCGGTGCCCGGTCTGCACCGGCGCCGCAACGCTGGTGCTGGGCCAGACGGACTTCACCAAGTTCGAGCTGGGCCTTTCGCAGAGCAGCCTGCGGCTGCCCACCTCGGTGGCTTCGGATGGACGCATCCTGGTGGTGGCCGACACGGACAACAACCGGGTGCTGATCTGGAACACCATCCCCACCGGCAACAACCAGCCCGCCGATGTCGTCATCGGCCAGCCGGACTTCAAGAACAGCCTGGTGAATAACGGCACCGGCGATCCGCGCGTGCCGGGGCAGAAGACGCTGCGCGGGCCCGAGGGCGTGTGGGTGCAGGACGGCAAGCTGTTCGTAGCCGACACCGGCAACGACCGCATCCTGATCTGGAACTCGATCCCGCGGGCGAACTTCCAGGGGGCCGACGTGGTGCTGGGCCAGGCCAACTTCGGCACCGGGGCGCAGCAGGACCTCACCAAGGCGCCGCTGAACCCGCAGGCCGACACGCTGCTGACGCCGGTCTCGGTGACCTCCGACGGCCAGCGGCTCTACGTCGCCGACCTGGGCTATAACCGGGTGCTGATCTGGAACAGCATCCCGACCCAGAACCGGCAGCGGGCCGACGTGGTCATCGGCCAGCCGGACATGACCAGCGCGGTGTCCAACAACGCGGATAAGCTCTGCGACCCGGTCGGCAAAGACGAAGAGGACAAAAACATTTACCCGAGGATGTGCACGGCGACGATGGATTTCCCGCGCTATGCGCTTTCCGACGGGCGGCGGCTGTTCCTGGCCGACGGCGGCAATGACCGGGTGCTGATCTTCAACCGCGTGCCGACGGAGAACGGGGTGAAAGCGGACGTGGTGCTGGGGCAACTGGGCGGCCTGGTGAACCAGTCCTCCGACAGCGTCTACCCGCTGCGGCGCGCGGGGGCCGATTCCTTGCGCACGCCGATGTCGCTGGCTTGGGACGGGACGAACCTGTACGTCAGCGACCCTTACAACCGGCGCGTCATGGTGTTCACCGTCGGGGCGCCGGCGTTGCCGATCACGGCGGTGCGCAACGCCGCCAGCCGCGATGTGTACGCGATCGGCGCGATCATCCTGGGCGGCGCCATCAAGGAGAACGACGAGATCACCGTCATCCTCGGCGAGAAGCAATACAAGTACAAGATCGCCAAGGATGACACGTTCGCGAAGATCGTCAATGCCTTGGCCGCGGCGATCAACGCCGGCGAGGGCGATCCCCAGGTGCTGGCCACCCCCAATCCCGACGTGCCGGCGGTCATCCTGACCGCGCGCGCTCCCGGGGAAGCGGGGAACAACGTCGAGTTCTCCACCAAGCTGTCGGAGAACGCCACCATCGCGGTGACCACCAGCGGGGCGAAGCTCTCGGGCGGCATGGACGCGGCCCAGATCGCGCCGGGCACTCTGATCAGCGTGGTGGGCGTGGAGTTGACCGACACCAGCGAGAGCGCGCCGGCGGACGCCGATCCGCTCCCGACCGAACTGGGCGGCGTGCAGCTCTACCTGGACGGCATCCGCGCGCCCCTGCTGTTTGTCTCGCCCACCCAGATAAACGCCCAGGTGCCCTTCGAAGTGCTGGATACGACCAGCATCAACGCCTACGTGCGGACCCGCCGCGCCGACGGGCGGGTGAGCATTACCACCCCGGTGGGCGTGCCGATCATCCCCAGCAACCCCGGCATCTTCGCCTTCGACGGCCCCGACCCGCGCCGCGCCGTGGTGTTCCACGGCTCGAGCCAGGCCTCGGGCACCGTCTCGGTGGACGGCGCCGCCAAGGCGGGCGACACGGCCACGGTCTCAATCGAGAACCGCGCCTACACCTACACGGTGAAAGAGGGCGGCACGCTGGAGAGCATCCGCGACGGGCTGATCGCGCTGATCAACGAAGATCCCAAGGTGTACGCGTTCCCGGCCGGGATGTTTACGCGCATCCGGCTGCGGGCCCGCGTGCCTGGGCCGGAGGGCAACGGGATCGTCTACACGGCCCAGGCGGTGGAGGGCGCGCAGGTGATCCTCACACCGACCACGCCGGACCTGTGCTGCGCCAACGTGGCCGGCAGCCCGGTCACCGAGGAGAACCCGGCCCTGCCCGGCGAAACCATCATCGTCTATGCGACCGGCCTGGGGCTGGTGATGCCGGACGAGGCCCGGCTGGCCATCGTGACCGGGGCCAAGTACACGGGGCCGGAGCTGAACGAGCCGGTGGAGTTCGTCTCCTCGCTGGCCGGCGGCAAGACGGCCAACGTGCTGTTCGCCGGATTGCAGCCGGGCACGGTGGGCACCTACCGGGTGGACCTGGAGCTGAACTCCGACCTGCCCACCAACCCATTGACGCAGGTCACTATCGCACAGGATGTCTACGTCAGCAACATCGTGACCGTCCCGCTGGTGAATCCGAACCCGCAGCCGGCGCCGTGATCTCCACCACCCGCCGCGCGTTTCTCGCCGCCCCGGCAGTCCTGCTGGCGCGGGCGCAGCGCCCGAACGTCCTGGTGGTGATGTCGGATCAGGAGTCGGCGCGGCTGCCCGGTCCGGTGAAGCTGCCGCATCGCGCCCGCCTGGCCGAGCGCGGGGTTACCTTCACCTCCGCCTTCTGCAACACGCCGCAGTGCTCGGCGGCGCGGTCCGCGCTGCTGACCGGGCTGGAGCCGCACCGGACCGGCGTGCTGACTAACGTCGATGCCGGCTCGCTGGGCAAGCCGCTGCCGGCGGCCATTCCCAATGTGGGCAGCGTGTTCCGTGAGGCCGGCTACAGCACGGGGTACTTTGGGAAGTGGCATCTGGGCGGCGACCGCGAGGGACTGGAAAGGTTCGGCTTTCAGAGGTACGAACACCCGCGCGGCGACGAAGAAGTCGCCCGGCGAGCGGCGGAGTGGATCCGCGGGCAGAAGGCGCCCTGGCTGGCCTGGGTTTCCGTCATCGACCCTCACGACATCTACGGGCTGCCGGGGCTGCTCCCAAAGGTGCGGCCGCGGCAGGGTGTGAAGCCGCCCGCGAGCAATCTGTCGAACCTGGCCGGCAAGCCGGCCGAGCAACAGGAGTATGTAGACAAGGACCAGGGGCGCGCGACGCGCCAGTACACGCCGGAGGACTGGGTGCGCTACCGCAGTCACTACTGCGAGCTGGTTGAGAAGGTGGATGCCTGCCTGGGAACGGTGCTGGCGGCGGTCTCGGACTGGGACTCAACGGTCGTCGCGTACACCAGCGACCACGGCGACGCGCTGGGTGAGCACGGCCTGCCATTCAAGGGCCCGTTCATGTACGAGGAGCTGATCTCGATTCCGCTGGTGATCGCCGAGCCGGGCGGAGCGCTGGGGCGTGGCCAGCGCGATGACCTGGTGACCCAGGCCGATCTGGCGCCGACGCTGGCGGCGCTGGCCGGGCTGGAGTGGCCCGGGCGGGCGGCGGGAATCGAGGCCCGCGGCGAGGTCTTCCTGGAGTACTACGCCAAGCAGAAGTGGGTGAACCCGATCCGCACCGTGCGCACGCGCCGCTGGAAACTGAACTGGTACGACCGGGGCAACAAGGAACTCTACGACCTGATCGGCGATCCCCACGAGCTGAAGAACCTGGCGGGCGAGCCGGGTGTGCGGCGGATACAAGCCAACCTTGAGGCCAGGCTGGCGGCGTGGCGCAAGCCGCTTATCACCTGAGTTTGTCCGGGTACGGCGGCGGCGCCGGCACCGGGACGGGCTTGAGGCGGATCTGCTCCAGCAGGTAGTCCACCGCTTTCTGGAGCTGGGCGTCCTCGCCGTTGAAGGTGGCGTGGGGCGGGTTATCGACCACGATGTCGGGATCGACGCCGTGCCCTTCGATCAGCCACTGGCCTTCGGGACCGTAGACGCCGATCTCGGCCGCTGAGGCGATGCCGCGGTCCACCAACAGGTTGCTGGCGGAGAGCCAGATCTCACCGCCCCAGGTGCGGGTGCCGATGGCCTTGCCCAGCCCGAGGCGGCGGAAGCCCTCGGTGAAGGCCTCGCCGTCGGAGGCGGTGCGCTCGTTGCAAAGCGCGACCATGTGGCCGCGGAAGGCGTATTGCATGTTCCAGGTGGGCTCGCCGACGCGGGGCTTCCAGTAGAACCAGGCCTTGCGCTGTAGCTTTTCGAGGATCCAGCTATCGATGTTGCCGCCGCGGTTGTGGCGCACGTCGATGATGAGGCCCTGGCGGTTGAACACGGGGTAGAAGTGGCGCGCCCACTGGGCGATGTCGCGCGACCCCATGGCGCGCAGGTGGACGTAGCCGATCTGGCCCTTGCCCATCTGCTCTACCTGGAGGCGGCGGGTGTATTCCCACTCCTCGTAGCGCAGGTCCTCTTCCTTCTCCGGCGTAATGGGCTTGGCGATGAGGTCCGTGGATTCCGCTTTGCCGGCACGCTTGACGCGGAGCAGAACCTGCTTGTCGGCCTGGTTGCGCAGCAGCACGCCAGGATCGGCCGCCGACAGCACGGGCACGCCGTTGATGGCCTCGATCAGGTCGCCGTCGGCGAGTTCGACGCCGGGCTGAGCCAGCGGGGAGAGGTTGTTGGGCAAATCGGGATCGGCGCGGTAGATGTGGCCGATCCGGTAGCCGCCGGCGCTCTCTTCGCGCGCGAGCACAGCGCCGAGGAAGCCGGGACGGATCTGGTCCTGGCCCTGGCGGTGATCGCCGCCGAAGACGAACATGTGTAAAGCCGAGAGCTCGCTGATCATCTGGGCCAGCAGGTCGCTCAACTCGGCGCGGTCGGTGACGCGCCCGGCCAGCGGCTCGTATTTCTTGCGCACCGCCGGCCAGTCGAGGCCGTGCATGCTGCGGTCGTAGAAGTAATCGCGCTCCAGCCGCCACGCTTCGGTGAACATCTGGCGGAACTCCTCGCGCGGGTCGAGCGCGAAGGTCCAGTCCTTCAGATCGACCTTGCTCTTGTTGAGGTCCTCGGGGTTCTTGAGCGCCGCCGCCTTGGCCGTCGCATCGACGACGAAGATGTCGTCCGCCTTGCGGAACATGAGCTTCTTGCCGTCGCCGGAGAGCTCGTAGCCGCGGATGTCGGCCATCAGCGTCTCGGGCTTGTCGCCCTTGTTGGCGATGTCGAGGCTCTGGAGCGAGCGGACCGGCGGCGTGCCGCGCTCGGTGTTGACCCAGTAGAGGCGCTTGGGGCCGGCGGTGAACACGTAATAGTTGCCGGGCGGCGCGGGGACCTCGGTGATCCGCTGATCGAGGCCGTCGAGATCGATGTCCACTCGGGGTGCGGCGGCGGCTTCCTTCTTTTCTTTCTCGCCTTCGGGCGCTTTGGCGCTTTCGGGGTGCAGCTCGTCGGCGGGTTGGAAGGGCGAGCGCAGTCCTTTCTTCAGCGCCGCCTGGTAGATCTTCATGGGCTTGTCGAAGAAGGGCTCGGGCTGGCGCGGGCCCCAGGGGCTCCCGACCAGCGACTCCAGGTTGCGGTCGGAGAGGAAGTAGAGCCACTTGCCGTCGGCGCTCCAGGCCGGGTTGGCGCTGTAAAAGCGGTCGGTGGTGAGCGCGGTGGTCGCCTGCGTTTCGATGTTGTGCAGCATGACCTGCGGGAACGAGTTGGCCGCCGTGGCGCAGTAGGCCAGCCAGCGGCTGTCCGGGGACCAGCGGAGATCGGAGAAGCCGCCATGCGCCGAGGTGCCGATTCGCTTTTGCTGCCTGGTCGAGACCTCGAAAAGCCAGAGCTGCTGGTCCTTGTCGTGGTGCGCGATCCATTTGCCGTCGGGGGAAGCCGCGGCTTCCCAGCGCAGGACCTTGCCGTCTGACGTCAGTTGCTCGGCGGCGCCGGCCCCGTTGGCGGGCATCTTCCAGATCTCGATTTCACCGCTTTCGTCGGAGAGGGCGAGCACGGTCTTGCCGTCCGGCAGGAAACGCCCGTCGCGGTAGCGCACGCCGCGCTTGCGGGTGGCCTCGACCAGCCGGCCTTGTGGCGCGGGCGCGATGAAGACCTGCCCGCGGGCGGTGAGAACGACGCGGTCGCCGTCGGGTGAGAGGTGAATGGAAGTGACGTAATCCATCGGCTTCTTGACCCAACGCTCGCGTTGGTGCTCGAAGTCGGTGGCCAGGCGGATGGGGACGAGCGTGTCCTTGCCGGAACGCAAGTCGAGCAGGCGGATGTCGGCGCCGAGTTGGTAGACGATGCGCCCGGCGTGGAGCGAGGGGGACTGGATGTCCCAGCCCTTGTGGACAGTGTGCTGGCGGAGGTTCTTGCCGTCCTCGTTCATCGACCAGATGTTCATCGAGCCGTCGCGGTCGGTGGCGAAATAGACGCGGCGCTCCCACCACATGGCCGCTTTGCTCGTGCCGGGGTAGTCGGCCGTGAGCGGGACGGCTTCCTTGTCGCCGGCGGCAAATCGCCAGAGGTTCTGAGCGGTGCCGCCCTTGTACCGCTTGGCGTGGCTGCCCTGGAAGGGGAGGCGGGTGAAGAACAGCGTCTTGCCGGAGGGTTCGAAGGCGCCCTGGTCGGCCTGGCTCAAGGGGATGATCTCGTAGCGGCCCGAGCGCGGATCGATCTTCACGAGCTGGTTGTCGGGCAGGGTGGAGAACTGCCGGGTGGAACACAGGACCTTGCCGTCGGGCGTCCAGCCTGCGACTGCGGCGCCGCCGCTGTAAGTGAGCCGCTTGGGCAGGCCGCCGTCGGCGGGCATGACGTAAGCTTCGGTGGGTCCTTCGTAACTGGCCGAGAAGGCGACCATGGCGCCGTCCGGGGAGATGGCGGCGCGGCTCTCCTCGCCGAGGTGGGAGGTGAGCCGGCGGGCCACGCCGCCTTCGATGCCCGCCTTCCACAGGTCGCCTTCGGCGGTGAAGATGATGGTGTTCTGGTTGATGGCCGGGAAGCGGTAGTAGCCCTGGGGGGCCTCGGCGCCGAGCGCCAGCGGGAGCAGAGCGATGAGGAGTCCTCGGGTGGAAGCGGACATGAGACCTATGATATCGGGCGGGCGGCTATGCTGGTGGTATGCGAAAATCGGCGACTCTCACCTTGCTGTTGCTGCTGGCCGCCGCCGCGCCTGGCGCGGGCCGGCATATCGTGTTAATCGGCGGCGACGAGGAGTACCGCTCCGAGGAGGCGCTGCCGCAGTTGGCTAAGATCCTGGCGAGGCGCCACGGCTTCAGGTGCACGGTGCTGTACGCCATCGATCCCAACGACGGCACGATCGATCCCAACCGCCGCGACAACATCCCCGGCCTGGAGGCGCTGGACCGCGCCGACCTGATGGTGATCTTCACCCGGTTCCGCGACCTGCCGGACGAGCAGATGAAGCACATCGTGGACTATGTCGAATCGGGGCGGCCGGTGATCGGCCTGCGAACGGCGACGCACGCGTTCGATCCCAAGGCGAGCAAGACGTACGAGCGCTACGGCTGGCGCAGCAAGGAGTGGGACGGCGGCTTCGGCCGCCAGGTGCTCGGCGAGACATGGATCAGGCATCACGGGCAGCACGCGAAGCAGAGCACGCGCGGCATTCTGGTGAAGGGGCAGGAGAAACACCCCATCCTGCGCGGCATCCGGGACGGGGACATCTGGGGACCCACCGACGTGTACGCGGTGCGGCTGCCGCTCACGGGCGACAGCCAGCCGCTGGTGCTGGGCCAGGTGCTTGAGGGGATGAAGCCGGCCGATGCGCCGGTGGCGGGCGCGCAGAACGACCCCATGATGCCCGTGGCCTGGACCAGGACTTACACCGGCGCTGCTGGCAAGAAGGCGCGCGTGTTCACCATCACCATGGGCTCCTCGCAGGACCTGGAGAACGAGGGTTTCCGCCGCCTGCTGGTGAACGCCTGCTACTGGGCGCTGGGGCGGGAGAAGAAGATCCCGGCGAAATCGAAGGTGGATCTGGTGGGGGAATACAAGCCGCTGCCGTTCAAAGCCGGCGGCTTTGCGAAGGGGGTGAAGCCGTAGGAGGTGAATCGATGACTATCCCGGGTTTGCGGGCGTGGTGGTGGCGGCGGCAAGGGCTGGACGGAAACCTGGCGGGTCGCGGGGCCAGTGAGGTGCTGAAACGAACAGGGTGGGCGCGGTCGGTCGGCGGCGCGGCTCCGTACCTGGCGCTGTTCGCGCGCGCCGGTATCGGGCGGCAAGCGGCGGACGAGGCGGTGGCGAAGCTGGAGATCCACGAACTGCCCAGCGCGCGCGGCTGCACCTACGTCGTGCCGGCGAGCGACTTCGCGCTGGCGTTGAAGGCCGGCCAGGGCTTCGGCGGTGAAATGAATACGGCGCGCAAGCTCGGGGTGACCGATGCCGAAGTTGAGAAGCTGTGCGCGGCGGTGGTGGCCGCGCTGGCACGGGGCCCGCTGGCTCCCGACGAGTTGCGCGAGTCAACCGGAGGCGCGGCGCGCAACCTGGGGCCCGAGGGCGCCAGGAAGGGCCTGACGACCACGCTGCCGCTGGCGTTGGGCCAGCTCCAGGGGGAAGGCGAGATCCGGCGCATTCCCGTGAACGGACGGCTGGACCAGCAGCGCTACCGTTACGCGCTGTGGCGGCCGAATCCGCTGGCCGGTTCCAGGCTCTCCGCCGAAGAGGCGCATACGGAGCTGGCGCGGCGGTTCTTCCGGTGGATCGGCCCGGCGAGCCTGGCCGAGTTCCAGTGGTTTTCCGGCCTCGGCGTTAAGGCAGCCAGAGCGGCGGCCGGGCCGCTGAAGCTCGTGCCGCTTAAGGATGGCAGCGAACTGCTCATGTTCACCGAGGACCGCGAGGAGCTGATGAAGTTCGAGGTTCCCCGCAAGCCGCAGTACGCGCTGGTCAGCAGCCTGGACGGTATCACTCACTTGCGGCGGGACCTGAAAGGCCTGCTGGAGCCGGGCGACCTGAAGCGCCGGGGGTTGGCGGACCAGGTCGGCGAAATCGCGGACCTGCCCAGTCACGCGATCCTGGATCGCGGCCGCGTGGTGGGCCTGTGGGAGTACGACCCGGAGACGCAGTCGATCGCGTGGGCATCGTTCGGCACGCCCGACAAGGCGCTGAAGGAAGCCGTCGCGCGGACTGAAAGCTACGTGCGCTCGGATCTGGGCGACGCGCGCTCGTTCAGCCTCGACAGCCCGAAGAGCCGTGCGCCTCGCATCGCGGCCCTGCGCAAGGCGGGGGCGGGGTGAGCGACTGCGTCAGCGCCGGGGGGCATCGCGGGCGGCTTGGCCGGACACCGGGGTTTCTGGGACAATGTGTGGGCAAGAGTGCCATGACGTTGCCATCCGGTTTGGTGCTTCCCACGGCCGAGATTGCGAACCTCTGCCGCCGCACCCGGGGGCCTGCTCCATTACGCTGGCCTGATGCTCGATCTCTCGCAACTACTGCATCGGCAGGTGGACCTGGTGGGGAGGGAGGGCCTCAAGCCGCTCATACGGAAGGCCGTACTTTCCGAAGCCCGCACCATCTATGCGGCCTGACGCCCTGTATCTCCGGGACATCATCGAGGCGGTCAGCGATCTCGCGGATTCGTGTGCAGCGGCTGACGACTTTCGGCAGGGTATTGTCCCCCCGCTCTCGCGGCTGTGGTATAGTGACTCCCTCGGGTTCGAGTTTTGGGTGAGTGAACGCTCCCAAGGGTGGGGGAGCGGGATGGGGATTGGGTGTGTGCGGGATCGCGGGGTATACCCACAGCAACGGCGCCGTTGATCCGGCGCGCATCGAACGAGCCACGCTGAGCCTGTTGCATCGCGGGCCGGACCAGCACGGGTTCCACCACTCTCCGCACGTCTCCCTCGGGGCGGTGCGGCTGAAGATCATCGACCTGGAGACCGGGGATCAGCCGATGGCGAGCACCGACGGCGACACCCTCATCGTCTTCAACGGCGAAATCTACAACCACCGCGAGCTGCGAGCCGAACTCGAAGCGCGCGGTCATCGCTTCCGCACCCGCTCGGACACCGAGGTCCTGCTGCGGGCCTTCCTGGAGTGGGACACGGGATGCTTCCCGCGGCTGCGCGGGATGTTCGCCGTGGCGCTGTGGAGCGAATCGCGCCGCCGGCTGGTGCTGGCCCGCGACCGGCTGGGCATCAAGCCGCTGTACTTCTGCCGCCGCGGCGGCGAGTTGTACTTCGGCTCCGAGCTCAAGGCCATCCTGGAGCATCCCGAAGTCGAGCGCCGGCTCAACCTCCCAGGTCTCGACTACTACCTCTCGCTGAACTACGTGCCCTGCCCGCACACGCTCATCGAGGGCATCGAGAAGCTGCCGCCGGCCCACTGGCTGGAGTGGCGCGACGGCAGGATCCGTTCCGAGGCTTACTGGAAGCTCGAGTTCCGGCCGCGACGCTGGCGCCTCCAGGAAGCCAAGGAGGAACTGGACCTGTTGCTCAGAGAGGCCGTGCGCGAGCACCTGATCTCGGATGTCCCGTTAGGCGTCTGGGCCAGCGGCGGCCTCGATTCCTCCACCGTCCTTCACTATGCCGCCGCCCAGACCGCCTCGCGGCTCAAGACGTTCTCGATTTCCTTCCGGGGGCGCAGCTTCGACGAAAGCCACTACTTCCGCCTGGCGGCCGATCGCTTCGGCACCGAGCATTATGAGCTGGACCTGAACCCGGAGCAGGATCTGGCCGGCGCCGTCGAACAGATGGCTTACTACTCGGACGAGCCCAGCGCCGACGCCGGCGCGCTGCCGGTCTGGTTTCTCTCGCGAATGAGCCGCGAGCACGTGACCGTCGCGCTGAGCGGCGAAGGGGCTGACGAGTTGTTCGGCGGCTACCTCACTTACCGCGCCGACCACTGGGCGCGCCTCTTGCGCCGCGTCCCCGCCCCGGCCCGGCGGCTGGCCTGCCGGCTGCTCCGCCATTGGCCCGTCTCCGACGACAAGATCAGCTTCGAGTACAAGCTCAAGCGCCTGCTGGAGGGCTCGCTGCTCGCCCCCGAGGAGGCGCACTGTTACTGGAACGGGGCTTTCTCGCCCGCGCAAAAGCGGGAGCTCTACCCGTCCTACAACGGCTGGAACGGGCATCTCGGCCTGAGGGCTAACCATGCCCGCCAGGCCGGCCACGTCAACCAGTTCCTCTGGTTCGACCAGCTCTGCTACCTGCCCGACGACATCCTCTACAAGGTGGATCGCATGAGCATGGCGCATTCGCTCGAGGTGCGCCCGGCGTTTCTGGACCACCGCATCGTCGAGTTTGCCGCCTCGCTGCCGGAGAACTTCAAGGTGCGCGGGCGAACGCTGAAGTTCATCCTGCGCGAGCTGATGAAAGACCGGCTGCCGCCGCCCATCCTGCGGCGGGCGAAAGAAGGCCTCGACATCCCGGCCCACCAGTGGCTCCGCACCGTACTGCGGCCGCTGCTGCTCGACACGCTGACGCCGGCGGCGTTGCGCGAAGCCGAGGTTTTCCGCCCCGGCGCCATCGAAGCGATGGTGCGCGACCACCTTGAGCGCCGTGTTAACCTCGGGTTTCACCTGTGGGGGCTGTTGACCCTGTTTCTATGGATGAGACGCTGGAAAGTCCAGGCGGCGCCCAGCCGCCGCGAGACGCTGGAGAGCGCGCCTGTCCGAGTTACGCGCTGACCGTTGTCGTTTTTGCCGCTGCCATCTTCCTCGGCGCCATTTTCAGCCCGCCCTCCCTGATGGACGACGTCGATTCGGTGCAGGCCCAGATCGCGCGTACGATGCTGGAATCCGGCGACTGGGTGACGGCGCGCCTCGACGGCGTGAAGTACCTGGAGAAGGCGCCGCTGAAGTACTGGATGATCGCGCTCGCCTACCTCGTCTTCGGCGTGCACGACTGGGCGGCCCGGATTCCGATCGCGCTGGCGGCGGTACTGCTATGCTGGCTCACGCTCCGCATCGGCGCCTGGGCCTTCTCGCCGCGCGCGGGTTTCTACGCCGGCCTCGCCCTGGCCACTTGCGCCGGCCTGTTCCTGTTCACCCGCGTCCTGATCCCGGACGTGGTGCTGACGCTGGCTGTGACGCTGGCGATGTGGTCGCTCGTGCGCGCGCTGGAGGAGGATGAGCCGCGGCCGCGACTGTGGGCGGCCGCCCTCGCGGCCAGCCTGGCCGCCGGAGTGCTGCTGAAGGGGCTGATCGCGGTGGTGATCCCGGCTGGCGCCGGCGCCGTCTACCTGGCGCTGACCCGGCAACTCTTCTCGCGGCGCACATGGCGGCGGCTGCGCCCGCTCTCGGGGGCGGTGATCTTCCTCGCCCTCGCCGCGCCCTGGCACGTGCTGGCCATCCTGCGCAATCCCCCGTACTTCGATTTCACCCTCAGCGCCGAGCCGTTCCGGTATCGCGGCTTCTTCTGGTTCTACTTCATCAACGAGCACCTGCTGCGGTTCCTCAACCTGCGGCATCCGCGCGATTACAACACCGTGCCGCGGCTGTGGTTCTGGCTGTTCCACCTGCTCTGGCTTTTCCCGTGGAGCGTGTTTCTGCCGGCCGCCGCGCGCCTGGGTTTCAAGCCCGTGGACCGCGCCGCGCGCACTCGCCTCCTCGCGCTCTCCTGGACCGGCTTCGTGCTCGTCTTCTTCACCTTCTCGACGACGCAGGAGTACTACTCGATGCCGGTCTACCCGGCGCTGGCGCTGCTGGCGGGCTGCGCCATGGCCGCGGGAGGCTCGTGGATCGCCACCGGCGCCAGAGTGGCAGCCGCGCTCGCCGGCGCCGCGGCGGTGGCGGCGGCCGCCATCCTGTTCCTGGTGCGCGGCCTGCCGGCGCCGGGAGACATCTCGGTCGCGCTGACCCAGCATCCGGAGCTCTACACGCTCTCGCTGGGGCACATGGCCGACCTCACGCTCGCCTCCTTCGCTTACTTGCGCGCGCCGCTGGCGGTGGCCGCCGCCGCTTTTCTGATCGGCGCCGTCGGGGCGTGGCGGACGCGGGGCCAGCGGGCGTTTGTGGCGCTGGCGATAATGATGGTGGTGCTGGCGCACGCGGCCCGGCTGGCGATGGTCGCCTTCGATCCCTATCTCTCCTCGCGCCCACTGGCCGAGGCGCTGCGGCGCGCGCCGGAGGGGAAGCTGATCGCCGGCGACCAGTACTACACCTTCGCTTCGGTGTTCTTCTACGCCAACCGCCGCGCGCTGCTGCTCCATGGCCGCGTGAACAACCTGGAGTACGGGTCGCTCGCGCCGGGCGCGCCGGCGGTCTTCATCGACGATGGCGAGTTTCGCGGCTTGTGGCTGGGGACCGAGCGTTACTACCTTGTCGCCGCGGGCACGCTGGCGCCGCGGCTGGAGGCGCTGGTCGGGCGCGAGTCGCTGCACGTGGCGGCTGCGGCAGGCGGGAAGTTCCTGTATGCCAACCGCGCCGAGGTCCGCGATGCGCGTCGCAATTGACGCCACGCCCTTGCTGCTGCGCAGCGCGGGGGTGAAGAACCACCTCTATCACTGGATCGTGCACCTGCGGCGGCTGGCCGGCGAAGGTGCGGTCGTCACTTTTCCGCTCCGCGCGCCCCTGGGCGAGCTGAGCCACGAGCGCTCGGTCTGGGGCAGCGCGGCCACGCTGGCCGGGCTGGCGCGGCTGCACCTGACTAACTACTCGCCCCTGCCGCTGGCGGACTGGCTGGGGCCGAAGGCGGACGTCTTCCACGCCTCGCAGCAGTTGTGGAATCCTCCGCGGCGAACGCCTGTCACCGCCACCCTGTACGACATGACCTGCTGGCTGATGCCCGAGATGCACACGCCGGCCAACGTGGCGGCCGCCAGGCGGTTCGCCGAGCGGGTGGTGAAACGGGCCGCGGGCCTGCTGGCCATTTCGGAGAGCACGCGCGCCGATGCCATCAGGCTGCTCGGCCTGCCGCCGGAGCGGATCGACGTCGTTTACCCAGGGGTGGCGGATGGCTTCTTCGCTGTAACCGGGGATGCCGTGCGCGCGGCCCGTCAGAAGTACGCGCTCGCGCGCCCCTATGTGCTGTTCGTCGGCACGGTGGAGCCGCGCAAGAACCTGCCGGTGCTGCTGGATGCGTTCGCGCGGCTGGCGCCGGCGACGCGCGAGCAGCACGAGCTGGTGGTGGCCGGTCCGCTGGGCTGGGCCGACCGCGCCACGGCGGCGCGGTTGCGTGCGGCCGCGGGCGGCGTTCGCTACCTGGGCTACGTTCCGGAACCGGACCTGCCCGGGATCACCGCCGGCGCCGCCGTGCTGGCCTATCCCTCCCTTTATGAGGGGTTCGGCTTCCCGGTGGCGCAGGCGATGGCCGCCGGCGTGGCCGTGCTGACCTCGAATGTCTCTTCCCTGCCCGAGGTCGCCGGCGACGCCGCGTTGCTGGTGGACCCGCGCAGCGTCGAGGAGATCCGCGCCGCGCTGGAACGGCTGTTGGGTTCCCCCGACTTGCGCGCCCGGCTGGGAGCGGCCGGCGTGCGGCGCGCCCAGTCCTTCCGCTGGGAGGCCTGCGCCCGCGCCAGCCTGCGGTTCTTCGAAAAAGTAGCCGGAAAAGAAATTCGGTGACAGGCTACGCTTTCACTAATTCAATCTTTCGGCGACGGCATGAAATAAGTGAAAGCGTAGCCTGTCACTGAATTGCAGGCGGCCGATCCGCCCGATCCTTCCGGCAACCACTGCCTGCGGTTCAGCGGAACTGAGGCGGCCCTCGGCGAGTACTGTTTCAACCTGGAGTTCAAGCACCATCGCACCGGCGCGCGGCGGACAGGAACTGGCGGCCGTCGGGCCGATCGAAATCGCGGCCGCCCCTCGGCTGGAAGCCAGGCCCAGTCTGGGACACTGACGCTGGCCACCAGCGATCCTGCCCGTCCGCAGGTCCGGGTCGCGGTGCGCGCCGGCGGGAGCTGAGCGGCCTCAAGCCAAATCGAGGCTCTTCAGCTCGATCTTCTTCTCGTCGCTCTCGCCGAGGCCGAGGGCGCCGGCGATCTCGACGTGCTCGGGCTGCATCCGGACGTAATTGCTGTCCTTGTCGGCGGGCGCCAGCGCGATCGGCTGCATGCCGGTCTGCGCGCGCCGGGCGTCGAGCACACCCCAGCCGATCCTGTCCACCGCCACCGGGTCGGTGGTGAAGTACAGCGTCTTGTGCTCCCACACGTACTTCTCGATCCGGCGGCCCGGCCCGCCGTGGCAGGCGCCCTTGACGCCATCGATGATGTTCAGCACCGTCTTCTGGCGGATCACCGGCAGCTCGACGACCGCGGGGATGAAGGCGCCGCAGGCGTTGTTGGAGGGGCTGATGTGGCTGCGGGCCACGTTGTTCACCAGGCCGTGCGAGAGGTTCTTCAGCGCAATGGTGACGCCGGCCGACTGGTGATGCTTCAGCACCCCGAGGTTGATCAGCTTGTTGACTTCCTTGGTGAGGAACTTCGCCACGTAAGAGCGGCGGTAGTGGGCGTCGCGCGGGTTGGCCTGGGGCAGCACCAGGGCCATCTCCATGTACACGTCGCGGTCGTAGCCGTCCATGTCGAGCTGGAAGCGGTCGGTCTTGCCCGAGGCGCCCATCCAGCGGACGCCTTCCGGCAGCCACTTGTCGAAGCCGGCGCTCAAGAACTGCTCCCGGTAGCGGTCGTAGGCGACGATGTCGGGCCGCCTGACCCCCACCGCCTCCAGCCCCGCCACGATTTCCTGGAACACCTCGGGCGCGGAGATGTGAAACGGTTGGCCGACCGGATTCACCTTGATGCCGACCACGTCGCCGGGCTGGAAGAAGAAGCGCCAGGCTTCGGTGGGCGTGGGCGCGCCGGTCAGCTCCGTCATGCCCTTTTGGATCATGGCCCGCACCGGCTCGCGCTGGTACTGGCCGGAGATGATGCTGCCCGGGTGCTTGACGGCCACCACCCGCCCGCGGAACGGCCCAGGGATTCCCAGTTGTGCCGGCCCCGCCGCCCCGGCCAGCAACCCGCCGAAGAGAAATGGTCTGCGTCCGATGTCCATGCTTGCCCCTCCTATTAGCTCCATCCTAAGGAGTCTGTCTGGCAAAAGTCAACCAAAGTCGCTGCGCAGCAGCGCAACCGCCTGCCGCACCCCACCTCGCGCGCGTTCTCTCACGGCGCGGGCAGCCGCAGGCTCTCGATCAACGCGCGGAACCGGGGGTGGGAGCGCAAGTCCTCGAAACCCGGATGGATTTTCACGAGGGGAACCATGGCATCGCGGGCTTCGAATGCTTTCTCCAACCATGCGACTGTAAGGTCGCTGTCTCCGAACCCATGGTACGCCGCCGCAAAGGCAAACGGACCGACGTAGCGCTGTGCCGACATTCGCTCCATTTCCCGCAGGATTTCCTCGGCCTTGTCTCGCCGGCTGAGCTTCGCCCAGGCGCCCGCCAGGATCCCCATGGCCACAGGGAAGACGGGCGCGGCTTTTTCGAGCAGGGGGATCGCCTTCTCAGGTTGCCCGATGTCGGAGAAAAGGCGCCCCAAGTGGAAATTGGCCAGAACGAAGTCAGGATCCATGTCGAGCGTTTCCAAAAGCCATTCGATGGCGCGCTCGAACTGGCGCGCCTCGTGCAGGATGGCGCCCATGTGGGCGCGAACCAACAGTGAGAGCGGATCGAGTTCGAGCGCGCGCTGGTTTTCCGCGATGGCTTCGTCAAACCGGCTCAGGCACAGAAGAAGCCAGGGGCGCCACGTGCGCGCTAACACGTAACTCGGGGCCAGGTCCTCGGCAAGAAGGAAGCGGCGGTCGGATTCGACCCAGTCCCAGTCGTGAAAGGCGGCGGCCCATCCTAGGATGGTATGAGCCTCGGGCAGGGCCGGATCAAGCTCGAGCGCCTTCCGGGCCGCCTCCTTCACTTTGGGAAACGCGCCCTGCGGCGCCAGGTAGCCGAGAAATCCCATGCCGCCATAGCACTCGCCAATGGCTGCGTATGCCAGCGCGTAGCCAGGGTCTTTCTCCAGGGCCTGCTCGAAACATCGGATCGCCTTCGGCGCCGTATCAGGCCTCCGCCGGCTCCAGATATGGCGCCCTCGCAAGTAGAGATCGTGGGCCTCGGGATCGCCGGTGTGCCGCTTCAGCAGCCTCTCCTGTTCGTCTCCCAGCAACGTGACCCTCAACTCGCCGACCACGGCGCGCGCAATCTCGTCCTGAACGGCGAACACGTCGCCGGTCGCGCGGTCGAAGCGGTCCGACCAGAGATGGCAGCCGTCGGCGGCGTTGATGAGCTGCACCGTGATGCGCAGGCGGTCCCCGATGCGCTGTACGCCGCCTTCGAGGATCGCGCCGACGTTGAGTTGCCGGCCGATCTCGCGCACGTCCACCGCCTTGCCCTTGAAGGCGAAGGCCGAGGTCCGAGCGACGACACGCAGCCCGCGCAGGCGCGTGAGAGCGTTGGTCAGTTCCTCCGCCAGGCCGTCGCAGAAATACTCCTGGTCCTTTTCGCGGGCCATGTCCGTGAACGGCAGCACGGCAATCGAGGGCTGCGTCACGGCGCGGTCTTCGTATGAGACGGGGGCGATCACACGATAGCCACGCTTGGCAATGGTCTCGATGAACCCGGGTCTTTTGACATCGTCCTGGAGACACTGCCGCAATTCGGCGAGGCAATGGCTCAGCACCGACTCAGCGATAAACTGCCGCTCCCAGACGTGCTCTATGATCTCGTCCCTGGTCACGACCCGACCCGCGTTTTGCGCCAGAAACACGAGCAGGTCCATCAGCTTCGGCCGCAGGTGGGCAACTTCCTGGCCGCGCGAAATCCGGTCCAGGCTCGGCTGGACGAGCCATTCGCCGAGCCGGAAATCGGACTTCGGGGTGGTGAATTCCACCACCCAAGAGTATACTGCTTGCTTACGCGCGCGGCTCGGCTTCACTTCCGAGCCGTGACCGGGCGCCCCCCTGGGCGGGGAGCGGACGCTCAGCGTCCGGTATACAGTATCGTGGCGACCGCTTTGGCGCTGGCCCCCTTGGGGTCGGTGACGGTCAGCTCGAAGGAGTATTCGCCGTAGCCTTCCGTGAACTGAACGATTGGCTTTGCGGTATCGGCCCCCATCATCGCGGCGGATTTGCCGGTGCGCTTCCAGGAGAAGGCCAGCGGTTCGCCTTCCGGGTCCGAGGACTCTGAGCCGTCCAACTGCATTTCCCGCTGAGGTGTAGTCATGCTCTGCGGCTTTACGACCGGTACGGGAGGCTTGTTCTCGGCCGGGGCGAGACGGTAGAGTACGTTGGCGCGGTCTCCGGTCACGTAGATAGTTCCCGAGGGTCCGACCGTGACGCCGTTGAACGCGAACGTCGGAGGAAGGGCAATGCCCGGCGCGACTGTGAGGCCCAGTTCGAGCCCCTCAGCCACGACGCTGGTGCTGCCCTTGTCGATGCGCAACAGGCGCCCCGTCCCGGTCTCGACCACCAGCAGGCTGCCATCACGGTCCACAGCCAGCCCTTCGGGGAACTTCAGGCCAGTCGCCACCGGGAGCGGCTTGGGCAGGGGCAGGCCGCCGGCTACGATCTGAAACACCATGCCAGCGGCCCAGTCGCTCACCCACAGATCGCCGCCGCTCGCCGCCAGTCCGATAGGCACTCCCAATCCCGTGGCCAGCGGAGTTCGTCCGGTGCTGGTGACCCTCACGACACGGGCGGGGGTTGTGCCCAGTTCCGCTACCACCAGGTCGCCCTGGAACCGGATGGCGTTCATAGGCGTCGCGAAGTCACGGTAGTTCTCCAGGATCTGCCGCGTATCCGGATTCCAGACCTCGACCGCATTCGAGATGACGGATGTCAAGACGAAATTGGATCCGTCCACCGAAACGGTCATCGGGGCAAGGAAGCCGGTCGGCAGAAATGAAGAGTGCTCGAGGCCGGCCGCTTTGCCGGTAAGCGCATCGAACTCGTGCAGCGTCCACAAGTCGGCCACAAAGACGGATTCACGGCCGGCGCGCAGCACGGCGGCAAGGCCGCCCGGTATAATCATCCCGCCCTCGCTGATGGTCCGGGGCTGGCCGCCGGGGAGGACCTCGATCACCGAACCATCGTTGGCGTGGGATACGAAAAGGCGGCCACGCGAGTCGAACGCCAGGTTGTCCCACCCCGGGGAACCGAGCCGGGCAATCACCTCTTTGCTCCCGGTTGCCGTGTCAATCCGCGTGACCGTGCCCGCCGCCCCATCGAGGACGTGCAGCCGGCCGCGCGAGTCGAATTTCGCCGCGACGGGCACGGTAAACCCATCGGCGACCACCGTGGTAGCGCCGGAGTCCACGTCGATCTTCACCACTACTCCCATGAAAAAAACCGGCGCGTACAAGAAGCTGTCGGGCCCGATGTCGAATCCGTTCACCATCCCGGCGTTCGGGGGCAGTTGCTTCGGGATCGGGCGCGGCGGGTTCACCAGGTTGGGATCAAGTTCGAACAGCCCGTCGCCGAGGAAGCACAGCGCCACGAACAGGCGGCCGGAATCGGAAAACGTGATCGGGTTGACTCCCGGCGCGATGAGCTGCTTGCTCTTCTTGCCGTCCGGGGTAAGCCGGAAGACCTCCCCGGTAACGATTGAGGTCCAGTACAGGGAGCCATCCGGTCCGAAGGCGAGGTCGTCCGGAGTTCCCACGCCTACCTCGGGCCCGATGCGCCTGATGATTGTCCCGGTTTGGGGGTCCATAACCAGGATCTCCTGGCCCCAGACACTGGCAATGTGCAGGCGATCGTCTTTGTCGAACATGATGCCGTTGGCGCCGTGGAGGGGCGATCCCTTCACGAGAACCTTGGCTTGCATCGGTGGCGCGCCCATCAGCGCGATATTAGCACTCAGGACGAAGAAGCAAGCGAGCGTAATGGACTTCATGGCAGTTGCCTCCGTCCAATAATGGACCGGAAGCCGGCCGGAAGTCCTTCCAGATCGCCTCCATTTGTGCTCCAAAACGGCTCCGCCGTGGATCAGGGTTTCAGCCGGCCTCGGAAGCCGCGGCCAGCGTCATCGCTTCTTCAGTGTCACCGCCAGGCCTCCGCCCTGCATGTACACGACCGTCTCCAAATCCGCGTTCGTCCTGACCGCCTGCATGTAGTCCGCGACCATCTCGACGTTGTGAGCGAGGATGAGGCCGCCGGGCCGCAGCAGCGGCAGCAGCTTGCGCAGGTAATCGACGTAACCCTGCTTCTCGGCATCGATGAAAACCACGTCAATCTGATCTTGCAGCCGGGTGATGTTCTGGTGGGCATCGCCCTCCACGACGGTGGCAAGCCGATCGACGCCGGCCTTCTTGAAGTTCGCGCGGGCGGTCGCGGCGCGGCCCGGGTCGAGTTCGAATGTGGTCAGCTTGCCGCCGGTCTTCTCCAGCGCGAGGCAGAACCACAGGCCGGAGACCCCGGTCGAGGTCCCGATCTCTACTACGTTCCGGGCATTGACCGCCTCCGCCAGAACCCGCAGCATCCTGCCGTCGGCAGCGGGCACGTTGAGGTGCAGTTCGCCGGCTTTGACCATGTCACCCAGCGTGGCGAGTATTCTCTTTTCTGCCTCCGTCTTGGCCAAGGGCGGGTGCTGTTCGCTCTCAGGCGCCGTTCGTGTTGCACCGCGCGGCTGTGCGAAGGCGAGAAAAACCACCGCGAGCACCACACCGCCTGTCAGGATCCCAGGTTTCACCGTTTTCCCCTCCTATTGGTTGATTGTAACCGAAAGTCGGGACTGTACCCCATTCCCCCGCCTGCCGGGTTGGTGTACAATTCAGGCGAAATGAAGCCTGCCTTGACCGCCCTCCTTTTCCTGGCCGCGGCGCCGCTCGGCGCGCAGATTGTGACCGGTTCGCTTGTCGGCCGCGTCGAGGACCCCGGCGGCGGCTCCGTTCCCGAGGCCGCTGTCACGCTGACCCACGTCTCCACCGGCCGGGCCCGGCAGACCGCCAGCAACCTGTCCGGCGACTTCGTCTTCACCGGCCTGGAGGCTGGTGAATACCGCCTCGTCATCTCCAAAACCGGCTTCAAGCAGACCGAGCGCCGCGACCTCGTGCTCCCGTCCGGCATGCGCCTGTCGGTTGGCGCCATCGTGCTCGAACTCGGACAGGTGGCGGAGACCGTGACCGTCACCGCCGAGCGAGGCGCCATCGTGCAAACGCATAGCGCCGAGCGCGCCGACGTCATCACCAGCTCGCAGGTGGAGAACCTGCAGATCATCGGCCGCAACGTGCCCTCGCTGGTCGGGCTGCTGCCCGGCGTGGTTATGATCGGCGAACCCTCGGGCCTGGACCGTGGCACGACCTTCAGCGCGCTCGGAAACCGCAACACGGCCAATCAGGTGACGGTGGACGGCCTCCCTTCCACCGACCTCGGCAACAACTTCGAGCTCAAGCTCCAGCAGAGCATGGATTCGGTGGCCGAGGTCCGCATCCTGCTCAGCAACTACCAGGCCGAGTACGGCAACGCCGCCGGCGCCAACGTCGAAATGGTGCTGAAGTCCGGCGCGCGCGACTTCCACGGGCTCGGCTCGTGGTTCAAGCGGCACGAACAGTTCAACGCCAACAACTTCTTCAACAACCGCCTCAGTGTCCCCAAGGCGCGCTACCGCTACAACACCTGGACCTACAACATCGGCGGGCCGGCCTACCTTCCGGGCAAGTTCAACCGCGACAAAGACAAGCTCTTTTTCTTCTGGTCGCAGGAGTTCTGGCCGAGAAAGGACGCCGGCACCTACCAGGTCACCACGCCCACCGAGTTGGAGCGCGCGGGCGACTTCTCCGAGACCCTGGATCTGAACAACAGGCTGATCGTGATCCGCGACCCCTACAACAACAACCAACCCTTCGCGGGCAACCGCATTCCGTCCAACCGCATCGACAAGAACAGCCAGGCGCTAATGAACATGTTCCCGAAGCCCAACTTCTTCGATCGCGGCCTTTCCGGCGGCCAGTACAACTTCATCTTCAGCACCGAGACCAACTCCCCAAAGAAGGCCTACACCCTCAAGCTGGACTACAACTTCAATCCCAATAACCTCCTGTTCTTCACCTTCGCGGCCTATTCGGAGTTGAACGAGGGTTTCACGCGAATGCCCGGCTGGAGCGAGAGCTGGGAACAGTATTTCCGGCGGTTCTGGGCCGGCAACAAGGGAATCGGCATCCGCTACACGCGGATCTTCACTCCCTCCATCGGCAACGAGTTCCACTGGGGCTGGTTCATGAACCCGGAAACGATGACCAGCCCGGAATCGGAGATCAAGCGCAACCAGCGCGACACGGTGGGCTTCCTCGCCGGGCAGTTCTTCCCCAAGAACAACCGGCTCAACCTCATCCCGAACGCCTCCTACGGCGGCGTGCCCGGCGCGGCCGACCTGACCATCAACGGCCGCTTCCCCATCGACGATCCGTACAATTCCTTCACCTGGACCGACAAGCTCTCCATCATCAGCGGCGCCCACACCGCGAAACTGGGGATGGTGGTCTACTCGTTCGGGCTGGGCCGCGGCAGCAATGCCAACCAGTTTGGCTCCTTCGCCTTCGCCAGGAACGTCAACAACCCGCTCGACACCAACTGGGCTTACTCGAACGCAATCCTGGGCGTGTTCAACACCTATACCGAGTCATCGGCCATTCCTTACTTCAACGCCCGGGGCGGAAGAGTGGAGTGGTTTGTCCAGGACAACTGGAGGATCGCCCGGCGGCTCACGCTCGACTACGGGCTCCGGATGTCGCGATTCGTCCCCATTCACGACCGCGATAACCGGGCCTCGGCGTTCTTCGCCGACCGCTTCGACCCCGCCCGGCAGGTGCGCCTGGTCGCCCCCGGACGCGACGCGCAGGGCCGGCGCGTCGGAGTTCACCCCGTAACCGGACAGACCTACCCGGAGAGCCTCATCGGCGCGATCGCCCCGGGCGTAGGCGATTGGGCCAACGGCATGGTCCTGGCCGGCGCCGACTCCAGCCTCCCCCTGCACTTCCTCAAGCAGCGCGGCTGGCAGATGGCGCCGCGGGTGGGCTTCGCCTTCGATCCGTTCGGCAAGGGCAAGACCTCCATCCGCGGCGGGTTCGGCATGTTCTACGAGCAGGTGTCGATGAATCAATGGCAGTCGCTGGTTGGCCAGGCGCCCTTGGTCCAGAACCCGACCGTTTATTACGGCGCCGTCGCCAGCCTGCTTACTTCCGCCGGCTTCCTGTTTCCCACCGGCGTCAACGCGATTGACCCGGCCGGCCACATCCCCACCGTGATGAACTACAGCTTCTCCATCCAGCAAAACGTCGGGTTCGGGACGGTGGTGGATGCCGCCTACGTCGGCTCGCTGGGCCGCCACCTGCTCTGGTCGCGCAACCTTAACCCCATACCCTACGGGACCAACTTCAAGCCCGAGAGCATCGATCCGACCACCGGCCGCCCCTATTCGGCCGCCTTCCTCCGCCCCCGCCTCGGATTCAACGACATCACCATTCGCGAGCACGCGGCCACCTCCAACTATCACTCCCTTCAGGTGTCGGCCAACCGCCGCTTCGCCCGCGGCCTGCAATTCGGTTTCGCGTGGACCTGGTCCAAGGCGATGGACTACGTCGATTCCGACGGCGGCGGCGTCGCCTCGTTCGTCCCGGTCCGCGTTTGGAATTACGGCCTGGCGGGCTTCGACCGCACCCACACCGTGAAGATCAACTGGCTCTACGACCTGCCCCGCGCTCCCTGGGAGAACATCGTCTCGAAGGCCGTCTTGCGGGGCTGGCAGCTTTCCGGCATCACCACCTTCCAGAGCGGCGCCCCCGCCGGAGTCGGCTACAGCCTGGTCACCGCCCTCGACATCACCGGGTCGCCGACCGAGGGTTCGCGAATCGTGGTCACCGGCAATCCCGTTCTCCCCAAGAGCCAGCGCACGTTCAACCGTTTCTTCCGCGCCGACGTGTTCCAGCCTCCGGCGGTCGGCACCTGGGGCAACGCGGCCAAGACGCTGTTCCGCGGCCCGGGCACGAACAACTGGGACATCTCCGTGTTCAAGAACTTCGCCGTCCGGGAGGGGATGCGCTTCCAGTTCCGCTGCGAAGCCTACAACGCCTTCAACCACACGCAATTCAGCGGCGTGAACGCCTCCGCGCGGTTCGACGCCGCGGGCAACCAGGTGAACTCCATCTTCGGGCAGATGACCGGCGCTCGCAGCGCCCGCCTGCTCCAGCTTGCCCTGCGCTTCCTGTTCTGAGCCGCGACCACAGGGAGCGGTCCCCCTCAGGGCTCGCTCTTCTCGAAGACAGCCATGGGATCACCCTGCTCGTCAACGACATACCGAATCGCCGCCGACACATTCTCCCGCTTCC
>ERZ1292640.699-Hain-H43-02um-R1-699-length-27419-cov-6_pt1 | contig 27419 bp, 35 predicted proteins | sample MGYA00564404_ERZ1292640 | MGnify/ENA primary metagenome ERZ1292640 (study PRJEB36523, sample SAMEA6512636) | groundwater metagenome | collected 2019-01-08 | study: AquaDiva: Metagenomics assemblies of 32 groundwater samples | reverse complement strand
GCGGAGCAGGACACTCTTAATGTCAAGGTCGTAGGTTCGACTCCTACATGGCCCATTAGATTTTTTTTACGAAGTAAAAAAAATCTATCCCGAAGCGTGCGAAGTAAATATTGGAGCCGTCTGGACGAAGACCGACGGCGACAAAATTTACGAGCGCTTACGCGAGGGACAAAACATTTATGTCTCCCAAATCCTACCAATTACTTGAACATACCGCGGATATATACATTCGCGTAAAGGCTAAAGACCTTAAATCTCTCTTTGTAAATAGCGCCGAGGCGATGTTTGATATCTCGACTTCTGCAAAAAAACCTATATCTAAAGAAAAAATTACTTTTCCTATTTCTCAAACAGCTGTCAATAAGGAAGAACTTTTTATTAATTGGTTAAACGAGTTGCTTTCGCTGTCAGCGGTTAAAAAGACAATTTTTACAGATTTTAAGATAAAAAAGTTTTCCGAAAACACCATAGAAGCGGATGTATCGGGGATAAGCGCGGAAAATTTTGAAATTAAAACGGAAATCAAAGCCGCGACTTACCATGATTTGGTTTTAAAAAGTGAAGGCAAGAAATGGATAGCAGAGGTGATTTTTGATGTTTGAAAATAAGCAGGTACCATTAGAAAAAATTGACGATTACCGTTTTCGTATCCCGAAAAGCTACAAGCAGGGGATGCGTGTAGATGGGATTATTTATGCCGATGAAAAACTGCTCAAAGATATTCTTCATGATAAGGCTATTGAGCAAGTAGCAAATGTGGCGTTCTTACCCGGTATTGTTGAGGCATCTATTGCGATGCCGGATATCCACTGGGGGTATGGATTTCCTATCGGAGGCGTTGCTGCTACGGACCCGGAAAATGGAGGAGTGGTTTCTCCGGGAGGCGTAGGTTTTGACATAAATTGTGGCGTTAGGATGCTTAAAACTAACTTTCAGTTTGATGAGATAAAAGGCAGGATAAAAGATCTGATTTATGTGCTTTTTTCCGATGTGCCTTCCGGGGTGGGGTCCGAGGGTGATATCCGGGTAAGCCAGAGGGAGGAGCGTCAGCTCTTGGTCAAAGGCGCGAAATGGGCAGTTGAACATGGCTATGGTGTTCCGGATGATTTAGAATGTACTGAAGAATTCGGCGCTATGGAAGGCGCTGATCCGGCTGCGGTTTCAGAGCGCGCTTATGAACGCGGAAAATCGCAATCCGGCACTCTTGGTTCGGGTAATCATTTTCTTGAAATCCAGGTAATTGACCAGCTTTATGACCAGGAAATCTGCGATGCTTTTGGCCTGACTTTAGGCCAAGTAACGATCATGATCCATTCTGGTTCCCGCGGCCTGGGGTATCAGATTTGCGATGATTATGTAAAAAGTATGATCCGTTGTTTAGAAAAATATATGATTGAAGTCCCGGATCGCCAACTTGCCTGCGCGCCGGTTGATTCTCCGGAAGGTAAAGCTTATTTAGCGGCGATGAAATGCGCAGCAAACTATGCCTGGGCTAATAGGCAGTGCCTGATGTATCTTACGCGCCGCTCGTTTGAGCGGGTTTTTGATATGCCTTGGCAGAAGATGGGGATGAATTTAATTTATGACGTGGCGCATAATATCGCTAAAATCGAGCGGCACAGCGTCGGAAAAACGGAAAAAAATCTTTGTGTGCACAGAAAAGGTGCCACACGTGCTTTTGGCCCCGGACATCCGGCATTGCCAGAACGCTACCGTAAAACCGGTCAACCCGTAATTATTCCCGGGGATATGGGGAGAAATTCTTATCTTCTGGTTGGTACGCAAAAGGCAATGGATGAAACTTTTGGTTCTGCTTGTCATGGCGCCGGAAGGTTGATGTCACGCACTCATGCTACGCGTTCCATTAACGCAGATGATTTATTGAAAGAATTAGAATCTAAAGGTATAATAGTAAAAGCTTCTGGCCGGGGTACGATTGTTGAAGAAGCTCCTCAGGCATATAAAAATGTAAATGATGTTGTAGATGTGGTACATAATTCCGGCATCGCTAAACGTGTTTGCAGGATGAAGCCGGTAGGAGTAATAAAAGGTTAGAGGAGGTTTGATGTTAGAGTTAAAATTTATCCGTGAGAATCAGGAGATAGTACGGAATTCTCTTTTAAACCGAAAAGTAAAAGTTGATTTAGATGTGCTTCTTTCTGCTGATGAAAAGCGCCGGAGTTTACTTACGGAAACAGAAGATTTACGTGCTAAAAGAAACCTGGCTAATGATGAAATCTCGCGTTTATTAAAAGAAAAAAAAGATACCAAAGCTACTATTGATTCGATGAAAGAGATTTCCTCTCGCATTAGTGCGCTTGATGCGCAAATAAAAACTGAAGAGGAGATAATTAACCGGATCATTATGACGATCCCGAATGTCTCGCATATTTCTATTCCCGTAGGAGATCCAACAAATAATAAGACTGTGCGTACTTGGGGAGAGCCGCCAGTTTTTGATTTTAAGCCGAAAACGCATTTTGATTTAAGCCGCGATTTAGATATTATTGATTTTGCCTGTGCTACAAAAATCACCGGATCAAATTTTGTGCTTTTTAAGGGGTTAGGTGCAAGACTTGAGCGGGCACTGATAAATTTTATGCTTGATCTGCATACAAGTAAGCATGGCTATACCGAAATTTGGCCGCCGCTGCTTGTTAACCGCGCTTCGATGACCGGTACAGGGCAACTTCCTAAATTAGAGGAAGATATGTATCGCCTAAAAGAAGAGGATCTCTTCCTCATTCCTACGGCTGAAGTTCCGGTGACTAATATTATGCGTGATGAAGTATTAGAAGAGGAAAAATTACCAGTCTATTTTGCTGCCTATACTGCTTGTTTTCGTCGGGAGGCAGGCTCTTACGGAAAAGATACAAAAGGGCTTGTGCGCGTGCATCAGTTTGATAAGGTAGAGATGGTTAAATTTGTCAAGCCAGAGTCTTCTTATGATGAACTGGAAAAACTTCTTGCTAATGCAGAGAAAGTCCTGCAGTTGTTGGGCCTTCCTTACCGGGTGGTAATGCTTTCAACCCAGGATATAAGTTTTGCTGCGGCTAAATGTTATGATATTGAAGCTTACTCAGCCGGATTAAATGCCTGGCTTGAGGTTTCAAGTTGTTCCAATTTTGAGAGTTTTCAGGCGCGCAGAGCAAATATTAAATTTAAAACTGTAAATAAGCAAACTAACAAACCGGTTACAGAATACGTACATACGCTCAATGGTTCCGGCGTGGCTTTGGCGCGCACGATAATCGCGATTATAGAAAACTACCAACAAAAGGACGGCTCCATACTCATACCTGAAGTATTGAGGCCGTATATGGATGGACGAGAAAGAATTTTTCACCAGAAGTAGAAGTAACGAAGATTTTGAAGGCGGCGGTGGCGGCGGGAGCGGAGCTTTTGAAGGCATAAAGGCCAAGCTCAGTAACTTTTCTCAGCAGATGTTTGTTTTTACAAAGCTGGTAGTAGGGATACTGCTTATTCCTTTTGTTTATGCTTCGACTGTTTCTTTTTTGGCTCAACTTGCGTTGCCAAAACCTGGGATAACAAAAGTTTTTTTCTGGGGAGTAAATTCCTTTTTAGTGCTTTACCTTTTTATCTGGGAAGCCGCACTTGTTTATAAAAAAGGCCAGAAGATTGTTGAAGCAGTCTTCCGTTTTTTTACCCCGCTTGTTAAAGTTGCACCTTATTTATTGCCAATTTATACATTGATACTGCTTTTAGTTTCCGGGATCTGTTCGCTTTTTGACCAGCAAGGCGCATCCGTGCCTTATTTTGTATTTTTGTTTGGTTTTAGTGTTACTTTACATTTAGTTTTTAGCTCTAAGCAGATGCGTAAACGCCAAGGGGATAAATTAAAAGCTAATTATATTTTTGGTTTTTCTTTTATTTATATCATAAACCTGGCTATACTTGCTCTTGGTTTGAGCCTTACTTTTAAGGAATTTTCGTTCGTAAATTTCTGCAATCAATCTTATCAGATTGCCGGCGGATTTTTCTCCGCTGCTTTTCGGCAGTTGTTTCTTTAATCCTATTTTGGGAGGCGTGGCTGAGTGGTTGAAAGCGGCAGTCTTGAAAACTGTTGTGGGCGTAAGTCCACCGAGGGTTCAAATCCTTCCGCCTCCGAAGTTTCTTCCTTACGCCTAAAACCTTACAAAGACGGTTTTAAAGGCGTGTCTAGAGAAGAAACGAGGACTCTGGTGAGGCTCTGACGAACCAGAGTAACCCTTACCGACGGCGACAAAATTTACGAGCGTTTAGGCGAGGGAAAGAACTAGAAGAAACGAGGACTCTGGTGAGGCTCCGACGAACCAGAGTATACAAGATGCCTATCATAGGAAAAAAATTCAAAACTTTTGAGTTGGTACTGGGTGAAAAAAAACTGCTGGTAATAAGGGGGTCTAAAGGATATATTATGTGCGGTTACCTTAATCTAACGGTAGCAGAAAAATTTAAAGACGTGGCAATTAAAGTTACAGGTGTTAGTTCGATTAAGGATATAGTTAAGACAAAAGTCTGTGCCTGCACAAGCTCCGCAAGGAAGCTCGGTATTTTTAAGGGGCAATCCATAAAAGAAGTACTAGAGATTATCGCTTAACTTTTTAAGAAAGGTTATTAAATGGAGATGGCAATAGGGCTTACTTTCCCTGGTACCTTGCAAGACGAGGCGATTCTTTGTAATATCTGTAAAAATTTTGATGTTGAGCTAAAAATAATTGAAGCTTCGTTCTCACTGAGCGCCGGTTGGGCGATTTTAAAGATTAAAGGTAGCGACGAAGAAATAAAAAAGTCATTCGAGTTTCTTTCTTTAAAAGGCGTGCGGCTTGAACGTCTGGGAACAGAAAAATAATTTAGGGAAGAATTATAAATTGTCAAAGAAGATTACGTTTGTTTTATTGGCATTGTTTCTGTTCCAATATCATTCTGCTTTGGCAGATAGGCAGAAGCGGCCGCAGATAATTTTAAGTCAGCGCTATCATTACGATTTACACAAAAGTAACCACGAATATTACGCTGACCGTTTAAACCTGCGCTGGGATTACTTAAAGGTTGGCATCGTGCCATTTTTTGAAAGCCAGTTTAACCTTGATAAAAACCTTTGGCAAAGGAAAGAAGTAGGAGTAGAATTAAATAAAGAGGTTTTATCCTGGTTCCAAGCTTCCCTTTTTCTGCAAAAGAGCTGGTTCAAGGAAGATTATCAGTATCACCTGGAATTTGAAAAAGAAGAAAATTTCGAAAGTGTAGGAAGGGTGATGTTTTCCTGCGATCTGATTAAAAAACCCAAGTTTAATATGAGTGGGTTTGTATATAACGATTACATTTATGAATTTAATCAAGGAGCAGGAATTTGCAATGAAGTTGTCGTCGGGGTAACTATTCCGGTTGGGAAATACACAAAGGTTGGTTTAAATTGGCGGCATATTGACCGTATCCACTATTACGATTCTGAAACTATTGAGAGTTCATTAACCTTAAGTTTTTAAATATGCCTTACGTAGTTTATGCTTTAAAATGGCGGCCAAAGAATTTTGACGAAATTGTCGGACAAGACCAGGCTGTCACTACTTTAAAGAATTCACTTCTAAAGAAACGTGTCGCAAACGCTTATCTGTTTGCCGGCCCGCGCGGAGTTGGTAAAACTTCAACTGCGCGTATCCTTGCCAAAGCCTTAAATTGTAAGGAAGGCCCCACAGTTAATCCTTGCCAGAAATGTTCGTCTTGCCGTGAGATCGCTGATGCTCGCAGCCTTGATGTAATTGAGATAGACGGAGCCTCAAACCGTGGAATTGAAGATATCCGCACTTTACGCGAAAACGTAAAATTTTTACCCTCAAGCGGGAAATATAAGATTTATATTATTGATGAAGTGCATATGCTCACTCCTGAGGCGTTTAATGCCCTGCTTAAGACCTTAGAAGAACCGCCGGAATTTGTAAAATTTATTTTTGCAACCACGCTTCCTGGCAAAATACTTCCCACGATCCTTTCGCGTTGTCAACGCCTTGATTTTAAGCGCATATCTTCTTTAGAAATAATTTCACAGCTTGACCGTATCGCAAAAGCAGAAGGGCTTAATATTGACCGGGATGTTTTGCTTACTATTGCTAAATCAAGCGATGGGGCATTGCGCGACGCAGAATCAATATTAGATCAGTTGGTTTCGTTTTCTCAAGGTAAAATTTCCTTGCAGGAAACCGTGAAGATGCTGGGGATCGTGGAGCAGGATGCGCTTTTTGAGATTACCGAAAAGATTATCCGTAAAGACAGCCGCGGCGTGCTTGAGGATTTGGCTCATATTCTTGATGAAGGAAAAGACGCACAGGTATTTCTACATAATCTTATTGAGCATTACCGCAATCTTATGGTTGCTAAAATCGCCGGCGCTGATGCTAAATTAATCGACCTTCCTGAGGATATCTGTACCCGTATCGTTAAGCAGGCAGATTCGCTTTCGCTTGAGGAGATCTTAAGCGCCTTTAATACACTTGCGTCCGCGCAGGAGATGGCAAAGCGCGTGGATTTTTTAAAGATACCGCTTGAGGTAAACTTGGTAAAGCTTGCGCATGATAAAAAAACAATTCATCTGCCAGCGCCTGTTTCTGAAAAGCCGGTTATTTCTAAGCCGCCTGAACCAAAGATTATAGTACAGGCTAAAGCTCCGGAGCCATCAAAAGTATCTTCCTCTTCGCAAAAAAAACAGGCTTCTGCGCATTTTGCCCAGGCTACAGTTGTTGCGATTGAGAATGAAAAGGAAACTACTCTTAAAGAAGTAAAAAGAGTTTGGGGAAAAATTGTTGATGATTTGCGTAAAGTCAGAATGTCTGTTGCTTCGTATTTGGCAGAAGGGGATCCGATTACCTGCGAGCATAATATTTTGACCGTAGCATTCCCGATTAATTTGTCTTTACATAAGGAGTCGCTTGATAAATTAGATAACCACGCTTTGATTGAAAAAAATTTGCAGGATTTACTTAATACCCGGGTGCGGATTGAGTTTATCCTCTCAAAAGATTTTGTAAAAAAAGAAAAAGTTCTTCCTGATAATCCAATGATAAATTCTGCGCTTGATTTTTTTAACGGAAGAGTAATCGAATCTGAATAACCATGGCTGCCTACACTGAATCAATAGAAAAATTGCTTGAGAAACTTGAGCGCATGCCTGGGATCGGCCGCAGGAGTGCGGAACGGATTACTACCTATATTCTTGGGATCTCTCAGGATGAGGCGCGTCAGTTATCCGATGCGATTACGCGTGTTAAAGAAAATGTGCGTTTTTGTAAGCTTTGTAATAACCTAAGCGAAGAAGAGTTTTGCCGGATCTGCCGCAATGATTCCCGGAATAAAGATATTGTTTGTATTGTTGAGAAGCCAAGCGATGTAACCGCGCTTGAGAAGGCAGGGGATTTTAAAGGGGTGTACCATGTTTTGTTGGGATCTATTTCTCCGCTTGAAGGAAAAGGCCCGGCGGATTTAAAGATCGATAGCCTACTTGAGCGGATCAAAAAGGGTGAGATTAAAGAGATTATTATTGCAACTGATGCAGATACAGAGGGAGAGACTACCTCACTTTATCTTACAAAGTTGCTTAAGCCGCTTGGAGTACATATTTCCCGCATTGGCGTGGGGATCCCTATGGGTTCAAACCTTGAATACGCTGACTCCTCAACTCTTAACAAAGCCCTTGAATCCCGCAGGCAGTTATAATATAATAGCCTAAATTTATTCCCCCTTTCCGCCACAAAGCGTGGCGGACCCGCCAAAGCTTTTTGGCGGGAGCTCAGCCGAGGGAGCGAGTGGCAGAATGTATTTTATATATATACTAAGAAGTTTAAGAAATAATAAAAGATATACGGGTCTTACGCAGAAAGATCCTGAAATCCGTTTAAAAGAGCATAATAGCGGATCAAATAATTATTCGAGAAATAATAGGCCGTTTGTTCTTTTATATTCGGAGAAGTTTTCTTCTTTTGAACAGGCGCAGAAAAGAGAAAGATTTTTAAAAACTGGCAAAGGAAGAAGATTTCTTGATAGAATTATTCCCCCTTAGCTCAGTTGGTAGAGCGAGTGGCTGTTAACCACCAGGTCCGAGGTTCGAGTCCTCGAGGGGGAGTTTAATCGGAAAAAGCCGAGCATTTGTTTGCTCGGCTTTTTTATTGGAAACTCCCCCGAGAGGACGAGAACCGAGGACCTAAAAAGGGGATTATTAAGGGGAAAGACCGTTTTCCCCATGGGGAGGAGCGAACGTAAGTGAGCGACGACAGGTCCGTAGGTTCGAGTCAATTCTCCCTAACTTCCGGTTGCTTTACTCTTCTAGAAGAGGTAAAATATCATCCAAAGGTGCACTTTCCGAAGTTTTTTCCTTACGCCTAAAACCTTTCGAAGATGGTTTTAAAGGCGGGTCTAGAAAATAAACGAGGACTCTGGCGAGTCTCAGACGAACCAGAGTACCCGATTGGATTGGAAAACGTCTGGGTTTTTTGCGAGATTATATCGGTATTGATATTTCTCCGCAATATTGCCGTATGGCACGAGAGCGAATACGTTCAGGATATGCCCCCGTTACTGAGGAAAAATGCTTAAAGTGTTAGTTTTAATGGGCGAAGGTTGTTCGAGAATACTCGATTAGAAACGCTATCATTGCGATATGCCATAGCCCGATAAAAATTCAGGGTTATGGCATTCTTATTGGAGTGAAAAACTTATGAGCAATCGATTCCAAATATTGGCTTTAGACGGCGGTGGAATTAAAGGTTTATTTTCGGCCGCTTTTTTGTCGAAACTTGAAGATGACTTGAATACAAAAATCACAGACCACTTTGATCTTATCGTAGGAACGTCTACGGGGGGAATCATTGCTCTTGGTTTAGGGATAGGTTTGTCCCCCAAAGAGCTGGTTGACTTCTATTTTGAAAAAGGTCCTAAGATATTTCGGAAAATTCCGCCATGGACAGCTTTGAGAAACCTGCTATTTGCAAAATACTCTGGAGAGATCATTGAAGGCATCTTTCGAGAAGATAAATGTTTTGGAGATAAATTGCTTGGTGAAAGCAAAAAGCGTTTAGTTATCCCATCGTATAATATCGACACAAACGATGTATATATTTTCAAAACAGCTCATCATGAAAGGTTCAAGACTGATTACAAGGTTCCAGCTTGGAAAATCGCACGGGCCACAAGTGCCGCTCCAACATTTTTCCCGATTAGCAATAATATTGACAGTATTCGTTTGGTTGATGGCGGAGTATGGGCAAATAATCCGGCCATGGTGGGATTATTTGAGGCGATAGCGGTTCTCGATGTCCCTTTGTCAGAGGTGCGAATATTTAGCATTGGCACAACCGAGGAGCTAAAACAAAGCCCGAGCATTTTGGATAAATTTAGCGGCTGGCCATTTTGGGCGAAGACGGCAGTTGAATTGATCATGCAGTCACAGAGCGTTAGTATCAGTGCCCAGCTTAAGCTGTTGCTTAAAGACAATTTTGTACGAGTCAACCCGAAAGTACCGGCGGGGCTGTTTGGCCTTGATAAAATGAACATGGATAAGTTGTTTGCTTTTGCTTCAACACACAGCCGAAGTGAATCGCCGATATTCAATGCGAGATTCAAAGACCATCGGGCTGGAGAATTTATTCCAGCGTATAAATTAGAGAGGTGAAAAATGGAAATGTTTGAGAAAGCATCTGTTTTGTCGAAGTCGTTAGAACAATTTGCAGAGGATTTAGATATTTCGGAGAGTAAATATCTTGAGGCAGAAAAGAGATACGAAGCAGTTGGCGAATGGCTGGGCAAAAACGACTCTCCTCTTTCAATATGTATCCCGGAAATTTATCCTTAGGGGTCGTTTGCCCTCGGCACTGTAATCAAGCCGATGACGAATAAAGACGAATATGATATAGACTTGGTTTGTTTTCTGGCAAAGCTGAAAAAAGAAAGTACGTCGCAGTCTGCCCTGAAAACAATGGTCGGAGATCGGCTTAAAGCCCATGACGCTTATAAGCGCTTGCTTGATCAGGAGGGGCATCGGTGTTGGACGCTTAATTATGCAAATGAGTTCCACATGGATATTCTACCGGCCATTGCAGATGATGTTTTGCGTGCTAAAGGCGGTTTATTGGTAGATGCTATATTGATAACGGATAAGCAAAAAATTGCCAGCGGAGATTCTGAGTGGCCCAAGAGCAATCCAAGAGGATATTTAAAATGGTTTCAATCACGCCAAGAGACCGTATTCGTTGCCTTGCGAAAACAGTTGGCTGAAGCAATAAAAGCCAGTGTTGATGACGTTCCTGAATATAAGATAAAAACACCGCTTCAACGAGCGATTCAAATTTTAAAGAGGCACCGTGATATATATTGTTCGAGAAAGAAAGATGCCTGTAAACCAATATCCATTATTATCACCACCCTTGCGGCGTCATCATACAAAGGACAGGATAATGTCTATAACACTGTCTATGACATTTTGTTCGGAATTACTGATAATGCGATTAAACAGGCTGGTAAATTCTACATACCCAATCCAGCGAACCCCGGAGAAAACTTTGCTGATAAGTGGGACAAAAACCCCGATTTGCCGAAGTCTTTCTTTGAGTGGGTGAATGATGCTCGAACTGTATTTGGATCAGCACTCATTGAGAAAGTCGACAAAATGGAATTCGGCAAGAAGCTGGAAGAATCCTTGGGGATTAAATCACGCGACATTGATGATGGGCAAAAATACTCAGGGGGTGCCCCTGTTTATGTAAAAGTTAATCCTTCGTCAGAACGACGGCCATGGGGAAGTGCATGTGTGTAGAGAGCCAATGTATAGAGCTACGGAAAAAGTATCCCTATTTGTTCCTTGAAAAGAAAAACGATGGGTATCTTATTCGAGGTACAATATTTCTCGAAAAAGATAATGTCAAGGATCGGTATGAAGTTGAAATTCGAGTTGTTTCTGATTACCCGAGGAAGGTTCCTACCGTCAAAGAAACCGGATCTAAAATTGATCCAAACTTTCATCACAATCCAGACGGAACTCTTTGCTTGGAAGCTCCGCTTACGGTGCATGAGATTTTCCGAGCAAATGAAACCCTGCTAAACTTTACAGATAATCTTCTCGTCCCTTATCTATATATACATAGCTACTACCGAATGAATGGCAAACTTCCTTTTGGGGAGCATGCGCATGGCGCAGAAGGAATTTTAGCAGACTATAAAAAAAGATTTGAAATATCGGATGATTTAATCGTTTTGGGGCTATTGCAAATACTGGCCGAAGGCGCCTATCGCGGGCATCATTTGTGTCCATGCGGAAGCAAAAAGAAATTACGCAATTGTCACGGCGGGTGCATTCGAAATCTCGTTAGTTTGCGATTCAATTTTATGAAAGATTTCATTCAAATATTAGGCTGGTTAAAAAAGGAACGACAGTTTAATGTGGTGCCATATATTTCGAAGAGAGTTAAAAATGTAATTACAAGCTTGAAAAATGTACCCAATGAAAAATGGACATATTAGCAGGTTTGTTTTTTAGGTAGGTATGCGACGTACTTTTTTATAACGAGGCATTAAAATCAATGCAGGAATCAGAATATTTCAATATTAAGTTAAAAATTGAGAAAATCGACGAGCAGATTGCAAAAACCCCCAAGACGCTGTTGCTATCCATCTGAAATTAATTAAGTTAAATCATAATTATCCTTTTTTCGTATAAAATTATTTTAAATTATTTACGTTAGATTATTGTCCCTCTTACGTCTGTTATAATCAGAAAGGGGGAGAATCTAATGCCAACCTACGCAAGAAAGCATCAACTCAAACTATCCTTAATTTATCATCTATACAGCAGAAGTAATGGCAAAATGCCTATATTTAAGAGCGAGAAGGTAGGCCAAGAAAAAGAATTATTACTTAACTTGTAGTTAATGATATAATTAGCAACAGCGTCTTGATTTCGGTACAGAGGGGAGTTTTTTAAATGCGCATACTACTCATATCTTCAAGTCCACACAAGGAAAAAAGTCATACTTTTTTCTTGGCAAAAGAAGTATTAAAAGGATTCCCGAGTTCTGTAAAAACCGAAGTAATTCATTTATGCGATTATAAGATTGAGTTTTGCCGCCATTGCGAGAGTTGTCATAGAAAAATTATGTATTGTCCGATAAACGACGATGTCGGCATGATTTTAGAAAAGATGCTTTTAGCTGAAGGGATTATTTTTGCTTCACCAAACTATATAAATCAAATTACCGCTTCGATGAAGGCGCTTTGGGATAGGGCAGCCCATTTTATTCACTGCAGTAGGCTTTTAGACAAGTATGTCGTGGGTGTTGTTTCTTCGGGAAGCGGCCAGGATAAAACTGTTTTAGATTATATTCAGTATTATGCTAATACCTGTGGAGCCCTATACGCGGGAGGCCTGTCTTCGCGCGCGCCAATTAATAAGGAAAAAAGGAAGAGGCTTTTAATTTAGGCAATAAACTAATATTGGATATGAAAGAACAAAGAGTTTTCCCAGAGCAGCTAAAGGCTATTGAGAATTTTAAAGAACATTTCAAGAATGTAATAAAGATGAGAAAAAATGACTGGGCAGAGGAGTATCAATACTGGTTAAATAAGGGTTGGTTATAAACCAGGGACGCTTCGGTAGACTTCGAGAAAATCCTCCCAAAAATCCTCCAACTTATCGTTGCTTTAATCCTTCAAGAGATGTAAAATAACATCCAAAAGATAAATTTTTTAAAGGAGGTATTTATGTCTTTAACATTTACCATTTTAGCCGTAATAATTATTATAGGGTTTATGATATGGCGTAATCGGAAAATAGCAGAGAGAAACCGTATAAACCATATATCAGAAGAAAAGCGGCAGGGAGAAAATCTTAAATTAGAAGAAAAGATAAGGCTTAGAGCAGAAGAAGGCGTATCTAAGAATCAGGAAGAAAGAAAACTGCGGGCAGAACAGGAAGCGAATACAGGTAAGGCTATAGAAGAGAGAGATTCTAGGGAAAAGGAATTAAGGCAGAAGATAAGTGACAGGAAAAAACATGAGTTAGAAGAAGAGCAGCGTAAAACAGAAGAAAAAAAGTAAAAGGGAAAATTTTTATGAATATTATTGATGCGATAGCAGCTGGAATTGTGGGATTTTATTTTGTTACCGGGTATGTGTCAGGTTTATTGAAGAAGGTTCTAGGGATAATGAGTTTTGTTATTAGCGCGGTTGCGGCATATATTTACTATAATAAGGGCGCCGGATTACTCAATGTAATAGCTCTTTTTCTTCTGACAAACTTAGTTTTAATCATTGTAGTAGGGCTATGGATGAGGTTAAAGCGGAAAGACGGGGCGATACTTTCGTTTTCCTCCCGTGCTGCAGGAGGAATAGTCGGGAGTATTGAAGGGGCAGCATATGTATTGGTTATGTTAACAACGATAAATTATTTCAACGGGATTATCAGCGTAACTAATCCTGTTATTGCGGCTAACCTGGAGTCATCATTTTTATATTCCCGTTACAGAAAAATATCTATGGGCCCTAATGCGCAGATCGGAAAAGAAAAGCAGGAAACAATAGTGTTTGATCCGCAAACCGTGGATAAATTAAGGGAAAATCCTTCTCTAAAAGCTATGTTAGATGATAAACAGCTGCTTGAAAGTATTAATCAGAAGGACTATGGCAGAGTTATTTCTTGCCCCGCGTTTCTTAAGGTTATAAATGACAGGGAACTTTTGAAAGAGTTGATAAAGGTTATGCCGAAAGATCACTAGCTATGTCAAAAATTAAACTGGATTTGCACGATATTTTTAACAAAGGCCGGTCAATTGAAGCAGAGCTTAATCGCGTGATAGAAGAGGCGGTTAGAAAGAAAATCTCTTTGGTTGAGATCATTCCCGGTAAAGGTAGTGGCCAGTTAAAGAAACATGTTTTACGTTTTTTAGAGCAACCGCAGATAAAACAACTTTATCATCGGCTTGAGAAAGATGACAAGAATTTTGGCAGGGTTTTTGTGCATTTTAGAAATTAAACAATGAAATCTTATACCGATTATCTTACTTTTAACACAAAATCAAGGCAGGAATTTATCAATATTACGCCTAAGATTGAGGAAGCCTTGCAAAAAAGCGGGATAAAAGAAGGTTTGTGCCTGATTAATGCTATGCATATCACCAGTTCAGTTTTTATCAATGATGATGAAAGTGGCCTTCATAAAGATTTTTCTCAATGGCTTGAAAAGTTGGCGCCTTTTGGAAAAGATAAATATAATCATAATCTAACTGGCGAAGATAACGCAGATGCGCATCTGAAGCGTACGATTATGGGAAGAGAAGTGGTGGCTGCTGTTACAAAAGGTAAACTTGATTTTGGGCCATGGGAGCAAATTTTTTATGGTGAGTTTGACGGTAGGAGGAATAAGAGGGTGTTGGTTAAAATTATAGGCGAATAATGAAAGGATGGGTAAAATGAGGACGATGAGACTATTTGTAGGGTTGATGATTATTATTGGTTTAGCCTCGGGATGTTCTTCTGTAAAAGTAACACGCACGGATGTTTTTAAGACCGTTGACTTAAGTGGAAGGTGGAATGATTCTGATTCGCGCTTGGTTGCCGAAGAGATGGTCAAGGATTGTCTTGAAAAGTCATGGCTTAATGAATTTAATATAGCAAGCGGAAAAGTTCCTGTTGTAATAGTCGGGACAGTGATGAACAGAAGTTCTGAGCATATTGATTCAAAAATATTTACTAGTGACCTTGAGCGCAGCTTGCTTAATTCAGGAAAAGTGAAATTTGTTGCCGCAAAAGATGCGCGGGTTGAGATCAGGGAGGAAAAGGCTGATCAGCAGGTTGAAGCCTCTAAAACAACGGCTAAACCCCAGCATGTAGAAACCGGCGCAGATTTTATGCTTCAGGGGTCGATAAATTCAGTTACAGATGAGATTAAAGGTAAATATGCTGTTCTTTACCAGGTTAATCTTGAACTGGTGAATCTTGTCACAAATGAAAAATCCTGGATAGGCCAGAAAGAGATTAAGAAAGTAGTTTCAAGAAAGGCTTTCGGCTTATAAAGTGTTTTGCTTTAAACTGCTTTTTATTTTTTTCATCACTGTTTTTCTCTCTGGATGTGCTACACCTCTAGCCGTCCAATCAAGAGTAGGCAGCTCTATAGCTGTAAATGACTTTGCTGGCGCTGCCAGGCTCTTAGACGAAAATCCCTATCTTTACGGCAGGAATAATACTCTTCTTTACCTTTTGGATAAGGGTTTTGTTTTACATCTTTTAAAAGATTATCCGGCTAGTATCAATAGTTTTGAAAAAGCAAAAAACAAGTTTGATGAACTCTATACAAAATCTATAACCGGTTTTTTGAGTACTCTTGTTATCAATGATTATGCCGCAAGCTACAGAGGAGAAGATTTTGAGCGGGTAATGGTTAATATTTTTCAGTCAATAAATTATTGCCTGTCAGGTTCTTTAGAGGAAGCCCTGGTTGAGGCAAGGCAGGTAGATTCAAAACTTCTTCTGATAAACCAAAATTACAAGCCTAACCAGCAGAACGTTTACAAAGAAGATGCTTTTACCCGGCTTTTGATGGGGATTCTTTATGAGTCAAGCTTAACGAGCCAGGATTATAACGATGCTTATATATCTTATGCCAGGGCAGATAATATTTACGAGGAGGATTATAGTAAAAACTATCATCTCGGAGCGCCAAATTTATTAAAGGAAAATCTTCTTACCACGGCAAAATTTATGGGAGAAGAAGAGTTTACTAAATACCGCGCAAAATATAATGATGTAAAATTTTATACTCCGCAAGAAAAAGCAAAAAAAGCCGAAATTTACCTTATCCAATACAATGGTTATTCTCCGCTAAAGACAGAAGCGATAATACCTATTCCTATGCCTGATGGTTATATTGTTCAGCTTGCTTTTCCTCAGTATGAGAGCCGTTTTTACAGGACAGCTGGTGCGGTTTTTATTGCTAAGGACCAGAAAGGCAGGCCTTTTAAAACAGTAACGGAACTCGGTGAAGACTTAGAAGCTATTGCCAGAGAAAATCTTAATAATCGTAAAACGCGTGCCGTTGCTAAGTCAATCGCCACTTCTGCAGGAAAGTACCTTATAGAGCGTAAGCAGGAAGAGAGTATAGGTAAAAGATCAGGCGATAACACTCAGGCAGGATTCAGAATTTTAAGTAGTTTATTTAATATTGTTACTTCCCGGGCAGATTTGCGTTCATGGCAGAGCCTTCCTTCACAAATCCGCATCGGGCGGTTATTGCTCGATCCTGGTGAATATAATTTTTCTGTAGTCAGTATTGATTCTCAAAATCAGAATCTAAACGAGATCGATCTGGGGAAGATTAAAGTTTCTGCAGGAGATAAAAAGTTTTTTGCCGTACGAAGCTTATTATAATAAAATGAGAAAAATGATCAAAAAATTAATCGCTTTAATAATGCGCAAGCGTTTAAAGAGCCTTGATTTTACCGTAATATCCAGTAACTGCTGGGGTGCGGAAATTTATCGGGAACTTGGTATTGAATATAGAACTCCCTTTGTCGGCACGTATATGTTTATCCCGTGTTATATTAAAATGCTTAAACAGTTAAAAGAGTATCTCTCGGGCCCAGTTAGCTTCATCAGTGTTTCTAAATATAGAGAAGCAAACATAGTCAGAGCTAGTAATCCCTATCCTGTAGGTTTATTGGGCAATGATGTGGAAATACATTTTATGCATTATAAAACTGAAGTTGAGGCAGAGGAAAAATGGAAACGCAGGATAACTAGGATAAATTGGCAGAAGTTATTTATCCAGATGAGTGACCGCGACGGTTTTACTTTGGAGTTGTTGGAGGAATTTCAAAAGTTAGATTTTAAGAATAAGGTATGTTTTACCAGTAAACCTTACCCGATGTTTAACTCTGTTGTTTGGATCAAGCAATGCCAGGGCAAGCCTTATGTAATGGATGGGATGTCTTTGTATAAAGCCTGTAAGAAATATTTCAATCTTATTTCCTGGCTTAACAGTAAAGCCTAACGAAGAGGAAAAATTCTTATGCATATGGCTGATGCTTTGATATCACCTGTTGTAGGTGGTGTTATGTGGTTTGCTACAGCAGGGCTTATCGCTTATAGCGCCAAGAAAGTCAAAAAAGAAGCCGATGATCGCAAGGTCCCGCTTATGGGTGTATTGGGCGCTTTTATTTTTGCCGCACAGATGATTAATTTTGCTATTCCTGCTACCGGCTCAAGCGGCCATATCGGAGGAGGAATGATTTTATCAATCCTGCTCGGGCCGTATGCGGCTTTTCTTGTGATGGCTTCAGTCTTAGTTGTTCAGGCGCTATTTTTTGCTGACGGCGGGCTTTTGGCTTTAGGGTGTAATATTTTTAATCTTGGTTTTTTCCCGTGTTTTGTTGCTTATCCGCTTATTTACCGCAAGATCGCCGTAGATATTCCCAATCAGAAGAAAATTATGATAGGTTCTCTTATTGCAGTAATTATCGGTTTGCAGCTAGGTGCTTTTAGTGTAGTTATTGAGACAATGTTTTCGGGGATATCGGCACTTCCGTTTTCTACGTTTTTAATTTTGATGCAGCTGATTCATTTGGCTATAGGCGTGGTTGAAGGTTTAGTTACTGCTGCGGTAGTTACTTTTGTTTTTAAAGCTCGGCCTGAGATTTTAAACGCCGCGGGTAACTATATTTTGATCGGAAAAGTAGAAATGAAAAAACTCATTATTGGATTTTTATTAGCTGCGATAATTATAGGAGTAGGTTTAAGTTGGTTTAGATCAAAGAACCCCGATGGATTAGAATGGGCAATATTAAAAACCTCTAAAGCTGAAGGGGTTGATTCAGGGGGACTAGCCTCTGGCTTAGTCGGAGGGTGTTTAATTATTCTGATAGTTTTTTTGATTGGCCTGATACTTAGGCGCTATAAGGATAAGCATGAATAATATCGGTAAAAACTCATTTGATATCGGATATATGGATACTCTGGCCTTAGGTGATAGCTCATTACATCGCCTTGACCCGAGAGCTAAATTGATCACTACTTTAGTTTTTATTGTTACAGTGCTTTCTTTCGGTAAACATACAGTTTCTGCGATGTTGCCGTTTTTTATCTACCCCATAGTTTTAATTTCTCTTAGCGGGTTACCGAGCAGGTATTTAATGAAAAAATTATTGATAGTTTCACCGTTTGCCGTATTAGTCGGCATTTTTAACCCGTTTATAGATAGAGAAATAATTTATTATATTGGTTCGATAGGCATTTCCGGAGGATGGGTATCTTTTTTGTCTATTCTCTTACGCTTTGTATTAACAGTAACAGCCGCACTGATTTTATTGTCCCTGACTGGTTTTAACGCGGTTTGCGCGTCATTGATGAAGTTAGGCTTACCCAGGCCGTTTGTAGTTCAGCTGTTATTTTTTTATCGTTATATATTTGTTTTAACTGATGAAGCAGAGAGGATGGAGCGCGCACGTTCGCTTCGGGCATTTAATTCCGAAGCAATGAATATAAAGATTTTTGTTTCACTTATTGGCCATTTGTTATTACGCACCATAGACCGCGCTGAGCGGATTTATCTAGCGATGTGTTGCCGGGGTTTTGACGGGCGCATCCGCATGATTAGAAAAATGAAAAGAAGTTATAAAGAACTATTTTTTGTAATCGGATGGTCGCTTTTGTTTATATTTCTAAGGAATTATAATATTACATTAAAATTAGGCCAAGCCTTTACAGGAGTTATAAAATGAGCCATCATATAATTGAAGCCAATGATTTACATTTTACTTATCCGGACGGAACAGTTGGGTTAGACGGCATATCATTTCGTATTTCTCATGGTGAATCTGTGGCGGTTGTGGGAGAGAATGGTTCCGGCAAGTCTACGCTTTTATTGCATTTGAGCGGTTGTTTATTTGCCTCTAAAGGTAGGTTACGCATAGGTGATACTTACTTAGAGCAAAAAACTCTCAATATTGTGCGCCGGACTGTGGGAATGGTATTTCAGAATCCCGATGATCAGTTATTTATGCCTACGGTATTTGATGATGTTGCTTTTGGGCCGTTAAATCTTGGGCTTACGTATCTGGAAGCTGAGCGCAAGGCAATGGATGCGCTTAAAACTGTAGGAGCTGAGCATTTAAGGAACCGTCCTCCGTACAAACTTTCTCAAGGCGAGAAAAGGGCTGTGTCGATAGCCACTGTTCTTAGCATGTCACCTGATATTTTAGTGATGGATGAGCCTACTTCTAGTTTAGATCCAAAATCACGCCGTAAACTAATAGAATTGTTAAAAACTTTCCGTCATTCTAAAATTATCGCTACGCACGATCTTGATATGGCAATGGACCTTTGCGAGCGGACAATTGTTCTACATCAAGGGAAGGTTACAGCAGACGGGGAAACGTTAAAACTTTTTCAGGATGAAGGCCTGCTTAATCGCAGCAGCCTTGAGAAGCCCCTTAGAACTCAGCAGTGCTAAGAGAATTTAAACTTTTTTAAGGTAAGATAAGTAATCGTAAAAATCCCCGCTTCAATTACTACAGTCGCTATTGCTGCTCCGACATAGGAAAAAGCGTATATAAAAAGAATTATCAAAGGCATTCCGACCATCGCCATAGTTATATGGATTTTAGAATAAATTCGTGTTTTTCCGCTTACCAATAAAAACTGTATACGAAAAGCGTTGGCGTTAATAAATAATATCGAGATAAGCAGTAACTTTAATGTCAGGGCTGTATTTTGGTAATCTTGCCCGCATGCGATCTTAACCATTAAATGCGCGGAAACAAAAACAAGAGGGAATACGATTAAAGTAATGCTGGTAGTGATTTGCTGCAGTTTTTGCATTACTTCAAGCGCTTTAAACTTATTCCTGTTGAACATATGGCTTAAACGCGGGAAAATTGCCTGGGTAAAAGATGTCAGCGGAAATGTCTGAAAAATGTTGGAGATTTTCTCGGCGATAGAATAAAAGCCGGTAACAGTATTGTTGGTAAGAAGTCCGACGGTAAAGATGCGCGTAGTAGTATAAGCGTTTATTGCCGCAATAGAGATAAAAACATCCCACCCGGCTTTAAATTGCTGCCGGACCTTATTGTAGCCTTGTAATTTAAACCTTAATCCAAATTTTCTGAAAGCGATATATTGGCCTGAAATACTAGTGATTATTGTTACTGCTGAGTATACAATCGGAACTAGCAGGTAATCTTGAGGTGAATTTACAAATATAAAAATAAAAAACGTAATGATAAAACCGCCGAAAATATTGAGGTTTGCTATATGCTTCATCCTTTCCGTGCCTTGAAAAAACCAGACCGGAAATAGGGTATTTCCGATTACTGTGCCAAAGCTGATGAGGTATACCATGGCATCGTTTCTGAATTTCGGAATAAAATATACGATCGCTACCAATATTAGAAAACTTAAAGATGCAAGTAGTAATTTTGCTGTCATTACGGCAGAAAATATCCTGCATACTTTTACTCTTGTATTGCGGCAGATAGAGATTTCTTTTGTGGCAGTGACCCCAAATCCATAGTCAGTGATGATCATAAAATATTGAATAAATGCCTGGGCAAAGGCGATAAGACCGAATTTTTCCGGCCCAATTACCCTGAAAAGATATGGTATAGTTATGATTGGAAGAATGTAGGTTATAGCCTGAAGCGCAGAAAGAGAGGCAACGTTATCCAAAACTATCCTGCGCTCATGGGGCCGCGCCATTCTATAGGTTTTTTTAATCAGTTTTACGAGCGAATGCATGAGTTTAATCTACACTTTTGTAAGCTCCAAGTCAAGGGCTCTTAAAATATTTTATTAGGATTTATGATTTGTAATGTTATAATTTTACTATGAAACGTTTCCCTAGTAATTTTTTATGGGGTTCAGCTACATCTGCATACCAGGTTGAAGGGGGTAACCAAAATGCGGATTGGTGGCAATGGGAGCTGGATAAAGGATTGGAAAATTCCGGGCAAGCCTGCGCTCATTATCAATTATATGAGCAGGATTTTGACCTGGCAAAAAGCCTGCACCATAATGCGCATCGCCTTTCTATTGAATGGAGCCGTATCGAACCGCAGGAAGGGGAATTTTCTCAGGAAGCATTAAACCACTACGTTAAGGTCATTCTTTCTTTAAAATCGCGTAATATAGAGCCGATAGTTACACTGCATCATTTTACTAATCCTATGTGGTTAAGTAAAATAGGCGGATGGGAGAATAAACGGTCTACTGCTTATTTTTTACGCTACTGTGATTTTGTAGTTTCTGCACTTGCTAAATACGTCCGTTATTGGATTACGATCAATGAGCCTACGATATATGTATCCCATGCTTATATTTTCGGGGTTTGGCCTCCGCAGGTAAAATCATTCTTGAGAGCAAAGGCAGTTTATAATAATTTTTCTTTAGCGCATATTAAAGCTTATCAGTTGATACATAAGATTTATAAGGATTCTGGCCTCCTGCGGCCCTTGGTCAGTGTCTCCCAGTATGTGCAGGCTTTTCTACCTTGTGTAAAAACTTTAAAAAATCTCCTGGCAGTATATATAAGGAATAAGTGGTTTAATTTCGGCTTTCTTGATAAAATTGCCCGTCATAACGCCTTAGATTTTATTGGGATCAATTATTACTCGCGGCAATTAGTGGAGGTAAAAAAATGGCAGGTTGCTAATTTGCTGATGGATACCTGCAGAAGTAATCATGATCTGGTAAAGAAAAATTCCCTAGGCTGGGATATATATCCTGAAGGGTTGTATAATCTGCTTTTAAAGCTTAAGAAATACCGCTTACCGGTGATTATAACTGAAAACGGCATCTGTACAGGAGACGATAATTTACGTTGGGAGTATATCCATGCTCACTTGCAAAATATCCACCGCGCTATGGAGCAAGGGGTAAATGTGTCAGGGTATCTTTATTGGTCGCTTATAGATAACTATGAGTGGGATAAGGGGTTTAGTCCGAGATTTGGGTTAATAGATATTGATTATAAGGCGCAGGGAAGAACAGTAAGAGAAAGCGCACGGAAATTTGGCCAAATCTGTGAAACAGGTGTTTTAGAAATATTTCCTTGACAAACAGAAAAAATATGTTATATTTATCATGTAGTTAATGTGGTAAATAAAGTAGGACAAGATGGGCCGCAAGGCATGAAAAAAACACTTGCCGAGCGGTTTTTTTATTTTGCCGTTATTTACTACGAAAAATTTGTAGGGAATACTCGGCGCAAATATGCGCGGTGTTTCCTCGGTAGGAAAGGAGGTAGTACAATAATGGCAAAAGGTAAAGTAAAGTGGTTTTCCAATCAGAAAGGTTATGGTTTTATCACTCCGGAATCTGGAAGCGATGTATTTGTGCATCATAGCGCAATTCAGGGTGAGGGGTATAAATCTCTCGAAGAGGGCCAGGAAGTAGAGTTTGATATTGAAAAAGGTCCTAAAGGAGAACAAGCTACGAAAGTAGTAAAGTTATAATCTGGTAAACACAAGCCCGGCTTATTTCTTAATAGGCCGGGCTTTTTTAGTTTTTTGTGGTATAATAAAATAAAGGTAAAAAAAATATGTTAAAACAAAATAATAATCCCGTTAATGCCGCTCAAGATCAAGATTCGGGTTTTTTCGGCCTAGGGATAGCTCCGCGAATCCTAGAAATATTAGACAAGATTAAATTTAAGGTTCCAACACCAATTCAACGAAAAGCTATACCGCTTGCAATTGCAGGTAAAGACGTTATTGGTATTGCTCAAACCGGAACCGGTAAAACTCATGCTTTTGCTATTCCTATGGTTCAGCTTCTTGCCCAAAATGACGGAATTGCCATAGTACTTGCTCCGACAAGAGAACTTGCTGTTCAGATTGAAGGTGCAATAAGTATTGTAGCGCGGCCGTTTGGGATGAGAGTTGCTTGCCTTATCGGCGGCGTTGCTATGCGGCCACAGATAGAAGCGTTGCGCAGGCGCCCGCATATTATCATTGCTACTCCCGGAAGGTTTATCGATCATATGGAGAATCGCCTTATCATGCTTGCCAGGGTAAGTATGCTTGTAATCGATGAAGCTGACCGTATGCTTGATATGGGGTTTGCGCCTCAGGTAGAAAAAATCCTGAAAAATATTTCGCGCGAACATCAGACTATGCTTTTTTCAGCTACGATTCCTGCTGAGATCGTACGCATGGTAAATTCATATATGAAACTTCCTGTGCACGTTGAGGTTGCTCCTTCTGGCACTACTGCAGAGGGGATAACTCAGGAACTTTATATTGTAAAACGCGAAACAAAAGCAAGCCTCTTAGAAAAAATTCTGGCAGAAAATACCGGCTCAGTGCTTTTATTTATGCGTACCAAACATGAAGCTCGAAAGATCTCCAAAACGTTGCGTCATTTAGGGCATCGCGCAGCGGAAATCCATTCCGATAAATCTATGGCACAAAGGCGCGAGGCGCTTGAAGGGTTTAAGTCCGGGCGTTACCGGATTCTTGTAGCTACTGATATCGCATCAAGAGGGATTGATGTATCGCGTATAGAAATTGTTATTAATTATGATTTGCCTGATGATATCGAGAATTATGTGCACCGGATTGGCCGGACCGGAAGAGCTGGTTGTAAAGGAAGAGCAATATCTTTTGCCACGCCGGATCAAAGCAGAGACGTGAGCAGTATTGAAAAACTAATCAGAAAACAACTGCCGGTATTAAAGCATCCAGAAATTCCGTCAGCGGAATTTCAACGTTCTAATAGTGATGCTGCGTCTGCTGGGCGTCGTTATAGAGGCGGCGGTTATGGTGGCCAAAGGCGTGGTGGTAGTGGAGGCCGCGGTGGTGGTGGATATGGCGGCGGTGGCCGTAATAGTGGCGGAAATAAGCGCGGCGGTAGTAAGCGTTGGTAAAAAGGTGGAGGGATTATGAGTGATAGGTCGAATAAGGTAATGGAACGTTATAATCAAGGTTATAATCGGCCACAGGCACTATTCTCAGTCTTTGCAGAAGAGTTAGGTATGGATTTAAATACAGCTTTAAAAATTTCTTCTGTTTTTGAAGGCGGAGTATCCCATATGGGTATGACTTGCAGCGTTATTAGTTCTTCTTTGATGGTGTTGGGGCTTAAATATTGTTTAGCTAAACCAAATGATGAGCAAACAAGAAAAAAAGTAACAGAAAAGATTAATAGTTTTGTTAACAAATTTAGAATTCGTAACGGTATGATTGAATGCAGAAATTTACTTCTTTGTGATATAAATACTAAGGAAGGCGAGAAATTTAAAAAAGACCATCGCCTTGATGAATTTCTTTGCACGAAATTCCTTACAGATTCAGTAGAGATTATTGAAGAAATATTCGCAGGAAAATAACGCTGCTGAATAAATGCCGGATATAAAAAAACATTATCAGAAGATACAGAGAGTTCTTTGGCTAGTGCTCGTCCTTAATTGGGCTGTGGCAATAGCCAAAATATTTTACGGGCGCCTCATCCATTCCACGAGTATGACTGCTGACGGATTCCATTCCCTGGCAGACGGAACGTCTAATATTATCGGCCTTGTCGGAATAAGAATTTGTTCCCGCCCCACAGATGAAGATCATCCCTACGGACATAAAAAATACGAGACCCTTTTTGCTTTAGGAATTGCTGCCATGCTTTTAATTGTGGCTTTTAACCTGATTAAGCTAGGAATTAGCCATATAATTAAACCCGTATTTCCCGTAGTAAATTTTTCAGCGTTTCTTGTGATGATAATTACGATTTTGATTAATTTCGTGGTTATGGTTTATGAATACCGGATCGGTAAAACTCTAAAAAGCGATATATTGATCGTTGATTCAATGCATACGCGGGCGGATATTTTTACCTCGTTTTCGGTTATCGCGGCCTTAATAGGCACAAAAGCCGGGTTTAATATTGTTGATCCGATTATCACACTTTTGATTGCAGGGTTTATTTTATATTCAGCTTTCCAGATTATCCGCCAGGAATCGGGTATTTTATGTGACGAGGTGGCAATTGCTGAGAAAACTAAAATCGAGAATGTTGTGTTGAAAGTGAAAGGTGTAAAAAACTGCCATAAGATCCGTAGCCGCGGCAGGTTTGATGATGTACATATTGATCTGCATGTGCAGGTATCTGGTGATATGACAATGCGTAATTCTCATGATCTTAGCCATACAATTCAGGAAGAAATTAAGATAGTCCTGCCTCAGGTTACTGATGTCCTGGTTCATGTTGAGCCGGAGGCTGACGAAAAAGATTAGGTAAAAAGGAGATAAAACAAATGAAAAAGTATTGTTTTTTTCTGCTCTTAGCTTTATTTTTTATAACTCCTTGCGCGCAAGGGCAAACCGCAGAATCTGCAGAAATTACTAGTTTATCGGGGACAGCCGAGGTGATGCTTTCCGGAGCGGAGGAATATTCTCCGGCAGAAGAAGGAATGGTTCTTGAGGCAGGAGATAAAATTAAAACACAGGCAGACTCATCCTGTGAGCTTTCTTTTAATGAAGATAATTCCAATGTGGTCAGGATGAGCGAAAATACAGGCGTAGAAGTGATTTTATCCGGAGATGAAAAGTTGGAGATGGAAGAAGGCGAAGTTTTTTCTTCTGTTAACAAGCTTTCTAATGATAGCGCATTTGAGATCCGCACTCCTACTGCTGTTTCAGGAGCAAGAGGCACAGATTGGGTGACTAAAGTTAGTGAAGACGGCACAGAAGTGGAAGCTATCGATAGTACGCCATATGTGCGCCATTTTGAAAGCGCAGGTATTGTTTCTAAAGAATTGACCTTGATCAAACAGGGTCAAGCGACATCCGTTAAGCGATTTGAAAGGCCTTTGCCGCCAAAACCGGTTGCTTTTGAAAGAGTCGAGAAATGGAAGAATATAAAGCAGGATGTAAGAATGCGCGCAGCAGAGGCAGTTATTAAGCGTCAACAACGGCCGCCTTTTGACCGGCAAGATTTTAGAAAAAGGATGCAAGAGAATCTGAGAGAAAGAAAGCAGGGTTTTGAGCCGATGGTCAGTAAGGAAGCGAGAGCTCCTGAAGGTTTGCCTCGGGAAGGGGTTAATAGATTAGAGCGTAAGCGTTTTGAAAATCCCCCGGGTCAAATGATGCAGGAAAAAAGGGAAAAAATATTGCAAGATAAGCCCAATTTTAATCAGTCAAAAAATGAGCGTGGCGCGCAAGGCGATGATCGTCGTGTGAATAAACCCAATCCGCAAAGAAACAGGCCGGGTACGGGTCCGCGTCCGGGAGGCCTCAGGCGTTAATATGGAAGGAAGATGATCTTATGGGTATAGATATTTCAATAGTCGAGAAGGAAACCGGCGTTTATTTGATTGCTCTGAAGGGAGAAATTAATACCCAGACGTATCAGGCGCTCGAGGATAAAGCCCGTCCAACAACTGTAAAAGCAAAAGCCGTTGTCTTTGACATGGCTCAGGTAAATTATATTAGCAGTATGGGCTTAAGTGCGATTTTCAGGATTAAATTAGCCGTTGAAGAGCATTCGGGAACCATCGCTCTTGTAAATATGCAGCCTAAAGTTCAGCTTGTATTTGATACAATGAAAATCCTTTCTCCTCAGATCTTTGCCAGTATGGAAGAAGCGGATGATTTCTTGGATAGATTTCTTGACGGAGTGCAGACCGGCCAAATCAGCCCAAAGAATCTGCCCGGTAAAACCAAATAAATAATAATGGGATCATTTGTTTTAAGTAAAATATTCCCCTCCGATTTAAATAAAATCCCTCCCTTTATCGAAAATATCGCAAAAAAAGTTTTATCGCTTACCGGCTCTGATAATGAGGCTTTTAAGGTAAAACTTGTGTTAGAAGAAGCAATGACTAATGCGATGCGCCACGGAAATTTGCTTAATCCAAAATTGAAAGTATTTGTAAAAATATCTGTAGGAAAGAAAAAAATAATGCTCCAGATACGGGACCAGGGGAAAGGTTTTAATTTTCACAAGGTGCCTGACCCTACAAATAAAAAACGCGCCCAGCAGCCTTGCGGAAGAGGGATATTCCTTATGCGCAAGTTTATGGATGAAGTAACATTTTCCGGTAAGGGTAATAAATTAAGATTAATAAAAAAAATTAATATTAATCCCGCATGAACAAATTTACGCTTAGAATTTTAATTTTTTCTTTAATTACCGTATCTCTTGCTTTGTCTGTATTTGGTAATATTTTTCAAACGCAGGAAATGTCAGTTTATGACTTTTTTTTCCGTACTCGGCCGCTTAAAGATACAAGTTCTAAAATAGTTATCATTGAGATTGCCGATGATACGTTAAAAAATCTTGGACGTTGGCCGCTTCCCCGCCAATATCATGCCGGGCTTATCCGTGCTTTAAAGGACGCAGGATGCCGGATGATTATTTTCGATATTCTTTTTGTAATATTCGGGAAAATCTTTGTAGCTAACATA
>ERZ1292640.696-Hain-H43-02um-R1-696-length-27444-cov-5_pt1 | contig 27444 bp, 20 predicted proteins | sample MGYA00564404_ERZ1292640 | MGnify/ENA primary metagenome ERZ1292640 (study PRJEB36523, sample SAMEA6512636) | groundwater metagenome | collected 2019-01-08 | study: AquaDiva: Metagenomics assemblies of 32 groundwater samples | reverse complement strand
ATCTTGCCGCTGCAGAAGGTGAGCTGCGGCCGTCAATGCCGCCAGCGGTGTTCGCAGCTCGTGGACGATTTCTGCGATCAAGTCGCTCTGGGTAAACAACCGGCTGTTCTCCAGGGCGATCGCCGCCTGGGCGGCAAGGGTCTCCAGGATTTGGACATCTTCGTCGCTGAAGAATCCTTCGTGCTTGTTCACCGCCTCGATCACCCCCAGGATCTTGTCCTTCGTGCGGAGGGGGACGCCGAGAATACTGTGCGTCTCGAAGCGGGTCATCACGTCGATCTCTCGGTAGAAGCGCGGGTCGTTCAACACATCATCTGACACGATTGCCTCGCCGTGGGTGAAGACCCAGCCGGCGATACTGCTGTCGGCTGGGATCGTCCGCTGACCTACGCCTCCCATCAGCGCGCCGGTAGCGGCCTCGAAATACAGGGAGTGGCTGGGTTGGTCATAGAGCAGCAGTGACGAAGCATCGCTTTCGGTCAGCTCGCGGGCAGCCACCACGATTCGCTGCAACAAGATGTCCAGGTCAAAGGTCGCGGCTAAATCGGAGGTTAGGTCCAGAAGCTTCTGATAACGCGCCAGCAGCTTCGGGTAGTTCCGGATTGCAGTCTCCGGGCCAACAGGCTTACTCGTCACACATCACCTCGCTCAGGACCAGGGGAAAGACCTCCGCCACGTCGTGCCGGATGACAACATCCGCGCAGTCCACACAGCTGGCCTCGCGCAGGTGCCCGTGCAGCTCGCATACCCGGACTGAGCCTGCTGGAGCAGCCCAGCGGCCAGATGGGCCTGAATCTGTATGGACGAATCGATCAACGGAACTAGGAGAGGGCCAACTTGCTGGAGATCGCCTCGGTCATCTTACGGATCTGATCCCCGGTCAACGTATCACGGTGCATGATGATCAGCGGATTACCGCTCTGGGAGGCTTGCTGTACCAATTCGGGGGCGGGAGATACGATGCCGGCCAGTGCGATCCCCAGATCGGCCTCCACCTGCTTCCAAGGGATATTGAGGCTAGTGCGCTCGCGAGTGATCAACGCCAGGCTGGTCCGGCCGCGCTGTAGGCCGTTGGAGAACAAGTCGTCCAGGACCGCCCGTGCGATGACGTTCGAAGGATATACGGGTTCCACGACCACAATCACGCTCTCGCTCAGCAGCAGCAGCGGCTTAGAGTAGGGGCGCAGACCAGATCCCAAGTCGAGAACCAGCGCAGTGCACATGGAGGCCAGGTTCTTGACGACGGCCTCCATCTGGGAGACTGCCTCCTCTAGCTCTCCCTCCCGGGGCTGGTACGAGGCAAGCAGCAGCCGAACACCGCTGGGGTGGGTGACGACCTCCGATTCCACGGAACGGAGGTGGATATCCTTGAGCGACCGCGAAAGCAGCGTCGTTAGCCCGGTCGGCGCGCTGATGTTCAGAGCGAGGGCGAGCGATCCCCGCCCGGGATTCATCTCCGCCACGATCACATCGAGACCATTCAGCTGCATTTGGACACCGACGTTTAGGGCCAGCGTCGAGGTACCCAAACCGGCCCGAGTGCCAAAGAAGCTCACAATTTGAGCCTGCTCCGGCGCTTCTTTGACCGGGGCGGAAATTGACCGTGAGAGCACGGCCTTTACGTGGGCGGTGAGCTCAGCCGGGTGGGTAGGCTTGGTGAGATAGTCATCCACGCCGGATTCAAAGCCTTTGACTTTGTCGTCCACCATGGTCTTGGCGGTGAACATCACGATGGGGATATGCGAAAGGGAAGGATCCGAGCGCAGGCGCTCCGTCACCTGATAGCCGTCCATGTCCGGCATCATAACGTCCAGCAGAATCAAATCCGGCCTCTCCGAGGAAGCCTTGGAAAGGCCGATGGTCCCGTTGCTTGCAACTGCTATTTGATAGCCCTGCCGCTCAAGCATAAGGCCGACGAGCTTGAGGGTGTCGATATCGTCATCGATGATGAGGATCTTTTCGGCCATTTTGCTCGAGATCGAGAGAGTCAGGGCAGTCTAGCATAAAGCCATAGGCCGAGCAAGGATTCGCATCTCCCACACCTTATGTCAGCCTATTGCACGCGAATCAGGACATCCTGCCGGTGAGGCAGGCCAATTTCGCAAAGTTGGCCCCGCTTGTATAATCCTGCCGCCGCTCTTTCAACCGGAGGCCTCATGGCCATCGCGGGATGGGGATTTGACGGCCCCTTCTATTTGGGGCTGCCTACGCGCGAAGCAGGCTACCTGCTGCTCGCCCTTTATCTATTAGTTCTCACCCTCGCGCTTCGCAACTGGAGACTCAAGCTGCCGGACCGCCCGGCGACTGGCCTTCTGATTCCGGTTGGCCTGCTGCTGGTGTCACTCTTTCTGTCCGGAGCATTCACTGTCCGGTTCATGCCGGAAGCCAGCTATCCGGTTCCGGGACAACCCGCGGCGCCCACCGGCACTTCCTTCCCGCTGCTTGGCTCGGCGCCTTGGATGCTGGCCTTTTCATTTCTAGGGGACCTGCCCGCGGTGCTGATGGCCTTCGCGGGCGGTCTGGCCCGCGGCGGGTGGAGCACCCAACGGCTGCTGACGCCCTTTGGGATAGCAGCCGAGGCGGCCCTGTTTGGCTGGTTAATTCGCCGTCCATACCCAGAGTGGCCGGGGAGGCTCGCCCGGCGCCCACTTCCCAGCGCGGTGGCCACGGGTCTGGCCTTCGGTTTTCTTCGTTCGCTCGAGGACTTCGTCTACACCGGTGGGGATTTTCTCAACGCCTTGGATCACACCTTGGTGGGTCTCGGCCCGACCGTCCTGGCTTCTGTACTCGAGCTGCTCGTTGCCGGCTCCCTGACCGCCGCGGCCAAAAGTGGTTTCGCCAAGTATTGGCGAGGGCCGAACGAGACGATCGTTGGCCCGTACAACCGCTCATTGGCATCGAAAATGGTTGCACTGATCACAACGCTCGGAGTCGTGGGTGGAGCCGCGCTGACCTATGGCAATTGGCTCCTGGCCCGGGCTTCCGCACAGGAAATCATCTCAGACCAAATGCAACAGACCGCCTCCCAGGCAGCGGAGGGGATACCGTTCTTCGTTCAGACTGGGCGGACCCAGCTCCGGTCTCTCGCGGAAGCCATTCCAGGAGAGGCGGCTGGTGGACCTGAGACCGCCGTGGCGCTCACCGAGGCTCTGGAGGATCGGTCGTACTTTACGCGGCTTGCAATTGTGGATCCGTCGGGACACCTTCGACTGCAGTGGCCTGCAACCACGGAATCGCTGCCACTGGAGATCTCTGCGGCGGCCCAAACCGGCGTCCCGCAGGAGCTCGTCCTGGCCGGAAATCAAGCGGGCCAAGGAGTTCAACTCGTTTTTCTCACCCCCCTCGACTGGAACGGCGGAACGGGGGCTGCACTGGCCGGCTGGACGGATCTCTCTCGCAACCCGCTGCTGGAGCCGGTCCTGGCGCGCCTGAAGGCCTACTCAGGCGGAGAGGCCTTCGTAGTAGATGAACGTGGGCGCGTAATCCTGCACCCCGACCCCGACCACTGGCTCAAGCAGGCCAACTACCAGGATCCAGCGAGCGCGGCGTTCTTCTATGCCGCCGATTCAACAGGCAACCGGTCCTGGATGTATTCGCATCCGGTCGAGGGTTATCCGTGGAGGGTCATCGTCAGCACTCCACAGAGGTCGCTTGACGGGCTCGCTCTTTCAACCACGCTGAACCTTTTCATCCTGCTGGTCACTCTGGGCGGGGTAATGATCGCGGCAGTTCACTTCATAAGCCGAAGGCTCACGCGGCCCCTGAGAGAGATGGCAACGACGGCCGAGGCAATCGCCCAGGGGGACCTGGACCGCCAGGTGTCTGCCGGAGGAGAGGACGAGATTGGCCGTCTTGCTGTATCGTTTGAGCGCATGCGACAGGCATTGAAGGCCCGCCTGGGCGAACTAAATCTGCTGCTTTCAACCAGCCGGAGGATGGCGGAGAGCTTCGACCTGAGCGAGGCGCTGCCGAGCGTGCTCAGCAAGATCCGGGACTTGATGGACGTGGATGGGGTCCGCTTGGTGCTAGCCGGGTCCGAGGGCGAGCTTGAGACCTACCATGCGGGTCCAGCCGGTCAGGGCTGGGTGAACCTTGACCGGGGCATTATGGACCTGACTCGCAAGCGTGGGCAGTTCGCCCTGGAGAATCCCGCCCGGGCCGGCGCGGTGCTCGATATGAGCGGAGTGTCCGAACCGCTAGAGGCAATGATCGCGCTGCCGGTAAGGCATGAGGAAGGCTTTGTCGGGGCCCTATGGTTGGGGCACCGCGGCTCACGATCCTTCACCAAGTCAGAGATCCGGCTGCTCTCGATCTTCGCCGGGCAGCTGGCGATCTCGCTCGAAAACGTGGGTCTGTACCGCCGAGCCGAGCGTGAGCGCAATCGACTGCTCGCGATTCTGAGCTCGACGCCCGATGCGGTGATCGTGACTGATTCGGAAGGCCGGGTGTCGCTGGCAAACCCCGCTGCAGATTCCGTCTTGAAGGTGAGGGCGGAAGAGGCAATTGGGCGGCCAATCGAAGAACTGGTTGACTCGGCGGAGTTGACCTCCTTATTGACTGGGCCACTACCACCGAGCCGATCGATTGAGATCAAGGTCGAGGGAGGGCGGGTGCTCTATGCATCCGCCTCCGATGTTCCGGGAGGGCAGATGGGCAGGGTGTGCGTGCTCTCCGACATCACTCATTACAAGATTCTGGACACCCTGAAGTCGGAATTCGTCTCCACGGTCAGTCATGACCTTCGATCCCCGCTCACGTTGATGCGAGGCTACTCCACCATGGTCTCCAACGTGGGGAGTGTCAACGAGCAACAACAGGAGCTGCTCGACAAGATTCAGACCAGCGTTAGTCGCATGACCAAACTGGTCGATGATTTGCTCGATCTGGGACGGATCGAGACCGGCATCGGGCTGACTCCGGAGCCGATTGAGATCCCGGCGATCCTCCAGGATGTCCTGGCGAGCTTCAGACCCCAGGCACTGAACAAGCAGGTCGCACTGGAGGCCGAGCTCGCCTCGGACATGGCGCCCGTGCAGGCCGACCCGGTCCTGCTCCGGCAAGCGATCGCCAATCTTGTGGACAACGCCATCAAGTATTCGCGGCCCGGTGCACGGGTGGTGCTGCGTGCCGATCAGGTGGAGGGACGCCAGATTATTCAGGTCCAGGACACCGGCGTAGGGGTCGCTCCGGCCGATCAGCCCCGGCTTTTCGAGAAGTTCTTTCGGGTGGGCGAGGCCAAGGGATCAGGGCTGGGGCTGGCGATTGTGAAGTCGATTGTCGAACAGCACCATGGTCGCGTCAGCGTGGAAAGCCGGCTTGGGCGCGGCAGCACCTTCACGATTGCTTTCCCGATGATGGGGGATCGAATTCGACCGCCGATCCAGAGCCAGCGCAGAGCCGCCATTTGACCGCCGCGTTGAGCACCTGCAGTCTCTTCTGTTCTCGGATCGTGAAGGTCCCCTCTTCGCTCATGAGGTGACATTTTCACGGCTCGACCGAGCTCGCCGAGGTCTGAACCAATGGACCCTGACATTTTCATTGGACTATAGCAATGACCGCATGCGGCTCTTGACTTTCCGGTTTCAGACTGTATAATACAGTGTCACATGGCGACTATTCGCCAAGAGGTTTGCGAGTGAGAACGCTTGAGGCAGGCTGAACTCAAGCGTTCATTTTGCATGTACCGAACCTAGCACGTCTGTTCCAATTGGACAAGCCAATCGAGACTAGTTTCAAACGGCAAGGCGGAGGGGACCGCGTGGAAGCGAAAGGTTTTCGAGCCCTGCGCATCAGTTTGGCATCCCCGGAGATCATGCTTAGCTGGTCTTATGGGGAAGTGCTCAAGCCGGAGACGATCAACTACCGGCGTCTGCGGCCTGAGAAGGACGGGCTTTTCTGTGAGGCCATCTTTGGTCCAACCAAGGACTGGCAGTGTTATTGCGGGAAGTACAAGAACATCCGCTTTAAAGGCATCACCTGCGAGAAGTGCGGTGTGGAGGTCACCCGGGCCTCGGTTCGCCGCGAACGAATGGGGCATATCGGCCTGGCCGCGCCGGTGGCACACGTCTGGTACACCCGGCGAGTCCCCTCGTATCTCGGATTGCTGCTGGATATCTCGCGCCGAAACCTGGATAGGGTTCTGTACTTCGCTCAGTACATCGTCACCCATGTCGACGAAGAAGCCCGCCGGCGGGCAATCAAGCGGATCGAGGACGAAGTCTCAACGCTCGAACGGGCTCAGCAGGAGGCGCTGGCGGCCAGCCTGGGGGAGATCAAATCCAGGCGCAAAGAGGAGCTGGACGAACTTAGGGCCCGCCAGAAGGAACTGAAGGCCGAGTACGAAGAGCAGGTCGCAGAGCAATTCGATCCGGTCATTCGCGAAGGACAGCGACTCGAACGCGAATTGCGGGAGAAGGCTGGAAAGACAATTCGCGCCCCAATCCACTTCAAGCTGGTCAAGAAGCTGATCGTAGACAAGGGTGATGATGTTTCGAAGGACCACATCAGCCTCGTCCAAAGCCTCGTGAAGGATCAGCTCGAGGATATCGAAGGGGCCGCCAAGAAGAGGCTGGATCGCCAGCTTGAGAAGATCAAGTCCCAGATCGAGCAAATCAAGGAGGAGACGGAGCGCGAGGCCGAGCAGGTGAAGGTCGCTCCACAAGCGGACAGCCTGGCTCAGATCGAAGCGCTCATGAAGCAGCGAGAGGAGCTGGAGACCGTCAATCCGATGATGTTCCTCGGGGAGACCCGCTACCGCGAGCTCAAGTCTCAGTGGGGCCAAGTCTTCCGGGCCGACATGGGCGCGGAGGCGTTTTTCGAGATCCTGCAGCGCCTCGACCTGAGCAAGATGGCCGAAGAGCTGTGGCTGGAGGTGCGGACCTCCAAGAGCAAGCAGCGCAAGAAGAAGGCCACTAAGCGGCTCAAGGTGGTGGAGGCCTTCCGCCGCTCCGGCAACAAGCCCGAGTGGATGGTCCTGACTGTGCTTCCGGTCATCCCGCCAGACCTGCGGCCAATGGTGCAGCTGGATGGTGGCCGGTTCGCCACATCGGATCTGAATGATCTCTACCGCCGCGTAATCAATCGCAACAACCGGCTCAAGCGTCTGGTGGAGCTCGGCGCTCCCGATGTGATCGTGCGCAACGAAAAGCGCATGCTGCAAGAGGCGGTCGATTCTTTGATCGACAATGCTCAACGCGGCAAGGCCCTCTCCAGGCGGGGGAGGCGCGAGCTGAAGTCACTAAGCGACATGCTGAAAGGCAAGAAAGGGCGCTTCCGCCGCAATTTGCTCGGGAAGCGGGTCGATTACTCCGGGCGTTCGGTGATCGTCATTGGTCCACACTTGAAGCTCTTTCAATGCGGACTCCCGAAAGGAATGGCGCTGGAGCTGTACCGCCCCTTCGTGATCTCCAAGCTCGTGCTGTACAACTACGCCGCCAACGTGAAAGGCGCCAAGCGCATCATTGAACGTGAGCGACCGGAGGTCTGGGAAGTGCTGGAGGAGGTCATCAAAGACCGGCCGGTCCTGCTCAATCGCGCTCCGACGCTGCACCGCCTCGGGATCCAGGCCTTTGAGCCGCTATTGGTCGAGGGCAAAGCGATCCAACTCCACCCACTGGTCTGCGCGGCCTTCAATGCCGACTTCGATGGAGACCAGATGTCGGTACACGTGCCGCTGTCCCAACAGGCAGTGGTTGAGGCGCGCGAGTTGATGCTCTCGAGCAGAAACCTGCTAAAACCCGCTGACGGCGAGCCCATTGTGGGGCCCTCCAAGGACATGGTGCTTGGCGTCTACTATTTGACGATGGCGCTGGATGGTCGCAGTCAGAAGGGTGCAGGTCGGGCCTTCTCCAGCATGGAAGAGGTCGAGATGGCCTACGCCCTGGCACAGGTACACGTCCACGCCCCGATCAAGTTACGGACTCAGACCTGGTACGACGAGAACGGCGATCGGCTCGATCGGGGGCAGCTGCGCGTGATCGACACGACGGTCGGCCGGGTGCTGTTCAACGAGGTGCTCCCAGAAGAGTTGCGCTTCGTCAACCGGGTGCTGGATAAGGAAGCCATGCAGGAACTGGTTGGTGACGTCTACAATCTTCTCCGGGAGGAAGGTACCCCGGCGATTGTCGATGCCATCAAAGACATCGGATTCGAATACGCAACTCGATCCGGAACCACTATCGCGGTCTCGGACATCACCGTTCCGGTGGAGAAGAGCGCGATCATCGCCAGGACGATGGAGGAAGCGGAGGCGGTTGGCCGGGACTACCAGCGAGGTCTGCTCACTGAGCAGGAGCAACTCGAGCGGATCATTGAGCTCTGGCAAGCCACCACCACCGAAGTGGCCGCTGCGGTTAGGAGTGGGATGGACCCGGCCGGCAACCTCAGCACAATGGCAATTTCCGGCGCAACCAAGGGCGGTTTCGGTCCTATCTCGCAGCTGGCCGGGATGCGCGGACTGATGGCCGACCCGGCCGGCCGCATCATCCCGCTTCCGATCCGATCGAACTTCCGCGACGGGCTGAATACACTCGAGTACTTCATTTCAACTCACGGTGCTCGCAAAGGACTGACGGATACGGCCCTGCGCACTGCCGACGCAGGTTACCTAACCCGAAGACTGGTGGATGTCGCCCAGGACCTCATCATCAATTCGGAGGACTGTGGAACAGAAGACGGCACGATGATCCGCGTCTCCGACGATGTGGCCGGCCAGGACTTCGCCGACCGGCTGCTGGGACGGGTGCTGGCTAAGCGGGTGGCTGACCCGAAGACCGGTGAGGTGATCTTTGCGCGCGGCGACTTGCTGGACGCCCTGGCAGTGAAGAGCATCACCGCCGCCGGCGTCGGGGAGATACTGGTCCGCTCTCCGCTCACTTGCGAGCTGCAGTTCGGACTGTGTGTTCAATGTTTCGGGATGGATCTCGGACGCGGAAAGATGGTGGAGATCGGTGCAGCAGTCGGCATAGTGGCCGCGCAATCAATCGGCGAGCCTGGAACGCAGTTGACCTTGCGTACTTTCCATACCGGTGGCGTGGCCGCGGGTGGCGATATCACTACCGGTTTGCCTCGGGTGGAGGAGCTTTTTGAGGCGCGCAAGAAGCCGAAAGGCGAGGCTGTGACCTCCGAGATCGAGGGAACCGTGCGCGTTATCGCGTCTGGTTCTCCAGGTGGGCAGCGAGTGGTACAGGTAGTTGATAGCCAACTGTTGAGGGACGAATACACCATCCCGGGAAATTGGTCGCTTCGAACCGCGAACGGTGACAAGGTTGAGACCGGGGAGTTGATCGCCAGTCGAGGGGACTCGAAGATCCTGGCCAGCCACGGCGGCAAGGCCCGGGTGAAGGATCGCAAGGTCACCATCTCCTTCGAGCAGCACGAGGAAGTCGAATACGATGTCCCAGCCAGTGCCAGGCTTCTGGTGGAGCATGGCCAGAAAGTGACTGCGGGTCAGCAGTTGACCGAAGGCTCTCTCAATCCGCACCGGATCTTGCGGATCCTTGGGCGAGAAGCATGCGAACTGTATCTGATGACCGAAGTGCAGGAGGTTTACCGATCGCAGGGTCAAAACATCAATGATAAGCACTTCGAGGTGATCATCCGCAAGATGCTCTCAAAGGTTCAGATCTCCCAACCAGGGGGGACCGACCTGCTGCCCGGGGATCTAGTCGACCGGCTGTACTTGCATCGCCTGAACGCGCAGATGCTGGCTGGGGGCAGGCGCCCGGCCCGAGCTCTCCAGATCCTGCTTGGAATTAGCAAAGCATCGCTGAGCACCGAATCCTTCCTGTCGGCCTCCTCTTTCCAGCACACGATCAAGGTCTTGGCCGGCGCGGCCATCGAAGGGAAGGTGGACTATCTGCGCGGCCTGAAGGAAAACGTGATCATCGGAAAACTGATCCCGGCCGGCACAGGCTTTCCGGGTGAGAAGGTCGTGCTGTACGATGAACGGCTGGATGGTGAGAGAGACGCCGCGCTAGAACCGGAAATTGAACCCGAGGCCGAGCTGCTCGGCGAGGAGACGATCACCGAGGCAGAGACGGTCGCGGCCGACTGATTTCCTGTACAGGTTCGTATGTAACCTGCGTCCCCGGAAACCCCCAGTTTCCGGGGATGTTGTTGACAGCGGCAGGTGCCGGACCTTATAATCCGATCTCGCGCCTCGGCCGGTCTGTGGAGCCGGCGGTGAGTGGACCTAGGACATGAAATACGCAATCCTTGAACACGGCGGGAAACAGTATCTTGCGGAAGAAGGCGGCCGAATCGAAGTCGATCGGATGTCGGTCGAGGTCGGAAATGCGGTCGAGTTCAATGAGGTCTTGCTGGTATCGGACGGCAGCAAGGTGGACGTTGGTTCACCATACGTCTCAGGAGCAACAGTCAAAGGCAAGATCCTGAAACATTCATCCGGCGAGAAAATAAGGGTATTCAAGCACAAGGCCAAAGAGCGTTACCGCCGAAGCGCGGGTCAGCGACGAAGACTGACCGGAATCGAGGTCGAGGCCGTCGGGATGCCTGGCGCCAGCGAGGATGCCCCTCCGCGAACGAAAAAGGCGCCGCCAAGAAAGACTGCCAAGCGCGCAACGGCAGCCAAACGGCCAGCAACCAAAGCCCCAGCGAAGACCAAGCGGGGCGCGAGCAAGGCCAAGCCTGCAAGGCCGAAGAAAAAGTAAGAGGATCGAGTGGCGCACAAAAAAGGCGGCGGTTCGACCCGCAATGGCAGAGATAGCCAGTCTCAACGGCTCGGAGTCAAACGCTTCGGCGGCGAGTACCTACGCTCCGGCAATATCATTATTCGGCAGCGGGGCAGCCGCATCCACCCCGGCTTGAATGTCGGAAAAGGGGGGGATGACACCCTCTTCGCCACGGCCGACGGGATCCTTCAGTTCGACTTCGGACCCGGAGGTCGAAGGCGGGCTAACGTGATCCCTCAAGCGGAGATCAGCCAATGAAGCCCGGAATTCACCCCCAGTTCTACCCGAGCGCGACGGTAATTTGCTCCTGCGGAAACACGTGGAAGACCGGCTCGACGGTTGAGCTCATTCACACCGATGTGTGCTCGGATTGCCACCCGTTCTACACAGGCGAGCAGCGAATTGTCGACACCGAGGGGCAGGTAGATCGCTTCTATCGCAAGCTGGAGGCGCGCCAGGAGTATTTGCAGGACGTACAAGAACGCGAGGATGCACGCACCTCGCCGCTCACGCCGATCGCCGATCTGGAATTGGGCAAGCGCGCCGAGCAGGCACTTACGCAAGCCGGTATCATCCAGGTGGGTCAAGCGCTTGAACTGCTCGCGCAGGGTGATCTGGCCATTCTTTCCGTTGAGAATTTCGGCCGCAAGAGCCTCGCCGATCTAAAACGTCGTCTAAAGGTTCGCGGCTTCGAACTACCCGAGGCGGCCAAGGAACCACAGGTGTAATTCGCCGGTGCCGGCTGGCATGATGTAGACTCAAGGCAGGTGCGGGCGCACCTGCCTTTTCTGTCTCCGGAGGGATCCAGCACTTGACCGGCTCACTTGAAGTCATCACCGGCTCGATGTTTAGTGGCAAGACCGACGAGCTGATCCGCCGGCTGCGCAGAGCGACGATCGCCCGGCAGCACGTGCAAGTTTTCAAGCCCCAGATCGATAACCGCTACAGCCCAGGCAAGGTCACCTCCCACGCCGGGGGCGAGTTCGAGGCTACTCCGATCGCAGCATCCGCTGAGATCAAGAATCTGCTGGCCGGCGGAACCACCGTAGTGGCCTTCGATGAGGCTCAATTTTTCGACCAGGCGATCGTCGAGCTCTCCCGTGAGCTGGCCGATCGTGGCCTGCGAGTGATCGTGGCCGGGTTGGACACTGATTTTCGCGGCGAGCCTTTTGGCCCAATGCCGATGTTGATGGCGAGCGCCGAGCGGGTCGATAAGCTGCAAGCGATTTGTATGGTGTGCGGAGAGGCCGCCACGCGTACTCAGCGGCTCATAAACGGGAAGCCGGCCCGAGCCTCCGATCCGGTGATCGTCGTGGGAGCGAGCGAGCTCTATGAGGCCCGCTGCCGCAAGCACCATGAGGTTCCGAAGTGAGAGACTACCGCGAATACCTGGATGAGATCTTGATCAGCGAGGAGCAGCTTCAGTCCCGGATTGGCGAACTGGGAGCCGACATCAGCCGGGACTATGTCGGACAGGATCTGCTGTTGATTTGTGTGCTGCGCGGAGGAGTGCTCTTCCTGGCCGACTTGATGAGGAACATTACGGTCCCCCACAGCATTGACTTCATGGCGGTCTCTTCGTACGGCAGCGGAGCGCGGCAATCGAAGGGTCAGGTGCGAATCAATCTCGACCTAAGCACATCAATCGAAGGGCGCAACGTGCTGCTGGTCGAAGACATCATTGATAGCGGACACACGATCGCATCCATTCTGGAAATGCTGAGCCTCCGGAATCCGACCAGCCTGCGGGTATGCGCCCTGCTCGACAAAGCCGAGCGGCGCGAGGTGGTCGTTCCGATCCACTATCGGGGCTTCACCATTCCAAACAAGTTCGTCTTTGGATACGGTCTCGACCTCGACGAGTTGCACCGGAATCTTCCCTTCGTCGGCGTCCTACGACAGGATAAGATCCCCGAGCTTGACCAAGCTGGCTGAGCGCCTCATTCCACCGGAAATCCTGGCTCACCTCCGCCGCAGTCGGGGAAATCGGGAAATCTGGCTGGTCGGGGGCGCATTGCGCGATCATTTTCTTGGGCGGCCTCACCCCGACCTGGATTTTGTCGTTGATCGCGAGGCGGCCAGTTTGGCCCGCGTGGTGGCCGACGATCTCAACGCGGATTTCTACGTCCTCGACGGTGAGCGGGACGCAGCCAGGGTGATCTTGGCTGGAGAAGTGAGAACTCTGGATTTCGTCCGACGGCGCGGACCGTCGATCGAAGCCGATCTGCAGGATCGAGACTTCACGATCAATTCGCTCGCGCTTGCGCTGGATGATGCCGATCGACTGATCGATCCTCTTCGGGGTCTGCAGGACCTCAAAGACCGGCGGCTGCGGGCTTGTGGCGGAAAATCGCTGGAGCGAGATCCGGTCCGGGCCCTGAGGGCGGTCCGTCTGACGTCCGAGCTTGGCTTGCGGATGGAGCCAGGCACTGTCCGGCAAGTCCGGCGAGCGGGAAAGGAATTGTCGTCCTCTCCCGGGGAGCGGGTCCGCGATGAGTTCATGAGATCCCTGGATCCTCTCAATGCCGGAAAGGCAATTCGGCTGATGAATCACCTCGGCCTGCTGTCGATTGTGTGCCCTGAACTGACCGAAATCCTAGGACCTGAGGAAGCGGGCTGGCAGCGCGCCCTTTCAACCCTGGACCGGCTGGGAGAGCTGGTCAGCCTGCTCGGACAGCGGTTCGAGGGCGGGCGAGCAGAAAACTTGGCGCTCGGGGAGCTCTCCCTGTTGCTCGGAAGGTATCGTCCGCAGATTGGCGAGAAGTTGACGAGTCCAGTGGGCGGTGGGCGCCAGTCCGGCCAGCTGCTGGCACTGGCGGCGCTCTACTGCACCGAAGTTCGTGGAAGCTCCGCGGCACGCGAAAGTGCCGCTGCACACAGTGCGGAGCTCGCTTATCGGCGCTGTCAGGAACTGCGGCTTAGTCGGCCGGAGGCGGACCGAGTACGCCGGATCGTTCGAAATCACTGGAGGCCAGAGGCGCTGGCCGCGGGCGGACGACCTGGCGACGGTGACACCTATCGCTTCTTCCGAGACACGGGCGAGGCCGGCGTCGAGCTGATCCTGTTGTTTCTTGCAGGCTATCTGGCAGGGCTTACGCCCCCGCCGCCGCCGGAGGAATGGAGGGCGAAGGTCGGGGTCGCCCGCACTCTGATGGAAGCTTGGTTCGACAGGACGGATCAGGTAATACGGCCGCCGAAACTGCTTGGGGGCGACGAGCTAGCAGCCGCTCTCGGGCTGCAACCTGGACCGATCATAGGAGACTTACTTGAGCAGATTCGGGAAGCCCAAGCCGAGGGCGCGGTCAGGAGCAAGGAAGCTGCGCTTGAATTCGCCCGCCGGCAACTCGTGCTGGGCGAGGGTCCGGATCTGAGCGACAGGCCGACCTAGGCCTCAGGGATAGATTTCCGTGAGGGTCGGTTCGTAGAAGCAGCGGCAGCCAAGCGGGTGTGAACACCCCGCGGCGGGCAGCTCAGGCACCTCGGATTTTTCGTATTCTCCTTCTTGCTCGCGGCAGGCCGGGCAAGCGTCATGGGTGACGATAATTCGAATCTTGCTGACGCGCGGGTTGTCCCGCAGCCGGGCGAGGGCCCTTGCCTGAGGTGATTGCATTTGACTGTTTCGTTTGTTAGGCGGGTCGGATTGTACACCGGAGGCGCAGACCCGTGACCCGATCGATCCTGCACGTAGACCTGGACGCGTTCTTCTGCTCGGTCGAGGAACTGCTGGACCCCAAACTCAAGGGCAAGGCCTTTGTCGTCGGAGGTCGGCCGGAGGGTCGCGGTGTAGTGGCCTCGGCTTCCTATGCAGCCCGCAAGTTCGGCATCCGATCGGCCATGCCGATGGCTCAGGCAGTGCGGCTGTGTCCTCAGCTGATCGTCGTTCGACCCCGGCACGGCGTGTACTCCGAGTATTCCGACCAGGTGATGGAGTATTTGCGCGATTCGGTGCCGGTTGCGGAACAGATCTCAATCGACGAGGCTTTTCTGGATGCGAGTGACGATCCACGCGGAGGGCAAGTCGCCGCCTCCGAAATGCAAGCCGCCATTCGTGATCGCTTCGGCCTGCCGACCTCCTGGGGCGTTGCAGCGAACAAACTGGTCGCCAAAATCGCAACCGAGGTCGGCAAGCCCAGTGGACTGATCGCAGTTCCACCCGGTTCGGAGGCGGATTTCCTGGCCCCGCTCCCGGTCAGCATGCTCTGGGGAGTGGGTCCGAAGGCTGAGCTGCGGCTGGCTGAGCTCGACATACGGACGATTGGCGATCTTACGAGGTTGTCGGACGCACGCCTCAGCGCTCTCTTTGGAGACTGGGGCACAGAACTTGCAGCCAGGGCTCGCGGGCAAGACGATCGGCCAGTCCAGGATTGGTATGAACCGCGCTCGCTCTCTTCAGAGCAGACCTTCACCAAAGACCTCGCTTCTGAAGAGAAGCTTCGGCACAGCATGCGGCAAATGAGTGAGAGGGTGGGAGGGCGGCTGCGCCAGGACAGGCTGGCTGGATCAACTGTACGGATCAAGCTCCGTTGGCACGATTTCACGACGATCACGCGGCAGATGCGGTTGGATCAGCCGACCGATCAAGACGGGGAAATCTTTACGGCCGCCTGGGCGCTGTTCAGGAAGAACTGGCGGCGTGGGCGAGCCGTCCGGCTGTTGGGCGTGGGCGTCTCCGAACTCAGCCCACCCATGCGCCAGCTTGAGCTTTTTGACCGGGCCTGGGAGCAGGATCGCAAGCTGCTGCAGGCCATCGACAGCCTGAGGGAGAAGTACGGCTCGAGCGTGCTGACGCGTGCCGGCGACTTGAAAGCCGAGCGCGAGGATTGAACGGTCGATCGCCGGAGTCAGTTGGGTAAGGGATTGGCAACGTGACCCTACTTGGAAAAGGCTACTTCATCTGGCAGGTCTGGAACTGTGAGGGCGGAGACGCGGAGGCGATCGCGGCCAAGGCCAAGTCCGCAGGTCTTTCTCACGTTTTGGTGAAGATCGCGGATGGGACGCTGCTGTACAACGTCGACAAGACGACCAAGAAGGACTACGTTCCGCCAGTTGTCCAGGCTTGCCATCGCGAAGGAATCCAGGTCTGGGGATGGCACTACGTGCGCGGCAGTAATCCGATCGGCGAGGCCCGCGTTGCGGTGCAGCGCAGCCTTGCGCTTGGGACCGATGGCTATGTGATCGATGCCGAGGGTGAGTATAAGACAACCGGGAAGCGGCCCGCAGCCCGACGGTTCATGCAAGAACTGCGGGCCGGACTGCCTAACTTGCCGGTGGCCCTCAGCACCTACCGCTATCCCAAGCGACACACTCCGCTGCCCTACGCCGAGTTTCTAGCAGGCTGCGACTATGCCATGCCGCAGGTGTACTATGAGCAAGCCCACAACCCGGAGGCGCAGCTCGAAATGTCCGTGGAGCAGTATATGGCGTTGAAGCCGGCCCGTCCAGTCATCCCCACGGCGCCGACCTACGGCCGCGGAAGCTGGCGACCGACCGCCGATGAGACCACTCGATTCTTCATTAAGGCTAAAGAGCTTGGCCTAAGCGCGGCAAACGCCTGGAGCTGGGATATGGCTTCGCGCGACGCCTACAGCGATCTGTGGGCCGCGGTGGCGGCGTTCGAGTGGTCGACCGAACCGCAGAGTGCGGACATGCCGGAGAGGTTAGTTGGGCGGCTGAATGAAGGGGACAGCAATCTGGTGGCCGGCTTGTATGCGGAGAACGCTGCTCACGTCACCGGCGAGCGCACGCTGTTCTCGCGGGAGGCAATCGCGGACTGGTATAGGCGGCTGCTGAGCGAGACGCTCCCGGGCGGAAAATTCGAAGTCACCGGGAAGGCGGGTTCTGGAACCACCCGGCACTACACCTGGACCGCTCGCAGCCAGCGCGGGGAGGTGCTCGACGGAAACGACACCCTTGGGCTGCGCGAAGGCCGCATTCAGTTCCACTTCAGCTATTTCACAATTCGCTGACTTCGAGCCCGTTCAAGTCAATGGTTGCTGGATAGGGGAGAGACGACTTCGGTGACGGGACTCTCTGTCGACCAGACCGTCGCGCTCACGGTGGGGCTGTTGTCAGTTGCCATGCTGGCTCTGATCTGGCTGGGATACCGGCGGATTCGGGCCGCCCAGCAATTGCCTTACTTCACCCTCCGGCACGCCAGGGTCCGAGAAGGCTGGCGGCTCATCCTGCTTGGATTCGCCCTCGGTATCTTCGGCCTCGTCACACGGCTCTTTGGCACCCAGGCTGCTTCCGTGCTGATCACCCCGACCCCTTCGCTCACGCCCACCGCAAGCACGACTCCGACCGCAACAATCACGCTCACCCCCTCGATCACGTCCACTCCCTCGGTTACCCCAACGCCGAGCATCACCCCGACGGCAAGCGAGACACCCACGCCAATTCTTCCGGAAGCCTTGACCGTTCTGTTCCGAGAGACGGTGACCCCTCGGCCGGAGGCGGTGTTCAGCCCGATCGAGTTTGGCCGGCGACTGGATCGGCTGAACCGGGCGATCGCGCCGGACATCGTCTTTGAGAATCCGGTGGACGTCCTCTACGGAGCATTCACCTATGACTCCCTGGATGATGGTGTCCGCTGGACGGCGCTTTGGTATCTGGGGCCGGAGATTGTGTGTACAGAAACGAAGCCCTGGGATGGCGGCACGGGGGGATTCGGGTTTACGGAATGCCAGCCGCGCGGTGGTTGGCAGCCAGGCGACTATGAGGTTCGCATGTTCCTGGGAGAAACCTGGTTCGTGTCGGGCAGGTTTTCGATCGGGGGTCTTCCGGTGCCGGTGTCCGCGACTCCGACCCCGTAGCCTCTGTGCGGCCGGCGATGCTCGCCGGATGTCAGCCCACGCCGTCGAGAGCGAACGAAGCCTCGATCAACTCCAGAACCGACTGGTAACCGCGGCGCATCGGGCGAATCTCGATGTATTCATTGAGAGTGTGGGCTTCGCCGCCTTTGGTGAGACCCATACAGATCGCTGGAATTCCGCGGCTAAGCGGAATGCTGGCGTCGGTTGAGCCTGATTCGAGCAACCGCTCCCGCTCTCCGTTGCGCCTGAGGGAGTCGCTGGCTGCCAGCACGAGCGGGTGATCGGCAGGGAGATTACCCCCGGGGCGTGAACCTACCAGGTCGAATCGCACTTCGACTGCTTCAGCTTTGCTGCGCTCGATCATTTCCCGGATCTGTGTCTCCAGTTCTTCGAGCGTCCGGTTCGACTCTGAACGGATGTCTAATTCGAGGGTCGCCTCGTCAGCGATGCTGTTCACAGAGCGGCCGCCTTGCATGGTGCCGATGTTCAGAGTGGTGCGTGGGTCTTGCGGCAGAGCGATCTGCAGGAGATCTGCACCCAGGCGCAGCAAATTGTGAAGGGCGGAAGGCCGTCCCGTGTGGATCCAGGAATGACCACCCCGGGTTCGGGTCTTGATCCGATATCTCCGAACGGGCAATCCACGGTGATAGATGTGACCGAGCGACATTCCCTCCAACACCAAGTAGGCGGAGACTTCCTTTCCGAAGCGACTCACGACCTCGCGCATTCCGCGCAAGTTCCCCAACCCTTCTTCACAAACGTTCGCCACCACCCAGACGTCGCCAGCTGGCTGCCGGTTGGAGAGATCAACCGCCAACTCCACCAGCGCGGCGAGGGCAACCGCGTTGTCGCCGATTCCCGGACCGGTCAAACGGGTGTGTGATCGACGGTGCCTCAGATCAGTGACAGTAGAAAACACACTGTCTAGGTGGGCGGAGACCACGAGCGGCGGACGATGACCACCGGCGACCCTTCCATATAGATTGCCGAGCTCGTCCTGCTCTACCCTTAGCAGCCCTGCGGCCTCGAATTCGGAGTGCAGGAAATCGGCCCGCTCCGCTTCACCAAAGGTGGGTGCGGGGATGGACTGAACTCTGAGGGTCCGCTGAATCCAGCGTTCGAGATCCATGGCTACAGGAGCCTGGTGGAAGGGCGCAAGGCCTCCAGCCTGGCCTGGGCCAAACCCGGCGCGGCCCCGAGCGCGAACAGCGCGCCGTGGCCCTCGATCGCCAGCGAAGCAGACACGCTGCCACGGATTCCGGCCTCCACCGCATCTCCAGTTTGGTGCAAGCCGGCAAGAAAGCCGCCACAGTAGGCATCGCCAGCGCCAGTCACATCTACCACGCGTGCCGGGCTTGCAGGAATCTGCCAACGGCGCTTGCTGGCATGATCCCAGAGATATTGCCCGGCTGCGCCGCGCTTGATCACGACGACCGAGCATCCAAAATCGGCCAAGGTCTCCGCCATATCCCAGAGGTCGGTCGGGCGGGGCTGAAAGAAGGACCGCACTTCTGCCTCGCTTGGCAGGAAGGCATCCAACCCGTTCACCAGAGTGCGCAGCTGCTGCCTGAATCCCGGCTGCATGTACCGAATCGACGGGTCAACAGTAATCAGTTTCACACCCATCTCTCTCAGCCTGGCGGGCACCACGCTGTGGGTCAAGTAGTCGGCCGGAGCCAGGTGAGCGGCCAGCGCCGAACCGGAGTCGTCGGGCAGGTCGGCGGGCCGGATCGCGAGCGGGCCGAATTCGTTGAGATGGCCCTGTCCTTCTGTCGAGGAGCGGTAATCGAACAGGACTGGGGGCAGCGGGAGGCCGGCCCGGAGAAAGTGAGCGGCCGGATGGGTGTCCACCCGTTCCTGGGGCGAAAGGTATTTGTAGAAGGTGCGGGTGTCTTGCGCATCCGGCAGCAAACGAACCCCCCCGGTCTGAATGCCAGCGGAGCGGATCTGATCGAGCCACTCAGCGGGATAGTTTGATCCGATACGGCTGATGATCCCAACCGAGCTTGACCATACGGCCGCGCCCACCGCGGCGTACACGGAGTTGCCGCCAAGCACGGCCAGGTACGCCTGATCATCGTGGGTGATACAATAATCTTCCCGCAAGCCTCCGATGATCAGATACTGGGGGGACATCGGAGTGATTATACCGAGAGCGTTTCGATGGTCAGCTCACTGAGTCAGCAAGCCGCGATTGCCGAGGTCTTCATAGAGCAAGCATGGCCCCAGGCGAAGGAAAGAGTCTGGGGCCATTTCGAATCCCGGTTCAGAGACATTCGGCGCGTGATCTTCTGCGGGTGCGGGGATTCGCATCACGCGGCCTACAGCCTGAGCTGCGTTGTCAACAACTGGTGCGGCCTGCCTGCGCATGGACTGTCCTCGATGGAGGCAGCCCGCTACCTGGTTCCGCATTTGACGTCCAACCCTCGAGACCTCTTGCTGGTTGGGATCTCTGCGTCAGGTGAAACGGCTCGGACACTGGAGGCGGTCGCTCTGGCGAGAGACTCCGGACTGCGCACCCTTGGACTGACATCCAGCGCGCAAGGGACGCTCAGCCAAGAGGCGGACTGGGGTCTTTCGCTCGATTTGCCCGAAGTGAGCGCCGGACCCGGTCTCTTGAGCTACCTGGCCTCGCTGCTCGGCGGGTACGCCCTGGCGGCCAGTCTGGCGCCGGCGGATCTCCGGAAAACGATCGACCGCAGCGTGACTCAGATTCCAGAATTCCTTGCAAGTTGGCAGGCGATCCAAAGCAGCCAAATGGACGAGTTGTCGGCTCAGTGGGATTTGAAGTTGCCGCTGGTTTTCCTCGGGTCCGGGCCGGCCTACGGCGCAGCCATGTTCGCCGCCGCGAAGTGCATCGAAGCCACCGGGCAGGTTGCCTGGGCGCAGGGCATTGAGGAGTGGGCCCATCTGGAATACTTCGCTGAGCCGGCGGACCTGCCGACTTGGATATTGAGCGCAGGCGGAGCCAGTTCGAGTCGAGAGCAGGAGATAGCCGAGGCAGCCAGTCGGATCGGGCGAAAATTGATCGTGAGCGAGTGGAAAACGGGGGAGACGCTCCCGGCTTGGATACGCGAGAGCCTATCGCCGCTGGTCTTATGGGCCGGGCCGGTGATCTTTGCCGACAGGTTGATGCACCGGTTCGGTCAAACCCCGTTTCGAAGTTTCTCCGGCGGGCGAGGCCGGGAGGAGGGTGGAGGGATCAGCCGCATTCGCAGCAGTGCGCGGATTTCATCGATCGCGGGACTCCGGGCATACCGCGCCCGGAACTGAAGTCACATTGTAAGGTCTTTGCAATCATGGTTATAATGTCGCCACAGAGGCAGCGAAAATTCTCCGCTGCCGAGTTCTCTTGCCTGGGGGCCCCCGGGAATGGCAATTGCGAACATCCTGTTGATTGAGAGCGGCCGGCCGAGCGCACCCTCATTCGCATCCTCCCTCGAGAAGAAAGGGTTCGCGGTCACGGTCCATCATCAGGTTGGCTCCGCAATCAAGTCGGCTGTCAAGAGTCCTCCGGATGTGCTCATCCTGGATGCCGCTTCGATGCGTACGAGCGGGAGCCGATTGTGCCGGACGGCACGAGCGAATTTGGATGGCGTGCCCATTATCCTGATCTCACCCGAAGGCGCAGGCCAGGAAACGACTAACGGCTTCACGGTCAACCTCGTACACCCGTTTACTCCGCGAAAGCTTGTAAACCGGGTTCACCGGCTACTGCCCGGGGACGACCGCTATTCGCTGCAGGCCGGCCCGATCAAACTCAATCTGGCCCAACGCAAAGTCAAGGTCCACGGTCGCGAGAGTCGGTTGACGCCCAAGCAGGCTAAGCTGCTGGAACTCTTCATGCACAATCCCGGGAAACTGCTTACCCGCAAGCAGCTGATCCGGGAGGTCTGGCTCACCGATTACACGGGAGATACCCGCACGCTGGATGTGCACATGAGCTGGCTGCGGCACGCAGTCGAAGGGAATTCCAAGACGCCGCAATACCTGCGCACGATCCGAGGCATGGGTTACCGCCTCGATATCCCAACCTAGAAGGCGAACCTGCACAGAGAAGGAAATTGCGCGCCTGCAAGGGTGCGCAATTTCGTTTTGGGAAAGTCAGCGGAGGCGGATCCGCTCCGTCGTCAGCCCAAATTCGCCGCGGGCGGCCATCACCCTCGCGGCGACCGTGTAGCCCCCTGGCTCCAGATAGGTGTTTGCGAGCGCGGTCGGAAACTCGGCGGAGCGCCAGCCGCGGACCGACTGGGCTTGGCTGCGGAACAACTTTCCATCGTAGTCCCAATCCACTTCGAGGCCGGTGAGCGATTCGAGGTCTGCTCGACTGAGGTCCATCAAACGGGCCTGGGCTTGCCTGGACGCTATGCTGACCCGGACGCGTGGCTGCAAGGAAGGTTCCAATGCGGTTGCTGTGTCCTCCCACACACCAAACGGGCGGGCAGCCGGCTGTAGGAGCAAGCGGCGGCGGCTTGCCCCGATCGCTAAGGGCGATAGATCGCACGCGATCCAGCGCCGCTCGAACCGATCGGCAACGACCACAGTTGTTCCTGCGCCGCAGAAGAAGTCCGCCACCAGTTCCCCGGCCCGACTCGAGGCCACGATGATCCGCTCCAGGAGCGCCTCCGGCTTCTGGGTCGGATATCCGGTTCGCTCCGAATGCAACCGGGCGACGACCGGAAAGTACCACCAGTCCTCGGGAACCTTGCCACGCGCCAGGTCCGGTCGTTTGCCGAAGCCGGCCTTTGGCGAGCTCTCGAAAGCCTTGGCAGTCGCTGGGTGATAGGGGACGCGGACCGCCTCGGAATTGAATGTATACGCCTTGGATTTCGTATAGGCATAGATCGTATCGTGTTTTCGCTTGAATGCGGTACGGATGGGCGAAGGCCCGTGGTAGACCCAGATGATTTCGTTGAGCAGCCGATCCGGGCCGAAGATCTCATCCAGCACAACCCTTCCGTACGCTGCGGCATGCCAGTCGAGATGGAGATAGAGGGTACCGGTCTCAGAGAGCAGTCGATACATTAACTCCAATCGTGGGTAGAGCATATTCAGGTACTCGGACAGCCCTGGCCACGAATCCTCGAATCCCTCGGTCGTCTTCCAGCCAGCCGGGCGTCTGGAGTCCTCTCCGCGGCCGGTCCGGGCCCGATAGGATTTCCCGGAAAGGAAGGGCGGGTCGGCGTAGATCAAATCCACGCTGCCCTCAAATTCAGAGAGCAGCGCGGCCATCACGCCCAAATTGTCTCCATGAATTAGGCGATTCGGTGGGTTCGCGTCCGAGTTCCCCGTCGGCAGGACCAGGCTGGTCTGCCGGAGGCTGGCGGCGCGTGGTTCAGCCGGCGACTTCCCAGCCCACTGGAGCGTCGCGAAAGCGGGCTTACGTTTTTGGGACAGAGCGGCCGGCTTGCCCTCGACGGGGCGGCGATTATTCCGAGAACTACTTGCGATCGCCATCTCGGCGGCCGAATCGCTCTTCCAGGATTTGAGCGATTCGCGGTGGACCAATCTCCTCCAATTCGTAGCGAACTCTCTGCGAGGGCTTGTTCAGAGACATCAGTCGACCCAGGTCGATCGGAGTTCCGATCAGCACCAGGTCTGCCTCCGCAGCGTTGATCGTCTCCTCCAGCTCCCGGATCTGGACCTGTCCGTATCCCATGGCTGGCAAGACCTTTCCGGTGGAGGGATATTTTGCGTAGGTGGCGGAAATGCTGCCGCGAGCATATGGCCGGGGGTCGATGATCTCCCGAGCTTTGTAACGTTCGGCCGCGATCCAGCCGGCACCATACGACATGTCGCCGTGGGTCAGCGTAGGGCCGTCCTCCACCACCAGGACCCGCTTATTTCCGATCGCTCCCGGATCCTCTACCACGATCGGAGAAGCGGCTTCGATCACTGCCGCTCTTGGATTGAGGATCTGGATGTTCCGCCGGACCACCTCCACGTCGGCAGGTTTGGCGGTATCGACCTTATTGATGATCAAGAGATCCGCCAATCGTACATTCGCCTCGCCAGGGTGGTACCTGAGCTCGTGACCCGGCCGGTGCGGGTCGACAACGACGATGTGCAGATCGCTGCGATAGAAGGGCAGGTCGTTGTTTCCCCCGTCCCAGACAATGATATCCACTTCGGTTTCGGCCTCGCGCAAGATGGCCTGATAGTCGATCCCGGCGTAGACAATCGCCCCCAGCGCGAGATGGGGTTCATACTCCTCCCGCTCCTCGATGCTGCAATCATAACGATCGAGATCTTCATAACTGGCAAATCGCTGGACTGCCTGTCGTGAGAGGTCTCCGTAAGGCATGGGGTGGCGCACAACCGCGACGACATGCCCCATGTTGCGGAGGAGTGCCGCCACCCGCCGGCTGGTCTGGCTCTTGCCGCTGCCGGTTCGTGCCGCGCCGATCGACACGACCGGCTTCTGTGAGCTGAGAGTAGTAGTTCCGGTCCCCATGAGCCGGAAATCGGCCCCGTTGACCAACACCTCGGACGCAACATGCATGACGTACTCGTGCGTGACGTCACTGTACGCGAAGACCACCTGATCTACCCGATTAGCCTTAATCAACTCACTGAGCTCATTCTCCGGCCGAATGGGGATGCCGTTGGGGTAGCCGTCGCCAGCCAGCGAGGCCGGGTAGGTGCGGCCCTCGATGTTGGGGATCTGGGTCGCGGTGAAGGCGACAACTTGATAGGCCGGGTTATTGCGAAAGTAGACGTTGAAATTGTGGAAGTCACGCCCAGCGGCGCCCATGATGATCACTCGAGCAGGCTGCATGGTGGGTTTGGTTCGCTCCTCTCTGTGTAGGTCTACATGACCGCGGGGGCTGCAATCCCAAGCAAATTCAGGCTGTTGGCCAGAACCTGTTTCGCTGCGGCGGTAAGCCGCACGCGTGCCTCTCGGATCGCAGAGGACTCGGCCTGCAGCACTGGCACGGCATGGTAAAAGGCGTGGAAAGCTTTCGCGAGCTCGAACGCATAAGTGGACATGTGCAGGGGCTTGTACTCGGCCGCCGCCCGTGCAACGATCTCCGGGAAGCGGGAGATGCGATCGATGAGTTCGGCCTCCAGCGGCGAGAGGGCGTAATCGAATGAGCCCGTCGCCGGCAGGGCAGTGGCCTTCTTGAGAATGCTGTTGGCACGGACGTGGGCATTCTGAATGTAGGGTGCCGACTGCCCATCAAAGCTGAGAGCAGCATCCCAGTCGAAGACGATGTCTTTAGTATTGTCCACCGAGATGAGCGCGTAGATCAATGCGCCAAGCCCGATCTGCCGGGCAACTTCGGTCCGGCGATCTCCCGTCAGCTCGGGGTTCTTCTCGGAGATGATCTGCTCGACTCTTCGCCTCGCCTCGTTGTACACGTCCATAAACAGAACTACGTTGCCCAGTCGAGACGACATGGCGCCTGCTGGAAGGGTGACGAATCCGTAGGGCAGATGGAAACACTTGGAGGCCTGGGGGAACCCCCAGAGTTCCAGGATCTTGAATACCTGCTGGAAGTGCAGACTCTGGCGCACGTCCACCACATAAATCGAGCGATCGACGTCAAACTCCTGAAACTTCCGCTTGGCGAGCGCTAAGTCTTTGGCCGGATACAAGGTGGTGCCGTCGCTGCGAAGCAGGACGGCGGTCCGATATCTTTCCTTGTCTAAGCCCAGTTTTTCGTCGATCTTGACGATCACCGGTCCTTCCGGCCGCTCATCCTCGGCCACACCTGTTGAAATGAGCTCTTCGACGATCCGCTTGGCGTCCTCGTCGACCTCGCTCTCAAAGAAGAACACATCGATCCTGGCGCCCAGAATGCGCAGGATGGCTTCGAACTCATCCAGGCTCCATTGGCGGGTGATCCTCCAAAGCTCCCGCACTTGTGGATCGCCGCTGTCCCATCGGCGATACATCTCGCGGCGCTCAGCGTCGCTTTCCTCGCGCCGAGCCCGCTTTTCGGGCGTTTCTTCCAGGTTCTGATGAACCAGCGCATGCGCCTCGGTGTAGATCTTGGCCAGCCACTGGCCGCGCTCGTGAATGCCTTCGGGTTCCTGGCCGTAGTGGAACTTGCGGTAGCCCCAGACGGCAGTCATCACGGTTAGCCCGATGTCGCCGGGATAGGCCGCGCGAATGGTCTCAAATCCAGCGAATTCGACCAGCCGAGCGAGCGATTCCCCAAGCGCTACATTGCGGGCATGGCCGATGTGAAAGGAGTGATGGGTGTTTGGCTGAGCGTATTCGACCATCACCCGTTCGCCTTTGGGCTGACCCCTTCCGAATTCGGCTCCCTGCTCAATCGCCTCATCCACCACCCGGGCCGCATAGGTGGCGGTATCGAAGTACGCGTTGATGTACGCGTTCGCGGAGACGATCTTCTGAAAACCGGTGGGCGGGTCAAGCTGTCTGACGAGCAGCTCGGCAATCTCCCTAGCGCGCGCCGGGACGTTGCCTCCTCCCGCTTGTCTTGCTTCGAAAGCGGCGGCCTGAAAACAAGCGGCCGTCCCAATGCCCCAGCTGCCCTGAAAGGGCGTGGGTGCCCAATGAATCTCTTCGGGGTGGGGAATTCCGGCTCGGTCGAAGGCTGTTCGCACGCGGATCGTGAGCTCGCGAATCTCCGAGTCGAACATGGTCTAGAGCGGGGCGATTATACTGCGCTTAGGCATCATGGCTGCCCGACCGATACCGTTGGTCTGTCTATTGAGCGGCCGGCCAATTCCAGCAAAGAAAAGGCCCCGACGGTGGAGTCGAGGCCAGGAATACAGCTCACTACCGATTACTATCGGGCGCCCTTCTCGAGCGCAGCGAGTTTCTTCATGAGCCGGCTTTTCCGACGGGCCGCGTTCTTGCGGTGAATCACTCCGCTGCTGGCCGCTCGGTCAAGTTGGCTGACGGCGGCCTTCCCCGCCTGTGTAGCCTGGTCCAGGTTTCCCGACTCGATAGCGGCCTGGGCAAGTTTGACCTGGGTTCGGGCGCGGGTCTTCACCGGTTTGTTCCTGACCCGGCGTTTCTCGTTCTGCCGGATCCGCTTCTTGGCGGAGCGTGTGTTTGCCAATCCAGTCTCCTTAAGGTACCCAGCCGCGATTCTAGCCGATGCGCCACTGCTTGTCCAGAGTCCGGCTTCGAGAGGCGATTTCCGCTGGGGTCTTGCTGCATGGACCGGCCGGGTCAGGGAAACCGACCTCCGCGGTCGGGCGGCTTCGCCATCTGCTGGCGGCCGGGATATCCGGCGAGACGATCCTGGTAATCGTTCCTCAGCGGATGTTGGCCAATCCGTATCTAGAGCTGATGCGAAGCCCTGAACTTCCCGCAGGTGGCGAATTTGGAGTCGTCACCCTGGGCGGGCTAGCGCGCCGGATAGTCCACTGCCTCGGCCAGGGGCAAGCAAGCGCGATTCCTCAAACTTCCACTAAACGCACCTCTCCCACCGCATCAAGAAAGCACAGCAGCCCGACCGGCTTCTCGCCGAGCAAGCTGGCCGCACAGCGCATGTAACGCTCCACTTGGTGCGCGTGCTCCTCTACGGCGGCCTGCAGTTCGGCCTCGTCGCGCAGTCTATCGCTCTTGAAATCGACCAGCTTCCAGCCTTCCGGCGCGCGCCAGAGCAGGTCGATCTGACCGCTCTGGACTTGACCCTGCGGATCGGAGGTCGTGAACGGAATCTCATGCTGCGCGCCTTCCGCAGCTCTCACCTCGCCCCACAGTTTGTGCGCCGCCAGGCGACCCAGCAGCTCGGATGATTCCTCGATTGCCGCCTGCCGCTGCCGCATGTCCACCAGGCCGGCCCGGAAGGCCTCGTTCTCGATGAAGCGCTCGTATCCGGCGCTGCCGGGCAGCGCAGAGCGCTGGATGGCGGCGTGGACGATGCGACCAACCGCGATCGCCGGCGCGCGCCGGCCGCTGCCGGTCGCCCGCCAGGTCCGCTCCGGCTCCTGATCCAGATCGGGATCGGTCTCTT
>ERZ1292640.415-Hain-H43-02um-R1-415-length-34630-cov-7_pt1 | contig 27466 bp, 21 predicted proteins | sample MGYA00564404_ERZ1292640 | MGnify/ENA primary metagenome ERZ1292640 (study PRJEB36523, sample SAMEA6512636) | groundwater metagenome | collected 2019-01-08 | study: AquaDiva: Metagenomics assemblies of 32 groundwater samples | reverse complement strand
CGCCCGCGAATGCGCGACATCACTTCCGACCGCTTGGCTTTGGTGAAGACGTCAGACATTGAGCCGTCAGCCAACCGGCTTGCGGAAGCGGTCGAATTCCTTTGGCAACAGCGCTAGGAGTTCATCACAGCTCATTCCGTAAAGGTAGAAGGTCAGGTCGAGTTGGTTGAACAGGGTTGCTAGTCTTCGCGCTGCTCCTTTCACCTTGGAACTGGCACCTCGCTTAAACGAACCCGTGGCCGGGTCGTAATACAGGCGGGTCGCCACGTCGGCGACAGCGTGGTTCGTCACAAGTTCCTTCCGTGATGCAAGCTGTTCCGCGATGTCGCCGGGCTCCCAGAGAGGGTTGCACAACATCGCAATGGCGCGCTCCGGCTGGGTACGATGCGCCCGCACAATCAGAAACGGTCCGACCAACAGATGTCGGTAGAACCGCTGATGGTTATCGAGCAGAGGTATCAACCGCGCCTCGTCTTTTGGGTTACGCCTGCCGTTTCCATCCGCTGGACAGACCTCATCGAAGTAGAAAAGCGTGAGCCATGTCCACAACCCTTGGTCCCGCTCGGGTAGTTGAACCTTGGCCGCGTCGATCAACTCGTTCAGAAAGCACCCTGCCTCCAAACGATTCGTAAACTTGCGCGTAGGCACGTCCACTTCTCCCGGCAGCAGTTCGATCAGTGCCGGGTCTTGCAGCAGTTCCAGTGGCGGCGGCAACGTCGGTTCCAAGGCCAAGCGGGCGCGATACGTCGAGAATGCCGACACGCCGTCGGTGTTGAAGCGCTGTAGCTTCATCGCCGGCCCTCCTCGTCGCAGGTTCGGTCCCATGTGGAACGCGGTTCAAGGCGTCGGCAAAACGCGCCCACCGCTTCTTCAATCCAGATCTCCCGCTCCTGCTCCTGGTCCGGTGGCGGAACCGTCCCGAGCCCGCCTAGGTTCTTTGCGAACCGAACCCAGTCTGCCCGCCAACCGCCTTCCTCGTCGTCCTCCGCCCAGTCCTCGAAGGCTCGCGTCAACATCCGCCGCAAGACTTCCGGATAGACCAGCGCGATGAAATACGGAGAACGCGCCATCTCCTTCCAACTCGGCTTTGCGTCCTTGTTCACCAAAAGGCGCGGCGGGTCGCTCTCGAAATCCAGCTTCCAAAGCTGCTGGTCAAGCGCGTCAGGCACCGACTCCAGCAAATGCCGCCGCCTGTCGTCCCCCTCGCCCCCCTTGACGAACGGAATTCCGTCCGCCTCGCCGACCAGTTTGTGATGCTCCAGTCCGGGCGGTTGCACCACGCGCACACGGAAGAGCACCCCGTCGGGCACGTCGAACTCCAGCAGCCGGCGGTCGGCGGGCGCGCGCATCGCGGACACGGTGCCCCACGCCCATTGCATCCACAGGTTTTGCCGGTGCGCCTCCACCCAGACCTCGGCGTTGCGAGAACGAAACTCAACTTTGTCTGAAAACATTCTTCCGATGCCACGCCAACAACTCGGAGTCAGGAAGAAACCGTTCAGGTAGTCGAATGTCCGTGTTGTCGTAGTCAAGAAGGAGCCGTTTCGTCACCGGCTCAATCGGCGCGACCTTCAACGAAGGTGAAACTTCAACCTTCAGCTTAGGCGTGAGCGTGATGAAGCCCCTGTCAAAAGCGGAGTCGTGAAGCGCGTTGAGGCAAAGCCCGTTTCTCGGATTGACGCGGTTTGCTTTGTCCTTCGCCCACGGGACGATGTGGCTGGCAATCAGCAAATCGGGCACGGCCAGTCCGGTGACGCAGCAACGGCTTCCGTAAGCGGCAAGCACTGCCGCGCGAAAGAAACTTTGATTGACTCGCTGCCGCACGACTCGCTCGCGCTCTAAGCCTTCGCGCGGCAACTCATCCTCCGGGATTTGCGCTTCTGCTTCGACTGGCTTTCCGGCGAGGGCGGCGCGGCGTTGTTCGCTCTCGAAAGCCAATCGCTCCCAATCTTTGTGGAACTCCTCCCAAACCGCTCGGTCTGCCGCACTCGCGCCGCTTAAGCCGCTGATGCCTCGCGCCTGCTGCACCGGGTCAAGCGACGCGAAATTGCAGAGCTTCATCGCCACGCTGCTGGGAGTGCGCCCAAGTTTCTCCGCCAAAGCGATGATGACGGGGTTGCGGTGGTGAAGCTGTCCGAACGGCAGCTTGCAGTAGAGGTTCATCGCCACGATGAGTTCGTCGCGTGTCCAGCTTCTGCCCTTTGCCATGCGGTTCATTGTGCCAGGCTCTTTCACTTTTGCCGAGTCCGGTCTTCAATCCCTTCGCACAACTTCTCCGTGGTAGTTTGCAGCGCCTTGGCGATGCGCGCCAAGCAGAGCACGGAGGCGCTGCGTTCTCCGCGTTCTATTGCCGAGAGATGCGTGGCGCTAATTCGTGCGTTCGCCGAGAGAGCAGCTTGAGTCAGGTTCGCCGCGTTCCGTTGGCGGCGAATGTTTTGCCCGAGGCGACGCAGGAGTTTGTCTGTTTGCATTTTCATTTCAAGTTGTCGGCTTCGTCAGCTTCTTCGCACTCTGTTTCCAAGTCGAGCTTCACGACAACCGAACCAACCGTCCGGCTGGTAATCTTGCCCGCCGATGGAATGAGTCCGCACGACTGCCGAACCCATCAGCACGCGAGCCGGATGGTCGGCGCGCACCGTCAGGCCGAGCATGGCGCGGAGCCGGCTGGCGGTGGGGAAGACCTGCTTGCCGATGCCCCAGCGGCCGAGGTTCTCGCCCGTCTTGGCCGACTGGCCCTCCGCGCGGAAGAAGCTGAAGAATGCGTTCTGCTGTGCTGGCTCCAAGCGGCACTCGTTGACATCGCCGGTCAGTCCTCGTGTCCCAAAGTCCTCAAGGACGATGTATCCTGTTTCCTCGGCGAACAGCGGGCTGAGGCTGGGCCGTCCAAGCCCGCGCTCAAAGTTTTGGCGGGCGGAGGCAAAGTGCCCAGCCAGGAATCGCCGCGCTTCCTCCGGCGCATTGGCGACAAAACGAATCCTCACCGTAACCTGCCGCACGCCGCCCGTATCGCGCTGGGCGGCGTCGAGCGAGTTCTGGATGGCCTCGCGCACGAGGGCTTCGCTCAGATTCTCCAGGCTTTCCGCCGTGAAGAAGGCGTCGTTGGCCGAGTCCCTCATGCGGTCGCAGGGACGACGGGGGTTGAAATGCCACTGTGGGTTCATGCGGGTTGCTCCTTGATTGGCTTTCGGCCCGCTTCCTCGCGCGTCGTCGGCGGTTCCAGCCCGGCCCGTTGCGCCGCCACACAGTAAAACTCATCGTCGGGCAGTTCACCGCGCTCGTAACGTCGCCAGGCTTCGCGTCCGATGAGTTCGAGCGCGACGGGCCAGCCGCTGCGAGTGTGGCGGCGGTCAAGCTGCCGCTCGAAGCCGGGCAGGCCAAGCTGCTCGGTGGGGATTTCCTCAATGTCATCGCCGTGGTCCAGCGCGTTGTCGGGATGCAGGCCGGGGAAGAGGAAGAGCAGCGCGTGCCAGCCCTGGAGGAATTCCTCCCTGGGCAACGCACGCAAGGCGCGGCGGTCGAGCCGGGCGAGGCGCTCCAGTTCGCGCGCGGCGGTGTGGCGGCTTGTAGGAGCCGACGTGAGGAGGCTCTGATTTTCATTCCGCATTCCGCACTCCGCGTTCCGCATTTCGGTTTGAGCCTCCTCACGTCGGCTCCTACAGGTGTTCGTCAGGAATTCCTTCACCGCCAATCCGACGGCTTCGGCCACGAGCGGCGGCACAGCGTTGCCGATGAGCCGGTAGGCCCGCGTGCGCAATTCGGGAAAGCGAAACCAGTCGGGAAAGGTCTGCACCCGCGCCGCTTCGCGCGGGGTGAGCGAGCGGTTCTGCGTGGGGTGGATGAACATCAGCCCGTCCTTGCTCAAGTGGGCGACGATGGTGGAGCATGGTCCATAGCGGCTCTGCCGGGTGTAGCGGTCCTTAAAATTCTCCTTGTCGTAAGGGAACTCGAACACGACGCCACGCCGCATGGCCACCGCAGAGCTTTCCCCTTCGCGCAGAAGGGCAAAGTCGCGCAGATCGCGGTCACTGTGCGGGCGGGCGCAGTGCGCCGTGAGTTTGACCGCCCGTTCAATTTCCAGCACGTCGAAAAGGAAGCGCCGTCCGAAAGTCTGGATGTGCGCTTGGCGCCGTTCCAAATCGTACTCGCATTCGTTCTCGCCTTGTCCTGTTTCCAGCGGCGGGAGGTCTCCAATGGCTTCCCAGAGCGTAGGCTGAGCATCCTGGCCGGCCAATGAAGATGGCGTCCAGCCACCACTGACTGCTCGCCGGGCATGGAGGCCCGGGTCACTGGCAGGCTGGCGCCCTGTCTCACATCGAGCGCGCGGCGCGGGCTTCAATTCGCCAGGGAAGTAGTGCGGGATGTCGAGCCGGGTGCCGATGAAGAGCTGGCGTTGGCGTTTCTGGGGCACGCCCAGCTCGTAGGCGTTTTCGACCTGGCCATGCACACGGTAGCCGAGCGCACGGGCCTCTTTCTGCACGCGGGTGAGATACTCGCCGCCCGCCGCCACGCGGATGCCCAGCACATTTTCCATCACGAATACTTTGGGCTGGAAATGCTCCACGTAGCGCAGCAATTCCCGGTAGAGGTGCCGCCGGTGGTCGTGAACCATCCGAGGGCCGCTGTTGGAGCCGTCCCGTTGGCGGACCTTGCTGAAGCCCTGGCAGGGCGGGCCGCCGACAATCACATCCACACGCTGGGCGCCGAGCAGCGCTTCGAGGTCTTGAGGATGGAAACGGGTCAGGTCTTTTTCGAGGACGTGAGCGACTTCGGGGAGATTGGTCCGGTAGGCGGAAACCGCGTGCGGGTCGGAATCGATCGCCGCCAGGCAGCGAAAACCCGCCCGCGCCATGCCCAGGCTGAACCCGCCGCACCCACAGAACAGGTCGAGATAGGTGAGTTCTGGCTGCGCGGCTTGACTGGGCTGCGAGCCTGCGTTCTCCGCCATACGGTAAGCCGGGGCCTCTTCGCGCAAAGCGCCAGAGGCATCTGGCCGGTGCCGGCTCATGCGTCCACCCCTTTGCAGAGGTCGCCGACGCTGACGCTGAGTGCGCGGGCGATGCGGAGGACTGTCTTGATCCCGGGATTGCGGACGCCGCGCTCAATGCCACTGACGAAGGTGCGGTCGAGGTCAGCTTTCTCGGCCAGTTTATCCTGGGAGAAGCCGCGTTCGTTCCGGATACGGGCGACATTGCGTCCGAAGGCGGCCAGGGTTCTGTCCCGGTTTGGCATAGGGTGCATCATGCGCCCAAGGATGCCGTTTAGTCTGTGGCCTATCGGCTACAATGTTTTGACTGGAACATGGCTGAATCAAGAGGCAGGCGCCGCAGGTGTACCCGTGTCCAAATCCTGCGGGCCTTGGCGGAACCCGTTCCTCCCAAGGCCGAATTCAGCGGCAATGCATCCTTTTAAATCCCTGTGTGCGGTGCCGGCACACGCAGGCGCGTCCATCCGTGGTCGAAATCTTGGCCGTCCAATCTGTACGAACCTCGCGCGCCGCGAGGATTTCGCCTGTGTCAGCCCGGCAGGGCGAAAGACCATAGCCCACCGATTCATCGGTGGGGCGGGCGAAAAGAGGGAACCAGTCCCGTCAGGGACGAAAGAAATGACAATCGACTTGCCCGGAGTTCTGCCGTCCCTGACGGGACTCGTTCTGCCACCGCTGGTTCTCCCAGTGTTGAAACACCGGGCTATTCTCTTTCGCCCTGCCGGGCTGATTGGGTTGCAGCTTTGCCACATTGTGCTCCTTGAGTTCTCTTGCGGCGATTCACAGTTTCGCGGTCAACCACTGAATCTTGATTTCCTTCTCCACCGCCTTGAACTCCGGGTCGCCGGTGACAAGCTCGGCTTTCAGCTTCTTCGCCAGCGCGGCGGCGAAGGCGTCGGCGAGGCTGAAGCTGAGGCGCGATTTGAAGTCCGCCGCCAAGTCGGCGAGTTCGCGGTCCGCCGGATGGAACTCGATGGGCAGGGTAGGCAGGTCGCGGGCGACTTCCGCCCAGCGCTCTGCGCCGTCCTTGCGGATGACCATGTATTCCACCTCGGCATAGTTCACCTCGGTCATGTGGAGGGGGACGTCGCACGCGCCGGCTTTTTCGAGCAGGGCGGCGACCTTGTCGTCGCCTGCCTCCCCGCGCAGAAAGGCGAGCAGGGCGAAGCTATCGAGAACCGGTGCCGCGGGCATACTTGCGCTCCTCCAGTTCCTTTTCCGCGCGTTTGTGTTCCGCCCACCATTCAGACATGGGCGGCTCGCCCGGCTTGCGCTTGAGGATCCCGCGCAGGCGGTTGATGGCGTGCTTGGTCACCGGCTTGAGCAAGATGCCCTCGTCGGTGGCGGTGACGATGGCGCGCGTGCCGTCCTCAATGTTGAACAGCTTGCGCAACCGCAAAGGAATGACCACCTGGCCCTTGGTGGTAAACCAGACGGTATCGGCTTGAGTTGTCGTATTCACGAAATAAAGTATGATCGGGAGCAAAAGTCTGTCAATGAATGTTTTGTAGGAATTCGTGCCATGGATGGATTATAGCCAACGTGGCCACTTGTGCCTCCCTCGCAGATTTGGATGGATTTTGAAGGCGATTTCCTAAAGTCGAGGAGGGAGCCTTCCACCTGAATCCGGCAATTCAAACCGCGAAATACGCCAAATACACAAAAGGGAAGGGAGTTAAGCTAACCAGGTCGTTCACCCGCTGGGTGAATCGGTCCTCTTCTCCAACCCGTTCTGCTTTCGCGTGTTTCGCGTATTCCGCGGTTCCGACTGCTTTTTCCAGGTTCCAAGTCATGGTTCCGTAAGTCGTTGGCATCCAAGGCTGGGATGCTCCGGGTTCCTTGGCCCAACTCCCCAACCGCAGACGGTTGCTCTCCTTACGTCGGCAACTGGGGAAAACAAGCTCAGTCCAGTCCATACACGGGCCAGTTCGGCGGTGGTTTGGTGAAAGCGGCGCTCAGATTGGGGTCAAAAAGTTCCTATTGATCGCCCTGAATCTTGTCGAGCACCCAGTAGCAGTCCCGGTCGCCAGTGTGACCGGGTGATGATGTGCAAGATGGCTGGGAGCGGCAGGCGCGCCCGGTCGCTGAACAGTTCAACGGCTTTTTCCGGATTGTTTTTCTCGATCTCAATCGACTCGCGCTGTCAGCATCAAATCCGGGCCGAGTTTCCGCCAGGCCACTTCGCGAAGCGTGATGATGTCCTCCAGCTTTTTCAAGCCTTCCCCAGCCACGGCCAGGCGCGCGGCGCGCCCTCCCAAAATCTTCGGCGCGTAAAAGAAGACGATGCGCTGGGCCAGGCCCTGGGTCAGAAAGGAAGCGTTCACTTCGCCGCCTCCTTCCACCAGCAGGCTGGTCACGCTTTCGGCGCCCAGTCTTTCCAGGAGCCACCGCAGATCGATGCGGCCTCGAACGGCCGGTGCCGGCAATAGGTTGACCTCCTTGGCCAAGGCCGCAACGCGGCGGGCAGGAGCAGATTGGGACACGACGATCGTGGTGAGGGCTTTTCGCTCGTCTGTCACCACTTTGGCGTGCAACGGCGTGCGGGCGCCGGCATCGAGGATGATGCGGCGCAATCGTTGCGGTTTTGTCTTGTGGCGCGCAGATGCGGGCAAACGAAGTGTAAGACTGGGATCATCGGCCAGGACAGTGTTGATGCCGACCAAGACCGCATCCGCGCCCAGGCGCAATCGCATTCCCCAAGCGCGAGCCGGCACACTGGTGATCCATTTCGATTCACCGCCGGCGGTGGCGATTTTGCCGTCCAGGGTCATGGCAGCCTTGACGGTCACAAACGGTGTACGCTGAACGATCCAATGATTAAAGGCCTCGTTCAAACGAAGGCATTCCTCCACCAACAGGCCGTGACGCACCCGAAGGCCTTCTTTCTCCAAAAGGCCAAAACCTCGCCCGGCATGACACGGGTTTGGATCGGTGGCGCCAGCGACGACTCGTCGGAGGCCGGCGGCCAGAATGGCTTGAGTGCAAGGTGGTGTCCGGCCCTGCGTTGAACAAGGCTCAAGGGTGACGTAGAGGGTGGCATCCGCGACGCGGGCGCCTTTGGCTTGGGCGTCGCGGATGGCTTCGATCTCGGCGTGGGGCTGACCCGCCCGGTGATGCCAGCCATGCCCGATGATTTGGCCATCCTTGACGAGCACGGCGCCGACCAGGGGGTTGGGCGAAGTCTCGCCAAAACCTCGTTTGGCCAAGCGCAAAGCCAAGCGCATGAAGTGAACGTCGTCGGGAGTGAATGGGTTCGGTTTCACAACTGGAGCGGCAGTAGGCGATGGCGATGGGACAACAGGATTCTTCGCACCGCGCCCGGGCAGCCTGTCATCCACGGCGCTCAATCAAGCAAGAATCTCTGTCATGCGACCTCGGCCTCTTCCTCGTCGCTCTCCGTAATCACCGGGGCAATTCCCTGGAGTTTGTCGGCTTCTGCCAGGTTGATCAGCTTGACACCTTGCGTGTTGCGGCCGATTTCGCGGATGTCTTTCACGGCGGTGCGGACCATTTGTCCGCCGACGGTTATGAGCATGATTTCGTCGCTCTCCTTGACCGAAAGAGCTCCGACCACCCGGCCGGTTCTGTCAGTCGTCTTCATGGTAATGACGCCCTTGCCGCCGCGGGATTGGAGGCGGTACTCGCCAAAGCCGGTCCGTTTCCCAATGCCGTTCTCACCGGCAACGAGCAAGGTGGCATCCTGAACGACGATGGCCAGAGCCACCACCGCATCACCCTTGTCCAGGCTGATGCCCCGGACCCCGGCGGCGGGACGGCCCACGGTGCGAACATCTTCTTCGGAGAAGCGGATGCTTTGGCCTTCGCGCGTGATAAGAACGACTTCGTTGCGGCCATTGGTCAGTTTGACGTCGATCAACGTGTCGCCGGGCTCGATGGTGATGGCAATGATGCCGCCCTTGCGCACATTGGCATAGTCTTCGAGAGCCGTCTTCTTCACCGTCCCCTGCTGGGTGGCGAAAAAGATAGAATCGGGCTGCTGCCAGGTCAGGTCTTCCTTGTTGGGACCCGCCTTGGCCACCACGCGGATGAGGGCGGCGATCTTTTCCTCGGATTTCAGTTCCAGCAGATTGGCAATGCTCCGGCCCTTGGAAGCGCGCCCCATGTCCGGAATTTCATGGACGCGCTCGACATAGACGCGCCCGGTGTTCGTGAAAAACATGAGGTAATCATGGGTGCTGGCGGTAAAAAGGTGCTCGATGAAATCCGCCGGCTCGTTCTCGGACAGGCCTTCGCGGGTGGTCATGCCAATGACTCCTTTGCCGCCGCGCCGTTGGGCGCGATAGGAACTGACGTTGGTCCGTTTGATCAGGGCATTGTGGGTGATGGTGATGATCACGCCTTCATTGGCAATAAGGTCTTCAATCGCGATCTCGCCTTCATCGGGCACGAGATCGGTCAGCCGCGGATTGGCATGCTTCTCCTGAATCGCTCTCAGTTCATTCTTGATGATGGACATGACGCGGGTCTCTTTGGACAGGATGTCCATCAGGTCCTCAATCCGTCCCAGCACACTGGCATATTCCGCTTTGACCTTGTCGCGCTCCAAGCCAGTCAACTGGTAGAGCCGCAGATCGAGAATGGCGTTCGTTTGCGCTTCGCTGAAAGTATAGAGTCCATTGGTGAGCCGGGCTTCGCTGCGAATGAGGAGGCCGAACTTTTCCACCACTGCCCGCGTGAAATCGAAGCCGAGCAATTTGATTTTGGCTTCCTCGCGGTTGGACGAGGACCGGATAATGCGGATAAACTCGTCGAGGTTGGCCAGGGCAATGAGATAGCCTTCCAGGAGTTCGGCCCGCTCCTCGGCTTTGCGCAAATCAAAGCGGGTGCGGCGGAGCACGACCTCGCGCCGATGCTCGATGTAACAGTTGATCAGCGCCGTGAGGTTGAGAATCTTGGGCCGGCCACGGTCGATGGCCAGGATGTTGACGGCGAAACTGCTTTCAAGCTGGGTGTGCTTGTAGAGATTGTTAATGACCACCTTGGGAATGGCATCCCGCTTGAGCTCGATGACCACGCGGGTGTTCTCGTCCGATTCGTCGCGAATGGCCGTAATGTCGGGAATGATCTTTTCATTGACCAGCTCGGCGATGCGCTCCACCAAGACAGCGCGATTCACGTTGTAGGGTATTTCCGTGACTACGATTTGCTCGCGTCCACCCTTCAACTGCTCGACGCCGGCTTTGCCCCGCACTTTGAGGCTGCCGCGGCCGGTTTCGAAGTATTGCCTGATCGGGTCAGTTCCGCAGAGCGTGCTGCCGGTGGGAAAGTCCGGGCCTTTGATGAACTTCATCAACTCTTTAATGCTGATGTCCGGATGATCAATCTGCGCGCATATACCGTCGATGATTTCGCCCAGGTTATGCGGAGGGATATTGGTCGCCATGCCGACGGCAATGCCGGTGCCGCCGTTCACCAGCAAATTGGGAAAGGCCGCCGGAAAAACCACCGGCTCCGTCCGTGTCTCGTCGTAGTTCGGGACGAAATCGACGGTGTCCTTGTCCATGTCGTCCATGAGGGCAGCCCCGAGGTGGGTCATGCGGGCTTCGGTGTAGCGCATGGCGGCGGGCGGATCGCCCTCGACCGAGCCGAAGTTGCCCTGTCCGTCCACCAGCCTCTCGCGCATGGACCAGGGCTGGGCCATGTGTACGAGCGTCGGATAAATCACGGCCTCGCCATGCGGATGATAATTGCCGCTGGTGTCGCCGCAAATCTTGGCGCATTTGCGATGCTGCCGGTTGGGAAAAAGCGAGAGATCGTGCATCGCGTAAAGAATCCGCCGCTGCGAGGGCTTGAGGCCATCCCGCACATCCGGCAAGGCGCGGGAAATGATGACCGACATGGCATAATCGAGGAAGGAGTTTTTGATCTCATCCGCGACGTTGACCTTCTCGATCTTCTCTCCGGCCGCAAAGAGCGGCAAACTGGTCACCGGCAATTCGTTTGGATCTTTTTCTTCAGCCATACAGGAACGATCTTCACGCAACAGGGCGGCGTAACCGGCGAGTTGCCGCCGCCGCCTCAGCGATCATGACCACTTCGTTCTAAACATCCAGGTTGCGCACATTGAGCGCGTTATCCTCAATAAACTGCCGGCGCGGCTCGACTTCGTCGCCCATCAATTTGGTGAACATTTCCTCGGCTTCGACCGCGTCGGTCAGGTCCACCCGCAGCAATTTCCGGTTGGCGGGGTTCATGGTGGTTTCAAACAGTTCCTTGGCGTTCATTTCGCCAAGGCCCTTGAATCGCTTGATGATCAAGCCGCGTTTGCCGGCTTCCTTCACGCCGGTCAGGATTTCCGCAATGGAAAAGAGCGGCTTGACGGTGGCGCGGTCCCCTTCCCCTTCGAGCAATTCAAAAAGGGGCTTGTCTTGCGCCGAGTAGTGTTCGACGTTCAGGCCTTTTCTGGCCAGTTTGACGAGCAATTCCTCCACGGCTTTGCTTTCGTGCAGTTCCACGTGCCGGGCCCGGCGGATATTGCCGCTCTTGGCCTTTTCCACGACGGCGGAGTCGGTTTCGTCCTCGCCAAATAGTCGCAGGTCCGGATTGGCGCTGCCGAAGTTGCCCAGTTCTTCCTCGGCATGAAAATAGTGGACCGTCTCGTCATTGCCATCGCGGACCTTGACGAGGTGACGCGGCAAATCGTGCGTTTTGGGGTGGCGGTGCTCCAGGTACTCCCCAAAGTCGCCGCCGTGACGCCGGAGCGCGTGGGCGTATTTATCCAAGGAAACAAGCAGCTCCAGGATTTCAGCCAACTGCTTTTCGGTCAGTTCCTTTTCGTCGGCCAGATTGCGCAACCGGACGTCGTCGCTGCCCAGTTGAATGAGAATTCGATTCATCTGCACGTCATCATCGACATATTCGACGCGTTTCTTGCGGGTGATCTGGTAGAGAGGAGGCTGGGCAATATAAACAAATCCGCGCTTCACCAACTGCGGCATTTGCCGGTAAAAAAAAGTCAGCAGGAGGGTCCGGATATGAGAGCCATCCACGTCCGCATCGGTCATGATGACGATCTTGTGGTAGCGCAGTTTTTGGATGTCGAAGGCGCCTTCCCCTTCCCCATCGCCAATGCCGGTGCCAATGGCGGTGATCATGGTGCGGATTTCATTATTCTGCAACACCTTGTCGAGGCGGGCTTTCTCCACGTTGATGAGCTTGCCGCGGATGGGGAGAATGGCCTGGAACTTCCGGTCGCGCCCTTGTTTGGCGGAGCCGCCGGCGGAATCACCCTCGACGATGTACAGCTCGGTATTGGCCGGATCGCGGTCGGAGCAATCGGCCAATTTCCCCGGCAGCCCGCCGCCGGTGAGCGCGCTTTTGCGCACGGTTTCGCGGGCTTTGCGGGCGGCTTCCCGGGCCCGGGCCGCCATGAGCGCTTTATCGAGGATTCTCTTGGCCACGGAAGGATTGGCGTCGAAATAGTTCATCAATCCGTCGTAAACGATGGAGGCGACGATGCCGTCGATCTCGGTGTTGACGAGTTTGACCTTGGTTTGCGACTCGAAGCGCGGATTGGGCAGCTTCACACTTAGCACACAGACCAGACCTTCGCGGACGTCATCCCCGGAGAGGCTCGGGTCCTTTTCCTTCAACAGATTGTTGGCTTTGGCGTACTGGTTGATGGCGCGGGTCAAAGCGGAGCGGAATCCGGTCAGATGCGTGCCCCCGTCCGGATTCGGAATGGAGTTGGCAAAACAAAGAATCTGATCGTTGTAACTATCGTTGTACTGCAGGACGCAATCGACGAAGACTTCGTCTTTTACGCGGCTCACAAAGACAGGTTTGGGATGAATGACCTGCTTGTTCTTGCCGAGTTGTTTGACGAACTCTTCGATGCCCTCTTTGTAGAAAAACCGTTCCGTCTTGTTCTCGATCCGTTCATCGGTCAGCAGGATTTCCACACCTGGATTGAGGAAAGCCAGTTCCCGGAGACGATTGGCCAGCAGCTCAAACTTGAACTCAGTCGTAATGGTAAAGATCGTCGCGTCAGGCTTGAATGTGATCAGCGTTCCCGTGTGCTTGGATTTGCCAATGATTTCCAGTTTATGGGTGGTGAGGCCCCGCGTGAACTCCATGAAATACACTTTTCCGTCGCGCGAGACCTCGACTTTGAACCAATCTGAAAGCGCGTTGACACATTTGGCGCCGACTCCATGCAGGCCCCCGGAATACTTGTAAGCGCCCTGCCCGAATTTGCCGCCGGCATGCAGATTGGTCAGAACCAGTTCGACCGCCGGCATCTGGAATTTGGGATGCGTATCGACCGGAATACCCCGGCCATCATCGCGGATGGAGCAAGACCCATCGATATGGATGTTAACCTCGATGCGATTGCAGAAACCCGCCAGATGCTCATCAATGGAATTGTCCAGCACCTCAAAGACGCAGTGGTGCAACCCTCGCTCGTCAGGGTCGCCGATGTACATGCCAGGCCGTTTCCGCACCGCTTCCAACCCCTCGAGTTTATCTATCTTCGAGGCATCATATTTCTCGCTGGAAAGGCCGCCGACCGATGCACTTTCGACCATCAAACTTGTCGCATTTTCTGGTTGATTATCGCTCATCTAAAGGCTGTTCGTGACACGATTAAACAATAGAAAAAAGCTGGAGCCAAGACAACCATAATCTGCGGCAAAAAGCGGTGCGAAAACACAATTAGTGGTGGAGAGATCCCCCCGCGTACCAAACAGGTTGCGGTCCGGCCCAAAAGCGATTCCATTGCCAAACCTCTCTTTCGATCGGTTGCGGGAACGGCAGAAGCAAAAACCTCAAGGGGTCACGTTGGTGAGCGCGACAAACCAAGCCGTATCATCCTTGCTGGGACCGGCCAGAATCAGCGACTTGCCCGATTTAAGAGGCTCCTTCTTCTTCACGACCAAGTCGCCTTCACCGAACAGTTTGACCTCAACAACGGAACTGCCAAGGTTTTGCACCTCGATGACGCATTTCGCGCTCATTCGAGCCTTCTTGGAAACGCCTTCGAGGACGGCAAAACTCTGATGGTTGACTTCGAAATAATTCTTCCACTTGAACACCCCTTTCAATTTCTCTTTCAGGACTGGGTCTAACTCCTTGAGCTTCGGATCGTCGGGCTTGGGACCGTCGGTTCCCCACACTAATTTTGCCTCCAGCTTTATTTCGCCGGCGCACGCCGTGGCCTGGGCGAAACCGGCCACCAACACCAGCAGACAGCAAAGTAAGAATTGAGCCAAGTGAGGTATCTGAATGTCTCTCATTTACGTCTGCTTTAAGACAAAAAGTCAGCGGTCGCCATCCCTATATACTCCGCCCGTATCCACCCACACCACCGTGATTCCGACTTCTTGAGCATGGAACGAGATGGCGCTCGTTTCGGCCAGGGGCGTTTCGATCTCCTGAAGCGAAGCCAGGGAACCAGGCCAAAATGAATTCATCTTGCCCGCCGAGAAAAGCAAGGCCACGAGCACCGCCGCGCCTGCGAGAGGAGCCAGCCAGCGTAACCACCAGGACGTGCCGAGGCCACCCGAAGGCTCGACCGCCTCAGCCTGGGTGAGCCTGTTGATCTCTCTTTCAATCCGCGACCAATAGAATTCGCGGGTCTCAGGCACTTTGAATTCCACTTCATTGCCGGCCAACAGCTCTTTGACCGTCTTCAATCCTTCGTAAAGAGCGCAGGCCTCCTGGTCCTGGGCCAGTAGGGCCGCAACCTGCCGCGCTTCCTCGGAACTCAATTCGTTGTCCAAGTAAGCCTGCAATTTCAATTGTGCTTCGACGTTCATTATTCTTATCTGAATTCTTCCCGTTTCAGGCCCGCCAGCAGCGCGGCCAGCTTGCGGCGGGCGTAAAAAAGCCGGGACATGACGGTGCCGATGGAGCACCCCATTTTCTTGGCAATCGCTTTGTATTCCAGTTCTTCAAATTCATGGAGCACCAGCACCGTCCGGTGCTCATACGACAGTTGAGCCATGGCTCGATCAATTCTCTGGCGCAGTTCCGCACGTTCCAGCCGCTCGGTTGGGTTGGGAGTGATGATGGGCATTTGCCGCTCCACACCCCCCAGTTCTTCTTCCAACTGCTCAATCGATTCTGCGCGCACGCGCTTTTGCCGGCGCAGTTGGTCGAGGCAGAGATTGATAATAATCCGCGTCATCCAGGTGACAAAGCTGGCTTCGCCCTGGAATTGCTTCAACCGTTGCCAACCCTTGATCCAGGCTTCCTGAGAAAGATCAACCGCTTCACCTTCATTCCGCAACATGCTGAAGGCCCGGGCATATATTTTGTCCCGATGCCGCGCCACCAATTCTTCAAAGGCTGCCATATTGCCCCGCTGCGCCGCTTTGACCAAGACTTGGTCGGTGGCGGTTGGGTAATTGATGCGCGCCGCTGTTCTCATAGACGGTAAGCCGTCCAAATGTATTCAGCCGGACTCACAGTTTGCCTTTGCTGCTCGGCAATAGGCCCGCAATGCGCGGGTCCCGCTGGCAAGCGGCATCGACCGCCTTGGCAAAGGCCTTGAAGAGGGCCTCCACCACGTGATGCGGCTCCTCTCCATAGAGCAGTTCCAGATGCAGCGTGGCACGAGCTTCGTTGGCAAAACCCTGAAAAAACTCCCGCGCCAAGCCAAACCGAAAGGCCGATGACATATCCTGCTCCCGCTCCCTGCGGCTTACTTTCTTATAGGCCATTTGGTCGAGACCTCGCCAGATCAGGAAGGGCCGGCCGCTAAAGTCAATGACGCATCTGGCCAGGCATTCATCCATCGGCACATGCGCCTCCGCCGTCAACGGGTCTCGCGGGTCGAATCCCGTCCCATACCGTCGCAGCCCTTTCTTATCTCCCAGCGCCTTGTAAAAGGCTTGGCCCAAAGCGATTCCGCAATCTTCCACCGTGTGGTGCGCGTCGATTTCCAGGTCCCCTTTGCATTGCAGATACAAGTCCGCAATGGAATGCTTGGCAAACAACGTCAGCATGTGATCGAGAAACGGAATCCCCGTCTTGATCAGCGATTGGCCCGTCCCATCGATCTTCAACTTGACCACAATCTGTGTTTCTTTGGTGACGCGCCTGACTTGAGCGTGCCGAATCTTCATAGTGCGGCTTATTAAACATGATTCGTTAGGAAAACCAAAAGGAAATCATGACCAACCCTCCCAATGAACCGTACCCCCCTCATCCCGTCCTTTTCCCCCAACGGAGGAGAAGGTGCCCGAAAGGGAAGTGGAGGAAGATTCCGACCGGTTCATGGCCCCAACGAATGATGAAAAATCGTGGAATGCCGTCCCCGTCGGAATCCGGCGAAAAGTCGGAAACATGCCAGCCATCGAAGCTGGCAGAAAACTCTCAGAATTTGCGCAACCGGAAGAAACGCTGTGGCCCGCTCATCGGAAAGGTGGCCGGGTTCGCACTCCCGCTGGGAGCGTCCGTCCAGGCAGAGGCCGGGAGACCATCGCCTTGCTGAACCACAAATCCCAAGCCAGGAGAACTCCACCGGATGGTCACATTCCCGTCCGCTGATTCAATGAACAAGGAAGGAATGTCCGGCGGCTGCACATCGGGGACATCGCGATCAATACCGCCCACCAGCGTGTAGCCGCCACCGCTCGCGACGCGGGCGTCAATCTCGACCAGCGCGCCGCTCAAGGTGTAAGCACCGGCTGCGCTGCTCCCGCCTCCGCCGTCGAAACTGCCCCACTCCAGGGTATAGGTTTGAGCGGAGGCGAGTTGAACGGAGAATGCAAAGAGGAGGACCGGCAGGAGCCCGACCGCCCCTCGCCGTGCCCGCCCAGCGGCTTTGGAGACCAAACTCCGCCGGACTGCTGGCGATGGAACGAACGCGCTCATCTGGTTCCCTCGAGGTTGTTGGAGGCCACTTTAATTTTCCCGTCTTTCCAGAACTGCTGTTCGATCGCAACACCGTGCTGCAATCGAGCCTCTGCTTTAAGAAAACCGCTGGGATAATAAGCGCGCGAAAGACCTTCCGGAGCGTTTTCTTTCATGGAGACTTCCTCCGCCAACTGTCCATTCTCATGCCAGCGGCGGTACAGGCCGTGGAGTCTCCCCGCCACAATCAAGGCCTCCGACATCCTGTCCCCGTTTTCATGCCATTTGGTGCGAACTCCGTCCGAAACGCCCGCCCGGAAATGTTCCCTCACCTGGATTTGCCCGTTCGTGTACCAACCCTCGGACAGCCCTTGCAACAGCCCGTTGGACAACTGGGAGCGCGACTTGAGCAGGCTGTTGTGAAAGCGCTCGATCATTGCGCCGGTGAAAAGATTGGTCCGGCCCGTTTGAATCAGCCGGCCCTCCCGCAACTCCAGCTCTGACCGCAGGACTTCAAGCGGCGGCTCCACTTTGCGGAAGCAGCACCTCAGCCCACAGAATCCCGCCACGAGGACGAGGATCACCCCTGTTGGCAGCGAGGCAGAAGCCAAGAGGCGGCACGCCCGGTTTTTGAAAAGCGAGATGACAGGAACTGCTCTCATCGTCTGAATCCTCTATTGCACCACCAGCTTGTAGAAGCGCATGGAACGCCCACCCGGAGCAGCGGCGGGCTTCGCCCGGATCAAGCGCACGTCGTCCGCTTGGTAGGTTGAGAGCACTCGCGCCCCCGCGCCCTCGCCAGACATCGTGAAGCTGATCGGCGTCCAGGAACTGAAATCGTCCGAAGCCAGGATGCCGTAGCTCCGGCCGCGGATGGCGGTGAACTCCAGGATCGGCTCGCCGCCCGGGTTCGGCACCGCCTTGAGGGAGAATCCGTCCTCGCTGTCAAACGCGTAGGTGCCGGCCAGGTACTCGTTGAAGTTGCTGAGGCCGTCGCCGTCGAAGTCGTCTCCAGGGCGGATGTCACCCAGGCCCTTCTTCCCGCCGGACTCACTGATCAAAGCGCGCTCCCAGGCGTCCGGCAATCCGTCTCCATCGGCATCTTCACCCAAGGTGAGATCCAACCGGGTGCTTGCCCCGGGCTGACCCATTTTCGAGTAATCGCCACGCATTTCGATGGGCAGATAGACGGTTTTGCCCATCCGCACCTTGATCTTGAAGGGCACGGTGGGGCGGAGCGCAGTGGGCTTGTAGAGGTCATCGGTGATTCCCGCGTCCATCGGCACCGGGAGGCGATAGTTGACACCCGGTTCGCTGGCGCCGATCAATGCCTTGACCTGAACCCCTGAGCCCGTTTCGAGGATGACTTCCGCGCCGGAGGCCTGGAGCGGGTTGCCGGTTCCGTCCCGCACCTGGCCATAGAAAAGATGATGCGGCGCGGGCGGATACGCCTGCACGGAAAGCCCCATCCCAATGGCCAGGGCGACAGCCCAACCCACGGGCAACCGGTTGTTTGTCTGAAATGATTTCATAGGCAGTGAGATGGTCTGTGAATTCTAGTGGCCCGCGTAAGAGTAGGTCACGAAGTGCAATCTGACATCGGTGACCGTCTGAATGAGCCGATCCAAGCCTTCCTTGGGATCATTGAGCAACTCGCGGCCGGGAATGACGAGCTTCCATTTGCTGTTCCAGACGGAGCGCCCGATCAACCGCCGGTTGGTGTATTGAGACGGCTCCAGTTGTCCGCCTCCGCCGGAGGTGATTTCACCGAACAGCCTGCCCGACGAAACCGGGCGGAAGGACTGATGCTTGCGGATGCTGAAGAGACCTTCCATCAAGGACTCACTGGACTGCCACAGTTTCTTGCTCGAAAAGCCCGACCCGCCGATGTTGAACGGCAGCGGGATGGTGACATCCTGGACAGCCCAGGTCCGCACCTCGCTGGCGTCGCCCAGCGGCGGACTGCGCATGGAATCGACGCCCACCGGGATCAGATAGACATCGGGCGTGGCCGACAGCGCCTTGGAATCAAGGAAGGGCACCGAAGGATCGCTGGGAGAAGTCCCCCCGGCAAAATCGACGGCCGTACTATTGGCGGAGGGATCCTCCATGCCGCGGTAGCCCTCGAGGGCGACACCGACGGCAAAGATTTTTGTGGCGAAGGAACTCTGGCTGAAGTCGTGATCCCCGCCCGCCAGCGCGCGGCCAAACAAGTTCAAGCCCTCCGTGATCGTGGTGCTGAATTCCAGGACGATTCCGGGCACGGGCAAGCCCTTGTCCGCGCCAATTTGCAGGCAATAACGCCGCACGTCTTCATCGGCCAGCACATCATCCCGGCGGGCGACATGCAGGATGTCCTGCCATTTTTGAATGCCTTCGGTTCCCGGCAGGATGCGGTAGTTCTCGGTCCGGAGCGAGACGGTGGTTCCGTAGGCATCGGGATTATTGAAGCCCAACCGGCCCTTAAGCACGTCCCAGTCGGCCTTCATCTCGGCCAGGGCGCTGGAGAGGCCGGGATCGCCGGTGTTGCTGCCGGCGAATTGCGGTTCGCCGTCGCGCACGACCCCGAGGGCGCGCGAGCTGATGATCCTTTGCACGAACTCCTGGCCCGCCTTGGTATGGAGCAGGCCCGTTTCGTAATCGTAGGCGTTGGCCGCCAGCAGGGCGTAACGCGCGGCGAGGTCGAACAAGCTCTTGTAACGTTCGAGCTTTTCGTTCCTGAAGACCCGGAAGGCCGCGTCGCGCGTCCTGAATCCTTGGATGATCGCGGCGGCGCGTTGGCGGAAGACCTCGCGCTCTGCCTGAATCCGGTCGCCCTCTGCGACTAGCGAACGGTAGTTGCGTCGCGCATCATCCAGTTCCTGCAGCCGCGAGTTGATGGGGAAGACCGTGGCTTGGAGACTCGACAGATTGTTGCCAATTTCAATCACCTCGCTTCTTACCTCCTGATCCCACTCGATAGACTGGATTCCCAATTCCGTGCCGCGGAGAGCAGAATCGGTCGCCAACTGAAGGCTCTTGGCTATAATCGAACTCGACAGGGCCAGCCCGTCTAATATTCCACCCCCGACCGATCTCAAAGCGACCATGCTTAATTGTAGTGGCTTACTGGATGCACTGGTCCCGTTTGCAGTTCCAACAACGAACATGAGATCGGCCACAGCGAGGTCTGTCCAGGTCTCCAGTTGGTATTTACCCAGAGCGACAGTCTCGTGAATTAACTCGTCCGTCATTTGCACCGCATCGATCAAGTCCTGGGCGACCACCATACCCGCCTGCAAACCCACAATATCTTTATGCTTATCCACGCGGTACTTGAACATCTGGATGGACTTGTCCACCACCCACTTGGCCCAGTCGGCGTCAATAAAGGCGCTGGCTGTCTGATTCCGGGCTTGAATGATCTGGGAAACCGCTTGCTGAATCTGCCCAGGGCTGGGCCGCTTACTCTGCCATTCCGGCGGCTTGCCGAAGAAACCATGCGGCCCGAGCACGTACTCCACGTACTGCGCGCCACTCTTGTAGTCTGGCGACACGGCCGGAATGATGGAGTTCCAGTTGTCAAACAGCTTCTCCAAGTAAAGCAAATCATGCCCTTCGGAGGTCGGGAACAATTGGGAATCAACTTTGTAAACGACGGTTTTGGCCGGGTCGAATGCCTTGTTATAGGCCAATTCCGCCAGATCCACATACATGTAGTGCAGATATGTAGTGCAGATAATCCGGTCCGGTATAGCCTGCTGCGTAAGTCCGGCCCGGTCCGACATCGTCCGGGTAGGGTGTGCCGTAAAGCTCGATCAACTTGTTCACGTAGGCCAATTCCTGTTCGGCGACCTGGGACTGGGAATCGGCCAACGAATCGGATTCGGAGCGCATCAGCCGGGTGACGTCTTTGGCGTCGTCGAAGGCGGCCAAGGCATTCTTGAGCGCGGCCAAGGCCCGCTGGTACACCTGCTCGAAGTGAGTAACCGGTTCGCCCCCCACCACGATACTGGGGTTGATGTCAAAGGCGATGCTGTCCTGCGGCAGTCCCAAGGGCGACAGGTGCGCCTCCGCGTTGTCCGAGGCCGTCTGCAAATCGTCCGCCAGGGCAGCCACTTCCTTGAGTTCGGGAACGGTGGAGCGGTCCACCTTCTGGATGCCCTCATGGTCCGGATCCGGATCCTGGTCGGGGAGGATCGCGTTGCCCATCACCCAGTTCAGATAAGCGCCCTGCCCGGTTCGGGCGGCCCAATTGTCCATTCCCCAAGGCCGTGCCGTCGGCAGTTTCCGGCGGGTATTGCTTCGCCCGTCGGCAAAGTGTTTCCAGCCGGAGGCGGCGCTGGCTTGATAATCCTTCCGCCAGCTCAGATCGAACACCTGACGCCCGGCGCGGGCCACGGACGCAGCCGCGGCGGCGAACTTCCGCTCATCCAGATAATCCACCTGGACGGGCTTGCCAAGAACGTTGACCGCTTCGGTGCGGGGCACCCAATCGAAGTCGTTGTCCATCAGGAGCGAGTAATAGCCCTTGAGCGCCGTGAGGTAATGGCCGTAGGCATCGCCATGGCCCTGGGGGAACATCCGCCGCGCATCGTCGGCATCCACGACGCCATTGACGCCCTGGTCCTGGTTCTCGAGGATGTTGTAGTTGAGGGCATAGATGACCTCCCCGGAATCAATCCCGCGGGTGTAGTTCCAAACCAGCCGATTATAGACGGGCCGTGTCTCGACGCCCGGTTGCAGGAAATCATCGCGTCCGCGCAGCAAGGCCAGCTCCTCCTCCAGGAGCGAGGGCACCTGGCCTTTGAAAGAGAAGAGCGCGGTGGCGATGTCGCCGTAGGTCTTGTCCTTGGTGCCGATGCCGATGGTGGGGTTGGCGGCATCGGCCCAGGCCTCGTTGACCACCATCATATAGAGGTCGTTCAAGTAACCGGCCGCCAGCAGGAGGGCGTCGTTGGCCGGACCGTAATTGATGCCGGCGTCAATGCTCAACATGCGTCCGCGGCGGAGCACGGTCTCGTAGATCTCAATCAGCCCGTAATCATTGATGGAATCCAGATTGAGCGCCACGTCTCCCTCCCAACGCGGCCCCGCCTGGGTGACCAGGCTGACATCGGTGTTGACCCGGTTCTGGAACAGGTCCGTCACTCGTTGGTTGAAAGGATTGATGCCTTTGAGCACCCGCTTGATCCAGCCCTCGGCCAGTTGCGGCTCGCTCCAATCCGACCAGACGGTTGGTGCCGCGCCGCCCGGTCCCTTGGGCCCGTAGCGCATGATCAAGTAATTGTCCGTCAAACTCCGAACATCGGCCGTCCCTCCCAGAACCGCCCGCACGCCGTCCAGGAATTTCTCTGCTTCCAACGGGAGCCAGTCCTGGCCCGTCAGAACCCGGTCCACCGCTTCGAAGGCTTCCACTTTGAGATCGAACGTCTGTCGCGTTCCAGGGTCCGCCGCGGAGAAGAGTTCCACGGCGATCCAATGGCGGAGGGACGCGCCGGAAATCCCGCCACCCAAGAGCACATCCTTGTCAATCCGATAGGCTCGGGACAACGGCTCGAACCCTTGTGGAGCCGAGCGTGGCGGAGTGTCTCCCGCGCCCTGGTTGGCCGTCACCACCAGGATGCCGTTGACATAGACTTTCGCCCCCAGGAACGGATCGAGATTCAGGCTCAGCCAGAGCTGGGAGTACCGGGCGTTGGGCGGAGTGTCGAATTCGCGGAAGATGATGCTTTGGGGACTTCCCGGTTGCACCACTTCGCCCTCGCTGACCGCCTCCACCGATTGCCGGACATCCGCCGTGACTCTGGCCTCTGCGGTGAGATGAATGCTGCGAGGCATATCCGTGCTTGCGGGCAGGCGCACGTGTTTCCAGGCGCTGTTGTCCGGGAGCAGCAGGCGGCGGGTATTCTCATTCACGGCCGGCTCCTGGCCATCGATGGCGGCGGCGATCTTCCAGTCGAAGGCGTAATCCTGAACCTGGCCGGCCAGATCCACCACTTGCTGCATCGTCAGCAACTCGCTCAACGGGTTGGAGGACTCGATGACCTTCACCTCGCCCGCAAAATAGCGGTCCACCACTTTGACAACCAGCACGCTGGTGGGTTCCTCCGGGGGAGTGAAGGCCAGGCCATTGCCGGCGATCAGCGACACATACCCAATACCTCCGCCTACCGCCGTCAACGCGTAGGAATCCACCGCCACATCGTCGTTCATCACCTCCGGCAGCTCCCCCGGTCCGATCGTCACCGTCTGGTCGGTCTGAACGATGTAGGTGCCAGGCTTGGCCGGAGATTCCACGAACAGTTCCATCTTTGTTTCGAGTCCCGCGATGGCCTCGTCCCATTTGGCCTCTCTGAGATCTCCCGCCAGACATAGGTCGGCGAGATTTAGCAGGTCCTTCTGCCCCAGCACATTGAGCAGGAGATAATCCTCGCCGAGCGGCGCATCGACGAATTTTCCCTTGAGCACCAAGGCGCCGGACCTTCCCCGATTCGGATCGAAAAAGAACCGCTCGACCAGGTGGGGTGGGAGATTCGGGAAAAAGGTCTTTCCCCGGTACTGTTGGGTTTTGATGGAATCTGGAATCCCGCCAAGTGCCGGCGGGGGCACGTCGTTCGCCTGATCCAGCGCCTCTTCGTCGTTGCGCGGCCAGAGGAAGAATTCCTTTTCGCGGGTCGGATCGTGCAGCCGGACGGTCCGACTCGCCCGATCAATAAGCAACCTCGAGGAGCCATCCCGATGCAGGTGGGACTGCTCGTAAACGATTTCCAGACTCGTTTGTCCGCGGACGGAAGGCAGGCCGCGCTTGGGTAACGTCAGCGTTTCGGCCCGCAGCATCACCGGAGCATTCACCGGCCAACTTGGACGATAGACGATCGGCAGTGGATTGCCATCACCAACCCGGTCGCCATTCGCGTCGCCGGCAATGTCGGCCCCCTCGAATTGACCGTCCGGGAGAATCACGCGCAAATACGGAGTGATGGTACCCACCGGCGGCTGATTCTCGAGCGGTCGGCTGGGAAAAAAGAAGCCCGGAAGCGTCTTGTAATAGAACTTCATCGTCATCGAGGAAACGTCGGTGGCATCGTGCGGACCGCGGTACACCCACACGTTGCCCTTTCGATCCTGCAAGGTGAATCGGGCGTAGTCCACCGCCGTGTTGCCCGGCGAAAAGGAATCCTGGAGCGCTTCAGCGGTGAGCAACTCCTGATTCAAGCTCCGGAAGGGTTCGCCGGTCTCCCGGGCCACGAGCGGCCGCTCCAGCAGCGGCATCGGCATGGGCGCCTGGAGGATCGTGCCCGCCTCGACGGTGTAATTGAAAACAATGCCGGCCGCGGGCTTTTCCCGCAGCACCTTGAAGGCGATCATGGCCGGACGCCGGTCCGCTTCGGTGTACTCCAGGAGGACGCAGGGTTCCGAGGTGTAACTGTCATCCGCCGAGATCACATTGAGGTCATCCCGCAAGGCGTAAGCCTGCCCGCCGATCATGAGCGCATGTTCCTCGTTGGGATTGTAGCCATGCTGAGTGCGGTCGTTTTGATAGTAGATGCTGCCTTTAGCCTCGAGGCTGACCAAGCCGCCGCTGCCATCGTTGCTGGCCAGGACGATCTCGCGCGGATTCGCCGGCCACGCGATGGTGTAGCGGCCCAGCACCGAGGGCCACAGGATGGTGCCATAGCCCGCCAGGTGCTCGAACCGGTTCTTGCGGAACCACCAGACCTCGAGCTGATTCCGGTTCGGAATCGCATTCACGGGAATGATGGCGCCCCGCTGCGCCTCAGTGAAACCACTGGCAAATGGGTCAATGTAGGCCCCAGGGTGGTAGGAGGTGCCAACGGCGGTGCGCAGATGACCCGCCCAATAGTCTTCGTCTGCCGTCGCCCCCAACTCGCCATTCGGCGGTGGGATTCGCCGGCCGACCCGCACCGTCAGGTTAATCACCCGGGGGGCGGCAAATGTATCCTCGGTGGGAAACTCCAGCCTCTTGGTCTGGCCGTTCCAGGCGGAGAGCCGCGTGGCGGTGCTCCCGTCGGGCCAGACACCACTCTTGAGATTTTCGTCGAGCCAGGAAAAAATCCTCTCGAAAGCCACGGTGTTCCCTGCCGTGAACCGGATCAACGTGCGGTGCGCCGGGACGGCTGGCGTCAGGAAGGTGTAGAACCTCAAATCCGGCGTGAGGAACTCCCGGGGCTGATCGAGGTCTTCATAAATAAAGGGCGCGTTTTGCGTGGGCAGGGTGACGGCCGTTTCCTCCGCCTCGCTTTGCGTCGCGACCAGCGGCCGGACGTAATGGCTGTATTTAGCGACGTCGTCGGGCCAGATCAGGTTGTAACGCACGGTCAACTTCGGCCAGAGCAAGCCCATTTCCCCCCGCTCCAGCCAATGAACCAATTGATCGTTCGGATTGCGTGTCTCGCGCACCGCGTAGAAAGTGGCCCGTTCGCTGCCTTTGACCACCTGACGGTACACAAACGCCGTGCCCACACCGCTGGTCTGGATGATTTCTTCCGGGAACAGTTCCGAATCGTCCTCGCCATCGGCGTAGGCCGTCAGCCGCTCGCCCAGTTCGACGGTGACGTCTTCCAGGCTCGGCTCGCGGATGATATCAACGATCTCATAGCCGAGCGAGACGCGCTCACTGGGCCCCCGCGCGTCCCCTAACAGTTCCATGAACACCCGGCCTTCCCGATTGTAGGCGTGGATCATTCCCTGCAGTCCGTCATACCAGAGTGTCCGCTTTTCTTGCAGACCTTCGGCCGGATCGTTCGGGTCAGCCGGTGGCTGGATCATCGGAGTTTCACCCGTGGAAACGTACTCCGTGTCCACGTACTCGGGGACGCCATTATTATAGACCACTTGGATGGCACCGACCAAACCGTTGGGTACCCGAATCGGCTTACCCACACGGCTAAAACTGCTTTCGGTCCAGTAAATCTTTCGCGGCGGTTTGACGGCCCCACCGGAGACGACGTAACGGACGGCGTTCAGCCGGTAGTACCGTCCGGATTCGAGCAAATATTTATTCGTGGTGGTGCTGTAATCCGAGGGTGGGCTGGTGCCGGCCAGTGGAACCCGCTTGCGCCAAGTGACCTGGATGGCGCCAGGGTTGACCGCGGCTTGGCACGCCGCTTGCTTGAGAACGGAATGCCAAGGACTTTGCTGGTTCAGAATTACTCCACTTTCACCCGATAGAAATAAGGCCCGGAATTCGTGGCCGTAGCGTCCCAATAGACGTTTTCGGGCGCCGTCGCCAGAATGTGCTGCGACAAAGTCGCGAAGCCTTCATTTCCTGCCTCCAGGTCAGCAGAACGCTGAATCGAATACAAATGATTCGGCGTCGAGCCCCAGGCAACCTGCACTCCATTCGCCCCAGCCACACTGATCGACGCAATCCGCAAGTACGAACGACGATCGTTTGGGTCGGTTCCGGTGCGATACTCCGCCAGGTTGCTCAAACCGTCGCTATCGTTGTCTGGCGCAGCATCCGCTGGGTTGTGCGGATCCAGGCCATGCGCCTGCTCCCATCCATCCGGCATCCCGTCGTCGTCCGCGTCCAGCCACAGGTTCACGGCAAACGCCGTCGTGTTATTACTCATATTGACATCGCCGGTCACGCGCGTCTCATCGGCAAACAGCCGGTAAATCGTTTCGCCTTCCGGTTGAGTGCCGGGCGGAAGATCGAGCGCCACTTGCGCCAATCTTCCCGGCTCCAGCATCGGCACGTCCACCGTGGCCAACGGAGTCGCCGTATCGCCGTTTCGCCGTATCGCCAACACGCTGTTTGTTGCCGTCGGTGCGCCGAGATTCTGCACCTGGGCAATCACCCGCACTGCCCCATTCGCCTCCGCCGACTGGCTGACCAGCGACACCGCCAAATCCGTGCCGCCGATGCTCAACGCCTGTATGTTGTTCCCCTCGTTAAACTCCGTGAGCGCGCCCGCCGGGTCTGCCACGGCATACAGCACATGATTCGTCGCCGGCTCAGGGACCACCCAAAGCACGTTGACCGTGTTTGTCGCCGCGCCCTCCAACCAGCCGGCCACCGTGATGTTAGTGATGAGCACGCCACCGCTGGCGGGTTTGCCGTCGTAGAAGGCCACCACCGCATTGCTCACCGCCACGTCGCCGGAGTTCCGCAGCGTGGCCGCCAAATTGACCGCCGCACCGGGCAGGTAATTCTCCGCCTCCACCGTGAAGTCCCCCGCCGCCAGCGTCACGTCCTTGATCAGGCGCCGCTTGGTTACGCACAAATCCACCCGGCCCGGCTGCGGCACGTTGGTAATTGTCACCGACCCGCCACCTTCCAGCGTCACCGTCTTGTTGACGTAGATGATCTCCACTTTGTTGTAAGCAACAGTCAGGTTGCCCACGGCATCCCACACCGGCGCAAACGACCGTTCCAGCGGCGGGTCATTGAACAGTTGCGCGTCCTTGCTCCACGTCGTCGAAGCCGGGTCCAGCACACGGTAATGCGCATCCGACCCGGCTTGGCTCATCTCCTGCCAGAGCAACGCCAGATTGCCCGCCGGGCCAATCGTCATCGCGTAATCCGCAAAGCCCGCTGTTTGCGAGTCGGCGCGGACCAGGGTGGAATTCGTCGAGAAATCCCGGCTCAACACCAAGTTCGTCCCGCTCTGCCAGACCAGATAACTATGCCCGTCCGGTCCGACCGACACCCGC
>ERZ1292640.594-Hain-H43-02um-R1-594-length-29667-cov-12_pt2 | contig 27468 bp, 24 predicted proteins | sample MGYA00564404_ERZ1292640 | MGnify/ENA primary metagenome ERZ1292640 (study PRJEB36523, sample SAMEA6512636) | groundwater metagenome | collected 2019-01-08 | study: AquaDiva: Metagenomics assemblies of 32 groundwater samples | reverse complement strand
CGCCCTGCTCTCCCCGCGGCTCCTCGTCGGCCGCCGGCGCTCCTGAAGGACCAGGACTCGCGCCCGGCCGCCTGCTCGCCCCGGAGGGTCATGCAGGTGCTGGTCGCCCGGGCCACCAGGCGGTCCCCTTCGTCGAGCACGTCGCACGCGACGAGGCCGATCATCCGGCCCCCGTTGACGACATCGGCGACGGCCCGGAGCCTGGCGTTCCACACCGGCCTCAGGAAGTTGATCTTCAGCTCCAGGGTGGTGAACGTCTCCCCCTCCTCCAGCGTGCTGGCGTAGGCGAGTCCCATGGCGGCGTCGGCGACGTCGCACAGGATGCCGCCGTGGAGCGTCCCCACGGGATTGGCGTGCCGCTCGGCCGCCTCGAACTCGACGACGGCCCGGCCGGGCTCGACCGACGTGGGCCTGAAGCCGATGAGCGTGGCGACGGGCGGGGGCGGGAGCTCCCCGCGCATCGACATCCGGATGAGATCGAGCATCTTGGGCATAGGGGGATCTCTCCTTAGCGGGAGCGCTTGACGAGCATGGCGAAGATCATGAAGTGGGTGACGTAAAGGGCCGGCACGATGAACGTGGGGATGTACCACGCCGAGCCCATATGGAGACCCGCGTTGAGCGGGATGCCCTGGTAGAAGGCGTAGAGTAGATCCAGCGTTCCCACGACGTTGAAGAGCCAGGCGAGGGGAATGCCCAGTACCAGGCGGCCCCGGAGCGCGATCATGGCCAGGAGAGCAAGGAGCCCGGCCAGGAGATCGCCGTACGCCGTCGGAAGCGCGAAGGCGCCGGGCAGGGTGGGCGCCACGACGGCGGGAACCAAGAAGACCAGGCCGAGGTGGCGGAAGGCGTGGGGGACGAGCAGCGGGATCAGCGCGTCGTGGAGGGGGAGCCGGGCCAGGGCCGGCGCCACGTACCACTTCGCGAGGAGCCCGTAGACCACCAGGCTCAGCAGGAACTGGACCCCGAAGATCTGAAAGCTATCCATATGGTACCCTCCCGTCAAGACTCTTTTATAAACGATTTTCCGGAGGACAGCCATGAGCGACGATCTGCTCGAAGTCATCAAGGATGGCGTGGCGGTGCTCACGCTGAACCGCCCCGACCGGCTGAACGCCATGTCCCGGCCGATGCTGGCGGCCATGCAGGAGGCCGTGGAGCGGCTCGCCGGAGACGCCGACGTGGGCGTCGTCGTTCTGACGGGCGCCGGCCGCGCCTTCTGCGCGGGCGGGGACGTCAAGGCCATGGCCGAGGGGAAGGAGTTCGGCGAGGCCCCGCTCGAGGAGAAGGCCCAGGAGCTCCGCTCGCGGATGGAGGTCTCGCGCTGGCTCCACGAAATGCCGAAGCCGACCATCGCCATGGTGCGGGGCGCCGCGGCGGGGGCTGGCCTCTCGCTGGCCCTGGCGTGCGACCTCAGGATCGCGGGCGACACGGCCCGCTTCGGCACCGCCTTCGCCCGCGTCGGGTACTCGGGCGATTTCGGCGGGAGCTTCTTCCTCACGCGGCTGGTGGGGACGGCGAAGGCGCGGGAGCTCTACTTCACCGCCGACCTGCTCGACGCCCAGGAGGCCCTCAGGCTCGGCCTGGTCAATAAGGTCGTCCCCGATTCGCGGCTCGAGGAGGAGACCCTGGCCCTGGCTTCGCGTCTTGCCAGGGGGCCGCGGATCGCCTACCGCTACATGAAGCGGAATCTGAACGCGGCCGAGAGCGGCACGCTGAAGGACCTGCTCGACCTGGAGGCCTGGAACCACACCCGCTGCGGGGAGACCGCCGACCACAAGGAAGCCGCGCGGGCCTTCGTCGAGAAGCGCGAGCCCGTCTTCCGCGGGCGCTAATCACCCTCGATCAGCGCGACGTTGGCCTCGCGCAGCGGCTTCAGGATGTGATCGCGGATCCACCGCCCGTCCCACCACTCGAGCGGCGTCACGGAGACGCCGTGGATCAGCACCTCGTAATGCAGGTGGTCGCCGAGGGCCAGGCCCGAGCTTCCCGTCCGGCCCAGGACCGTCCCCTTGTCCACCGTCTGGCCCTCTTTCACGTCGATGAGCGAGAGGTGGGCGTAGAGCGTCTGGAGGCCCAGCCCGTGGTCCAGGACCACGGTGTTGCCGTAGATCGTGAGCAGGCCGGCGAAGACTACGGTGCCCCGGTTGGCGGCGGGCACGGGGCTTTCCTTGACCGAGGCCAGGTCGTAGCCGAAGTGGACCTGCGTGTCCACGTCCTGGCCGCGGAAGCGGTAGCTCCGCGTCTCGGCGAAGTTGGAGAAGACCTTCGTGTTCCGGGGCTGGATGAAGGCGCCCTGCCAGAGGGGCTTCCCCTGGGTCTTGGTCGAGACGAGACGCTTGGCGTCCTCGGCCTGGCGGCGCTTGTCGCGGTTGACAGTGAGGAACGCCTGGAGCAGCTGATCGGGCGGAACGCTCCCTCGCTCGGGAAGCAATTCCGGGAGCTTTCGCTGTAGGAACTCATCCTTGAGCTCCACCGTGCCCGTCGGGAACTTCCGCGGCTTGATCTCGCTCGAGACGCTCCGTGACACGCTGTTGCCCGCTTCGTCCTGGGCGGACAGGACGATCAGCGAGGCAACGGGGAAGTCGAACGGCACGGCGACCATGGCCGCGTGGGTTCCCGCGTCGGTGACTCCAACCGCGAATCCCGGGAAGAAGATCCCGCCCACGTTCACGCCGGTCCGTGCCGCGCCCTTGGCGCGGTAGACGACGAGCCCGCCGCCGCCCTGGGCCAGGTACTGCGTGGCGGATAGAAGATCGAGCGTCGGCGGCGTCAGGTCCAGCGTGACCGGCTGGGTCAGGATCGGCCGGTCGTCCACCCGGATCGGGCGCCAGAAGCCGTCCTTCGCGTATACCTCCAGCGTGGCGCTGCCCTCCCGGAGACCGAGCGAGCGCCCCTCGACGGTGAGCGCCAGCCGCTGCTCGTTCTGCCGGGGCGGGGGAAACGCCTGTTGGATCGCCGTAACCTTTTGGGTTCCCTGGACGAGCCTGAGCTCGAAAGACGCCACACCCCCGCGCGCCGCGGTGAGCGTCAGCGTCAGCGGGGTCTTGAGACCAATGAAGGCGGGAGGGGGCACGAGCGCCGCGCGCACGCCGGGCACGGACTGGCGCCAGCCGAGGAACGAGATCGTCCCGACGACGACGAGCGACAGGATGAGGATGACGAGGAGCCAAGTCTTCCAGCCGGAGCGGGGCACGACGTGAATGATAGCATATTCTGATGGCAATCAAGGTGGGCTGCTGCGGCTGGCCGGTGGCGCCGGCGAAATACTTCGAGGCGCTGGGCCCGGTCGAGATCCAGGAGAGCTTCTACAACCTGCCACCTATCTGCCGGCAGCTCGACCTGATCCACTGCGTGGATCCCTTCCAGCGCCGCTCCGTGTGGGGCGAGCCGGCCTACTTCCACCTCCACGGCAAGGGCGGGTACCACTACCGCTACTCGGATGCCGAGCTGGAGGAACTCCGCGGGTTCTGCCGCGGGCCCCTCACCTGACCAGACCCGCTGTGTTTCGTCTCATCTACCCGGAGCCGGGACGCGGCGAACTTCTTCTTCGTTCGCGCCGCAGCCGTCTTCGTTTTCTCTCGAACTTCGGATCGAGTGAAATTGCCGTGCCGCGCGCTTCTTGCGCGGCGCCTGCTACGAGTTCCTCCTGCCCGTTCTCCGGATGATCCTGAGGAACTGCGCCGGTCTGACAATACGCACACCCCGGTAGCTCTTGAGGTCGAGGAGGTCCCGGTCGCCCGTCACCACGAAACCCGCCTCGGCCTCGACTGCGGCTGCAAGGAACTTGTCGTCGTCCGGATCGCGGCTCGCCTTGACCTTCACTCGTCCGGACACGAGCGCGCTTCCCTGCGCTAGTGCCTGGAGGAGCTCGGCGATCTCCTCTTCGGTCATCCAACGGAACTTGCGCAGCTTCTCATAGAACAGGGCGCGGCCGATCTCTTCGAGGATCTGGGGCGAGAGCACGAGCTCGAAGGCGCCGCGCTGCCAGGCGCGGATGATTTGATCTTCGTTACCGCCGCGGATGAGCGTAGCCGAGATGATGACGTTCGTGTCGAGGACAACCCTCATGCGGTCGCACGGCGCTTCACACGGCGTGCGGCCTCCACAGCCTCACGGACAACCTTGCGGATCCCCTTAGGCGGGACACCCTTGGTGCGGTTTTGAATCTCGTCGATGAGCGCAAGCGTACGCTCTTGCATGGCTGTTTTCCGGACCTCTCGCGTGTCGATGTAGAAACGGAGTGCCTCACGGAGCAGCTCGGACTTCGTGCGGTTCTCTTCCCGAGCGATCTGTTCTGCTCTTTTGAGCAGAGGCGGCGGGACGGAGATGGTGATCAGTTTTCGCGTACTCACGTCGAGAGCCTCCTTTCTTGTGTAATACATAGTATTTCAATCATAGCTGAAGGGCCTAGGTTGTCAAGCGGCCGCCGGCTGCTACGGCGGGTTCACTCTTACCAAGGCCCTGTACAAGTTCAACGGAGAGATCAGAGTCAACGGCGACCAGCAGACGAACCGCGTGGCACAGAGCGTCGTCATGGTGATCCTGGTGATCGTTCCTGTCTACCAGCTGGCGGCGCTCGCGGATGCTGTGATCGTCAACAGCATCGAGTTCTGGACGGGGAAAAACCCCATGACGGCCGGCCTCGAGCCCGAGATGCGGACGGTCTACCGGGGCGGCGAGCGGTACGTCCAGACCTTCATCCGCACCGCTTCGGGGAAGGAGATGCGGATTGAGTATTACAGGGAGGGTCGGCATGTCAACACCCTGGTCATCCACCACCAGGAGAATTCCCCGACGGTGACGGCCAACCTGCACTGGAGTGAGGGCCACCATGAGGTCTACCAGGTGACCGTGACCGAAGAGGACAACTATCTCATCGGGCACACCGACGCCACGGGCGCACAACGGCAGTGGAGCGCCAGCAGCACGCAGGTGGCAAAGGTCTCCAGCCAGGTGTGGACTTTCCTCGCCTCCCCCGTCGCGGTGGCCACCGGGCTCCCCGCGCCCCCAACTCAATAAGCATCCTTCCGGGCCCAGAACGGCCGCCCCTCCAGCGGGACGGGGGGGCCGGCCGTAGGGCTCGGGACCCGGCCTTCTCTTCGAGGCCCGCGGTCCGGCACCCGAGGGCGCGGAAGTGCTGGAACTAGAGGCGCAGGAACTTTCTCAGGGTGCGGACCCCGTTGCTGACGGCGCGTTGGGCTTGATCCAGCGGAGAGGAAGAGCCGGCGTGCAGTCGCACCCGGACCTCCGCGGTCTGTCCGGGGAGCACGTGAATCTGGCGCACCTCTGCGCTGAAGCGAGGGTGGCTCACCCGTAGACGATAGGGGCCTTCCGGCAAGGCATGGCGTGCCCGGCCGAAGGTGTTCGGCGTCAAGGTCGTGACGAGGGCGTTCTGGGGGGTCAGGATCTCGATGGTGGCGTTCGAGATCGCCTTCTGCGACTTGCTGTCCTCAACGATCGCGACGAGCTCACCTGTCACAGATGCAGGCTTCAAGAATTGCGGGAGAGAGAAAACAGCCCCGGCGATGGAGAAGAGTCCGGCCGTGAGCCCCACGATGGCCTGAAACCGCGGCAGCGAGACCTTCAGCACGGCTCACCCCCTCGATTGCAAGGATCTGTCACGTGGAGACACGCTGCTGTCCGCCAGCCGACCGACATGAGACCCATGCTAGTTGCCGAAGAGCTTGGTGAAGGAGTCCTTCACGCTCGAGGCGAATGCGCTGGTTCCATCCTTGATCTTCTCCCAGGTGCTCTTGTCCGCAGGTTCTGCCGGCTTGGGTGCCTCCCGAGGCGGCTCGCCGCCGACCTTGGTGCCTGCTTCGAGCCGCTTGGGCGAGGCGGCGACCATCGGACTCGCCTTGCGTGCGAGCATCGGCTCGTCGCGGAGCGTCGACTCGATCTGGATGATGATCTCCTCGGCGGTGGCGCGATCCCTGAGGAACCAGGGCCGCTTGGCGACGACGCGCATGCGCGACGTCTGCGTGGTCAGGCGGTCCAGCTCGATCTCGATGGTGCGATCCCCGGCCGAAGCCACGATGGTCCTGCCAGACTCGGTGGCCTCCTCCTCCGTCACCGTGATGTCCATGCGCTTCAGGGTTTTGAGCGTGGCCGCCCGGAGCCCCTCCTCGGAAGCCGCGAAAGTCTTATAGTAGATGCTGTCCATGATGTAGGAACTCCCCGTGCTGGCGCCGACGCCGACAAGCGTGAGCCCGACCGCGGCACAGCCTGAACTGCCAGCGGCTGCCAGGAGGAGGATCAGAAGGACAAGGTCTGCTCGCTTCATGACACGTAGCCTCTTGTTTCACCATCTGCTCAATGGGGACCTGGATGGCCTCCATCGGCTTGCCATCGGTGCAGGACTGCCTGCGAGAAGGAGCCAGGTTGCCGTTACCCTGCACCGGAACGATGGGGCTCCCTCGCCTAGGACACACTCCTATATGAGCAACTTCGCTGCCAGGACGGCCTTCTGAGGGAGGTGGCCTAAGGTGCTGAACAATATGGAGAAGCTGGAACCCCTCCTGTTAGGGAGCCCGGCCGGAAGGTGGCACGGGTGTAAAGAACGGTGCCGCAGTGAAAAGAAATGTCAGTAGAACCGGTAAACCGAATTGCGACCGCTGTCCCACAGTCGTGCTCCGCGCGTCGGGTGAGGTACTGCCAAGTGGGACCCCCGTGGAGCGGGGCGGCCTGGCCTTCGCGTGGGAGCCGCGGGGGGAGTGGACTGACGCTTCCGTGTGGGGCGACGTCCGCCGCTTCCTGCGCCTCCTGTCTTAGACGGTCCGCTCCAGGCCTTCCAGGGTCTTCAGGAGGCGCTCGTGGACCCCGTGGCCGATCACCTGCTCCTCCATCTCCTCGAACTTTCCGGCGAGCGCCAGCTGCTCGGGCTGGGAGAGGAGGCGCTCGGAGAGCGGGAGCAGCCCTTCGGTCTCCTTGGCGATGTGGCGCCGGAGCAGGTCCACGTAGTCGTGGGCCGCCGCGGCGAACAGGCGGCGCGCCTCCGGCTTCTCCCAGCCGGCGATCCCGTCGCTCATCCGGCGCACGGCGGTCCGTCCCACCTCGTGCTCCTTCAGGAGCTCGTCCACCGTTGCCTTGGCGTCGCCGGCCTTCGTCGCGAGCAGGGCCGGGAAGAGGATCTGCTCCTCCTTTCCGTGGTGGCACTTGTCGGCGAAGGTCTTGAGGAGGTCGAGGAGCGACTCGCCCCGCTCCTTCGGGACGGCCTTGCCGGCCTCGACCCCGAGGGCGAACGCCTCGAGGACGGAGAGCGCCCGCTCGATGATCACGTGCTCTTCCCTGAGATCCTCCGCGGCGGTGCGCGTTGCCCCGTGGTGATGATGGTGGTGCATATGGCTCATTGTGGTCCCCTTTCTGATTCTGGAGACTTCCGCATCCAGGATGCCAGATCGCGGAGCGGGGCGCTATGACGCAGATCAGCAGGGGGCGGGACCGCGGCTTGACACCCCCAGGGGGGTTTCGCTAGAGTGGGTCGGTGTCTAAGACCGTCTGGCTGGTTCCGTTTTTCCCCCTGCTCGGAACGCTCCTGAACGCGCTCTTCGGCCGGTGGATTGGCCGGCACGCCCATTGGATCGCCGTTCCCTCCATCGGCTGCTCCTTCCTCATGTCGTTCGCCATCTTCCTCCGCGTCTGGCGCGGCGAGACATTCACGGGGGATCTCTTCCCGTGGATCCAGGCCGGCGCGTTCAAGACGGCCGTCACAGCGCTCGTAGATCCGCTCTCCGCCGTGATGCTCCTCGTCGTGACGGGGGTCGGCTTCCTGATCCACCTCTACTCCGTCGGCTACATGCACGGCGATCCCGGCTACGCGCGGTTCTTCACCTACCTGAACCTCTTCGTCTTCTCGATGGTGATGCTGGTCCTCGCGGGGAACTTCCTGGTCCTCTACGTCTTCTGGGAGGCCGTGGGGCTCTGCTCCTACCTCCTGATCGGCTTCTGGTACGAGCGGAAAGCCGCCGCCGACGCGGGCAAGAAGGCGTTCATCGTCAACCGGGTGGGGGACTTCGGCTTCGGCCTCGGGGTGATGTACCTCTGGGTGGCGCTCGGCACTCTGGACTACGGCGAGGTCTTCGCCAAGGTCGGGACGCTTTCCCCCGAGACGGCAACGATCATCGCGCTCCTCCTCTTCATGGGGGCCTGCGGCAAGTCGGCCCAGCTCCCGCTCCACACGTGGCTGCCGGACGCGATGGAGGGCCCCACGCCGGTCTCGGCGCTGATCCATGCCGCGACGATGGTGACGGCCGGCGTCTACCTCGTGGCGCGGAGCCACGTCCTCTTCGAGCGCTCCGGCCTGGCACTCGACGTGGTGGCGTGGGTCGGGGGGCTCACGGCGCTCTTCGCCGCCACCATCGGCCTGGCCCAGACCGACATCAAGCGGGTGCTGGCCTACTCGACGATCAGCCAGCTCGGCTACATGTTCGCCGGCGTCGGGGTGGGCGCGTACGCCGCGGGAATCTTCCACCTCGTGACCCACGCGTTCTTCAAGGCGCTCCTGTTCCTCGGCGCGGGCAGCGTGATCCACGCGAGCGGCGAGCAGGATCTCCGGAAGATGGGCGGGGTCGCGCCGCGGATGGTCACGACGACGGTGACATTCTTCGTCGGCGCGGCCGGCCTCGCCGGCCTCCCGCCGCTGGCCGGCTTCTTTTCCAAGGACGAGATCCTGGCCTCCGCGTACCACGCGGGCCGCCCCGGGCTCTGGGCGCTCCTGCTGCTCGGCGTCTTGCTCACCGCGGTGTATATCTCCCGGGCCTTCATCCTCGCCTTCCGCGGCGCCCCCCGCATGTCCCAGGAGGTCGCCCGCCACATCCATGAGTCGCCCCGGGTGATGACCGTGCCGCTCGGCGTCCTTGCCCTGCTGACGGCCGTTGCCGGCGTGGCCGTCGGGATCCCGTCGGCCCACGGGACAGCGTTCGCGCGCTTTCTCTCCCCCGTGTTCCCCCTCGCCGAGGAGGCCGGCCACGGCGGGCTCTCGGCCCTGACGCTCCTGATCCTCTCCGTCATCGCCGCGGTGGCCGGGGTCCTGCTCGCGTGGCTGATCTACGACAGCCGCCCCGTCAACGCGGAGGCCATCGGCCGCCCGCGGAACTGGCTCCACGCCCTCGTCCTGAACAAGTACTACGTGGACGAGATGTACGACGCCCTCTTCGTCCGGCCGCTCGTCGGGCTCGCCGGCTTCTGCGCGCGCGTCCTCGACCTGGGGTTCGTGGACGGGATCGTCAACGGTGTGGGCCGGCTGGTCGTGGGCTGGGCGCGGTCCATGCGGCTCGTCCAGACCGGCTACGTCATGAACTACGCGCTCGCGACGCTCCTGGGCGCTGTCGTCATGATTGCATTCCTCCTGTCCCGATGAGGCCTTCCCCGTCGAGCGCTGCGTTCCTCGTAAGTTACCCCGGGCGTGTTCGAGCGCGGGCTTTGCCACGACCCGCGCCATCTGAAGTGGCGCGGGTGCCCGCAAAGGTGGCTCGCCTTCGCTCGCACGTTCCGTCGGGGAACAGGGGGGCGGAGCCCCCCTCCGAGCGAGGATGAACCCCCCGATCCTCTCGGCGGTGACCTTTCTCCCCGTGCTGGGGGCGGTGATCCTGGCACTTCTTCCGCGCCGGCGCGCGGCCCTCGTCCGCTGGTTCGCCTTCCTCGTCGCCGCGGCGACCTTCGCCGTCTCCCTCCTCCTCTATACCGGCTTCGACGCCGCGAGCGCCGACTACCAGTTCCCCGAGCGGCTCCCGTGGATGCCGTCCTTCGGGATCTCCTACCACCTCGGGATCGACGGCATCAGCCTGCTCCTGGTGCTCCTGACGACCTTCCTCTCGCCGCTGGCGCTCCTCTCCTCCTGGCGGGCGGTGGAGGACCGGGTCAAGGAGTTCTCGATCACCATGCTGCTCCTCGAAACGGGGATGCTCGGGGTCTTCGTCAGCCTGGACCTCTTTCTGTTCTACATCTTCTGGGAGGCCATGCTGATCCCCATGTACCTCATCATCGGGATCTGGGGCGGGCCCGCCCGGATCTACGCGGCGATCAAGTTCATCCTCTACACCCTGACCGGCTCCGTGCTTATGCTGGTGGCCATCCTGGCGCTCTACTTCCAGCACGGCGCCGCCACGGGCACCTACACCTTCGACCTCCCGGTTCTCGCGCGCTACGTCGTCCCAGGGGGCGCGCAAGTCTGGCTCTTCCTGGCGTTCGCGGTGGCCTTCGCCATCAAGGTGCCGATGTTCCCGTTCCACACCTGGCTCCCCGACGCCCACGTGGAGGCGCCGACCGCGGGCAGCGTGATCCTCGCGGGAGTCCTCCTCAAGATGGGCACCTACGGCTTCCTCCGCTTCTGCCTGCCGCTGTTTCCCCAGGCGAGCCTGGCCTTCGCCCCCTGGATCTTTCTCCTGTCGCTGGTCGGCATCGTCTACGGCGCCTGGGTCTGCATGGTCCAGCCGGATCTGAAGAAGCTCGTGGCCTACTCCAGCGTGAGCCACCTGGGCTTCGTCGTGCTCGGCCTCTTCACCCTCACCCCGCAGGGGATCGTGGGCGGCATCATCCAGATGGTGAACCACGGGCTCTCCACGGGGGCGCTCTTCCTCATGGTGGGGATCCTCTACGAGCGACGCCACACGCGGCTCATCGCCGACTTCGGCGGGCTCTGGAAGGCGATCCCGGCCTTCTCCGTCCTCTTCATGATCGTGTCCCTCTCCTCGCTGGGCCTCCCCGGCCTCAACGGGTTCGTCGGCGAGTTCCTGATCCTGGTCGGCGCCTTCGCGTGGGCGTCCGGCCAGTCCGCCGCTCCGGCCGCCTACCTGGTGCCGGTCCTGGCGACCAGCGGGATCGTCTTCGCGGCGGTGTACCTGCTCTGGATGTACCAGCGCGTGTGTTTCGGGGAGATCACGAGCGAGGCGAACCGCGGGCTCGCCGACCTGACGGGGCGCGAGTGGGCGGTGCTCCTGCCGGTGCTCCTCTTCATCGTTTGGATCGGCGTGTACCCGCGTCCCTTCACGGGGATGACCGAGGCGAGCGTCCAGGCGCTCATCACCCAGGTCCAGTCCAAGGTCGCCGCGGCGCCGGGAGGGCGCTGATGCCCGGCGCCCTGGCGCCCCTGGCCCCGCTGCTGCTGGTGGCGGCGACGGCCGCCCTGGTGATCCTGCTCGATCTGCTCCCGCCCCGCGAGCGGAAGGGGCACCTCGCCGTCGTGGCGCTCGTCGGGGTCGTGGCCGCGCTGTTCGCGGCCCTGCTGCTCTGGGGGCGGGAGGGGCGCGCATTCGGGGGGATGCTCCTGCTGGACAACTTCGCCGTGTTCCTCGACGTGGTGATCTGCTACGCGACGGCGCTGGTCCTCCTCCTGTCCATGGACTACCTCCGCCGCAACGGGATGGAGACCGGCGAGTACTACATCCTGGTGCTCCTCGCCACGCTGGGAATGATGCTGATGGCCCAGGCCGCCGACCTGATCGTGATCTTTCTGGCCCTGGAGCTGATGTCGCTGTCGCTCTACGTGCTCGCCGGACTTTTCCGGGGGAGACTGACGTCGGCAGAGTCGTCGATGAAGTACTTCCTCCTGGGCGCCTTCGCCACGGGCTTCTTCGTGTACGGGATCGCGCTGATCTACGGGGCCACGGGCACCACGGCGCTGGATCGGATCGCCGCCGCCTCCGGCGGGCTCCAGCGGGACCCGATGCTCCTGATCGGGTTCGGCCTGCTCCTCGTGGGGTTCGGCTTCAAGATCTCGTCGGTGCCGTTCCACATGTGGGTGCCCGACGTGTACGAAGGCGCGCCGACGAGTGTCACGGCCCTGATCGCCACGGGCTCCAAGGCGGCGGGGTTCGCCGCCCTCCTGCGCGTCCTCTTCTCGACGTTCAAGGTCGCCCAGCCGGACTGGGCCCTGCTCCTCTGGGTGGTGGCCGTGCTCACGATGACCCTCGGGAACGTGATCGCCATCGCCCAGTCCAACCTCAAGCGGATGCTGGCCTACTCCTCGATCGCTCACGTCGGGTACATGTTGGTCGGGGTGGTGGCCGGTGGAGCTCTCGGGGCGGGAAGCGTGCTCTTCTACCTGCTGGTCTACACCTTCACGACGGTGGGGGCCTTCGGGTCGATCCTGCTCCTCGAGCGGGGACGCCGGGAGGCGGTGGAGCTGGACGACTACGCGGGGCTGGCCACCCGCCACCCGGTGCTGGCGCTCACGCTGGCGCTCTTCCTCCTCTCGCTCGTGGGGATGCCGCCGACGGCGGGCTTCACGGGCAAGTTCTACCTCTTCGGGGCCGCCGTCCGCTCGGGCTACATCTGGCTGGCGATCATCGCCGTCCTCAACTCGGCCCTGGCCGCGTACTACTACCTCCGGGTCGTCGTCTACATGTACATGCGCGAGCCCGAGGGCCTCCCCACCCAGCCGGCGCCGTCCTTCGCCGGGCGCCTGGCCCTGGGGGTCGCGCTCTGGGGCGTCTTCCAGCTCGGCCTCATGCCCGCGCCCGTCCTGGACCTCGCTCAGGCCGCGGTGGCCCCGCTGTTGCGCTGAAGACTTTGGGCGTCCGGCTCCCGTACCGCGGCTGGCTCTTCGATCTGGACGGCACGGTGTACCGCGGCGAAGGCCTCATCCCGGGCGCGGCGGAGGTCATCGCGGCGCTGCGCGCGGCCGGCCGGCGCGTGGCCTTTCTCTCCAACAAGCCCATCCAGACCCGGGACGACTACGCGGCCAAGCTGACGCGTCTCGGCATTCCCACCCGGTCGGAGGACGTCGTCAGCTCGTCCCTCGTCCTGGCCCGCCACCTGGTGCGAACGGATCCCGGCGCCGCCTGCTTCGTCATCGGCGAGCCCCCGCTGATCGGGGAGCTGAAGGCCCATGGGTTCGAGGTCCGCGCCGACGACAAGGTTCGCTGGGTCGTGATCGCCTTCGACCGGACGTTCACCTACGCCAAGCTCAACACCGCGCTCCAGGCGGTGAAGCGCGGGGCCCGGCTCATCGCCACGAACCCGGACCGGACCTGTCCCGTTGCCGACGGCGAGATCCCCGACTGCGCGGGCATGATCGCGGCCGTGGAGGCCGTCACCGGCAAGACGGTCGAGCTGATCGTCGGCAAGCCGTCTCCCCTTATGCTCGAAGTGGCGCTGGAGGTGCTGGGGCTTGCCGCGTCGGAAACGGTCATTGTCGGTGACAGGATCGAGACGGACGTGAGCATGGGGAAGGCCCTGGGACTGGGCACGGTCCTGGTCCTCTCGGGCGTTACTGCCCCCGACGATCCCCGGATCGCCGAGCTCAAGCCCGACCACGTGCTGGGGTCGATACGGGAGCTGCTTACGTCGTGAACCATTCCGGGCGCGTTCGGGCGCCGGTTTTGCCGGCGCAATCCTCGGGGGGAGGAATCGGAAGGGGGGCGGAGCCCCCCTCCGAGGAAGCATGACTCGGCTGGCCGGGATCGAAAACCAGCAGTTCGACGTTTTGATCATCGGCGGCGGCATGGCCGGAGCGGGAGTGGCGCGGGACCTGGCGCTCCGCGGCGCCTCGGTAGCCCTTTTCGAGAAGGCCGACTTCGCCTACGGGACGACCTCCCGCTCTTCGAAGCTCATCCATGGGGGGCTCAGGTACCTCGAGCTCTTCGATTTCAAGCTCGTCCGGGAGTCGCTGCGCGAGCGAGAGACGCTGAGCCGCCTGGCGCCCCACCTGATCCGCCCGCTGCCGTTCCTGATCCCGATCTACCGCGGCGCGCGCCCGGGCCTCATCAAGGTGCGGATCGGTCTCGCGCTCTACGACTGGCTCACGCCAGGCAAGGCGACGGACCACTACCGGGTGATCCGGCCGGAGGCCGCGCTGGCGCTGGAGCCCGAGATCCGCGCCGAGAACCTCCGGGGCGCGGGGTACTACTTCGACGATCTCCTGCTCTCTCCCGAGCGCCTGTGCCTGGAGAACGTCCTCTCGGCCTGCCGTCACGGCGCCCGGGCGTTCAACTACGTGACGGTCGAGGAGGTCCTCAGGGGCCCCAAGGGCATCGAGGGCCTGGCCGTCCGCGATCTTCTGACGGATCAGGTTCGCCGCGTGAGAGGTCAGGTCATCGTCAACGCGGCCGGCCCCTGGGTGGATCAGATCCGGGCGCTGGCCGGCGTCCAGGACCGCGGCGCCCACGTCATCCGGACCACCAAGGGCGTTCACTGTCTACTGCCGCGGCTGACCGAGCGCGCCGTGTACCTCCCGGCGCAGGATGAGCGGATGATCTTCGTGATCCCGTGGCGCGAGTTCTCGCTGGTGGGGACGACGGACACCGACTTCGACGGCAACCTGGACCGCCTCTGGGCCACGAAGGATGAAGTGACGTACCTGCTGGAAGAGGTCCGGCGCGTCCTCCCTGACCGGCGCGTGACGGCCGACAACGTGCTGTACACCTACGCGGGGGTCCGGCCGCTGACCCACGAGCCGGGAAAGTCTCCCTCGAAGGTGTCCCGCCAGCACCGGGTGTGGGTGGAGGGTCCGGGCGGAAAGTTCCTCACGATCACGGGCACCAAGCTGACCTGCTTCAGGAGCCTGGCCGAGGAGGTGTCGGACCTCGCGATGGAGCGGCTGGGGCGCCGCGCTGCCGCCCGCACAGCGCACCTCACGCTTGAGGGGGTGGATCAGAGCGCGGGGCGGGTGGAGGCGCGGGCGTGGATGGACGTCTCGGGGGAGATGGCGGCGACGGGGCTCCGGCGGGAGACGCTCGAGCGGCTCGTCGAGACCTATGGGCGCAACTACGTCCGCGTCCTGGACCTCGCTCGGAAACTCCCCGACGGCGCCGAGCGGCTCTGCCCCCGAAACCCGGAGATCGTCGCGCAACTGCATTACGGCGTCGCGGAGGAGCTGACCATCTCCCTCCAGGACTTCCTACTCCGCCGCACCGGCATCGGCACCAGCCCCTGCCAGGGCCTCGACTGCGCCGGGCCCATCGCGGCCCGCATGGCGGATCTCCTGGGGTGGAACCCCCGGCGGCGGGAGGCGGAGCTCGCCGCCTTCCACGATCAGGTGAATCAGAGCCACCGGTTCCGGCAGACGTGATATATTTTTGGGCGCCCTGCCGCCGGTCGCCGTCATCCTCTTCATGCAGCGGTGGTTCGTGAAGGGCCTCATCGAGACCGAGAAGTGAGCCCGGGGACCATCCTCGCTGCGGCGCTGGGCCTGGGTCTCCTGGCCGTCGTCGCCCGCCCGGCCGCCGCCCACGCGGCGGGAAGCCTGCTGGCGGCTCATCGGGGGGGCGCCCAACTCTGGCCCGAGAACAGCCTCCTCGCGTTCAGGAGCGCCATCGCCCTGGGCGTTGACTTCCTCGAGTTCGACGTCCACCTGAGCCGGGACGGCCAGGTGGTGGTGATTCACGACCCGACCCTGGAGCGGACCACGACGGGAACGGGCGCCGTGAGCGACCGGACGCTCGCCGAGCTCAGGACGCTGCGCCTGAAGGGCAGGGACGGGAAGGTGACGGAGGAGCTGGTGCCGACGCTGGACGACGTCGCCCAACTGGCAGCGCCGACCCCGCTCCGGCTCCTGCTGGAGATCAAGGTGGACGCGCGCGGCGGCCGTTATCCCGGGATCGAGGAGAAGGCGCTCGCGATCCTCGATCGTCACGGGATGGCCAGCCGGACGATCGTCATGGCGTTCGAGGAGGAGACGGTCCGTCGGATTCGGAAGCTCCGGCCCGACGTGACGGTCGGCGGGCTCTTCTGGCCGAAGGGTCTGGCCGAAGCGCGCTCCACGGTCGAGCGGGAGATCGACGGGCTCCAGAAGCTGGGCGCCCGCTTCATCGGGCTTCACCAGGAGCTGGTCACCACCGAGGTGGTCACGCAGGCGGCGAAGGCTGGGCTCCTCCTCGGGGTGTGGACGGTCAACGACCCGGGAGCCATGAAGCGGTTCATTGAGATGGGCGTGGGCATCCTCATCACCGATCGCCCCGACGTAGCTCGGGAGCTGCTCCGCCGATGACGGCGAGGCGCTTCGTGCTCGCCCTGGATCAGGGCACGACCGGCACCACGGCGCTGGTCGTGGACGCGGAGGGCGAGGTCCGCGGGCGCGGTTACGCGGAGTTGCCGCAGCACTTCCCGCGGCCGGGCTGGGTGGAGCACGACCCCGAGGAGATCTGGAAAACGACGGAGCATGCCGCCCAGCAGGCTCTGGCGGCGGCTCGCGTCGGCGCGTCGGAGGTCGCAGCGATCGGGATCACCAACCAGCGTGAGACCACGGTGCTCTGGGACCGGAAAACGGGTCACCCCATCCACCGGGCCATCGTCTGGCAGTGCCGGCGCACCGCCGGGCTCTGCGAGGCTCTCAGGTCCGACGGCCTCGAGCCCCTCTTCAGGCGGAAGACGGGCCTCGTGCTGGACGCCTACTTCTCCGGGACCAAGATCCGCTGGCTCCTCGACGAAGTTCCCGGCGCCCGCGAGCGGGCCGAGGACGGCGGGCTGGCGTTCGGCACCGTGGATTCCTGGCTCCTCTGGAGGCTCACCGGCGGCCGGCGGCACGCCACCGATCCCTCGAACGCGTCCCGGACCCTCTGCTTCGACATCCGATCGCTCGCGTGGGATCCCGAGCTGGCCGCGGCTCTGGCGGTCCCGATGGGCGTCTTTCCCGAGGTGAGGCCCTCGGCGGGAGTGTTCGGCGAGACGGTGGACCTCGGGTGGCTGCCCGCCGGAATCCCTCTGGCCGGGATCGTGGGAGACCAGCAGGCGGCGCTCTTCGGCCAGGCGTGCTACGAGCCGGGAATGGCCAAGAACACCTACGGGACCGGCTGCTTCATGCTCCTCAACACCGGGCCCACACCGGTGCCGTCGAAAGAGGGCCTGCTCACCACGGTGGCCTGGCAGGCGGGCGGGACGACTACGTACGCGCTGGAGGGGTCGGTCTTCATCGCTGGCGCCGCGATCCAGTGGCTCAGGGACGGCCTCGGCTTGATCGCTCACGCGGCGGAGAGCGAGAAGCTCGCCCTATCGGTGGAAGATACCGGCGGCGTGTACCTGGTCCCCGCCTTCGTGGGGCTCGGCGCCCCCTACTGGGACATGTACGCGCGGGGGACGATCGTGGGGATCACGCGCGGCACCGCCCGGGCGCACATGGTCCGGGCGGCGCTGGAGGCGATCGCCTACCAGAGCCGGGACGTGCTGGAGACCATGGCGGGCGAGGCCGGCGTTAGGCTCCGGTCGCTCCGCGTGGACGGGGGAGCGGCGGCCAACGACTTCCTCTGCCAGTTCCAGGCCGACCTGCTGGACGTCCCCGTCCTGCGGCCGTCGGTGACCGAGACGACGGGGCTCGGTGCGGCCTACCTGGCCGGCCTGGGAGCCGGGCTCTGGAAGCCCGCGGAGCTGGCGGGGCGGTGGAGACTCGATCGGCAGTTCACTCCCGCGATGGACGAGGGGCGCCGGAGCGCGCTCTATGCCGGCTGGCGGCGGGCTGTGGAGCGGGCCCGCGGCTGGGCGCAATGAGCGCGACTCAGATCGGGCGAAGAAGGAACATCGAGCGATGTTCCGGCGGGGCACGGGCGTGGCGACAGCCCGGGGTGCCCGTGCCCTGATAAATGAAAGGAGAGACACCATGAAACGCACGACGTGGACCGTGGCGGCGCTGCTGCTGGCCGTAGTGCTGGGGGGGGCCGGCCTGGCCCTGGCGCAGGCCCCCATCGAAGACGAGCTGGTGCTGCAGACGCCGGTCTCCAAGTTCATCGTGGACGCGGCGCTGAAGGCCTTCGCCCAGTACGCCAAGGAGAAGTGGAACGTGACCCTGAAAACCTCCGCCCTCCACGCGGGCACGCCCGTATCCTACGGCAGGATCGTGGAGTGGAAGGGGAAGCCCGAAGTAGACATCTTCTGGGGCGGAGAGTCGGCGCTCTTCGACAAGCTCGCCGAGCAGAAACTCCTGGCGAAGGTCGAGATCTCCAAGGCCGCGTGGGACTCGATCCCGGTCTCCATCGGAAGGCCGAAGCCGATCCCCCTGAAGGACCCCAACGGCTTCTGGGTCGGGACCGCGCTCGAGCCCTACGGCCTCGTCTACCATCCCAAGGTCCTGAAGCGCCTCGGTGTGCCCGACCTCAAGGACTGGGAAGACGTCCTCAACCCGAAGCTGAAAGGCAACGTGGCCCAGTGCGCCCCGACCCGCTCGTCCTCCTCCCACGCCACCTACGAGATCATCCTCCAGGAGAAAGGGGACGCCAAGGGGTGGGAGTGGCTCCAGCGGCTCGCGGCCAACTCGGGCATCTTCACCGCCCGGAGCCGAGACGTGCCGTCGGTGGTGGCCAAGGGCGAGTTCGCCGTCGGCTTCGCGGTCCCATCCTACATGGCCTTCGAGGAGAAGCTGGCGGGTTTTGACATCAAGTTCGTGGCGCCGAAGAACGCCTTCGTGACACCGGAGCCCATGGGGATCCTGGCGGGCGCCAAGCATCCCAAGGCCGCCCGGGCGTTCGTGGAGTTTCTCCTGACCGAGCAGGGGCAGCGGGTGTTCATGGAGCGCGGCCTCTTCCCCATCACCCCCAAGTACAAGGTCCAGGGCCCCCCCGGCTCCACCGCGGAGCTGGCGGTCGAGTTCACCGGCGGGGTGCGTTCCTACTTCGACGCGCCGGTCTCCAACATCTACGACGACGACATCGCGCAGAAGCGCTACAAGGAGGTCAACGAGCAGTACCGGAAGGACATCGAGGCGGTCCTCGACGACCTGAAGAAGAAGTACTAATGACGAAGACGTGAAGATCGTCCTGCGCGGGGTCGCGAAGAGGTTCGGGAGCGTCACCGCCGTCGATCGGGCGAGCCTCGACGTCGGCGACGGGGAGCTCTTCACGCTGCTCGGCCCATCGGGCTGCGGGAAGACGACGCTCCTGCGCCTCGTCGCCGGCTTTTACCAGCCGGACGCCGGCGAAGTCGTGTTCGGGGACCGTGTCGTCAACGCGCTTCCTCCGTATGCGAGGAACATCGGCATGGTCTTCCAGAACTACGCGCTGTGGCCCCACATGAGAGTCTTCGCCAACGTGGCCTACGGGCTCCGCCTCCGGAAGCTCGGCCGGAGCGAGATCGAATCGCGCGTGATGGAGGGGCTGAGAAAAGTCAACCTCTCGGGCCTGGAGGGGCGGTATCCGGGCCAACTCTCGGGCGGCCAGCAGCAACGGGTCGCGCTGGCGCGCGCCCTCGTGCTGAATCCGGATTTCCTCCTCCTGGACGAGCCGCTCTCCAACCTGGACGCGAAGATCCGCGTCCAGGTCCGGGCCGAGATCCGCAAGCTCCAGAAGGAGCTCGGCATCACCGCCCTCTACGTCACCCACGACCAGGAGGAGGCGCTCTCGCTCTCCGACCGGGTAGCGGTCATGCGCGACGGCAAAGTGTTGCAGGTCGGGACGCCCAAGGAGCTCTACGAGCGGCCGCTGACGCGGTTTGTCGCCGATTTCGTGGGGACCAACAACTTGCTCCAGGGTACCGTCAAGGAGCGGCGAGGGGAGGAGCTTCTCGTGGAGACGGCGCTGGGGGTCTTCCGCGCGATGCCGAACAGCGGGATCGGGCCCGGCGACGCCTGCGTGCTGGCCATCCGGCCCGAGAACATGGCGATCGGGAGCGGACCGGCGGCGGCGTCCGATGGCAACGTGATTCGGGGGAGGGTGACCTTCGCCTCCTATCTCGGCAACACCCTCCGCTACGACGTGGAGGTGGAGCGCGGACAGGTGGTCAAGGCCGACATCCGCGACCCCTGGCACCACGAGCCGTTCGCCCTGGGGCAGGGCGTCACGGTTTCCTTCCCCCCGTCGGTAACGCTCGCCATCGCCGATGACGCCGCCTGACGGCCGGGCCGCCGTCCTCCGCTCCGTGCCGGGGCAAATGACGAGCCAGACAAGGCCCGAGGGAGGAGCCGACCGGAGCGTACGCGGTTGTACGTGAGGATCGGCGACGACCGAGAACGCCGTATGGCGAGGTCAGTTGTCCCGGCACTCGCGGCGCCGGGCCGGTGGGTGAGAGTCCTGCCGGCACTCGGCGTGGCGCTCATCTGGGCGTTCCTGATCGTCTTCCTCGTCTATCCACTCCTCCGACTCTTCTACGATGCCTTCACCGATGACGCGGGGCGATTTACCCTGCTCAATTTCTACGAGTTCTTCACGGACCGCTTCTACCTCCGGTCGCTCTGGAACTCCATCCTCCTGGGGCTCGGGACCGTCGCCGCCACCTCGGTGCTGGGCGTCGCGATCGCCTTTCTCCTCGTCCGGTACGACTTCTGGGGACGAAGCCTCTTCTCCTACCTGACGCTGATCCCGATCATCTCGCCGCCGCTGGTGGGGGTGCTCGGGTTCACCTTCATCATGGGGCGGGCGGGCACGATCAACGTCTTCCTGATGGATTACCTGGACCTGCTCACGCCCATCAACTTCGTGTACGGGATCCACGGCGTGCTCCTGGTGGAGACCTTGCACCTGTTCCCGATGATCACCCTGAACGTCGTGGACGCGCTCGGCAAGGTGGACCCGTCGCTCGAGGAGGCGGCGGAGAGCGTCGGCGCGCGGGGCTGGCGGAAGACCTGGAGCATCACGCTCCCCCTGACGACGCCAGGCTATATGGCCGGCGCGCTCCTGGTCTTCATCTGGACGTTCGCCGACTTCGCCACCCCGCTGATCCTGGGCGTCCACGACCTGCTGGCCTCCCAGGCTTACCTCAACATCGTCCAGTTCGTGGACCGGCGCCTCTTCCGGATGGGGATCGTGATCTCGGCCCTCATGGTGATCCTGGCCGTGCTCTTCCTGATCGCGGCCAAGCAGTACGTGGCCATCAAGGACTACTCCTCGCTGGCCTACTCCAAGGTGGAGCGGCGGCGCCTGTCCCCGGGGAAACAGACCCTGGTGGTCCTGTTTCTCTCGTTCGTGATGCTGCTCTCCTTCATCCCCTACATCGGGGTGACGCTGGCGGCCTTCGGAAAAGGGTGGTCGCTGACCCTCGTCCCCCTCCAGTACACGCTCCAGTACTTCGAGCGGGTCATCGTCGAGACGCCGAAGTACATCCTGAACAGCTTCCTCTACTCGGGGATCGCGGTGGGGCTCTGCATCGTGGTCGGGGTGCCCATCGCCTGGATGCTCGCCCGAACCCGCCTGCCGGGCAACGGCGCCTTGGACGCGCTGAACACGCTGATCCTGGCCATCCCGGGCACCGCCATCGGCATCGCCTACATCCGCGCCTTCCACGTGGAGATCCCGGGGCTCGGCGTGACCCTCACGAGCCTCTGGATCATCATGCCCCTGGTGCTCGCGGTGCGCCGCCTCCCCTACACGGTGCGCGGGAGCTACGCCTCGCTCCTGTTGGTCCATATCTCCATGGAGGAGGCGGCGGCCAACGTCGGCGCCACGACCGTCCAGACGTTCCGGGACATTACGCTGCCGTTGATCTGGAAGGGGGTCCTGGTGGGCGGGCTCTTCTCATTCATGACCTCGCTCCAGGAGGCCTCGGCCACGCTCTTCCTCTCTCTCGGCGGGTGGGAAATGATGACCGTGGGAATTTTCAACTTCTACATCGCAGGGAGCGCCAACGAGGCGGCGGCCCTGGGCTTCATCCTGATCGTGGTGGCGGCCGCCTCCCTGATCGTGATCAATAAGGTGGCCGGGACGCGCATGGGCGGCATGTTCGGCTAGCGCCACCACCCTTTGTACCAAACCCACGGTCGGCGACGCGTGAAATTCTCCATGAGATCAATTGGTTTCACCCCTTGCCTCGCGGGTTAAGCTGTGCTAGTGTTCCTGTTCACATGGCTCCCGGAGGCGGCCGGTCGTCATGGCGAGGGGTGGGTTCCTACGCCTTTGTCGGAACAACCTTCGTCGCGTGCATCGTGGTCGGGCTCGCCGGGGGCTACTGGGCGGATCGGTGGCTTGGCACGGAGCCGTGGTTGCTGTTGGTCGGGCTCGGAACCGGCATCGCGGCAGGGTTCATAAACCTCTTTCGCGCGATCAAACAGTTGAGCGGATCCGATGATGAAGCACGGTGATCTGTCCAGCCGCGTGACCTGGAGCGGACTCGCGGCCGTCGTCGCGCTCAGCGCGGTGGCCGGCTGGGCGGCCGGCGTCGAAGGCGCGGCGGGGGTGGCCGGGGGGGGCGCCGTCGCGCTGCTCAATTTCCGCTGGCTCGCTCGCAGCGTGGCGAACGTCGTCGCGCTCGTGCGGGACGGCGGCTCGGGCGGAGCGGCCCTTCGCGGCGCGTGGCTTCGCCACCTTTCGACGGTTGGCGCCCTCGGACTGCTCCTGGGGAGCGGCTGGACCCATCCCCTCGCCGTGATCGCTGGCCTGTCAGTCTTACCGCCGATCCTGATCGCCGAGGGTCTCCGCGCCGCACGAGAAGTGGACTGAGGTCATGGGAAGCCTCGAGCATCCCCCCATCTTCGAAATTCCGGGGATTCCGGACCACGTGACGTACACGTGGGTCGTGATGGTGATCCTGGCAGGCCTCGCGCTTGTCGCATCTCGGCGCCTCGAACTCGTCCCGAGAGGGCTCCAGAACTTCATGGAAATCGTGCTGGAGCAGTTCCTGACCCTCATCGATGACGTCCTGGGCCACGAGGGTCGCCGGTACCTCCCGCTCTTGGCGACGCTCGGACTGTTCATCGTCACGTCGAACCTCATGGGCCTCGTGCCGGGGCTGGTGGCGCCCACGGCGAGCCTCAATACCACGGCGGCCTGCGCGCTGATCGTCTTTTTCGCCTATCACTGGATCGGCATCCGGAAGCAGGGCATTCGCGCGTACGCGCGGCACTTCATGGGGCCGGTGGTCTGGCTCGCCTGGCTGATGATCCCCATCGAGATCGTCAGTCATCTGGCCCGGCCGCTCTCGCTGTCGCTCCGGCTCTTTGGCAACATGACCGGCGGGCACATCCTGCTCGCGGTCTTCTTCTTCCTCATGGGGTTCGATGGGATGCTGGGCTGGGCGCTGTCGGGCTCGCTGGGGGGCATTCTCCTCGGCGCCCCCGCGGCGCTGATCATGGTCGTGTTCACGGTCGGATTCCTGTACCCGTTGAAGATCCTCGTCGCATTCCTGCAGGCGTTCATCTTCGTCATGCTTTCGATGCTCTACATTGCCGGCGCCATTGAGGAGGCCGAGCATCACTAATGGACATCCCATCACAGAAGGAGGGCAGTCCGTGCGACGCTCACTCGTCTTCGCGTTGATGACCGTGCTTGCGGTCCCCGGGGTGGCTCTCGCGGCCGAGCCGACAGGCGGCGAGAACTGGCTTAAACCATTCGCGGCGCTCGCGGCGGGGATCGGGATGGCGATTGCCTCCGGATTGTGCGGTCTCGGGCAGGGGCGGGCGACCGCCAGTGCCGTGGACGCCATGGCGCGCCAGCCGGGTGCCGCCGGGCGCATTCAGACCGCGATGATCATCGGTCTCGCCCTCATCGAGTCGCTCGCGCTGTACGTGCTCGTGATGGGGATCCTGCTGTTGTTCGTCAAGTGGCCCGCGTAGGGTAGCGCGACGCGCGGGCATCCAGCCGGATGCCCGCGGGGAACGTCCATGACGCCTCGGCCGAGCTTCAAGATTCCCAAGATCCCGGAGATGACCATCCGTCGTCTCTCGGTGTACACGCGCTGCCTGCTCCAGCTGGAGGAGGACGGCGTCAAGACCGTCTCCTCCGAGGAGCTGGCGGAGCGCTTCAGCCTCAACTCCGCCCAGGTGCGGAAGGACCTGGCCTACTTCGGCGAGTTCGGCGTCCGCGGCATCGGGTATTACGTATCGGGGCTGAAGGCCGAGCTGCAGAAGATCCTGGGGCTCGATCGGGAGTGGCAGGTGGCGCTGGTGGGGTTCGGAAACCTCGGGTCGGCGCTTTTCAACTACAAGGGATTCGCCCACCAGGGGTTCCGGATCTCGGTGATTTTCGACGACGATCCCCAGAAGGCCGGGCGGACGGTGGACGGCGTGCCGATCCTCCCGCTGCGAGAGCTGGCCCCGGAGGCCAAGGGGCGCAACCTCCAGATCGGGATCGTGGCCGTGCCGGCCGAAGCGGCCCAGGCCGTCGCCGATCGGCTCGTCGCGGCCGGGATCAAGGCCATCCTGAACTTCGCGCCGACCCGGCTCAAGGTCCCTAAGGACGTGCGCCTGCAGAACGTGGACCTGTCTATCGAGCTCGAGACGCTCTCCTTTCATCTCGCCCAGGTCACCCGCTAATTCCTCGGAGGGGGGCTCCGCCCCCCTTCCCCCTTGACGCAAGCGCGAGCGAAGGCGAGCCACCTCTACGGGCACCCGCGCCACTTCACGTGGCGCGGGTCGCGGCGAAGCCCGCGCTCGAACGCGGATCGTTGACGCAGCGGCGTCACGATGGTATTCGTAAGGTGTTTTTCATGGTTGTGCCCGTCCAAGTCTTCCTGCTCGCCCGCTGGGCCCCGTTTCAGGCGCTGGCCGGGGCCTTCGCCAAGGGAGATCCCTGTCTTCGCGTGGACGGCCTCTGGGGATCGTCGCGCTCGCTGGTGGCCGCGGCGCTCCTCAAGGAAGCGAGCGGTCCGGCGCTGGTCCTGGTCGCCGACCGCCCCGCGCTCGACCGGATGTGCCGGGACCTCCGCTTTTTCGGAACAGCCGTCGGGGCCCCTTCTCACCTCGTCGCCGAGTTTCAGCCGGGGCAGCCCGCGTTCTGGCGGGGCCGTCCCCAGCGGGAAGAGGCGGGGGAGCGGGCGTGGGTCTGCCACCGCCTGCTCCGCGGAGAGCCGCTGGCCGTCGTCACGCTTCCCGCGGGGCTGACCTCGCCGCTTCCGCCGCCCGAGGACTTCCGCCGCCTCACGTTCGGCATCACCGCGGGAGGGGAGCTGGCGCGCGACGAGCTGCTGGAGCGCCTGGAGGCCGCGGGGTACGAGCGGGTGGAAACGGTCGTGGAGGTGGGGCAGTGGAGCCTCCGCGGCGGGATCGTGGACATCTTCTCCCCCGCGCGCGAGCGGCCGGTGCGCGTGGAGTTCTTCGGCGACGAGGTCGAGTCGGTCCGTCTCTTCGATCCCACCTCCCAGCGGTCGCTCGAGAGGCTCGAGGCCGTCGAGGTGCTGCCGCTGTCCGGCGGAGAGGGCGTCGGGGCCACGCTGCTGACGTACCTCGGCGCAGACGCGCCGGTGATCCTGGACGACCCGGCCCTCCTGGAGGCCCCGCGGGACGAGGCGCCGTCCGCGATCCCGCTCGCCGAGCTCCTGGCCGGGCGGCAGCGGGTGGAGCTGGGGCTCCTGCCCGTCGCTGCGCCGGATCCCTCGGCGGGGCGCTTCACCCTCGATGCGCGGTCGGTCGGGAGCTTCCGCGGACAGTTCCGCCAGCTGGCCGCTGAGCTCGTCGAGTGGCTCCGCGAAGGCTTTCGGATCCGCCTGGTGGTTCAGGACGAGGCCCAGGCCCACCGCCTGAAGCAGATCCTCCGGGAGCACGGCCTCGAGGCCGCCGACGGCGTGTCGCTGGGAAGCCCGGAGGGGCTGGGCATCCTGGTCGGCGAGTGCTCCCAGGGGTTCGGGGTCCCTGCCCTCGGGTTGATCCTTCTCACCGAGGAAGAGCTCTTCGGCGCCCGGCGGCGGACCCTGCGCCGGCCGCGCTTCCAACGGGGGGCCGCCCTCACGGTGTTCACGGATCTCCAGATTGGCGACCTCGTGGTTCACGAGGAGCACGGGATCGGCCGCTACCTGGGCCTGAAGACCCTTCCCGTGGACGACCGGCAGGGCGATTTTCTCCTCCTCGAATATGCGGAGGGGAGTCGCCTCTACCTGCCCGTCGAACGGCTGAGCGTCATCTCCAAGTACCTCGGGGGTGACGGCGCGGCCGCGCGGCTGGATCGGCTGGGAGGGACCTCCTGGCAGAGAGTAAAGGAGTCAGTGAGGGCGGCGCTCCGCCAGATGGCCGAGGAGCTGCTCCGGCTCGACGCGGCGCGCTCGATCCTGGACGGCCACATGTTCGGCGCCGACACGCCCTGGCAGCGGGAGTTCGAGGCGGCGTTCCGCTTCGAGGAGACGCCCCATCAGCTCCGCGCCATCGAGGAGGTCAAGGCCGACATGGAGAAGCCCCGTCCCATGGATCGCCTGGTCGCGGGGGACGTCGGCTACGGCAAGACTGAGGTCGCCCTCCGGGCCGCGTTCAAGGCCGCCATGGACGGCAGGCAGGTCGCCCTCCTGGCGCCGACGACGATCCTGGCCCAGCAGCACTGGGGGACCTTCACCGAGCGGTTTGCGCCGTTCCCGCTCCGGGTGGAGCTGCTCTCCCGCTTCCGCTCGCCGAAGGAGCAGAAGGCCGTGGTGGCGGGGCTCCGCCAGGGCACGGTGGACGTGGTGATCGGGACCCACCGCCTGCTCTCCCGGGACGTTGCCTTCCGGGACCTGGGGCTCCTCATCGTGGATGAGGAGCACCGCTTCGGCGTGGCGCACAAGGAGCGGATCAAGCAGATCAGAAAGTCCGTGGATGTCCTGACCCTGACGGCCACCCCGATCCCCCGGACGCTCTATATGTCCCTGTCGGGGATCCGGGATCTGTCGGTCATCGAAACGCCGCCTCTGGATCGGCTCCCGGTCGAAACGGTGGTGGCCCCCTTCAGCCGGCAGCTGATCCGCGAGGCCCTCGAGCGCGAGCTGGCCCGCGGCGGCCAGGTCTTCTTCGTCCACAACCGGGTCCAGTCCCTGCCCTCCATGACGGCGTTCGTCCAGCGGCTGGTCCCGCGGGCCCGCGTGGTGATGGCCCACGGCCAGATGCGGGAAAAGGACCTGGAGGACGTCATGCTGCGCTTCGTCGGCGGCCAGGCCGACGTGCTGGTCTCGACGGCCATCGTCGAGTCTGGCCTCGACATCCCGGCCTCCAACACCATCATCCTGAACCGGGCGGACCGCTTCGGCCTCGCCCAGCTCTACCAGCTGCGGGGGCGCGTGGGCCGGGAGCGCCAGCAGGCGTACGCCTACCTGTTGATCCCCGCCGACGGCCGGATCGACGACACGGCTCAGAAGCGGCTCCGCGTGGTCCAGGAGCTCACGGAGCTCGGCTCGGGCTTCCGTCTGGCGCTCCGGGACCTCGAAATCCGCGGGGCGGGCAATCTGCTGGGCGCCCAGCAGCACGGGCACATCGCCGCCGTCGGGTTCGATTTGTATTCGAAGCTCCTGGCCGAGGCCGTGAGAGAATTCACGGGAGACGCGCCCGCGGAGGCGCCCGAGCCCGTGGTCGCCGTGGAGGTCGAAGCGCTGCTGCCCGAGAGCTACGTGCCGGAGGTGGCCCAGCGGCTGGCGCTGTACAAGCGGCTCGCCGGGATGACGCGCGTGGAGGAGGTCGCCGAGATCCGCTCCGAGCTCCGGGATCGCTTCGGACCTCTCCCGCCCCCGGTCGTCCACCTCCTGGAGGTCGTGGAGATCCGGATCGCGGCGCGCGCCCTCGGCATCGAGCGGCTGGAGGCGGTCGGGGGGAGGGCGGTCGTCACGTTCGCGCCGTCCACGCCGGTGTCACCGGAGCGGCTGGTGCGCGCCGCCAGCGCTGAGCCCGGCCGGCTGCGCCTCAGGAAGGAGTTCGTCGTCGAGGCCCCGATCCCGCGCGGGCCGTGG
>ERZ1292640.695-Hain-H43-02um-R1-695-length-27499-cov-6_pt1 | contig 27499 bp, 23 predicted proteins | sample MGYA00564404_ERZ1292640 | MGnify/ENA primary metagenome ERZ1292640 (study PRJEB36523, sample SAMEA6512636) | groundwater metagenome | collected 2019-01-08 | study: AquaDiva: Metagenomics assemblies of 32 groundwater samples | reverse complement strand
CCGGCGCGCGGCGCCCGGATGGCAAGGCGCGAAACGCGAGAATATCGGGAATATGCGAGCGGTGAGCAACGCAGCCAGGCGGGATGCCCCGCCCGGAATCTGTCAAGGAACTTCGGATTCGGGACACTAAGTATGGCGATCCCACCATCGGTCCAAGAGCAGATCCTGAATGACTACCCGCGGATGTCGCTGGATGATCGGTTCACCTTCCGGTGCGACCAGGGTCTGGAGTGCTTCACCCGCTGCTGTCGGGACGTGTCCATCGTCTTGACGCCGTACGACGTGTTGCGGCTGAAACAGGCCCTGGGCATGGACTCCTCGGAATTCCTTCAGAAGCACACCATCTCGCCCTTTTCCACCGATCAGAAGTTTCCGGCGGTGCTGCTGAAGATGGACCCCGAGACCAAGACATGCGGCTTCGTGGGCGCCCAAGGATGCACCGTCTACCGCAACCGGCCGTGGGCCTGCCGGATGTACCCCCTGGGTGTCGCCGAACCGAGATGCGCCACGCCGACCGATCGCGCGTTCCACTTCCTGTTGTGGGAGGACTTGTGCCAGGGCCACCACCAGGGGCGCACGCTGACCGTACGGCAGTGGCAGGAGGAGCAGGGGATTGCCGAATACGACATGATGGCCGCCTCCTTCAAGACCCTCATGCTCCATGAGTTCTGGGACCGGACCGACGGGCTCACCCCTCAGCAGATGGAGATGTACTACATGGCGTGCTTCGACCTGGATCGGTTCCGCCGGTTCGTGTTCGAGAGCCGCTTCCTGCAGATATTCGACGTCGATGAAGCCCGCGCCGAGGCCATGCGGACGAGCGATGAGGATCTGCTCGACTTTGCCATGCAGTGGCTGCAGTTCAGCTTGTTCAACGAGAAGACCATGAAGATCAAACCGGGCGTGATGGAAGCCAGGCGTGAGGCCATGGCGGCCGACGCCCGCTGACTCGATGGCCATACGGGAAGACTCATGACGGACACCCAGTATCGAGATGCCAGTGGCAAGCCCATCCTGGTCATCGGAGGCGGCATCGCCGGGATGACCACCGCAATCGAGGCGGCCGAGGCCGGCTGCGACGTCATCCTGGTCGAGAAGCTCCCTTACCTCGGCGGTCGGGTGGCGCGCAGCTTCAAGTGCTTTCCCAAGCTCTGTCCGCCTGGATGCGGGTTGGAGATCAATCTCAAGCGGATCAGGAACAATCCCAGAATCCGGGTGGTGACCCAGGCCACCGTGGAGCAGATCAGCGGATCACCGGGCGACTTCCAGGCCAGCATCACCATCGCCCCCCGCCATGTTACCGACGCGTGCACGCTGTGCGACATGTGCGCCGAGGCGTGCCAGGCCGAACGCGCCGATGAGTACAATCTGGGACTCTGCCGGACCAAGGCTGCGTACCTGCCGCACCGGTTGGCTTTTCCGGCGGCCTACGTCATCGATAGGCAGGCGTGCCCCGATGGATGCACGGCGTGCCGTGATGTCTGTGCCTACGGCGCCATCGACCTGACCCAGCAACCCGTTCACCAGACCGTGAATGTGGCCGCGGTGGTCGCCGCAACCGGATGGGCACCCTACGATGCCGCGAAGATCGACATCCTGGGCTTCGGCACGTACCCCAACGTCGTCACCAACGTCATCATGGAGCGGCTGGCCGCACCCGATGGTCCCACCAAGGGCAGGATCGTGCGGCCGTCCGACGGACAGGCTCCCTCGTCTGTGGCCTTCGTGCAGTGCGCGGGCTCGCGAGACGAGAACCACCTGCCGTACTGCTCCGCGGTCTGCTGCGCGGCCTCGCTCAAGCAGGTGACCTACCTGCGCGAGTTGTATCCCGACGCCAGGATCACCATTTTCTACATCGACATCAGAACCTCAGGGCGTCTGGAGGACTTCTACGCGACAGTCTCCGCCGACCCGCACCTGACGCTGATCAAAGGCAAGGTGGCGCAGGTCGACGAGGATCCGGCGACGAAGGACCTGCTCGTGACCGCCGAGGACGTGCTGCACGGCAGGAAGGTCACGAGACGAGTCAACCTGCTGGTGCTGGCGACCGGCATCGTTCCCCAGACCGGTTCGCTGCCGCCGGGCTTTGCGTTGGATGAGTTCCGATTCCTGGCGCGCTCGAACGGCCGGCCGGGGTTTTTCGCGGCCGGATGCGCCGCGCGGCCCGAAGAGGTGTCCGCCACGGTGCAGGACGCGACAGGTGCGGCGCTGAAAGCCCTCCAGGCCGTCGTGAGGAGTGCTCACCATGGCTAACGCTCCAGGCGTCTACATCTGCAGCGGCTGTTCGATTGGCGACGCGCTCGACACGGGGAAGCTGGCCAAGGTGGCGACCTCGGCATGTCAGGTGCCGCGATGTGAGGTGCACCCGTTTCTCTGCAGCCCGCAGGGCGTGAGCCTCATCCGCAAGGACCTGGCAGAGGGCAGCATCGATGGTGTGGTCATTGCCGCCTGTTCGCCTCGCGTGAAGACGGAGGCCTTCGCCTTCGACCCCAGGATCGTGGTTGACCGGGTGAATATCCGAGAGCATGTGGCCTGGTGCCAGAAACCGCAGGATGAAGATACCCAGATGATGGCGGAGGACTACCTCCGCATGGGCATCATCAAGGTCCAGAAGTCGGAACCGCTGGAACCGGTGCACGACGAGATTTCGAAGAAGCTGCTGGTGGTGGGCGGAGGAGTCACCGGCATGACGGCCGCGATCGAAGCCGCCGACGCCGCCTACGATGTGGTGCTGGTTGAAAAGAGCCCGCGGCTGGGCGGTTTCGTGGCCACGCTCAAGAAACGATTCCCGACCGCACCGCCGTACACCGAACTGACGACCGACGGGACGGCGGCGCTGGTACAGGCCGTCACGTACCACCCCAGGATCCAGGTACTCACCTCCGCCCGAATCCTCGAGACCAGCGGCCAGCCGGGCATGTTTGATGTGACGGTGGCAGGTGAGTCGGGCGAGATCACGACCAGGGTCGGCGCCATCGTTTTGGCCACCGGCTGGAAGCCGTACGACGCGACCAGGCTCGGGCACCTTGGCTACGGCATGAGCCCCGATGTGATCACCAACGTCGAACTCGAACAGATGGTGGCCCGCGGGCCGATCGTCCGTCCCTCGGATGGCAGAGCCGTGGCCAGCGTGCTGTTTGTTCAGTGCGCCGGCTCGCGCGACAAGAACCACCTGGCCTACTGCTCGTCGGTGTGCTGCATGGCCTCGTTGAAGCACGCCGCCTACATCCACGAACAGAATCCCGACGCGGCTGTCTATGTCATCTACAAGGACATGCGCACGCCAGGCCAATACGAGCGGTTCTACCGTGCGGCCCAAGATCATCCGCTGAACTTCCTGACCAAGGGTGAGGTGGCCGGCGTCCAGAAGGCCGCCGACGGCAGGCTGGCCGTGTCGGTGACTGACACGTTGCTGAACGAGCCGATCGTGATCAAGGTGGACCTGGTGGTACTGGCCACCGGGATGGTGCCCAACGCGGCCGACGGTACCGCGATCCGGGCGGTGAAGGATGCCCGAGCCACGCTGGCCCGAGCCGAAGCCACCGAGCCGCAGAAAGTCGATGCGCGCAAGAAGATCGAGGAGTTGGCGCAGCACGAGGGGACCGAGATCCTGAATTTGACCTACCGTCAGGGGCCCGATCTGCCGGCATTCCGCTACGGGTTTCCCGACTCTCACTTCGTCTGTTTCCCCTACGAGACCCGGCGCACCGGGATTTACGCGGCCGGCCCGGTACGAGCCCCGATGGACGCGGCGCACGCTCAGGAAGACGCCACTGGGGCCGCACTCAAGGCGATCCAAAGCGTCGAGCTGGCGGCTCGGGGCGCCGCCGTTCACCCGCGGGCCGGCGATCTGTCGTTCCCGGACTTCTTCCTGCAGCGGTGCACCCAGTGCAAGCGCTGCACCGAAGAGTGTCCGTTCGGCACGCTCGACGAGGACGCGAAAGGCACACCGCAGCTCAACGCGTATCGCTGCCGCCGGTGCGGTGTGTGCATGGGGGCCTGCCCCGAGCGCATCATCTCGTTCAAGAACTACTCGGTCGAGATCATCGCCTCGATGATCAAGGCGATTGAGGTGCCCGAGGAAGACGAGGAGAAGCCACGGGTGCTCGTGTTCATGTGCGAGAACGACGCCTACCCGGCGCTCGACGTGGCAGGGCTGAATCGCGTGCGCTACGACCCCAGCGTGCGGGTGATTCCGCTGCGGTGTCTCGGGTCGCTGAACATCGTCTGGATTGCCGACGCGTTGGCGGGCGGCATCGACGGGATTCTGCTGGTGGGCTGCAAGTACGGCGACGACTACCAGTGCCACTTCATGCAAGGCAGCGAACTGGCCAATCGCCGCTTGGACAACGTCAAGGAGACCTTGCAGCGTCTGCAGCTGGAATCCGATCGCATCCAGTTGACCCAGTTGGCCATCAACGAGTACGGCAAGTTGCCCGCGCTGATCGATGGGTTCATGGCGCGGGTGCGGGAACTGGGGCCGAACCCCTACAAGGGACTCTAAGTGGAGCGGCACGTCATGCCTGAAGCCCTGCTCATCGAACCCGACGTTCAGTTCATCAGGAACGTCGTGCGGGCTGGAGGCGGCGATCTGAAGAAGTGTTACCAGTGCGCCACCTGCTCCGTGGTCTGCACCTTGTCCCCGGACGACGCGCCGTTTCCCCGGCGGCAGATGGTGCGGGCTCAATGGGGACTCAAAGATCAGCTGATGGCAGACCCAGCCATTTGGCTCTGCCACAACTGCGGTGACTGCACCACGCACTGTCCTCGCGGCGCCAAACCAGGGCAGGTGTTCGGCGCGCTGCGCAGCGAAGCCATCACGCACTTCGCGTTCCCGGCGTTTCTAGGCGCGTGGCTCGCGCGGCCAGCCGGCGTGGCCGCGCTGCTGGCGCTTGGCGCCGTCGTGTTCGGCCTGCTGGCCTTGCTGGGGCCGATGGCCTCACCACACCGAGCGGCGGGCGAGCAGGCCTTCGAATTCGCGAACCTGTACCCCCTGTGGCTGATCGAAACGTTCTTCTTCTCGCTCTCAGCGTTGATCCTGATTGCGTTTCTCGGAAGCCTGACGCGATTCGTTAGGGCGCTGCGGGCGTCAGGCGCACAGGGTCCGATCCTGGCCGGGCTGGTGCCCGCGGCGGTGGACATCATGACTCACACGCGATTCTCCACCTGCCGACAGGCCCGCGCCCGGTACATCGGCCATCTCGCGACGTTCTGGGGGTTCCTGGGGTTGGCGACGGTGAGCACGGTGGTGGGATTCGCCACCATGTTCGGCGTGATGCACACCCCGCTGGCGCAAACCAACGTCCTGAAAATCCTGGGGAACCTGAGTGGCGCCGCCGCCGTCGTGGGCGCCGTGTGGCTGCTTGCCGACCGGTTGAACGACCCCGTGAAACGCGCCGCCAGCACGTCGTTCGACTGGTTCTTCTTGTGGACGCTGACGGGGGTGATCGCGACAGGCGTCATCATCCAGTTCCTCAGACTGGCCCAGTCCATTCCCTGGATGTACGTGTGCTACTTCGTGCACCTCGTGTTGATCTTCGCGCTCTTTGTGAGCGCGCCCTATACAAAATTCGCCCACCTGGCCTACCGGACCGTGGCCATGGCGGCGTCGAGCAAGACGTGAGGCTTCACCGCCCCCGCAACGGCCGGATGGATCAGAACGCGGCACGCCTCGACATCGGTGCGATTCATGCCGTCGATAGGAGGACATGATGGCGGACGAGACAACCAAGACCCCGCTCCTCGACCAGTTGGAGCAAGGTCCGTGGCCGAGCTTCGTCAAGGAGATCAAGCAGGCGGGCGAGAAGAGCCCCGTCTGTGGCGACCTGCTTGGACAGCTCGAGCAGTCCTACAGCGAGAAGATGGGCCACTGGAAGCACGGCGGCATCGTCGGCGTGCTCGGCTACGGCGGCGGCGTGATCGGGCGCTACAGCGATTTGCCCGAGAAGTACCCGCACGTCGCGCACTTCCACACGCTGCGCGTCAATCAGCCGGCCGGCTGGTTCTACACCAGCGACGCGATCCGGACGCTCTGCGACATCTGGGAGCGGCATGGATCGGGTCTGACCAACATGCACGGATCGACGGGCGACATCGTCTTTCTGGGGACCAGGACCGATGAGCTGGAGCCGACCTTCAAGGAACTCACTGAGGCCGGTTACGACCTGGGTGGGTCCGGCTCGTGCATGCGCACGCCGTCGTGCTGTGTGGGTCAGGCGCGCTGCGAGTGGGCGTGCTACGACACCATGGCGATCTGCGACGACATGACGCGCACCTACCAGGACGAGATGCACCGCCCGCCGTTCCCGTACAAGTTCAAGATCAAGTGCTCGGGGTGCCCGAACGACTGCGTGGCCTCGATTGCGCGTTCGGATCTCTCGATCATCGGCACGTGGAAGGACGACATCCAGCAGGACGCCACGGCGGTTGCCGAGTACGCGGCCGCGGGCCTGAACATCCAGAAAGATGTGTGCGATCGGTGTCCGACGCGCTGCATGGAGTGGGACGGGGCGGCGCTCACCATCGAGAACCGGGAATGCGTCCGCTGCATGCACTGCATCAATGTGATGCCCAAGGCCCTGCGACCCGGAAAAGAACGAGGCGCCACCGTGCTCATTGGCGCGAAGGCTCCCATCGTTCAGGGCGCATTGCTGTCGTCGGTGCTGGTGCCGTTTGTGCCGGCTGATGAGCTGGCGGACACGCTGAAAGAGCTAATCAAGCGCGTCTGGGAGTTCTGGGACGAAAACGGCAAGAACCGCGAGCGCGTGGGCGAGCTCATCCAGCGTGTCGGCCTGGCCAATTTCCTGGACGCCATCGGGCTCGATCCCGCGCCGGAAATGGTGATGGCGCCGCGCGACAACCCGTACATCTTCTTTCAGAAAGACGGGGACGGGCACTGACCAGCCTGACACCTGCCAGGAGTGACTCACCATGACCACAACAGTTGCCAAGCGGATTACGGATATCGGACCCCCGCACTACGACAAGTTCCTGCCGCCGATCATCAAGAAGAACTACGGGCAGTGGAAGTTCCACGAGTCGATCGCGCCGGGCGTGCTCTGCCACGTCGCCGAGTCTGGCGATCGGATCTACACGGTGCGGGCCGGCTCGCCGCGGCTCTTGAGCGTGCAGACCTTGCGCCGGTTCGCGGATCTCGCGGATCGGTTCAGCGACGGGCACTTGCGTTTCACGAGCCGCAACAACGTGGAGTTCCTGCTCTCCGACCGAAGCAAGATCGAGCCGCTCAAGCAGGCCTTGTTCGAACTCGGCTTCCCGGTGGGCGGCACCAACAATGCCATCAGCAACATCGTGCACACCCAGGGATGGGTACACTGCCATTCCGCGGCCACCGATGCCTCGGGCATCGTCAAGTCGGTGATGGACGCGCTGTACGATCGGTTCACGCACGAGAACATGCCGGCGAAGCTGCGTGTCGCGCTGGCCTGCTGTCTCAACATGTGCGGCGCGGTGCACTGCTCGGACATCGCGATTCTCGGTATTCACCGGCGCGTGCCGAAGATCAACCATCAGACGCTGCCCAAGACGTGCGAGGTCCCCACGCTGATTGCCTCCTGCCCGACCGGGGCCATCCGGCCTGCCACGGTCAACGAGAAGGCGTCGGTGGAGGTCGTGGAGGACCAGTGCATGTTCTGCGGCAACTGCTATACCGTCTGCCCGTCAATGCCGCTCAACGACCCCGAGAACGACGGGATCTCGATCTGGGTGGGTGGCAAAGTCAGTAACGCGCGCAGTGCGCCGAAGTTCTCGAAGCTCGCGATTCCCTTCATCCCGAACAATCCGCCGCGCTGGCCCGAGGTGGTGGACGCGGTCGTCAATATCGTCAACGTGTACGCCGCGCACGCCCGGAAGTACGAACGGATGGGCGAGTGGATCGATCGAGTCGGCTGGCCACGCTTCTTCGAGCTGACCGGCATCCCGTTCGGGCGCTATCACCTCGACGACTTCAAGCACGCAGGCACGACCTACGCGCGGTCGACCCATATCCGCTTCTAGGAGGACACCATGGCCGTTACCGTCGAAGCACTGGCCGAGGACATGTACCAGATGGTCGCCGAGACGCAGGGCAAGAAGAACTTGAAGGCCGGTGACCTCACCAAGGCGATGATCGCCAAATACGGCGGGGACAACTGCACCAAAGACGACTGCAAGCTCGCCATCCGGCTGCTGATGGAGTCGAGCCGGACCGTGTACAGCTACTTCGGCGGCAGCTACATCACGCTGCCCCACAAGGAAGGCGCCGCACCAGACTAGGCGCCGCACCAGAGTAGGCGCCGAGTGTCCGGGTCCCCGGCGGGAGAGTGCAGACGTATGGGCTTGTTCAAGGACGTCAAGAAGCCGGTCATCAGGACGGGCGGACAAGCGGGCGGCGACATCAGCCCGTTGCGTCCGCGCTACGTGCCGAAGACGCCCCCGTGTGTCGGCACCTGTCCCGGCGGTACGGACATCCGCGGCTGGCTCACGATCATCGCGCAGGCCGAGGCGTACGGGCGGACCCCCGAGCAGGCGTACGAGCTGGCCTGGGGAATCATCGCGGAGCGCAACCCATTCCCGGCCGTCTGCGGCCGGGTGTGTCCGCACCCGTGCGAGGAGGCGTGCAACCGGAGCGTCAAGGAAGGCGCGGTTGCCATCAACGCCCTCGAGCGGTTCGTCGGGGACTTCGGGCTGGCGAAGGGGCTGACGCTCAAGCGGCTGTCGGACACGCGGCGCGACGAACCCGTCGCCGTGATCGGGGCCGGACCGGCCGGTCTGTCGTGCGCCTACCAGCTCGCCCGCCGCGGGTATCCCGTGACCATCTACGAGGCGTTTGCCAAGCCCGGAGGGATGCTCCGCTACGGCATCCCCCGGTACCGCCTGCCGGCCGAGGTGCTCGACGCCGAGATCCAGCGCATTCTCGACCTGGGCGTCGACCTCCGGTGCAACACCGTGGTGGGGCGCGACGTCACACTCGACGACCTGCGTCGCGACTACAAGGCGGTGTTCGTCGGCATCGGTGCCCACAAAGGCCTCACGCTCGGCATCCCGGGTGAGGACGCGTCGAACGTCTTCACCGGGACCGAGTTCCTGAACCACGTCAACTCCGGGGAGTCCGTGGAGATTGGCGACAGGGTCATCGTGATCGGTGGCGGCGATACCGCCATCGACGCGGCCCGCGTCAGCCACAGGCTGGGCGCACACGTGACCGTGCTCTACCGCCGGACACGGGCCGAAATGCCGGCCATCAAGCCGGAAATCGAAGGCGCGCTCGAAGAGGGCGTCGAGATCGAGTACCTCGCGGCGCCCGTCGAAATCCTCAGGACCAACGGCCGCGCCGTGGGCATGCGGTGTATTCGCATGGACCTGGGCGAGCCGGACAAGTCCGGCCGGCCGCGCCCGGTGTCGCGGGCGGGGTCGGAGTTCGACGTGCCCGCCACGTCCATCATTGCGGCGATCAGCCAGGAACCCGACTTCGGGCCCCTGCCCGGGCTGCACGAGGGCAAGGAGTGGATCAAGGCGGATGCCTGGGGCGCCACGCCGCTGCCTGGCGTGTTCTCGGGCGGGGACGACATCGGTCTGGGGTTGGTCTCGATCGCGATTGGCCAAGGGCGGTTTGCGGCCGAGGCGATCGATGCCCGCCTGCGAGGCACCGCGCCGGTGCGGCCTGTCGTCGGACCGCCAATCAGTCCCGAGCGGATGAAGCCAGGCTGGTACAAGGCCGCCGACCGGCACGAGCGGGGGCATCTCCCCGTCGAGCAACGGGGTCTCGACACCGAGATCGAGCAGGGCCTCTCGGCGGAGGCGGCGCTCGAAGAAGCCAAGCGCTGCCTGTCGTGCGGCATGTGTATGGACTGCGAAACCTGCTGGATGTATTGCACCAACAGCGGTTTCGTGAAGCTGCCGAAGGGCGAGCACTACCGGATCAAACTTGAGCTCTGCAACGGGTGCAAGAAGTGCGCTGAGGAATGCCCCTGCGGCTACATCGATTTGGTGTAGCACCCAGTACCAGGTGAGCGTCTCGCGTTCCGTCATTAGCGGAGCGGGCCGCGGGTCGATAACCGAAAGGAACCACCGTGCCAACCATTGAACTGAACACCAACAGCTACCTGGTCGATGAAGACGGCTTTCTCGAGAACCCCGAGGTCTGGAACGAACGGGTGGCGGTGGACTTCGCGTCGACCGAGGGTGTGGCCGAGCTGACCGAGGCGCACTGGAAGGTGATCAACTACCTTCGCACCTACTACCTTCAGTTCGGCATCGCTCCGATGATCCGAAAACTCTGCAAGGAAACCGGCTTCAAGCTGAACGAGATCTACGCGTTGTTCCCGTCGGGCCCGGCCAAAGGCGCGTGCAAGCTGGCGGGACTGCCGAAGCCGACCGGGTGCGTTTAGTGACGGTTTCGCAACCTGCGTGTGCGGCCCATTCCCGGCCGCAAGAACGGGTTGTGAAACCGGCTGTATGGATGAGGCGGCCACCAGGCCGCCTGAACGGGTAACGGCACAAGGCGTGTCATGGCTCCAGAAACCGCTCCAGCTCAGATGCGTGACCTGTTCGTCCAGCAGTGGCTGGCGTGCACACTCCGGACGTACCCCGAGCAGACAGGTCGCTTCCTGTCCCATGAGCGGGATCCCTTCCGCAACCCGGTCGGCCACATGCTGCGCGCCGCGCTGTCAGAGCTGGCCGACGAACTGTTCGGCAGCTTCGACCGGACGCGGGTCACCGCCTCGCTGGGTGAAGTGGTCCGCCTCCGTGCCGTGCAGGACTTCACGCCGGCCGAGGCCGTCGAGTTCGTGACCCTGGCACGGCACGCCGCGCGTGGCCTGACGGAAACCGAACATCCACGGCTTGCCCCCGATGGGCTCGAGGTCCTCAACGCTCGCATCGACGACATGGTCGTGATGGCGGCCGACCTCTTCGAACAGTGCCGCCTTGAGTTGCGCGCGATCGCCGCGCGCGCGGCGCGACGCCGCGTCTACGTGCTCGAACACGCGCACGCACGGGCGGTGGCACGGGCCGCCGTCGAGGGCGGACAGCGTCCCCCGGAGTTCCGAGGCGAAATTCCATGAAGGCGTTCTGGTCGCTCGTCGTCGTCCTGGTCCTGGCGGGGATCGCGTGGGCAGGCGCAGCCGTGACGCTTCTGAAGCCGATCTTCTGCATGGTCGTGCCCGCGCTGGCCGTCGTGATCTTCCTCGGGGGCCTGGTGGCTCACGTCGCCCGCTGGGCTCGCACACCCGTGCCGTTCAGAATCCCGACGACCTGCGGACAGCAACGGTCGTTGCCCTGGATCAAGGCCAGCTGGATCGAGAGTCCGTGGACGCGGACCGGCGTGGTCGTTCGCATGGCGCTCGAGGTCTTGTTGTTCCGTTCACTGTTCCGCAACACACGCGGCGCCATGACAACGGAGCCAGTCCAGCAGGGACATGGGTCCACGGCCAATGCGCCCGACGGAGCACCGGTGGCGGCGCGACTGGTGTACGGGGAACAGAAGTGGCTGTGGCTGGCTGCCATGGCCTTTCACTGGTCGTTCCTGGTGGTGGTGCTCCGGCATCTGCGGTTTTTCCTGGAGCCGGCGCCTGCGGTGGTCGGCGCCATCGCCGCGGTGGACGGCTTCTTCCAGGTTGGCGCCCCTGTGGCCTACGCGACTGACGTCGTGCTGCTGGCGGCACTCGGCTACCTGCTGTGGCGTCGCTTCAACGACGCGCAGATTCGGTACATCTCGCTCTTCCAGGACTATTTCGCGCTGTATCTGCTGGCAGGGCTGGCTGGGACCGGCGTGATCATGCGGTACTTCGTGCGCCCCGACATCGTGGCGATCAAACAGATGACGCTCGGGCTGGTGACCTTCGCACCGGTGATGCCAGCCAATGTCAGCCCGTTCTTCTTCGTGCACCTGTTCCTGTTGAGCGTACTGCTGGCCTACTTTCCGTTCAGCAAGCTGATGCACATGCCGGGCGTCTTCCTGAGCCCCACCCGGAACCTGGCCAATACCAACCGGATGCGCCGGCACGTGAACCCGTGGAACTACCCCGTCAAGGTCCACACCTACGAAGAATGGGAAGACGAGTTCCGCGACAAGATGAAAGCCGCCGGACTTCCCGTCGAGAGGGCATAGCCTCATGGCTGACCAGACGCCCCGTCCAGAGCAGCTGACCCAGGTCGACTACCGGCCGAAGGGGAAGAGCTGGCTCGATCCCCACGTGGACTTCCGGAAGGGGACGTTCTGCTACAGCGCGGCGCCGAAGAACCTCATCTATCTCGGCCTGCCGAACCCGCGCGAGTGGCAGCCATTCGACCACGACTGGAAGCTGCCGCCGGACTGGAAAGAGACGATTCTGGCCGGGATGAAGGAACGGCTCGAGCGGTTCCGTTCGTTCCGCCTGTTCATGGACATCTGCGTGCGCTGCGGGGCGTGTGCCGACAAATGCCATTTCTATCTCGGATCGGGCGATCCGAAGAACATGCCCGTGCTCAGGGCCGAACTGCTCCGGTCGGTCTACCGGCGCTACTTCACCGCTGCCGGACGCCTGTTCGGATCAGCGGTCGGCGCCCGCGATCTGACCGAGGATGTGTTGAAGGAGTGGTTCTACTACTTCTACCAGTGCACCGAGTGCCGTCGCTGTTCCGTGTTCTGTCCGTACGGCATCGACACGGCCGAAGTGACGATGATCGCGCGGGAACTGCTGAACCTGGTTGGCTGCAATATCAACTGGATTCTCGAGCCGGCCGCCAACTGCTTCCGGACCGGCAACCACCTGGGCATCCAGCCGCACGGCTTCAAGGACAGCATCGATTTCGCGGTCGAAGAACTCGAGGAGATCACCGGGATCCGCGTCGAGGCCCCCATTAACCGGAAGGGCGCCGAAGTCCTCTTCGTGATCCCTTCGGCCGACTACTTCGCCACGCCGCACTACTACACGCTGCTCGGCTACCTGATGCTCTTCCATGAGATCGGGCTCGACTACACGTTGAGCGCGTTCGCTTCTGAGGGCGGCAATTTCGGCTTGTTCACGTCGCACGAGATGATCAAGCGGTTGAACGCCAAGGTCTACGCCGAAGCGAAGCGGCTCGGCGTGAAGTGGATCATCGGCGGCGAGTGCGGCCACATGTGGCGGGTGCTCCATCAGTACATGGACACGATGAACGGGCCGGCCGACTTCCTCGAGGTGCCGGTGTCGCCCATCACGCGGACGCGGTTCGATCATGCGGCCTCCACCAAGATGGTGCACATCTGCGAGTTCACCGCGGATCTGATCCGGCACGGCCGCGTCACCCTCGATTCCTCGCGCAACGACCGCTGGAACGTCACCTTCCACGATTCGTGCAACCCGGCGCGTGCGATGGGGCTCTTGGAGGAACCAAGATACATCATTCGGAACACCTGCCGCACGTTTCACGAGATGCCGGAGAACACGATCCGCGAGCAGACGTTCTGTTGCGGCAGCGGTTCTGGCCTCGGCACCGACGAAAACCTGGAGATGCGGCTGCGAGGCGGGTTCCCGCGGGCCAATGCCGTGCGCTACGTGCGCGACAAGCACGGAGTCAACGTGCTGGCCTGCATCTGCGCTATCGACAAAGCCACGTTGCCGCCGCTGCTCGAGTACTGGTCACCCGGTGTCGACGTGGCCGGCGTCCACGAGTTCGTCGGCAACGCTCTCGTCATGAAGGGCGAGCGAAAGCGGACGACCGACCTGCGGGGAGAGCCGATCCCGAGCGCGAAGCAGGAGCCTGCCCATGCATGACCGTCACGTGATCCTTTTGGTCCTGGTCCTCTTTCTGGTGCTGATCACCACGCCGATCTGGTACGCCAGGGCGGCCGGAACGACGGCGCGCGGCCCGGAACCGAAGCTTCCAGAGCTGGAGAAAGCCTGTGTGATGCCGGTCGAGTACATGAGGACGTCGCACATGGATCTCCTGATGACCTGGCGCGACCAGGTCGTCCGCCAGAACCTGCGGACCTGGACCTCCCCAGGCGGCAAGGCCTACACGATCAGCCTGACGGGCACCTGTCTCCGGTGTCACGCGAGCAAAGCCGATTTCTGTGACCGCTGCCACACCTACGCGGGCGTCACGCCGTACTGCTGGGATTGCCACGTCGACCCGGCACCGCTGCACAGGAGCCGGCCATGAGCATCAGCAGACGCAGCTTCCTTGGTGCGGCTGGCCTGTCCGCGCTTGCGCTGGCTGGCAAGGCGGCGCTCAACGCACGGGCACAAGAGCCGAAGCCGGAGCCGGCGTCTGCCGACTCGGGTACCCGATGGGCCCTGGTGATCGATCCGCGCAAGTGCCTGGAGGCAGGTGACTGCACCAAGTGTCTGGACGCCTGCCACCGTGCTCACAATGTGCCGGCCATCAACGATCGGGCTCACGAGGTGAAGTGGATCTGGAAGGAACGGTTCGAAGACGCCTTCCCCTCCCTGCAGACCGACTACCCTCCCGACGCGCTGCACGACAAGCCGGTGATGGTCCTCTGCAACCACTGCGACAACCCGCCGTGCGTGCGGGTCTGTCCGACACAGGCCACCTGGAAGCGGCATGACGGCATCGTGATGATGGACTGGCACCGCTGCATCGGGTGCCGCTACTGCGTGGCCGCCTGCCCCTATGGTTCGCGCAGCTTCAATTGGAGCGATCCGAGGCCGTCGATCGCCCGAGTCAATCCCGAGTTCCCGACCCGGACCAAAGGCGTGGTGGAGAAGTGCACGTTGTGCGAAGAGCGGCTGGCCAAAGGCGAACGGCCGGCGTGCGTGGAGGCCTGTCCGGCCAAGGCCCTGGTCTTCGGCAATCTGGTCGACCCCGATTCAGAGGTTCGGTTGCTGCTCCGTTCCCGCTTCACGATCCGACGGAAGGCCGAGTTGGGCACCCGGCCCGCGATCTACTACATCGTCTGAGGGACGGCCATGTTCATGTTCGAGAAGGCGGTGGTCGGCGGACGGCGCTACTGGGTGTGGGTGCTGTGCCTGCTGACGGTGATGGGCGCGGCGTTGCTGGCGTACCTGCGCCAGTTGAACGTGGGACTGGCCATTACCGGCCTGAGCCGGGATGTGAGCTGGGGCCTGTACATCGCACAGTTTACCTTCATGGTTGGCGTGGCGGCGTCGGCGGTGATGGTGGTGCTGCCGTACTACCTCCACGACTTCAAGGCGTTCGGCCGGATCACGATTCTCGGCGAGTTCCTGGCGATCGCGGCGGTGACGATGTGCATGCTGTTCATCTTCGTGGACATGGGCCAACCGATGCGGGTGCTCAACGTGATGTTGTACCCGACGCCCAGCTCGATGATGTTCTGGGACATGATGTCGCTTGGCGGCTACCTGATGCTGAATGCCGTCATCGCGCTCGTCACGCTCAGCGCCGAACGCAAGCGCATGGCCCCGCCGCGGTGGATCCGGCCTGTGATCGTCCTGTCGATCCCCTGGGCCGTCAGCATCCACACCGTCACGGCGTTTCTGTACAACGGCCTGCCGGGGCGGTCGTTCTGGTTGACCGCGATCCTGGCGCCACGGTTCCTCGCCTCGGCGTTTGCGGCGGGCCCGGCGCTGCTCATCCTGCTCTGTCTGGTGATGCGGCGGCTGACTCGATTTGACGCCGGCCGCGCCCCGGTCCAGAAGCTGGCGGTGATTGTCACCTACGCCATGTTGTTGAATGTGTTTTTCATCCTGCTCGAGCTGTTCACCGCGCTCTACAGCGGGATTCCTGAGCATGTCGAGCATTTCGAGTACCTGTTCCTGGGGCTCCACGGCCAGGCCTCGCTCGCCCCCTGGATGTGGACCTCGTCGGTGCTGGCCGTCGTGTCGCTCGTCCTGCTGCTCGTGCCGTCGATGCGCCGGCGCGAGCCCGTGCTGGCCGCGACGTGCGCGATGGTATTTGCCTCGCTCTGGATCGACAAGGGGCTCGGGCTGATTGTGGGCGGCTTCGTGCCTTCTCCAGTCGGAGCGGTCACGCGGTACGTGCCAAGCCTGCCCGAGGTGCTGATCGTGCTGGGGATCTGGGCGTTGGGCTTTCTGATGGTGACCGTGTTCTACAAGATCACCCTGTCGGTGCGTGAGGAGGTGGCGGCCTCATGACGATCGGTCGGCCGGGATTCGTGTCGTCACCGCCGCGCCTGGTTGTGGCCGGCCTGGGCGGAGACTCGGGCAAAACGCTGGTGTCGCTGGCGCTGCTGCAGACGGCGCGCGCGCTCGGCCTGGATACCCGCGCGTTCAAGAAGGGCCCCGACTACATCGACGCGGCCTGGCTCACCTGGGCTGCGGGGCGGCCGGCCCGCAACCTCGATACCTTTCTGATGGGTGTCGCGCGCGTCCGCCAGACCTTTGCCCGGCACTCGGCGGGCGCCGGCCTGGTGGTCATCGAGGGCAACCGGGGGCTCTACGACGGTGCCGATGCGGACGGCAGCCACACCACCGCCGAACTCGCGAAGGCACTGGACGCGCCGGTTCTGCTTGTGGTGAACGCGACGAAGGTGACGCGAACGATTGCCGCCAGCGTGCTCGGATGCCAGGCGTTCGATCCGGACGTGCGCATCGCGGGGGTGGTGCTGAATCAGGTACACGGATCCAGGCACGAACGGATCATCCGCGAGGCCATCGAATCCCGATGTCACGTGCCGGTGGTTGGCGTGGTACCGCGGCTGCCAGGCGATGCCCTCCTCCACAGCCGCCATCTGGGCCTGGTTCCCCCTCCAGAGCATCCGGACCTGGCCGAACTCGGGCCCCGGCTGGTGGAACAGGTCGGATCGCGGCTGGACATGCCCGCCATCTTCGATCTGGCCCGGCACGCCCCCCGCGTCGGTTGGGCGCCGGAACACGCGGTTCATCCGGGTCAGGGCGGCGGTCTTCGGATTGGCTATCTGCACGATTCGGCGTTCACGTTCTATTACCCCGAGAACCTGGAGTGCCTCGAATCGGCGGGCGCCACGCTCGTGCCGATCTCGAGCCTGACGGCGCGTGCACTGCCTGCCGGCTTGCACGCGCTCTACATCGGTGGCGGGTTTCCCGAAACGCATGCCTCGGCCATTGCGGCCAATCGCGCGTTTCTTGACGACCTGCGACAGCACGCGCAGGCGGGCATGCCGATTTACGCGGAGTGCGGCGGCCTGATTCTGCTCGCCAGGGCGCTACGCCAAGGCGACACCGTCAGTCCGATGGCCGGGGTGCTGCCGTGCGAGGTCGAGCTGTGTGCGGCGCCGCAGGGACATGGCTACGCGGAGCTGATGGTCGAGACCCCGAACCCGTTCTTTCCAACGGGGCTGCTCCTGCGGGGACACGAGTTCCACTATTCGCGCCTCGTGTCGGCCAACGAGCCTCCGCCAACGGCGTGCAGCGTCCGGCGGGGCACGGGCTGCGTAGGCGGGCGCGACGCGATCGTCGTGCACAACGTCTGGGCTGCCTATACCCATCTGCACGCGGCGGCGACGCCCGAGTGGGCGCCGGCTCTGCTCGGCGCGGCGCGCGCCTGCTCGCAATGGGCGAGCCCGGCACACAACGTTGGGGCTCTAGTGTGAGGATAGAGGGCAATGACTGCAGCCGGTTTCAATACCCGTTCTCGCGGCCGACGAATGAGCCGCCTACGCAGGTTTGAAACCGTCTCTAGTGCGTCCGGACTGCTCGACCCGGATGCTGGAACGTGAACACGAGCAGGACTGCCGCCGTCCACCTGCCATCGCAGGTCGACGGGGTGGCGGCCCACCAAGACGAGGTGCATTCATGAGTAAGCTGGTACCACCGCATGGCAGTCCGGAACTGAAACCGCTGCTGCTCGAAGGCCAAGCCCGCGCAGACGAAGTCAAGAAGGCGCAGACGCTCAAGAAGATTCCGATGACGTCGCGCGAGACCGGCGACCTCATCATGATGGGCATCGGGGCCTTCACTCCGCTCGACGGATTCATGGGAAAGGCCGACTGGCAGGGATGCTGCGATGCCTACCGCCTGCCCAGCCGCAACGGCTTGTTCTGGCCCATCCCGATCACGCTGTCGGCCGATCCTGGCCTGGCCGGATCCATCAACCTCGGCGAAGAGGTCGCCCTCTGGGATGTCGAAACCGACGAACTCATGGGTACGATGAGGGTCCAGGAGAAGTACCGGATCGACAAAGCCCACGAGTGTAAGGAGATCTTCCACACCAACGACACCGCCCATCCGGGCGTGCAGAAGGTGATGGAGCAATCGGACGTGAACCTGGCCGGACCCGTCAAGGTCGTGTCCGAGTCCTTCTTCCCGACGATGTTCGAAGGCATCTACCAGCGGCCGGCCGAGGCGCGCAAGATGTTCGAGGAGCGCGGGTGGAATACGGTCGCCGCGCTGCAGCTCCGGAACCCGATGCACGGGTCGCACGCGTATCTCGCATGGGTCGCCATCGAGGTGTGTGACGGCGTCTACATCCATCAGCTCATTGGCAAGCTGAAGCCGGGCGACATCCCGGCCGACGTGCGCGTGAGGGCCATCGACGCCCTGGTGAACAAGTACTTCCGGAAGGAACGCGTCATCCAGGGTGGATACCCGATGGAAATGCGGTACGCCGGGCCCAGAGAAGCGTTGCTGCACGCCGTGTTCCGCCAGAACTTCGGCTGCTCCCACCTGATTGTCGGGCGCGATCACGCAGGCGTCGGCGACTACTACGGGCCGTTTGATGCGCAGAAGATCTTCAACGAGATCCCGCCGGACGCGCTCGTGTTGCGGCCCCTCAACATGGACTGGACCTTCTATTGCTACGAGTGCGGCTCGATGGCCTCGATGAAGACCTGCCCGCACGAGAGCAAAGCCGTGATCGACGAGAACGGCCAGTACAAAGGCGGCGCGCGCCTGCTGCTGTCGGGAACCCTGCTCCGCAAACTGATGAGCGAGGGCAAACCGGTGCCGGCTGAGTTCTCGAAACCCGAGGTCATCGCGGTGTTGAACGAGTACTACAACAACCTCGAGGAAAAGGTCGAGGTGAAGCTGCACGGGGCAGCCACCGGCGACGTCAAGAAGCAGTAACGGCGGAGCGGCCATGACGACGGTCTTGTACGCGATTCTCTCGATGTCGGCGGTGGTGTGTGTGGCAGCCACGGTGGTCCGCGCGGTCGGCTACGCGCGGGCCCCACTGCACCTCCGCTGGGAGCTGTACCCGGTTCCCCACGAGGCCCCCGATCGCGCGGCGCATGGTGGTTCGTACTTCGAGGAATCGAACTGGTGGACGCGGGAGCCGCACTGCAACCTGCGCGGAGAGCTGACAGCCATGTTCTCCGAGATCCTCTTCCTCAAGGCGCTGCGGGAGTTCAACCTCCGGTTGTGGTGGCGTTCCTACCCGTTTCACCTTGGGCTCTATCTGCTGATCGCCACCGCCGTGCTCGTGGTTGCCACGGCGGTGGCGTCCCTGTTCGCGCCGGCCCTGGTGGCAGGCGCCGTCGGAGGCACCATTGTGGGCGCAGTCCGTGTCCTGTACCGACTCACCGGCGTAGTGGGCCTCGCCCTCACCCTGATTGGAGCCGGCGGCCTGTTGCACCGCCGGCTGACCGACCCAGACCTGCGGCCGTACACGACGCCAGGCGACATCTTCAATCTGACACTATTCCTGGTGGCGCTGGGGCTGGTCTCGGCCGGCCTCGTTCTGCGTCCCGCCGGCGGGCCTGACATCGCCTCCATCGTGGCCGGCCTCCTCGTCTGGGACACGGCCATCCGCGTGCCCGGGTTGCTCGGGACTGGCCTGGCGTTGTCGGCGCTGCTGGCCGCCTACATCCCGTTTACCCACATGTCGCACTTCGTCGGCAAGTACTTCACGTATCACGCCGTGCGATGGGACGATGCGGCGAACCGGCGCGGCGGAACCATTGAGCGGACACTGGCCGAGTACCTGACCTACCGGCCCACGTGGGCGGCGCCGCACGTCACCGCCGACGGTGTGCGGACATGGGCCGAAGTGGTCACCACCAACCCCACCACAGGGGCCAAGCGATGAAGGACAAGGACAGGATCGACCTCTCCGACATGTCGCGTCGCGACGGCAGGCCGCTCTCGCACGTCGAGAATCAGGACCTGATGCCCCTGCCAGCTCCGCTCGATGATTCGGCACGGGAACGTGCCTGGATCCCGCTGACCGATCAGGCGAAGAACCGCTACGAGTGCCTCCTCGACGACACCTGCGCCGTTAGCGTGCCGAAACCGGCCACGAAGGCCGAGGAAGACGCGCTGGTCCGGAAGTTCCTCACGGGCCTCGACAAGCTCTTTACTCGAGAGAACAACTGGACGTTTCTGCAGCCGCTCGTGCTCAGCATGGAGCACTGCGCGAAATGTCAGACCTGCGCCGAGGCGTGCCACATCTTCGAAGCCAGTGGCCGCAACGAACTCTACCGTCCCACGTACCGGTCCGAGATTATGCGCCGGCTGTACTTCAAGTACGTCAAGCATGGCGGCATGATTTCCGCCTGGCAGCATGGCGACATCGAGGTGAACTGGCCGCTGGTGGCGCGTCTCATCGAACTCGCCTACCGCTGTAACCTCTGCCGGCGCTGCGCGCAGACCTGTCCGATCGGTGCCGACAATGGTCTGGTTGCGCACGAACTGCGCAAGGTGTTCAGCCAGGAGATGGGGATCGCGGCCAAGGAGCTCCACGACACCGGCTCCATGCCGCAGCTGAAAGTCGGCTCGTCGACCGGCATGTCGGCCGAGGTCGTGAAAGATAACATCCAGTTTATCGACGAGGAGACCTCCGAGCGGACCGGCATCACCGTCCAGACACCGTGGGATGTGGAGGGCGCCGACGTGCTCCTCATCCACAACGCTGGCGAGATCCTGGCGTGGCCCGAGAACCCCGGCGCCTTTGCGCTGATTCTGAACGCGGCAGGCATCTCGTGGACCTTGTCCTCCGACATTGCCGGCTACGACTCGGTCAACTACGGTCTGTGGTACGACGATGCGCAGTTTGCGCGGGTGGCGGTGAAGCACGCGGAGGCGGCGAAGAAGCTGAAGGTCGGGAAGATTGTGCTCGGCGAGTGTGGCCACGCCCACAAGGCGCTCTCGGTCATTGCCGACCGCGTCTTGACCGGCGACCTCAACATCCCGCGCGAGAGTTCCATGACGCTACTGCGGGACATCGTGATGAGCGGCCGCCTGAAGCTCGACCCGGCCCGCAACGATTTCCCGGTGACGTTGCACGACCCGTGCAACCTGGTCCGGTTGATGGGTGTCGTGGAGCCGCAGCGCGAGGTGGTGAGGGCCATCTGCCCGCAGTTCCGGGAAATGGAGCCGCACGGCGTCGACAACTACTGCTGCGGTGGCGGCAGCGGCTTCGCGATCATGAGCGGCCACAACTTTCCAGACTGGCGTTTCCACGTCTCCGGCCGCAAGAAGCTGGAGCAAGTCCTCAACGCCTTCGGCGACTGCCTCGACCCGTCAATTCCGAAGTACCTGTGTGCGCCCTGCAGCAATTGCAAGGGGCAGTTCCGGGACATGCTGGCGTACTACGGCCTCTGGGAGCAGAACAAGATTCTGTACGGCGGGTTGGTCGAACTCATCGTGAATGCGATGACGGAGGTCAAGCCGGGTTTCATTGAGTGGGAGTGGCACTGACGGGACCGACCATGAGGGTGCAAGGTTGACGGCTGATCGTACCCGCGCTGGTGCTTACGTGGTGCCTGGCGGCCAACTGGTACCGGGCCTCTGGGATGAAGGCCGCAGCACCTGCTTCTCGGCCTGATGCAGTTGTGGTTCTGACGCGAACCGTCAGGCGAGCTCGCGCCGGCATCTCGCGTTCCTCGTGAAGTGAGGTCGATATGCACGTCCAGTTGTTCGGCATCAACCATCACACCGCGCCGCTTGAGTTGCGGGAGGCGTTGGCGATGGATCGAGCCGCCGTGCAGGCGACGTTGCGCGAGATCCGAAGCGATGCGGCCATCGGCGAAGCGGCGATTCTCGCCACGTGCAATCGCACGGAATTGTATGTCGCCACCCCGGACCCGCCGGCTGCCGAAGCCGCGATGCGACGGCTGTTCAGCCGCATCGCAGGTGACCGAGAGTCACTGGTGGACGCCCACGCGTACCTGCGGACCGGCGAGGAAGCGTGCCGGCATCTGCTGCGCGTGGCCGCCGGTCTGGACTCGATGATCCTCGGTGAGCACCAGGTTCTGGGCCAGGTCAGGGAGGCGCAGAGCCGGGCACGGGAGGCCGAGACGCTGGGCCCGCTGATGTACCGGTTGTGGTCCGCGGCCCTGCACACCGGCAAGCGGGCGCGCGCCGAAACGGACATTGGGATGGGAGCGGTGTCGGTGGCGCTGGCCACCGTCAGTCTGGCGGAGCGCGTGCTCGGTGACCTGCACCAACGATCCGTGCTGCTGATCGGAGCCGGCGACACCTGCCGTCTCGCGGCGCGCCACTTCGCAGACCGCCGCCCATCTCGCCTGTGGGTCGCCAACCGGACGTTCGATCGCGCCATTGCCGTGGCCGAGGCGTTCGAGGGCGAGGCCGTACCGTTTGACGCGATCGGGTCCATCCTGCCGTCGGCCGACGTCGTCGTGTCGGCCACCCGCGCGCTCGGGTTCGTCGTGACGTGCGAGATGGTCCGCAGCGCCATGGCCACGCGCCCCGAGCGGCGTCTGGTGCTGGTCGACATCGCGGTACCCCGCGACGTGGAACCAGCGGCCGGCACCATCGAGCAGGTGTTCCTGTACCCCATCGATGCGGTTCAAACGCTGGTGGACCGGAGCCTCTCGCACCGGCTCCGAGAGGTGCCTCGCGTCGAGGCCATCGTGGAGGACGAGTGCCGGAAACTCATGGCGTGGACGCGCAACCTCGGCGCGTCGGCGGTCGTGCGCGAACTGGCCGAACGGTTCGAGCGTGTTCGTGCCGAAGAGGTGCGCCGCAGTCTCAGCCACTTCCATCCAGAGGAGGAGGCGTTGATCGACCGGATGACCAAGACACTGGTCAGCCGGCTGCTCCGCCCGCCAATCACCAGATTGACGTCCGGCGATCTGTCGCCATCAGTCGAGTCGGTTCGGCTGGAACTGGTGCGCGAACTCTTCGCCCTGGAGCCACGCGTGGACAAGACGGAGGTCAACGGTGGCGCAGCCTGACAGGCGTACCGTTGTCCGCATCGGGACGCGGGGTGGCGAGCTGGCGCTGTGGCAGGCCGCTGAAGTCGCACGCCTCATCCGTCAGCATCACCCGGCCGTTACCGTCGAGCAGCAGCTCATCCAGACGAGGGGAGACCAGGTGCTCGGTTCGCCCCTGGCCCAGATCGGCGGGAAGGGACTGTTCACCAGGGAACTCGAAGAGGCGCTGGCCATCGGTTCCATCGACCTCGCGGTGCACAGCCTGAAGGACCTGCCGACAGGGTTTCCCGACGGATTGGCGCTCGCGGCGGTGCTCGAACGCGGTGATCCACGCGACGTGCTGGTGGCCGCACCGGGAACCAAGTTACGCGGCCTGCTGGCGGGAACCCGGATCGGCACCTCGTCGCCGCGGCGCCGTTCGCAGCTGTTGGCCTATAATCGGCATCTGCGCGTGCTCGATGTGCGCGGCAACGTGACGACCCGTCTGGCCAAGCTCGATCGCGGCGACTTCGATGCCCTCGTGCTGGCCCGGGCCGGACTCGTCAGACTTGGACTGGAGGCTCGAATCGCCGACGTCATCGAACCAGACGTCATCGTTCCGGCGGTGGGCCAGGGAGCGCTTGCCGTCGAGACGCGAGCGGCCGACGCCGGCGTGCGGGCACTGCTCGAACCACTCGACCATCGGCCAACGCGCCTGGCCACGTCGGCCGAACGGGCATTCCTGTCCGGTCTTGACGGCGGGTGCCAGGTTCCGATCGGCGCGCTCGGCTCGTGGCGCGGCGACACGCTGACCCTGACGTGGGTCCTGTCCGACCTGCAGGGGGAACGACTGGTGCGCGGCGCCGAGATGTCGGCCGTGCGAACTGACACCGAGGCCACTGACATGGGCAGGCGGCTCGCCGAGCGACTGGTGGAATCGGGCGACGCCACGATTCTGGAACGGGTACGCGCCGCGACGCTGGCAACCGGCGAGGTGCCATACCAGGTTCGCTCGTGAACCCCTCACCGGCGAGGCACGTCGTCATCACCGAAACCGATGGAGCCGGCAGACGGCTAGGATCCTCGCTCGAAGCGGCGGGTCTTCGTGTGTGGTCCCTGCCGGTGGTGGCGCATGAAGCAGCGCCCGATCCCGGTCAGCTGGTGGCGGAGCTGGCCCGCCTGGCCGAGTTTGATTGGGTGGCCTTTACCAGTGTCAGGGCCGTCGACGCGGTGTGCGATCACGTTGAGTGGAGGAGCTGGCCGTGGGATTCACGGAGTCGGAGCAGAATGTGATCCGGGCTTCCGCGAAGCGGCCTCTAAACGCCGCCGACGGGCCGCTGACCCGTGCGTGCCTGATCGAACACGGTGTCCCGGTTGCTGTCTGTCCCGACCAGGCCGGTGCCGGCGGTCTTGCGCTGGCCCTCATCGAGGCTGAGGGAGGCACGATCGCGGGGCGGACGGTGCTGTGGCCACGGTCCGACATCGCGCGCCCCGAACTACGCGACGCGTTGGTGGCCGCACACGCTCGCGTGGTCGACCCGGTAGCGTATTGCACCAAGGCGATTCGCCCTGCCGGCCTTCCCGAATTCTTGACTCAGCTTGATGCCGGACGCATCGACGCTGTCACGTTTCTCTCGCCATCAAGTGCGGTGAATCTCGCGGCGGTGATGGAGGGCGGGACGCTTTCGGTGTTGGCCGGCCGCACGATCGTGGCCAGCGTTGGCCCGACGACCTCGGCGGCGTTGACCAGGCTCGGGGCTGCTCCGGCCGTAGAAGCCACTGACCGAACCGTGCTTGGCCTGGCCGCAGCCCTGCTACGCTGCTTCGATCCGCCCCGGGGAGCCGCGTGATGAGCCGCTCGGTCGGGATCGCACACACCATCGGCGATCCTTCCAATCCCGCTGCGCCGGCCGCTGCGGCCCCGTCGTTGGCCGCCCTGTTCCTGGCCTTTCTTCGCCTTGGCGCGACGGCGTTCGGTGGACCCGCTATGGTGGTCTATATCAAGGATCTGGCCGTCGCCAGGCGCGGATGGGTCGACGAGGCCGACTTTCAGGACGGCGTGGCCTTGTGTCAGACGATTCCCGGGGCTACCGCGATGCAGACAGCGGCCTATGTGGGGTTGCGCACGCGTGGTGTTCCAGGTGGCCTGGTCGCTTACGTGGCCTTCGGTTTTCCTGCGTTCTGCCTGATGCTGGGACTGACCGCCCTGTACCTTCACACCCGGGCATTGCCAGTCACGATCAGCGTGTTCCTCGGACTGACGGCGATCGTGGTTGCCCTCATTGCGAACGCCGCCTGCAATTTCGCCCGCAGCTCCATCACGAACTGGCGCGGCGCGGCGCTGGCACTCACTGCGGCTGTGGCGCTCATGATCCGGACGAATCCGATCCTCGTCATCGCCGGCAGCGGGATCGCCGGCGCCTGCTTGCTGACGGGTCCCAATAGCCCGCGCACCTCTCGCAGTGACCTGTCCCGCCACCAGGATTTCCTTCGCCCGACGCTGGCGCTCGCACTTGCCGCCGCTGTCGCCGTTGCACTGCTCTTTTGGATGGATCGCCAGCTGTTCGATCTGGCCGTGACGATGATCCGGGTGGATCTGCTGGCGTTTGGCGGCGGCTTTGCGTCGGTGCCGTTGATGCAGCACGAAGTCGCGGAGGTTCGTGGCTGGATGAGTGTGCGGACGTTCATGGACGGCATCGCACTCGGACAAGTGACGCCTGGCCCGATCGTCATCACTGCGACCTTCGTGGGCTACCTCTATCGCGGGATTCCCGGAGCCGTCGTCGCGACGGTGGGTGTGTTCTCTCCGTCGTTCGTCATGGTGGCGCTCATCGCGCCGCATTTCGACAGGCTCCAGCGTCTCGCCGCCTTCCGGGGCGCGACGCGTGGCGCGTTGTTGTCGTTTGTCGGACTGTTGACTGCGGTGGCGATCCAATTCGGACTCGCGACCTCGTGGAACGTCAGAACGACGCTACTGGCCGTCGCAGCCTTCGCCGCTCTACGTCTCAACGTGGATGTGTTGTGGGTCGTCTTGGGCGGAGCAATCGTGTCTCTGTTGCCCGCGTGGTAGAGGGTCCGGCCGACGATCCTCATCCTGATGTAGATTAGATTGCGTCGATCTGCTCGAGGGAGATACATGATGAGCTACCCGACCCAACGTCCCCGCCGTCTGCGTCGCACCGAGACCATCCGGCGACTCGTCAGAGAAACCCACTTGAGTCCGGCAAACTTGATCGAGCCGCTGTTTGTCTGCACTGGGGAAGGGGTTCGCCGGCCTATCGCTGCCATGCCCGGGTGCTTCCATCTGAGCGTGGACGAACTCGTCAAAGAGTGTCGCGATCTGACGAGCCTGGGCATCTCCGGCGTGATCCTGTTCGGTCTTCCGGACCGGAAGGATCCCGATGGCGCCGCCGCTGCCGACCCGCAGGGACCGGTGGCCACCGCGCTGGCCGCCCTGCGCCGCGAGTATCCGTCGCTGTCGCTGTGGGCGGACGTGTGTTTGTGCGAGTACACCGATCACGGCCACTGCGGACCCCTGACCACCGGTCCCGACGGCCGGACCGACGTCGACAACGATCGAGCCTTGCCGCGCCTGGCGAATGCGGCCATCGCCTACGCACAGGCCGGAGCGGATGTCGTGGCCCCGTCCGACATGATGGACGGCCGTGTAGGCGCTATCCGACGGGCGCTCGATGACGCCGGCCGCAGCGATGTCGTCATCGTCTCGTACGCCGCCAAGTACGCCTCGGGGTTCTACGGTCCCTTCCGTGAGGCCGCCGGATCGGCACCGGCCTTTGGCGACCGGCGCGGCTACCAGATGGATCCGGCCAACGGACGGGAGGCGTTGCGCGAGGTGGCGCTCGACCTCGACGAGGGTGCTGACATCGTCATGGTGAAGCCGGCGCTCGCGTATCTGGATGTCGTGTACCAGGTCAAGACCAGATTCGGGGTGCCGGTGGCCGCCTACAACGTGTCGGGCGAGTACGCGATGATCAAGGCGGCCGTCGCCAACGGCTGGCTCGATGAGAGCCGTATCATGCACGAGACGCTGATCTGTATCCGACGCGCCGGCGCTGACATCATCCTGACCTACTTCGCCAAGGCCGCCGCCAGAATGCTCGCTTGAGATGGGGGAGTTGACCGTGTCAGACCCAGTGCCGTTTTGCGGCAGCGCCAGTCGTGCGTTGTTCGATCGGGCAAGGCGGCTGATTCCCGGCGGCGTGAATTCGCCTGTTCGGGCGTTTCGCGGGGTAGGGGGCACGCCGCTGTTCATTTACCGCCCCCAGGGGGCCAGGGTAGAAGACCAGGATGGCCGCACCTACATCGACTACATCGGGTCCTGGGGCCCGATGATTCTGGGTCACGGCCACCCGGCGGTCGTGGCAGCCGTGCACAGCCAGATCGAGAGGGGCACGTCGTTTGGGGCCCCCTCGCGGCTTGAAGTCGACATGGCGGAAGCGCTCGCGGCGTTCGTGCCGTCGCTGGGTCGCGTGCGGATGGTGAACT
>ERZ1292640.48-Hain-H43-02um-R1-48-length-91073-cov-6_pt3 | contig 27559 bp, 22 predicted proteins | sample MGYA00564404_ERZ1292640 | MGnify/ENA primary metagenome ERZ1292640 (study PRJEB36523, sample SAMEA6512636) | groundwater metagenome | collected 2019-01-08 | study: AquaDiva: Metagenomics assemblies of 32 groundwater samples | reverse complement strand
CCAGCTCGCCGCGCGCGTTGACCAGCGCTCCGCCGGAATTCCCCGGGTTGATGGCGGCGTCGGTCTGAATGAAATCCTCGTAGGCCGCCACGCCCACATTCGCGCGGCCGATGGCGCTGACGATGCCGAAGGTCACCGTTTGATTCAGCTGGAAGGGATTGCCAATCGCCAGCACCCATTCCGCCACCTTCAGCTTCGATGAATCCCCCCACGGCATCACGGGGAGGTTTCTGGCGTCGATCTTCAACAACGCGATGTCAGTCAGCGGGTCGGTCCCGACGATGCGCGCCTGCACTTCGCGCTTGTCGGCCATCGACACGGTAATCTCGACCGTGTTCTCGCCGACCACGTGATTGTTGGTTAGGATGTATCCGTCCGACGACACCACCACGCCCGACCCGAGGCTGGCTTCCCGGCGGTCTCTGCCGCCAAACACATCGGCACTGTCGCCAAAGAAATAGCTGAAGAACGGGTCATTGGCAAACGGGGAATTCGGCGCCCGCACCACCTGCTGGGACGAGATGTTCGCGACGGCGCCCACCGCCTGGGCGGCCACACCCGTGAAGTCGGGCAGACTCGCCATGCCCCGAACCGGCGCCAGCTGGGACACTTGAGCGGCTGCCGCCTGCGGGGCAGCCGGGGCGGCGCTCTCCAGTTCGGCCACGTGCAGGCGGCCGGTCACCACAAGGCCGCCGACGAATCCAACGGAAACTGCGAGCAGCCCGAAGACGATTCGTTTCATAGAGGTTACTGGATGTCGACGCGGTGGGAACTCGGCGCGGCCTTCGGCACGAGAACGGTCAGCACACCGTTGTCGTACTCGGCCGAAATCTCATCGACGAGGACCGGCTGGGGCAGGACGAACTGGCGCAGAAATGCGCCGTGGCCGCGTTCCACCCGATGAAATCGTGCCTCCTGGCAGCCATGGCACGGGCGTTCGCCACGAATCACCAGCGTGTCCTGCTGCATTTCGATCTTGATCTGTTCACGGGCCATGCCGGGCAGTTCGGCCGACACCACAAACCGGTCGGCGGTTTCGTAGAGGTCCACGGCGGGGGTCCAGCCCGGGGTTTCCTCGACACTCAGACGATTTAGCCGCTCGTGCAGCGCGAGCAGATCATGGAGCGGATCCCAGCGGGAACAGGCCACGATTCGCATCCTAGCATGTTTGGTTGAGGCCAACCAGATGTGCTACGATCGCAAGGCTGTACTGCTGAAAATCGCCGGGACAAGGGCACTAGTCGGCCTCCTAGAGTGACCGCGCAAGTGTTGGTACCATGAGCTCCATTCAGGCCACGCGTCTCAAGAAGGGCATGCTGATCCAACTGGATGCCGACCTGTTCCGCATCCTGGAATTGCAGCATGTCACGCCGGGCAACCTGCGCGGCTTCGTGCGCGTGAAGCTGCGCAACATCAGGAATGGCAGCCTGTCGGATCAGCGACTGCGGTCGGAAGACACCATCGAGCGTGCGAGGCTTGATGAACTCGAGATGCAGTACATGTACAGCGATGCCGGTGGCCACCACTTCATGGACACCAGCACCTACGACCAGATTACGCTGTCCGACGAAGTGCTGGGCGAGATGGTGGGCTACCTCGTGCCCGAATCGGTGATCAAAGTGGAGTTTTTCGGGAGCGAGCCGGTGGGCATCGAGCTGCCGCCGACAATCGATCTCGCTGTCACCGACACGGCGCCAGGCATCAAGGGCGCCACCGCAAGCGCGCAAGTGAAGCCCGCCACGCTTGAAACGGGGCTGGTCGTGCAGGTACCGCCCTTTGTGAACGTTGGCGACAAGATCCGGGTCAACACCGAAACCGGCGACTACTTGTCGCGGGTGTGAAAGCCGTCATGGACATCGAACGCACTCGGCACACCGGTTGGATCGAGGTTGTCTGCGGCAGCATGTTCAGCGGCAAGAGCGAGGAGCTCATCCGCCGCCTGCGCCGCGCGCAGATCGCCCGCCAGAAGGTTCAGATTTTCAAACCGCAGTTCGACCTGCGGTTCAGCGAAGACGAAATCGTATCGCACAGCGAGATGAGGATTCCCTCTCGCAATGTGGCGAGCTCAACGGAGCTGCTCCAGCAGGTCGATGACGACACGGAAGTGGTGGGCATCGACGAAGGCCAGTTTTTCGACGCCGATCTGCCGTCGGTGTGCAACACGCTGGCCAGCCGCGGCAAGCGCGTGATTGTCGCCGGCCTCGACCAGGACTATCTCGGCAAGCCGTTCGAGCCCATGCCGCAGTTGCTGGCGATTGCGGAGTACATCACCAAGACGCTCGCCATCTGTATGGTGTGCGGCAACCCGGCCAACCACACCCAGCGGCTTGTGGTCAGCAGCGACCGGCTGCTGCTCGGTGCGCAGGGTACGTACGAAGCTCGTTGCCGCCGCTGCTACGACCCGAGCCTGTCGTCGCCGAGCGGCGAGAATCCGGCCACGTCCTAGCCATACGGGAACCCACGTGGGCGATCCCCTCGGTGTGTTGCTCTTCCTGTTCGGCCTCGGGTTCCTCGCCACGAACCTGATTCTGCTGACCGACTATCTTCGATATCGCCGGCGCCGCCGCGATGCGCTGCTGGTGTGGCCGGCCCCGCGTGCGCGGACCGCGGTTGCGCTGAGCACGGCCATTGCGGCCGGCCTGGGCGGACTGTTGTTCTACAAACTCGTCATCTTGCGCTGGCCGGCCGCGCACGTGTTTGGCGAGTCGATGATGTTCGCGTACTACGGTTATCTGCTCCCCCTCAGCTGGCGCGTGCAGCGCGGGTTCTACCAGGATGGCATCTGGCTGGATCGCGGATTCGCGCGCTATCAACAGGTGACCGGCATCACCTGGCACGACGACCCCACACCCACGCTCGTTGTCGTGTCCGGTCATGCGAAACGGGCCGGTCGGCTGACCGTGCCTGCCGAGCACTACGCCGAGGCGCGGCGCCTGTTGCGCGACCGGATCGCGGCGCACCAACTGCACTTCCAGCCGCCATTGTTGGATCTGGGCGGGCACGACGAGCGGGAGGACGTGTAGAGGGCGTCTCGAGATCGGTCAGATTGCTTACGGCCACCCCATCAGCCACTGAATCACGCCGCGGCCATTGAGCGACATGGGGTCGGCCAGGAATCGCGCGGGCACCATCCACACGAACGACAGGATCGCGATCACCATCACGTCGTATTGCCAGGTGGCGCGTTCGTAGGTCCAGAACAAGCCGCGCCAGATAATCAGGGCCGGCAGTGTCGCCATCCTCTTCATCCTCCCAGGCTGCGACCCCGGGACGGGTGCGGGAGCCGTGCCGGCCTTCACCGCGGCGAGGCCGCGGCCCGTCTGCAGTTCACGCCACGTCAAGAAGATGCGGTCGGCGACGGTCACCACCGACAGCACCAGAATCACCCACAGCACGGCCGCCATCCGGTTCGTGAAGGCACCAATCATGAACAACACGATGCGCTCGGGCCGCTCCATGAATCCGACCTTGCACTTGTCGATGAGCGACTCGGCGCGCGCTCGTGTGTAGCTGGTCATCACCGCGAACATCATCGCCAGCGACGTGGTGAGCACGTAATCGCGGTGACCCGTGCCGAGGTCGTTGTAGAGCGCGATCAGTCCGATGAACAGGGTGATGTCCGAGATGCGATCCATCACCGAGTCCCAGAATCCGCCAAACGCGGTGACCATCTTCAGCTCGTGGGCCACCTTGCCGTCGATGTAGTCGAAGACGTTGGCGGCGATCATCCAACAGCCAGCCGAGATAAACCGCGCGTGCGCCAGTTCCCAGGCGGCGACCACGTTGACGAGCACGCCGATCAACGTCAGGGCGTTGGGAGAGATCCGCAGCGTGACGCAGGTCCAGATGATCCCGCGCAGCGGGAAATTGAATACGAAGCCGATAAAGCCCGTGAAAGTCATAGCTTCCGTATACTCTAGCGAGCCCGGGACCAACAGAAGGGGCCATTTTAGTTCATGGCGATTCAGGACCTCAAGAGCCAGATTGCGCACTTGCCGGAACAGCCCGGGGTCTACGTGTTCCTGGGCCGCGGCGGCGAAACGCTGTATGTCGGCAAGGCCACCGCCCTGCGCGACCGCGTGCGCAGCTACCTGGGCGCGTGGGGCAGTTCGCCGCGACACGACGCGCTGCTGTCGGAGGTGGAACGGCTCGACGTGGTGGTGACCGATTCGGTCGTCGAGGCCCTGGCGCTCGAGAACAACCTGATCAAGCAGCGGATGCCGCGCTACAACATCCGGCTGCGCGACGACAAGACCTACCCGTACCTGCAGCTGACGACCGCCGAGGCGTGCCCCCGTGTGCTCGTAGCGCGCCGCGTGGAACGAGACGGCAACCTATATGCCGGACCCTACATGCCGGCCAGCCTTGCGCGCCGCACGATGAGCCTGACGCACCGGCTGTTCGGGATACGGTCGTGCAACGAAGACATCAACGGCAAGCGCGGCCGTGCCTGCCTCGAGTACGACATCGGGCGGTGCCTGGCTCCGTGCGTCGACACCATTTGCACGCCCGGCCAGTACGGCCAGGCCGTGACACGCACGCGTCTGTTGCTCGAAGGACGCACCGTCGAACTGCTCGATCACTTGGACGCCGAGATGCGCGAGGCCGCCCAGACCGAGCGCTTCGAGCGGGCGGCGCATCTGCGCGATGCGATCCGCACCCTGCTGACGCTGCGCGACCGCCAGCAGAAGATCACCACGACCCGATTGGGCGACCGCGATGCCTTCGGCGTGAAGGCCGGGCCATCCGGCAGTGTGGTCCAGGTGTTCCAGATGCGCGGGGGTCGCGTGATCGAGCGGGTGGAGCTCGTGGCGAACGCCGACGAAGGCGGGTCGGAACCCGAAGCCGACGTGCTGCACGCCGCCGTGGCCCAGTTCTACGAAGCACGCGACAGTCCGCCGGAAGTCCACGTGCCGCTGGCGCTGGCCGAGCGCGATGTGCTCGAGGCGTGGCTGTCGGCGCGATCGGGCCGGCAGGTCGAGATCCTGGTGCCGCGGGGCCAGGACCGGCGAGGGCTGCTGGATCTGGCCAGCCGCAATGCCGCGATCGCCTACCAGTCGCGGTTCGGCGGCGGCGCCATCGCCAACTACGACGCCCTCGATCGGCTGCGCGAGGTGCTGGCGCTGCCTGCGTTCCCGCGCCGGATCGAGTGCATCGACATCTCGACGCTGCAGGGGGCCGAGACGGTGGCGTCGCTTGTCGTGTGCGAAGACGGCCGCATGCGGCGCAGCGAGTACCGCAAGTTTCGCATCAGACATCCACGGTCGGCGGCCGGCTCGGTTGTGAAGCCCGACGACTTCGCGGCTATGCGCGACGTCGTGCTGCGACGCTACCAGCGGGTCATCCAGCAGGGCGGGCCATTCCCCGATCTGGTCCTGATTGACGGCGGCAAAGGTCAAGTCTCGGCGGCCTACGAAGCGCTCGAAGCGCTCGGCCTGGCCAACCTGGTGGCCGTCGGCCTGGCAAAGAAGGCAGAGCTCATCGTCACGCGCGATCGGCCCGAGCCCATTGTGCTCGACGACAGTCACCCCTCGTTGCTGCTGTTGCAGCGGATTCGAGACGAGGCACATCGTGTGGCCGTCACCTTTCACCGTACGGCACGCCGGATGCGCGACTTACAGTCCGAGCTGGACGCGATTGCCGGCATCGGTCCTCGTCGCCGTCGCGCGCTGCTTGAAGCGCTGGGCAGCGTCGCTGGCGTGCGCCGAGCCAGCCGGGAAGCCCTGACGGCGGTGGTAGGCGCCAAGGCGGCTGATGCCGTGCTCGCGCACTACGCCAGGATGGCGTAGATCGGACAGGCGTCCTTTGACCGTGGGCCGCCCCGGATGTTAGCCTGAACCTTGTTCTCTCGAGGAGCCTGTGATCCCAGTGAAAGCCCGCGTCGTCTCTGGCATGCGTCCGACTGGCCGCCTGCACCTCGGCCATCTGGTCGGCGCCCTGAGCAACTGGGTGCTGCTGCAGGAACAGTACGACTGCTTCTACTTCGTGGCCGATTGGCACGCGCTGACCACTGAGTACGCCAGCACGGACGACCTCGCCAGCTACGCCTACTCGAATGTGGCCGATTGGATCGCCTCGGGCATCGACCCGGAGCGCTCGACGCTGTTTGTGCAGTCGCTCGTGCCGGAACACGCCGAGCTGCACCTGCTGCTGTCGATGATCATCCCGGTGCCCTGGCTCGAGCGTGTCCCCACCTACAAGGAACAGCGCGAGCAGCTCACCGAGAAGGACCTGTCGACCTACGGCTTCCTCGGGTATCCGCTTCTGCAGACGGCCGACATCATCATGTACAACGCCCAGCATGTGCCGGTGGGCGAAGATCAGGTGCCGCATCTGGAACTGTCCCGCGAAGTGGTGCGTCGTTTCCACACCTTCTACGGTGACGTGTTCGTGGAGCCCAAGCCCCTGCTCACCCGCTTCCCGCGCCTGCCCGGACTCGACAACCGGAAGATGAGCAAGAGCTACGGCAACGCCATCGACCTGGCCGACGATGCCGAGACCGTGCGGAAGAAAGTGATGCAGATGTACACCGACCCGGCCCGCATCCGGGCCGACATTCCCGGCAATGTCGAGGGCAATCCGGTGTTCACGTATCACGATGCCTTCAATCCCGACAAGGCCGAGGTTGACGACCTGAAAGCCCGGTACCGTGCCGGTAAGGTCGGAGATGTCGAGGTGAAACGCAAACTGGCGGCCGCGCTCGAACTGACGCTGGAGCCTATGAGGCAGCGACGGGCCGACGTGGTGGCGAACCCCGGACGTCTGCGCGAGATCATCCTCGAGGGGTCGAACCGGGCCCGCACCGTGGCCAGAGACACGATGGCCCGGGTGCGCGAGGCCATGAAGATTTCGTACCGCTGATGCAGCCGCAGCCGATCCCATTCGACTTCGAGTCGTCGCCAGACGCCTACACCGTCACGCTTCAGCATTTCTCGGGGCCTCTGGATCTGCTGATTCACCTCATCAAGAAGAACGAGGTGAACATCTACGACATCCCTATCGCCCGGATTACGGCGCAGTACCTTCAGTACATCGAGCTGATGGAGGAGCTGAACCTGGACCTGGCTGGCGAGTACCTGGTGATGGCGGCCACGCTCATCCATATCAAGTCGCGCATGCTGCTGCCGCGACCCGACCCGTCGCAGGAAGACGAGAACGAGGATCCGCGCGACGCGCTCGTCAACCGACTGCTCGAGTATCAGAAGTACCGGGCGGCGGCCAATCTGCTGCACGAGCGCGAAACCCTGCGCAGTGCGCAGTGGCAGCGCCCCGACGAGCGCGTGGCCGAGATGGCCGGAGAGGAATACGAGCCGGAAGTCGAGGTGGATCTGTTCAGCTTGATGGCCGCCTTCAAGGCCGTGCTGGATCGGGCTCGGCTTCGGCCACGGATTCCGTTGCCGGCCGAGCAGATGTCGATCGAGGAGCGCATCGAACAGTTGCTGAGCCGCCTGTCGGAGACCGAGGCGTGCGGCTTCGAGGACCTGTTTGAAGATGTGGACTCGCGGCCGGCGCTCATTGTCACGTTTCTGGCCCTGCTGGAGATGATCCGGCTGAAACTGGTGCGGGTCTTCCAGGCCGGCATGTTCGGGGTGATTCGCGTGTACAGGCGCGCCCAGACCGGGAGCTAGGGATTTGGGGATTCGTAGGAAGCCAGGATGGCTAAGAGAACGACACATCAGGACGAGCCGGTCGTCACGTTGACACAGGTGACCGACGCACGCGACGGGGCGCCAGTGATCGACGAACCGATGGCATTGGCTGACATGCCGGGGATGGCCATTCGGCTGGCTGAGGACCCCGCAGTGCCGGCCGGGCCGCCGGTGTCCGACGAGTTGAAAGCGATTATCGAGGCGCTGATTTTTGCCTCGCCCGAGCCGCTCTCGCCCAAGGCCCTCGTCAAGCTGCTCGACAGCGAGCCGAAGGAAGACGTGGAGCTCGCCATCGAGGCTGTGAAGCGCGACTACCAACTGCCGGGCGGCCTTCAGCTGGTGGAGATTGCGGGCGGCCTGCAAATCGTCACGCGCACCGATCTCCACGAGTGGGTCCGCCGGCTGTTCCACGAACGGAAGTCGGCGAAGCTGTCGGTGCAGGCGCTCGAGACGCTGGCCGTCATTGCGTACCGGCAGCCGGTCACGGCGGCCGAAATCGCGGAGATTCGAGCGGTAAATACGTCGGGCGTGCTCCAGACCCTCGTGGAGCGCCGGCTCATCAAGGCCTCGGGACGAAAGCAGGTCGTGGGCCGGCCATTCCTGTACGTCACCACGCGGGAATTCCTGATGCGGTTCGGCCTCAACGACTTGACCGACCTCCCGAAGGTTGAGGAGATGGCCGACGTCCTCGGCTTCGATCTGCCGTCGGCGCTGGCCGAGCCGATGCCGACCGACCAGATGCTGCCGCTCGATGTTCCGGTCGACGAACCGGTCGAGGCGCCGGACGCGAGATCGGCGTCCGGTCCTCTGAATCCGGAGCCCGACGAGGCTGAGCCAGGTCCCGAGCGGGTGCACTAGGCGCCTTCCTCGGGGCTGACGTTGGCGGCGCGGGGGGCTCGAGCCCGGCAGCCATCTTCAAGCGGGCCACCTCCTGCGGCGTGAGATCGCGGTGCGTGCCTGGCTTCAGGGATGGATCGCTAATCGGGCCGAACCGCACGCGTCGCAGTCGCACCACCGGGTGACCGATGGCCTCACACATGTCCCGGACCTGCCGGGTCCGGCCCTCGTGCAAGACAATTGACAGCAGCGACTGGTCGTCGCGCGCACCGGCACCGGTGTCGACCAGCCGCACCCGGGCCCGGGCGGTGCGGCGGCCATCAACGACCACGCCGCGGCGCAGGCGCTCCAGCGCGTGGTCGCTCGGCACGCCGCGCACCCGCGTCTGATACTCGCGCTCCACCTCGTGCCGCGGATGCATCAACCGCTCGGCAAGCGCGCCATCGTTGGTCAGGATGAGCAGACCTTCAGAGTCATAGTCCAGCCGGCCCACCGGGTAGACGTAGTCGCGGACCTCGGGCAGCAGGTCGAGCACCGTCTGGCGCCGTTCGGGGTCCTTACGCGTGGTGACGTAGCCGCGCGGCTTGTTCAGCAGGATGTAGCGTGGGCGCGTGTTGGACGGAATGCGCTGGCCATCCACCCGGATGTCGTCGCGCGACGGGTCGGCTCTGGTGCCCAGTTCGAGCACCGTGGTGCCATCCACGCTGACACGCCCCTGGGTGATCAGCAGCTCGGCCGCCCGGCGCGACGACACGCCGGCGGCCGACAGGATCTTCTGCAGTCGAACGCCCTTCTGTTCCATATGTCGTGCTCGAATCATTCACGGAGCATGTCCGCGAAGAAATCTACCAGCTTCCACACGTCGCCGGCTCGAGGCGCGTGATCGAGTTCGGCGTGCGTGATGAGTCCGCTCAACAGCACACGCACCCGTGTGCGCCCGACCAGGTAGCGATCGAGCAGCAGCGTTTCGACCGACGGCACCACGTTATCCTCGGTCCCGTGCAGCAGATACACGGGCGCGCTGGGGGCCGGTGACCGATCGGGCGAGAGTGCCGGTTCAAGGCCAATCGTCCCGATCCACGGCTGCAGCGCCAGACCCAGCTTGTCCACGTTGCGCTCGTTCACGTCATCCATGAAGGTGCGAGCCGGTTCGGGCAGCGCCTCGGTCATGCGACGCGCGTCGACGAAGGCCTCGGTGGCTTTCCGCTTGTCGATCAACTCCAGATGCGACGCCCGCAGGAAGGTGAGGATGGCGGTACGGAGCGGTTGCACTTGATCGGCCGGCACCAAGTGGGGCGCGAGGCCCAGCAGCAGGATCACGACGCCGTAGTCGTGCGGCCGACGATAGGTCTCGGAGCCGGCGCCCGGGGTGGCACCTGCTGCGCCGATCGGGACGGCTGCCGGTTCCATGCCCGTGCACAAGAACCGCAGCACACGGGGGAAGCTGCCGTAGCCGCCGAACGAAAACACGAACGCCACCCGATCGCGAAGCACCGGGCGTCCCGCCGCGACCACTGCCAGCCCGCCAGAGAAGCTGATCCCCACCAATCCCACGCGGCCGTCGCGCGCAAGCCGGTGCTGCTTTGAGAGCCACACGCCGGCGTCCTCGATCATGTCGGTCGTGCGGGCCGTGATGTCGTAGCGTTGCAGATCTGGCAGCTCCGGGGTGATCACGGCCAGTCCCGCACTGGCAAGTTCGTCGGCCAGCCCGTACAGGCGCGGCTCATCGATGCCGAGCGCGTTGACGCCGGCCACCAGCACCACGGCGCGCCGCACATGATCCGGTACGTACAGCCGCGCGCGCAACCGGCCGTGGCGCGACATCACGACGGCATCCGACACGGTCACGTTTTCGTGTTCACACGACAGCGCGTGTGCTGCCGGTCCGGCCAGGCCCGCCATGCGCACAATCAGCGCGGCGCTCCGGGAGTAGGAGCGGAAGTACGGCGCGGCAATCGACAGCGCGGCGACAATGCCCACCGCCGCCGCAGCCAGGGTCCCAGGACGCATGAAGCCTCATGTTACACTCTCGGCTCACGTGATTGTGGCAATCGATGGACCATCCGGCGTAGGCAAAGGTACGGTGGCCCGGGAAGTGGCGGCGCGGCTGTGCTGCCGGCACGTCGATACGGGCGCCATGTACCGGGCGCTGGCGTGGAGAGCCGAGCACCTTGGCGTGTCGCTCGACGATGAAGACGCCGTGGTGGCGGTGGCCACGGCAGCCGCCATTCGGGTCGACGGCAGCGCGGTGGAGATTGACGGCGTTGATGTGTCGCGCGCCATCCGCACACCCGAGATTGACCGGGCCACAACCCGGGTGGCCCGGCTGCCGCGGGTGCGGGCGCTGCTGGTGACGCGACAGCGGGCTCTGGTCAGCCAGGGGAGCGTGGTGATGGAGGGTCGCGACATCGGTACCGTGGTCTTTCCCGAGGCCGACGTGAAAATCTTTCTGGACGCGTCAGCAGAACAACGAGCCCGCCGGCGCGCGAGCGATCCCGCGCATTCGTCGCGCGACACGCAGGCGCTGGCCGACATCGCCCAGGCCATGCAGCGGCGCGACGAGAACGATCGCACCCGCCAGGCCTCACCCTTGGTGGCGGCGCCCGACGCCATCGTGATCGACACCACCAACATCGAAGCCTCGCAAGTGGTTGACCGCGTGATGGATATCATCCGTCAGCGTGCTCCCTTGAGCCGTTGATCGGTCCCGACGTTCTGATCCGGCGTCGCTGAGCTGTCGAATCCCAGGTCCCCGCTCTTTCTTGACCACGGCCCCTAAGTGTCGTACACTCAACTGCTTGTGGCAATCTCGGATTGCCCGATCATCTCAGTCCGCCGGCACTGAGACCCAAGACCGGCAATTCACGAAGTGCAGGAGGACGCGCACCGCATGGCGAATGTAGATGGATTGTACAGCCCAGACCTGGCAGCTCAGGCGGGAGAACCGAGCGGCCGGACCGAAAGGGCTGTGCCGATCAAGAAGGTGAAGCCGATGGTCGGGTACGCCGAGGATCAACTCGATCCCGAGGAAATGACCCGATTGCTCGACTTGTACGACAACAGCTTCCGCAACATCTCCGAGGGGGAGGTGGTAAAGGGCACCGTACTCAAGGTGTCCGCAACGGAAGTGGTGGTCGATGTCGGCTACAAGTCGGAAGGCGTCATCGCCGTCCAGGAGTTCCTGGATGAGAACGGGCAGGTCACCGTGCAGCCTGGAGACATCGTCGATGTGCTTCTAGAGCGGACGGAAGACCGGGAAGGCTACGTCGTTCTGTCCCGCGAAAAAGCGGAGAAGATGAAGATCTGGGACGAGATCGAGAAGGCGTACGCCGACCGCAGGGTGGTGATCGGCCGCGTGATCGAACGGATCAAGGGCGGGCTGGCGGTGGACATCGGCGTGCGGGCGTTTCTGCCCGGATCGCAGGTGGACGTGAGGCCCGTGCGCAACCTGGACGCGCTGAAGAACCAGGAATTGCGCATGCGCGTCATCAAGGTCAACAAGAAGCGCGGCAATATTGTGCTGTCGCGCAAGGTGTTGCTCGAGGAAGAGAACGCGGAGAAGAAAAAGTACACGCTGGCGGCGCTGGCCGAGGGCAAGGAGCTGCGCGGGGTGGTGAAGAACCTCACCGACTACGGCGCCTTCATCGACCTGGGAGGCATTGACGGCCTGCTGCACATCACCGACATGTCGTGGGGCCGCGTGGGCCATCCGTCGGAACTGTTCAAGGTGAACGACGAAATCGACGTGGTGGTGCTGAAGTACGACGCGGCGACCGAGCGCGTGTCGCTGGGCCACAAGCAGCTGGTCTCCGATCCCTGGAGCAACGTGAGCGAGCGCTATCCGGTGGGCGCGCGCATGTCGGGCAAGGTCGTCAGCCTGACCGATTACGGCGCCTTCATCGAGCTTGAAGCAGGCGTCGAAGGCCTGATCCACGTGTCGGAGATGACGTGGAGCAAACGCGTGAAGCACCCATCGAAGATCCTGAACCAGGGCGATTCGGTCGAGGCCATGGTGCTGGGAGTGGATCCGACTGCGCGGCGCATCTCGCTCGGGTTGAAACAAATCGAAACCAACCCGTGGAACGATTTGGCCGCCAAATACCCGATCGGCGCGCGCATCATCGGCAAGGTGCGTAACCTGACCGAGTTTGGCGCCTTTGTCGAGGTGGAAGAGGACATCGACGGCCTCATCCACATCTCCGACATGTCGTGGAGCAAGCGGATCAAGCATCCGTCCGAGGTGCTGAAGAAGGGCGACACGGTCGAGGCTATCGTCCTGAACATCGACGCTGAGAACCAGCGGCTGTCGCTCGGCCTGAAGCAGCTTGCCACCGACATCTGGGACGAGTTCTTCTCGCAGCATAAGGTGGGCGAGACCGTCGAAGGCAAGGTGGTGCGGTTGACCAACTTCGGCGCCTTCGTGGAACTGGCCGAGGGCATCGAGGGCCTGATCCACGTGTCGGAGTTCGACGATCAGCAGGAAGAGAAGATCGATCTCCAGGTGGATCAGACGTACCAGATGAAGGTGATCAAACTCAGCCCGTCGGAACGGAAAATCGGGCTGAGTATTCGCGCGATGCGGCTGGATCAGGACCGGGCCGATTGGGCGGTCTACTCAGCCGACAGCACCGGCAAGCCGCAGGCGACCCTGGCGGACCACTTCCGGCTGCAACAGCGCGACGGGAAGTAGCCGCGGGAGTCCGTCCCGCGGGAGCGTGTGCATGCCTGGGGCTTCGGGCCCCGGGCGCGACGTGTCCGGACCGGGACGGCCAGAGGGTCCCGGCCTCTTCCTCGAGTCCACCATGACCAAGGCCGAGCTCGTCGAAGAAGTTTCTCGCGTGTCGGACCTCACCAAGAAGCACTCCGAGGTGATTGTCGACACCGTCTTCCAGAGCATCATTGTCGCCCTTCAGCGGGGCGAGAAGATCGAGCTCCGGGGGTTTGGCAGCTTTCGACTTCGGCAGCGGGAGCCCCGCAAGGGCCGCAACCCCAAGACCGGCGCGCGTGTGGATGTGCCGCCGAAGCGGGTGCCGTACTTCAAGCCGGGCAAGGAACTGAAGGACCTCATCAACAGCGAAGCCGAGCCTCACTCCGCTACAGGCCCGTCGCCCGTCGCGGTGCCGCCGGCGTCCTCGAGCGAGAATCCGCCGCCGGCGCTGTAACGGGACCTGGAGACTCGCTGGTGGAACGCCTGTGGTCGCCCTGGAGGCTTGAGTACGTGACCAGCACAGCTGATGCGCGTGGATGCGTGTTCTGTGACGCGCTGGGCGATGAAAGCGCCGGCAGCCTGGTGATTCACCGTGGCGAGACCTGTTTTGTTATTCTGAATCTCTATCCCTACAACAGCGGCCACCTGATGGTGGTGCCCAACCGCCACATTTCGACCCTGGCCTCGGCGTTGCCGGGCGAACGCCACGAGATGATGGATCTCACGCGGGTGGCCGAGCAGGTTCTCACAGAGGCGTATCGCCCACAAGGTCTGAACGTGGGCATGAATCTCGGCCGGTCGGCCGGGGCAGGCATTGTCGATCACATACATATTCACGTGTTGCCACGGTGGCACGGCGACACGAATTTCATGTCGGTGGTCGGGGAAGTGCGTGTGCTGCCCGAAGACCTCACGCAGACGGTGCTGCGCCTGCGTCCGGTCTTCGCCCGGATCGCCAACGAACCCGCGAGATAGCGCCCGGCGCGTCCCAACCTCATGATTCTAGAACTCACGGCCGCTCAACTCGCCTTCAAGCAGGCTATCGAGGAGTTTGCCAGGATCCAGGTCGAGCCGGTTGCGGCGCACATCGATGAAAGCGGCGAATTCCCGGTCACGCTCTTGCGGCACGCCGGCGAACACGGCCTGATGGGCGTCACCATTCCCAAGGCGTGGGGCGGAGGCGGCCGCGACTATGTGAGCTACGCCTTGGCCATCGAGGCCGTCTCGCACGCCAGCGCCACGGTGGGCGTCATCCTGGCGGTGAACAACTCGCTCGTGGGAGAGGTGCTGGCCCGCTTCGGGTCCGATCTGCAGAAGGGGCGCTGGTTGCGGCCGTTGGCCACAGGCCAGGCGTTCGGCGCGTTCGCCCTCTCGGAAGAGAACGCCGGCACTGACGCGGCCAACCTCGAGATGCAGGCCACGCTGGCCGACGAAGGGCAGGTCTACAGCCTGAGCGGGCGCAAGGTGTGGGTGGCGTGCGCCGAAGTCGCCAACGTGGCGCTGGTGCTGGCGGTGACGCGCCCCGGTCTGCGCTCGCACGGCATCACGGCGTTTCTGGTGCCCATGAGCACGCCCGGGATCGAGCGGACGGCGCGCGCCGATTCGCTTGGGGTACGAGGCCTGGGCTGCATGGATCTGACGTTCACCGACGTACGCGTGCCCCTCGATCATGTGGTGGGCGCCATCAACGAAGGCTTCAAGGTGGCGATGTGGGCGCTCGAGGGCGGACGGGTGGCGATCGCGGCGCAGGCGTTGGGCATCGGCCAGGCCGCCCTCGACGAGGCGCTGCGCCACGCCCAGGATCGGCACACCTTCGGCAAGCCGATTGCCGAATACGAAGCCATCCAGTGGATGCTGGCCGACATGGCCACCGAGCTCGACGCCGCGCGGATGCTGATCTACAAGGCCGCCTCGGCCAAAGCCACCCAGACCAGCATCGCGACCGAGGCCGCGCAGGCCAAGCTGTTGGCATCAGAAGCCGCGCATCACGCCGCCGACAAGGCCATGCAGATTCTCGCCTCGACCGGCTACCGGCGCGGTTCGAACGTCGAGCGCTACTTTCGCGACGCCCGCGCCACCGAAATCTACCAGGGCACCTCTGAAGCGCAGCGGATGGTGATTGCCGATCACATCCTGGGAATCAGACGGCACGCCTAGCCCAGAATCTGCTTCGCAATCGTCACCAACTGCATGTTCGACGTGCCTTCGTAGATCTGGCCGATCTTGGCGTCGCGCCACAGCTTCTCGACCGGATAGTCCTTCACGAATCCGTTCCCGCCAAACAGATTGATCGCGAGCGACGTGATCCGCTCGGCTACCTCCGACGAGTAGATCTTGCACATGGCCGCTTCGGTCAGAAACGGTTTGCCGGCATCGCGCAGGCGGGCGGCGTTGTAGACGAGCAGGCGGGCGGCTTCCAGCTCCGTGGCCGCGCGCGCAAGCTGGGCCTGCACGAGCTGGAACTCGGCGATGGCTTTGCCAAACTGCTTGCGTTCCTTCGTGTACTTGATCGCATGGCCCAGTGCGCCCTTGGCGATCCCAATCATCTGGGCCCCAATGCCAATGCGGCCCTCGTTCAGCGTCTCGATGGCCACCTTGTAGCCCTTGCCCACCTCGCCCAGAATATTCGCCTTCGGCACGCGGCAGCCCTCCAGAATCAGCTCGCACGTGCTGCTGGCGCGAATGCCCAGCTTGTCTTCCTTCTTGCCGACCGAGAAGCCCGCCGTGCCGCGTTCGACCATGAACGCCGTGATGCCTTTGTAGCCAGCCGAGGGATTGATGTTGGCGAACACGATGAAGATGTCGGCTTCGTTGCCGTTGGTGATCCACAGCTTGCGGCCGTCCACGACGTAGTCGGTGCCCTGCTCCACCGCCCGAGCCGACATGGCGAACGCGTCGCTGCCCGATCCGGCCTCGGACAACGCGTAGGCGCCGACGGTGTTGGCGGCCAGTCTCGGCAGATACCTCGACTTCACGTCGTCGGAGCCCCAACGGAGAACGGCGTTGATGACCAGGGTGTTCTGCACGTCCACCAGCACCCCCACCGACGGGTCGACGGCCGACAGCGCCTCGACAGCCAGTACGGCGTGGAAAAACCGGGCGCCGCTGCCGCCGAACTGCTCGGGGATTTCGATGCCCATCACGCCCAGATCGAACAGCTTGGTCACCAGATCTTTCGGCATCTTGGCGTGCTCGTCCATCTCGCGGACGTGCGGTCGCATCTGAGCCTCGGCGAATTCGGCCACGCTGTCACGTAGCAGGATTTCGTCTTCGGATAGCGCGGTCAGGGCGGGTGTGGAATCGTCGTGGGCCACGGTGTTCTCCTCGTCTAGCCGCCAGATGTTATCATCGAACCATGGGCCTTTCCCTTCGCGCGGCGACGACGTGCGGTCTGCTGTTCCTGATGGGTATGACCCTGTCTGCCTCCGGGCCGCAAGCCCCTCCGCCAGCCGGCGCGGGGCAGCCGCCGACCAGCCAGGCGAAGCCTCCGGCCGCGCCACAACCGCCCGCCACCGGGCAGCAACCGGCGCAGGTTCAGCCGCCGATTTTCCGCGCCGGCGTCAACGTCGTGCGCGTCGATGTGATTGTCACCGACGAGCAAGGCGATGTCGTGACGAATCTGACGAAGGACGACTTCGAGGTGCAGGAGGACGGCAAGCCGCAGACGGTGGATCTGTTCAAGCTGGTCAACAGCGATGGCAATCCTGCACCCGGTGCCGAGCCGGCCAGGCCCATCCGGTCCCTGCACGACCAGGAAGCCGAAGCCGCCCGAGACGATGTGCGGCTGTTTGTGATCTTCCTGGATGACTACCACGTCCGCCTGTCGAATTCGATGCGCGTGCGCGAACCGTTGGTGAAGTTCCTGCAGACGCAGCTGGGGCCGCTCGACATGGTGGCCATCATGTACCCGCTGATGTCGGTGAGGGACCTCACGTTTACGCGCGATCCCCAGACACTGCTGTCCGCGGTGCGCCGTTTCGAAGGGCGCAAGTACAACTACTCCCCGCGCAACCCGGTCGAAGCGCAGTACGCGTTCTATCCGGCGCAGACGGTAGAAATGGTGCGCAACCAAGTGACGTTGACGGCCCTGAAAGGACTGGCGGTGAGGTTGGGGTCGCTGCGCGAGGGCCGCAAGGCCGTGATCCTGGTCAGTGAGGGATTCTCGTCACTGCTGCCCCCGTCGCTGCGGGATCCGATCGCCGGGATGGGGGGCGCGCCGCCAGGCACGAACAACCAGCTCGCGGAAGACCGGACGCGATTCTTGTCGGACGTCGATCTGCAATCCGACCTGCGCGACGTCTGGGATCAGGCGAACCGGCACAACACCGCGTTCTATGCGCTGGACCCGCGCGGCTTGGCCACCGGTGAGTTCGACATCAACGAGGGGGTCACCTCCAGGCTGGATGGCGACATCCTGCGCTCCACGCAGGACACGCTGATGGAGTTGGCCAACAATACCGACGGCCGCGCCATCATCAATCGCAACGATCTCGAGAAAGGACTGAGGCAAGTGGTGCGCGATACCAGCGCCTACTACCTGATTGGCTACAACTCGACGCTGTCCACACCGGATGGCAAGTTCCACAAGATCGAAGTCAAGCTGAAGCGGCCAGGCCTGCAACTCCGCTCGCGCAAGGGATACTGGGCACCGACGGCCGAAGAAGCGGCCAAGGCCAGTGCTCCGCCGAAACCCACGCCCCCGGCTGCCGTCGAGCGCGCGCTCGGTGCCGTGGAGGCCACGCCGCGTGACCGCGTCGTGGGCATGTGGTTCGGCACGGCGCGGGGCGAGAACGGGCGCACGCGCGTGACCTTCGTGTGGGAACCGCTGCCGCCAGTGCCTGGCGAGAAGCGCCCGGAGCCGGCCCGCGTCACACTGCTGGCGGCCACCAACGCAGGCCAGACGTTCTATAGGGGACCGGTGCCACCCGACGCTGTTCCAGCCGGCGAAGGCGCGACGCCTCCACCCGATTCGGCAGCGGCGCTACCCACCACCGGTCTGCGCGCCGCATCACAGGTGAGCTTCGACGCCAATCCCGGACGGATCCAGGTGCGCGTGTCGGTGCAGAACGACAAGGACCAGGTGATCGATACGGTGCAGCAGGAACTCACCGTGCCCGATCTCACGCTGCCGAAGGTGGCGCTATCCACGCCGCTCGTGTTGCGGGCCCGAACCCCGCGCGAGTTCCAGGCCATCACCCGCCAGGCCGATCCGGTGCCAACGCCTCTGCGAGAATTCCGGCGTACCGACCGTCTGCTGATTCGTTTCGTGCCCTACGGTCCGGGCGGGACCGTGCCGGCGGTGACGGTTCGCTTGCTGAACCGCGTGGGCCAGAAGATGAGTGATGTGCCGGTGGCGCCGCCGGCCGACGGGACGACGTCGTATCAGATCGACCTGCCGCTGGCGGGTCTGTCGCCAGGCCAATACCTGATCGAGATCAAAGCCGCCGGCGAGAGCGGTGACGCCACTGAACTCATCGCGTTTCGCGTGATCAGCTGAAGAGGCACGCGCCGCTCGCGCGCGGCCTTCCTACCGCCAGCGATCATCTTCGATGTGTGTGCGATCGACCGGTGGAGCGTGCCGGGCCGTCCAGATCCGCTCGCTCGTCAGCAGCCAATGCGCCACCTCACGAAGCGGCTCCGGACAAAGCTGGTAGACACGCGTTTGCCCGACGCGCCGTTGCGACACGAGACCCGCCCGGCGCAGCATTTTCAGGTGCTGCGACACCGCCGCCAGCGTCATGTTGAGGGGAGCTTGCAGCCGGGCCACGTTGAGGTCGCCGCGGCTGAGGGCATCGACGATTTGGCGCCGGGTGACGTTGGCAAGAGCGACGTAAACATCATGGGACGAAGATGATCGCGGCATGGCTTATATTTAAGTATATCCTTAACTATGGCGTGACAACAGGTTTTGTTTGTGCTACAAGTTGACCCGTCTTTGCCCCCTCCAGTGGCCCCAGGAACAGGACCCGCCACTTGTGCAGCACCGTGGTAACCCGTGTCATCTCGTAAGGAGGATCGCATGGCCAATGTCGTCAGCGTCAGTCCGAAAGTCTCGAACTACACCCGGGATCTGATTGGCGAGATCATTGCGAAGAACCCGGGTGAGCCGGAGTTCCACCAGGCGGCAACCGAGGTCTACGAATCGCTGGACCTGGTGATGGAGCGGCGTCCGGAGTACCGCAGCGCCAAGATCCCGGAACGCGTGGCCGAGCCCGAGCGCCTCATCATGTTCCGTGTGTCGTGGCAGGATGACCAGGGTCGTTTCCAGGTGAACCGTGGCTGCCGCATCGAAATGAACAGCGCGATCGGTCCGTACAAAGGCGGCCTCCGGTTCCACCCCTCGGTCAACCTCGGCATTCTCAAGTTCCTGGCGTTTGAACAGGTGTTCAAGAACTCGCTCACGACGCTCCCGATGGGCGGCGGCAAGGGTGGGTCCGACTTCGATCCGAAAGGCAAGAGCGATCATGAAGTGATGCGGTTCTGTCAGAGCTTCATGAGCGAGCTGTTCCGTCACATCGGCCCCGATACCGACGTGCCGGCGGGCGACATCGGCGTCGGTGGCCGCGAGATCGGCTTCCTGTTCGGGCAGTACAAGAAGCTGCGGAACGAATTCACCGGCGTATTGACCGGCAAGGGGTTGAACTGGGGGGGCTCCCTTATTCGGCCCGAGGCGACCGGCTACGGTGCGGTCTATTTTGCGGCCGAAATGCTCGGCACGCGTGGGGAGAGCCTGTCAGGCAAGACCTGCCTCGTGTCGGGCAGCGGCAACGTGGCCCAGTACACGGTGGAGAAACTCCTGCAGTTGGGTGCCAAGCCCGTCACCCTGTCCGACTCGAACGGCTACATCTACGACGAGGCCGGCATCGACAGCGAGAAGCTGAAGTTCATGATGGATCTGAAGAACGTCCGGCGCGGCCGCATCAAGGACTATGCCGATCGATTCAAGGGCGTGGTGTTCACGCCTATCGATCCCAGGCTCGACTACAACCCGCTCTGGAACCACAAGGCACACTGCGCGTTCCCGAGCGCGACGCAAAACGAAATCAGCGGCAAGGACGCGCAGAACCTGCTGCGAAATGGCGTCTACGTGGTCTCCGAAGGCGCCAACATGCCGACAACACTCGACGGCGTCCGGTTGTTCCTTGACGCGAAGATTCTCTACGGGCCGGGCAAGGCAGCCAATGCCGGCGGCGTCGCCACGTCCGGGCTGGAGATGTCGCAGAACAGCATGCGGCTGAGCTGGACGCGTGAGGAGGTCGACGCTCGCCTGCACGGCATCATGAAAGCCATCCACAAGTCGTGTGTCGAAGCGTCCAGTGCGTTCGGCACCGCTGGCAACTACGTGAATGGTGCGAACATTGCCGGCTTCCTGAAAGTGGCCGATGCCATGATGGACCAGGGTCTGGTGTAGGCTAGGCCTGAGCAGCGGGCCGGGCGGCTTCGCGCGGCTTCTTTGTCCCGGCCCGCTGGCAGGCTGATCGATGTCTCATCCACGTACACGCCGGGATCACCCGGCACTGCCGCGCTGGCGACGGGAGTTGCAGGATCTGATGCCGAATCGGATCCAGAACATCCTGCTCGTCTCGAGTCTGTACGATTCGTTCATCCTCGCTCAGGACGGCCAGCTCAACGAGGTCATCCTCAGCGAATACCTCCAGCTCAACCTGCACCATACACCGGGGCTGAAGCGCGTCTCCACGGGGACCGAAGCCCTGGAACTCGCCATGGGGCCGCGCAGATGGGACCTCATCATCACATCGATGCACGTGGGCGATATGAATGCGCCCGACCTGGCCCGGCGTGTGAACGAGGCCGGATTGGCGACGCCAGTCGTGTTGCTGGCCTACGACTATCGTGAGCTTCGCGAATTCGTGGATCGCCACGACACGTCAGACCTGGCAGGCGCCTTCCTGTGGCAGGGCGACGTGCGCATCCTGCTGGCCATTGTCAAGCACGTCGAAGACCGCATGAACGTGGCTCACGATACCGGTCAGCTGGGCGTGCAGGCCATCATCGTCATCGAGGACAGCATCCGCTACTACTCGTCGTTCCTGCCGGTCATCTACACCGAGGTCATGAATCAATCACACCACTTGCTGCCGGAGGGCATGAACCTCTCGCACAAGTTGATGCGCATCGAGGCCCGACCGAAGATTTTGCTGTGCAACACGTATGAGGAGGCCTGGGCCCACTTCTCGACCTATCAGAAGAACATCCTTGGCGTGATTGCGGACATCGAGTTTCCTCGGAACGGCCGGCTGGCACCGGATGCCGGCGTACGGTTTGCTCGGGCCGTGCACGAAGCGCAGCCCGACGTGCCGGTCATGCTGCAGTCGAGCGACCCGGCCAACGAGATCCTCGCCCGGTCTGTGGGCGCGTCCTTCCTCGTGAAGGAATCTCCGGTCTTGCTCCAGCAGCTCCGGCGTTTCATGGTCGACAACTTCGGTTTTGGCGATTTCGTGTTTCGGCGGCCGGATGGAACCGAAGTCGGGCGCGCCACCGACCTCAGGAGCCTTGAAGCACTCCTGCGCGTGGCGCCGCCGGAGAGCGTGGCCTACCACGCGCAGCGGAATCATTTCTCGAAGTGGCTCAAGGCGCGCACCGAGTTCGCGCTGGCCCACAGCCTGCGCCCGCGCAGGGTTGAGGACTATCCGTCGATCGAGCACCTGCGGACCGATCTGGTGCAGGCGATTCAGGCGTACCGGGAACAACGCGATCGCTCGGTCGTGGCGGACTTCGATCGCGCCAGTTTCGACGGCACGAGCAGCTTCTCGCGGATCGGCGGCGGGTCGTTTGGCGGCAAGGCGCGGGGTCTGGCCTTCATGAACCTCCTCATCGATGACGCGGGCATACGCGACGAGTTCCCGGATACCCGGATTGTCGTGCCGCCCTTCGTCGTGGTGAGCACCGACGTGTTCGAGGACTTCCTCGATCGCAACCAGCTGCGGGATCTGGCGATCAACGCGGTCGACGATGAGGAGGTGCTGCAGCGGTTCCTTCGCGCCGAGTTCCCTCCGGGGGCGGTGAAGGATCTCGCGCGCTTCGTCGATCGCATCCACTACCCATTGGCGGTGCGATCGTCAAGCCTGCTCGAGGATTCCCACTACCGGCCGTTCGCCGGCGTCTATGCCACCTATATGCTGGCCAACAACCACGCGGGCGGCGAGGTGCGGCTCGAGCGCCTGGTGACTGCCGTCAAGCGCGTGTTCGCATCGGCGTTCTCGCAACAGGCCAAGGCGTATCTGGCGGACACGCCTTACCGGCTCGAGGAGGAGAAGATGGCCGTCATCCTCCAACAGGTCGTGGGAATCGGCCATCGTGACCGGTTCTACCCCGATCTTGCCGGGGTGGCCCGCTCGCATAATTTCTATCCAATCCCGCCCATGACGGCGGATGCCGGCATCGCGGCGGTGGCTCTCGGCCTTGGCGACACCGTGGTGAATGGACGAGTCTGTGTCCGGTTCTGTCCACGCTATCCCAAGCACCTCGTGCAGTTTTCCAGCGTCAAGGATGCGCTCCAGAACTCGCAGCGCTCGTTCTTCGGGTTGCAGCTGGGCACACCGGCCGACGGCACCGGGTCTGAAGGGGAGTTTGAACTGCGAGAGTTCGGCCTTGACGCGGCTGAGGACGATGGCTCGCTCGAGCTGGTCGGCTCGACGTGGTCGGCCGAAAACGATGCGATTTACGATGGGGTGTCCCGCAGCGGCGTCCGCCTGGTGAGCTTCGCGCCGATTCTGAAACACGAGATGTTCCCGCTGGCCGCGATCCTCGAACGGTTGCTCGCGATTGCCACGGAGGGCACCAGTTCGGCAGTGGAAATCGAGTTTGCGGCAAACCTGTTGATGCCCCGCGGGACGCCCCGCGAATTCGGCTTCCTGCAGCTCCGGCCATTGGCGGTGTCGCTGGAGAGCGCCAGCGTGGAGTTCGGGCAGATCGCCGACCAGGACGTCGTGTGCCGCAGTGCCTCCGTGCTCGGCAACGGGCGGGTCGATGACTTGCGCGACGTGGTCGTCGTCGACGTCGAGCGGTTCGAGCGAGCCCGGAGCCATGAGGTCGCGCGTGAGGTCGGTCTGATCAATGCCGAGCTCGTGCGCGATCGCCGTCCATTTCTGCTCATTGGCGTCGGCCGCTGGGGATCGAAGGAACCGCTGCTGGGCATACCCGTCACCTGGAATCAGATCTCAGGCGCGCGCGTGATCGTGGAGGCCGGCTTCAGGGATTTCAGGGTGACGCCGTCGCAGGGCACGCACTTCTTCCAGAACATCACGGCCGCCAGTCTCGGGTACTTCACCGTCAACCCCGAAGTCGGTGAGGGCTTCGTGGACTGGCAGTGGCTGGCGGCGCAGCCGGCCGTCAGCGAGACGGCGTTCGTCCGTCACCTGCGTCTCGACTCTCCGGTGATCGTCAAGATGCACGGGCGGAACAACCGTGGGGTCATTCTGAAACCGACCCGGCAGGGCTGATGAACGCGCGGCGATGTTTCTTCGTGTCGGACTTGCACGGCAGCCTGGATCGTCTGCAGACGCTGTGGACCGTGATTCGAAGCGAGCGGCCCGGGGCAGTGTTCATTGGCGGAGACATCCTGCCGGCGGGATCGTTGTTGGCAGATGGACCGGATGTCCGACATCGGGACTTCGTCAACGAGGCGTTCGGCGTTGGCCTGCGCCATCTACGCGACGAGCTCGGCCCGGCGTACCCTGAGGTGTTTGTTATCCTCGGCAATGACGATCCCCGCTTCGAGGAGCCTGCCGTACTGGATCTGGCGACTGAGGGCCTCTGGAACTACGTACACGGGCGGCACGTTCGGTGGGCAGACTTCCACGTGTACGGCTACGCCTGCGTCCCGCCGACGCCGTTTCTCCTGAAGGACTGGGAGCGCTACGACGTCTCGCGCTACGTTGACCCGGGCTGCGTGTCCCCGGAAGAGGGATGGCACTCCGTACCTGTCGCCGCGCACGAGACACGGTGGGCGACGATGACGCAGGAATTGGCCCTGCTGGTCGGCGACCGACCGCTCGATCGCGCAATCCTGCTCCTTCACGCACCGCCGTACCGCACGGGTCTCGATCGCGCGGCTCTGGACGGTCGACTGGTCGAACACATCCCTGTGGACGTCCATGTCGGCAGCATTGCTGTGAGGCGATTCATTGAGGCGCGCCAGCCGCTAGTGACGCTCCACGGACACGTGCACGAATCGGCCCGCCTGACCGGGATCTGGCGGGAGCAAATCGGGTCCACTGTAGCGCTCTCGGCGGCCCACGACGGACCGGAACTGGCACTGGTGCGCTTCAGCCCCGACCATCCTGATCGAGCCACCCGGGCCTTGCTGTCGTGACAGAGCCGGGCGACGGCTACGTCTTGGCCTCGTCTCTGCGCATGAGCGGCAACGAGCGGGCCGGGTCCGTAACGGCGTTGATCTTGGCTGCGAAGCTTGTCTGTTTGGCGATCTCGACGTCTGTCACCATGTGCACATCGAGCAATCGGTCGGAGGGGTAGCCGGTTCGCAGGAAGTTTATCTCCGCCAGGCACTGGCCCCATCCATCCAACCACCACCGCAGCGCACGCTCCTGTTCGGGCGATCCCCCGAAGTGCACCAGGAGATCGATGTCGCTTCCCGGGCCCGCCGTCGCGTTCTTCGTACTCCCGAACACGTACAGCGCGCGCACCCCGAACACCTCCGGATCGAGCAGGGAGGCAATCCGTTCGGCCATGCGCAATCGCCAGCGCCAATGGTCCTCGGACACCTGATCCGGTTCGCGGCGACGTTCGCCGCCGATGAAGGCGGACGCACTTGGCGAGGCGAGCACCCCCACCGCCTCGTCGAGATCCGCATTCATCAGGACCTGCAGCACCAGGCCCCCAGTGACCTTCGGCACGTCGATCACGTGAAGCGTGTCGGAGAGATGTCGGTACTCCGGCAGCAGCACCGGCAGGATGTTGGGCGAGTTCCGGAAGAACCGCCTGTTGAAGACCACATCGTCACTGTCAGGGAGGAGCGGGAGATACCGGATGGACGACTCGACCAGGTCCTGGAAGAAATGCGTGCCGAACGACAACTCGGGCACGTAGTTGCCGCGTCGGGTGGCCATCTCGATCAGCATCGCGGCGTTGTTGATGTCGGAGTACGTCACGGCGACGCCCAGCTTGATGTCACCCCGGCTGCCCCAGCGTCCCGGCCCGATCAGCACGAACTGCCGCTTGGGCAGCAACTTGTTGAGCCGGCCGACCGCGCGGCCTACGTCGCGAAGCTCGGTGAGGTCGGACAGCTGACCGTAGCTTTCGGGATCGACGTAGACGATGTGCGTGACGTCCGGTACACGCCCGTTCGACACGTACTTGTTGGCCGAGAAGAGCACCGATTGCGGAGGCAGATCTCTGGGGATGGGTGCCGGGGCGTCCTGAATGGAGAAACTCTGCGGACGGCACTGGAGGAGGTAGAAATCCTTCCCATCGGACGCGAACTCGATGTCGACCGGCGTCCCCGTCTTCTCGCGCAGCAGCCGAAGCAGCGCCCGCATCTGTTCGACAAAAGGCGTGGATCCCACCAGGCCATCAAAAGTCGCCACCACGTGATCGCGTTCGGGATCCCAGTCGAAGGGGGCGGGCCGCAGGATGCCGTCCCGGTCCTGCACCGAGAAGATCTGATTGAAGATCGGGAACTGCCGGCCGCATTGCTGCAGCAGTTCCGAAATCAGCACGGTGCGGAAGCTGTTGGCCTCCGTGTCGATCACGTCAATCTTCCGCGGTGAGTACCGCAGCACCTCCTCCGGCGTCACGTTGGCGCGCAGGCCAGGCTGCCCTGGCGCGATCAGCACGGGGTAGTCATCGCTCAGCCGGTCGACGGCGCGGGTTCCCAGACCGGGCACCATCCGGATGAGCCCGTCTCCTCGCGTGATTCGCGCCGACCACCGGAACTCGTTGTTGCTGAATGCCACTCCGCCAAACGCCGGACAGAAGTACGGGCCGATTTGGGCGCCCACCACCTCCTGGATCATGACGCCCATCTCCTCGTGGACGTCCAGCAAGCCGCGTTCGGCCCGGTACTCGATCGGGTCGGGGCCGAAGATCGAGGCGTACACCTCGGCCACGGCATCCATCAACGCGGACAGCCGTTCGCGTTTGGGACCTCGGTTCGCGAGGAAGAGGCTCTTGTACTTGCCGGAGAATGCGGAGCCGACGCGATCCTCGAGCAGACTCGAACTGCGCACGATGAGCGGCCGCTCACCGAGATCGTCCAGCGCGAGGGAGAGTCCCTTGACGATTTCCGGCGAGAATTCGGAGTGCTTGAAGGCCTGGACGATGTGCGGGTATTCGCGCCGGATTTGGTCGATTTCGAGGTACTTGCGCGCGTACACATCTTCCAGGTCGTTGTGTTCAATGAAGTTCAACAAGCCGTCAGACGTGATGTACCAGGTTCGGGGCACCTTGATGTCGGCCAGCGCATCCGCGTACTCCCGGGACTTGCGAACGATGTGCGTGGCCAGAATCAACCCGGAGCTCTTGCCGCCCAGCTTGCCTCGGCTCGCCGCCGGACTGATCAGCCGTTGCACCAACTCGTGGAAATCACGAACCTCGAGGTGGTTCTTGGCGGTGTTGATGAAGTCCAGGTCCTCGGTCAGAAAGCGACGCGCCAGCGAGACGCGCAAGCCGATCTGTACGGAGCGGGACAACTCGCGGTCGTCCACGCCCATCTGATGGAAGCGCTCCAGCGCCTCGGAGATGTCAAACAGCGAGGTGGTCTGATTCTCGACGGCCTCGACCAGGAAGCCCGCCTTGTCGTCCTTGATCCACTTCTCGACCGAAGACACGATCTCGGCCTCGCTGAGGTGGTCGGCCGCAATTCGGAACGCCTCGTTCGTGACGTGGGCGAGCTGGTCGGAGGTCGCCCGTTCCAACGGACGGTTGTCGTCCTCGCTTCGCCCGCCACGCACATCGGCGCTGAATACCCGCAAGAGCTGGTGCGCCTCTTCGACGCCGTTCCAGCAGAGGTAGTTGATCATCCGGCGGGCGATTCGGCTGAGCAGGTGCTGATCGGTTTTTCGCAGGAACTCGATGATGACCCACCATTGTCGGCGGTCTTTCGTCTCGATGTTCTCCATCGCCAGCTCCCAGTTGCGGAGCGTGCCTCGCAGGCGTTGCTGCATGAGGTAGTGGCCGAGGCGCTGGGCGATGGTGTCGATGAGTTTACGTTCCTCCTTCAGAAACGGTCCTTCATCCGACTTCGGCATTTGCCGTGTGTAGATCACCTCGATGGAGCCGACCGTCTCGCCTTGAACCGAAATCGGCGCGCGTTGAACCGACTCGGTGGCTTGCGAGCGCGGGGGCTCGTACACGACTCCCTCCACGCTGATTCTGGCCCAGCAGA
>ERZ1292640.694-Hain-H43-02um-R1-694-length-27570-cov-5_pt1 | contig 27570 bp, 39 predicted proteins | sample MGYA00564404_ERZ1292640 | MGnify/ENA primary metagenome ERZ1292640 (study PRJEB36523, sample SAMEA6512636) | groundwater metagenome | collected 2019-01-08 | study: AquaDiva: Metagenomics assemblies of 32 groundwater samples | reverse complement strand
CGGTCAATTCAACTGCGGGTCCTCAGACCCGCGAGTATTCTTGACCCACGAATAATAAAGAAAAAGCGATTAACCACCCAAAACTTAATAAGGTTTTATTCTAAGGGGGTCTGCGAAATATTTCGTTTAATATCGTATTTTACCGAAATTCATTAAAATAAATGAGCAAGAAAAAAAATCAAGTATTATAAGGGTGGAACTGCGCTTTTTGTCCAGCAATTTGATCAATATAATCTGTAGCATAGAAATTTGCTATTTGTCCATCTCTTTCTAAAGCTAAGTAAACTTGATTATCCGCTGCCCAAATTCCTTTTAAAGTACCACCCGCCATCTTTTGTAGGCCGCATATTGCAATTTTCCGACACAAATCGCTAGGATCAAAAGCTGCAAATTGCGACATTACTTCGACTAGTTTAACCTGTTCTGAGTCGCTTACAAAATCTGATAAATCATAAATTGGTCCATCCATAAATTTCATCTTTATCACGTTATTTTATTTATTGCTAATTTGGTATATTATATAAATCTTTCTTTTTTTACCACTAACTCATGGTTACATTTCTTACTCTTTCTAATCAGTTTCAACAATTTCGCATGAAATTAGAATTTAACAATGACATGAGCATAGCCGACAATTTGGGCGGAGAAATAGCCCGGGTTTCGGTTTCTCTTAATCGCTATTTAAATCAATTACCGTGCAATGAGGAGCTAAACGTCGAACGAGTAGTTAAAAAAAACAAATTTTAAAAAAAATTCCCTTCAAACACCGGGAAAGCTTTTTTTTACTCAACTAAATATCTAGGTGGAAGAATATTTATAAACTTAAGAGTAGGTGATATGACCACATGTTCGACATCATAACCGTCGGTTCGGCAACCGTAGATGTTTTCGTTTATACTGACAAATCAGATTTAATAACATTAAAGTCCGAAAAGGAATCTAAGGAATTCATCGCATATCCGTCTGGAACTAAAATCCTCATCAAGAACTTAATTTTCAGCACAGGAGGCGGCGGTACAAATACAGCAGTTTCATTTGCAAGACTCGGATTGAAAACCGGATATTTTGGATGCATGGGCAAAGACCAAAACGCAAAAATAATTCTTGACGAACTCAAAAAAGAGGGAATAGCATTCTTGGGCCAGCAGATAAACGAAAAGACAGACTACTCAGTGATTCTCGACAGCATCGAGCACGACCGGACAATCCTGAACTACAAGGGCGCAAGCACCAAGATAAAATTCGGAAGAATGAAGCAAGCCCAGCTCAAGCAGGCAAAATGGGTTTATTGCTCTTCGATGGTAGGCGATGCATTCCAGACGCTTGAAAAGCTTTCAGAGTTCTGCAAAAAAAACAAGGTCAAGTTAGCGTTCAACCCTTCAAGCTACCTTGCCGAAAGGGGGGCTAAATATCTGAGCAAAGTTTTGAAAAACTCAACAGCGCTAATAATGAATTTAGAAGAAGCCAAAGACATCACCCAAAAAGACAATGTGCGCAATATGCTTACTGAGCTAAGGGATTATGGACCCGATTATGCCATTATCACAGACGGGAAACGCGGAGTTTACGCTGATTGCCTTGGCCAGAGGCTTTTCGTTCAGCCACATAAAGTCAAGGTCGTTGAAAGCACAGGCGCAGGAGATGCTTTCGCTTCAACCTTTGTTGCTGGACTCGCATACAATAAAGACGTAAAAACCGCTCTGCAATGGGGAGTTGCCAATGCTGAGTCTGTGCTCAGCAGTTTCGGGGCGAAGAACGACCTTTTAACGCTCAAACGACTGAAAAGCAACATAAAAAGAAGTCCTTATAGAGTAAGTAAGTTAAAACTTTAGTTAATTTTCTTAACCTCCATCTGTTGTCATCCGACGATTAAAGACAAAGTATTAATATGGGCAGTGTTTTGGGCAGCATATGAAAGTCAAAGACATCATGGTTACACGAATCATAACTGTCCCTGAAGAACGAACAGTTCAGGAGGCAGCAAATATCATGGCAGATTATGGCATCAGTTCTCTTGTCGTATCCAATGTGCTTGGCAGCTACGTGGGCATAATCACCGAGCATGATTTAATGAAAAAAGTGGTGGCAAAAGGCAAATACCCGACAAACACCCAGGTTAAGGATACGATGTCAACTACACTTTATACTATTGATTCAGAAGCAAGCCTAATTGATGCTGCCAGGCTAATGGAAGAAAAAAGCATTCGCAGGCTTTTAATCACTGTTAAAGGAAAGATCCAAGGGATAATTACTAACGGACTTTTGCTAAGGAATATACGATACAGCATGGCTGAGAACTTGATTAATGATAGGCGCTCCTACCTTTTAAGAGATATTGAGTAACATTTATAAGCGATAATTCTCATTAAAAATTATGCTGATAAAAAACTTCAAAGCTTTAGCAAGGAACAAGCAGAGAGAGACTGCGCTAAGAATCCTTAATGCCGGAATCGAAGCAGTTCTCGTCAAAAACGCGATAAAAAAGGCGATAAGACGCGACGGAGACATCCTGCACATCAAGGAGATGGTTTACAAGCTAAGCTCATTCGATAAGGTTTTTGTTGTTGGCTTCGGAAAGGCGTCGATTGCCTGTGCGAGAGAAATAGAGAAGATTCTTCCAGACCATATTGATGATGGCATTGTTCTTGATGTGAGCAGCGCAAAACTAAAAAAAATAAAAGTGGCAAAATGCACACATCCAGTGCTTTCAGCGCAAAATGTACAAAATACAAAAAAGATGATTTCACTTTTAAAAAAAGCTGAAAAAAATGATTTAGTAATTTGCTTTGTTTCAGGGGGAGGCTCGGCGATACTTGAGAATCCTGCGGTTCCCATCTCGAAATACATTACAATGAACAAAACGCTACTCAAGTGCGGGGCTGAAATCCACGAGATGAACACGATAAGAAAGCACATGTCCAAAGTCAAAGGAGGGCAATTACCAGGCTATACTAACGGAGCAACATTTGTTTCTTTGATTTTATCTGACGTTGTTGGAGACGACTTAAGCTTTATCGCATCTGGACCGACTGTGCACGACGAAACGTCTGTTTCTGATGCTAAACGCATAATCCGGAAATACAAGCTACCTAAAGCTAAGCTAATCGAAACACCTTTCAAGATGCCACCTCACGTGCACAATTTCTTGATACTCAACAATTTGATGGCGGTTGAGGCTATGAAGCATGAAGCAGAAGCCTTGGGCTTGAAAGCTGAAATTCTCACCACTAAAGAAGTCGGTGAAGCAAGAAAAGTTGGAGAAATGTTGGCTAAGAAAGCAAAAAAAGGTTATGCAATAATTGCAGCTGGAGAAACAACCGTCACAGTTAAAGGAAACGGAAAAGGCGGCAGAAACCAAGAAGTCTGCCTCGGCGCACTGAAAAACATCGGCGACTCTGTTGTTGTTTCAGCTGGAACTGATGGAATTGATAATACTCCTGCTGCCGGAGCGATTGTGGATAAGACAACTCTCCAGAAAAATAAAAATTACAAGAAATACCTCGATAACAATGATGCTTTTAATTATTTAAAAAAAACAAAAGACTTGATTTTTACTGGAAAGACCGGGACTAATGTTGCGGATATAATGTTGGTTTTGAAGATTTAATCCAAATAGTAAATGTGCTCTTAAATTTAAAAAGGAAATCAGCACCACTCAAAAATAGATACTAACGAAAAGTTTTTATAAAGTCGCAAAAAGGAAAAAGTTTATGTCGCTTGAAAAGCTGATACAAGCTGCTGCAGAACAAGGAATTAGAGAGAATAAGTTGAGAGAAAGAGTTCAAGCGAAATATGACCATTTTTTGTTAAATGGAGAAACCCATAAAATTGAAGGCTTACAAAATATCACAACTCTTTCTCCTTTTTGGGCAGGCAGGACAGTTCAAAAAGCCTATCGGAGAGCTGCACAAAAAGGCGCGATTGATGAGATTATTGATATTCATGAGGCAACTGGCATTCAACCAAGATTATCAGAAAAGGCGATCAAAAATGCATACAACAGGTTCCTAGAACCCCCATATTCCGAATTACAAGAATCAATTGACACTTTTGAGCAATTAACTGGCGTTCCCCCCACATTCTCAGACGCATTAGTGAAAAAAGCTTATCTTGAATTGCTAAGATACAGTAAATCAAATCCTCATTACTTCCTTGGAGAGGCAAAAAAATTGCTAACTATGACAGGATTCGACCCTAACAATGCAGAGGGTGAAATTAAAAAAATTATTGTTGATTTGATAAGAGATTGCCAGAGTGAGACGGCATCATTAGTCAGGGAATTTACCCATATTTCGTTCAGCGAAACGGAAGCACAAAAATTTTACAATAATGCGGGTAAATCGAAACATTCCGGTAGCATCTACTCAGTATTAAGAGGAACAAATATTTTGCCTCCTGAGGATATGGCCTTTGAACAATTGGTAAGACATGCTCAAGCCGGAGGATACGACACACTTGAGGTCACTCGGAAAACTCTAGGCCTTCCCGAGGAAAAAGTTTACGAAGCTGTTATTCAAAGCCTCGAACCGGCAACTTAAAAAAAACTATTTGTTCCCGACTAACTCGGGGGAAGAGCGTATTCTGTTCTTCCAGGCACGCCAATGAAGCGAGTTTCAGAATCAAGAGCATGTATGCCTATACTATTATTTCCGCTTGAGCCAAGATGCAGCAATCCTCCAATTGGCTTGTCGGAATCAGGAAGCTTATGCCAGATTCCGAAATGATTTCCAAATATTTTCTTATGAGCGAGAATGTAATTCCTAGCTTTGCTTCTTTCTCCAATAAAGGGAGTAGGCGCTGGGTGAGTTAAGATACTACAAGCCGCAAGATAGTCTCCGGGCGATAAATAACCCAATTCAGATAAATCTCCTTCAGGAGCAGAAATGAACTCATCATATTTGTTTCCGGCCAGAACAATAACTTTTTCTTTTTCTTCAAGGTCAAGAGTACGATGAAATTCTGCGACTGGTATTGATCCGTAACCATTTATCAATCCTTCTTGGACTGCACGGTTTAGATTATCAGGATTGGAGAAATAATTTGGAACGTGAGCGATAACCAGAACATCCAATCCCCCCTTTGTCCTACCTTTCATAACTGAGTCTGGTGTTGCTATATCTGTCGACCAAAAGGGGCAATCATGATTAGCCCCGGTTTTTAAAGCAACGAGCTGTGACAGGAATAAAGGTTTATAGTTCCCATCAGTGAGCGCTCTTAGCGCATATTGGGCTCCCCTCTCTGAATGAAATGATTTAGCGGGGCTTATCAGACTGTTAAGTTGGTCTTCCATTTTACTGCTGGGAAGTAGCAGTAATTTAATTAGTTTGCCATAAAACGGCAGATATCTTTGATTAATCAGCCCGCGCGGTGATTGAGCGCATAAGATTTAAAAATCAAGCCTAAATTTATGGAAAATTATGGGGAAAACAAAAACAGGTCTTGAGAAGATTCTCTCTCAATTAGGAATGCAAGGAAGAGCAAATTACGTTTACCGACACGCCGGAGAATCGGATATACCTCAAGCAGCAATCGATGAATCAATCGCATTTTTCCAGGTCAGATATCCTTTGACGGCTGCACACATCGCGCACAAAGTCGGCCAACTTGAGACTGAGTTCGACCTGCTAGCCAGAGGGGAAGATTATACACGCGCATTAAAACTTGGCAGGAAAGAAAGGTTTTACGACAAGACAGTTGAGCTATATAGACAATTAGAACGGTTTTTGGAGGGCGCGGAGTTCGCTGTAGATAACGGTCATCCGGACGAGGGAATTGAACTTTACATTAAAGGTAAATCATTCTTATCTGCCATCCTGCTGGCAGAAAAAACAGGCCAACATGAATGGTGCATGAGCCTACTTGAAAGGGAGGGGCAATTTGAACGAGCTGCGAGATTAGCCGCCCGACATGGCGAGATACAAAGGTCCACCAGGGATTATTTGAGGGCAGGAATGCCAGGAAATGCGATAGCTACTGCGAGAAGAGCAGGGGCAGACGAATTAACTCTCGAGTTATTAGAAAGTTATGATTCACCAGTGCAGGCAGGGATTCATGCCGAAATGAAAGGGTTCCCAGCCAGGGCCGTCCGGAATTACATAAAGACTGACCATCTTAACGATGCTTTTCGGGTATTTAATTGCGTCGAAGAAATGACTGACGAATTAAAAGGTGAAGGTGACAACCTTCGAGTCCGACTAGAAAACAAAGGGGATTATCAAAGAGCAGGCGACGTCGCAGAAAAACTTGGGCAAACAAAATTGGCCAAGAGTTATAGATTTCTTGAAACTATCGCTGTTCAGGGAGCGAGATAACCAGCTGATTCTCGTAAGAAGCATGTCCTCAACCAGCGAACTGTCTTTCTTCTCCACACTTTATGCTTTAAAATTACTTCAAAACAGCAGCAGCCTCAATCCTCGACCTACTCATTTTTAATTTGTGCGCGGTTTTAGCATCCTTGAAAACGTCGTGAATCCAAGTGGCGAAGTCGTTGCGGTGCCCGTTGACGTGGTACTTATAATCATCCTCTGATGTTTCAAGCAAAACCGCAAGCTCGCGGTATGACTTAATTGCTTTGCCGCTTCTTAGGTAGAACGGGAACTTAAACCCTGCATCGACGTGGATGTCTTTTACATTTATCTGCGTCGCTGGCACCTTGCCATTCAAGACATCAAGAACGTTTTGCGCAGCAAGAGTTGCCATCGCTGCCCGAGTCGCCTTTGTTGCAGAAGCGAGGTGAGGAGTTACAACCAAATTGTCCAGCTTTTCCATTCCCGCAGAAAGTTTTGGCTCGAACTCGAAAACGTCCAAGGCTGCTCCAGCGATTGTTTTGCTCTGAAGTGCTCTGACAAGTGCTGCCTCATCCACAATCGGGCCTCTCGCCGTATTGATTAAATAAGCCGTCGGCTTCATCATCTTGAACTGCGCATCGCTTATCATATGCTTTGTTGTTGGCAAAAGAGGCACATGTATAGAAACGAAATCCGAATTTTTCAGGACTTCCTCGACTGTGCTGAATTTTGCATGCACATCTTTTTCGAACTGAGGGTCTCGAATAACATCATAATATAATATTTTCATTCGGAAACCCTTGAATGCGCGTTCAGCAACAGACTTTCCTATCCTTCCAAGGCCGAGAATCCCAAGAGTTCTATCGCACACATCATTTCCCAGCATGTACATCGGAGACCAGCCGGGATACTGTCCTGCTTTTGCAATTTTATCGCCTTCGGCAACTCTTCTCGCGACAGCAAGCATCAAAGCCAGCGCATGGTCTGCAACAGATTCTGTCAAAACACCTGGCGTGTTTGTTACAGGCAATCCTCTCGCAGTGCACCCAGGAACATCAACATTATCAAAGCCAACTGCATAATTAGAGACAATTCTTAATTTCGGATTTGAATCAAGAACTTCTGCATCAATTTTATCAGTCAAAAGGCAGAGCAATGCATCTTTACCTCGCAGACCATCTATCAATTCTTGCTTTGAAAGTACCCTGTCGTGCGGGCTTACTGTTACGTCGCATTCTTTTTTCAGCAGGTCAATTCCTTCCTGAGGAATCATTCTTGAAACGAAAACTGTTGGTTTGCCCATGATTTCACCTTTTTCTCTTTATTGCTTCTTTTATCGACCAAACTATGTTGGGCGATTTAACAAGGAACTTTGTCATTAGCTCATCTTGCTGGCCTGACTCGCCGAACCTGTCATTAACTCCAACGAATTCGACAGGCACAGGATAATTCTTGACAATGCACTCTGCAACTGCCCCGCCGAGACCGCCAATAATTTGGTGTTCTTCTGCTGTAACTATTGCTCCAGTTTCTTTGGCTGCTTTGACAATTGTTTCCTTGTCTAGCGGCTTGATGGTATGCATGTTGATAACCCTTACATCAATTCCGTCCGACTCAAGCTGCTTTGCAGCAATCAAGGCCTCATAAACTAAAGAACCGCAGGCAATAACTGTGACATCTTTTCCCTGCCTGAACGTTTGTGCTTTACCAATCTGATAAGGGGTTTCCTCAGTCGTGATAACTGGAACGTTTTCCCTTCCAAATCGCATGTAAAATGGTCCTTTGACTTTAGCCATGGCAATAGAAGCTTTTTTTGCTTCAAAATAATCGCAGGGAACTATGACCGTAAGATTGGGGAGAACTCTTGTAATCGCGACATCTTCCAATGCTTGGTGAGTCGCACCATCAGGCCCTACGGAAATTCCTGCGTGAGCACCAATCATCTTTACGTTAGTCTCGCTATAACAGATTGAAACTCGAAGCTGATCCCAGTTTCTGCCTGGATTGAAAGCAGCATAAGATGTTATGAACGGGACTTTTCCACATAGCGCCATTCCCGCAGCAATGCCGGCCATGTTCTGCTCCTGAATTCCAACTTCTATAAAACGTTCAGGGAAAGTTTTTTTGAAACCATTTGACTTTGTGGAGTCAGTGAGGTCGCAACACAAAAGAACGACATTCTTGTCTTGTTTTCCAGCCTCAACGACACCATCACCAAAACCGTCTCTTGTCGGTTTCTGGCTCACATTATTGTAAAGGTTTGCCGCTAGCTTCGCCTCAGGGCTAATCACTGATGTTCACCCTGAATTCTTCCACCCATTGAGCGAATGTCGTGAAGTTCTTTCAATGCTAGTTCTGCTTCCTGCTTATTTGGCGGCTTGCCGTGCCACTCGAACTTCCACTCCATGAAATCAACCCCTTTGCCAGGGATTGTGTGGCAGATGATTACAGTTGGCTTCTCGAAAACCGACTTTGCCTCGCCGCAAGCATCGATTATCTCCCTGAAATTGTGACCATCAACTTCAATGACATGCCAGCCGAAAGCCTTGAACTTGTCAGCCAAAGGTTCTAAAGGCATAACATCCTCAGTGAAACCATCAATCTGGATGTTGTTTCTATCAACTAGGAAAGTGAGATTGTGAAGCCTGTTTTTTCCTGCGAACCAAATAGCTTCCCAGCATTGGCCTTCCTCAAGTTCGCCATCTCCCGTCAGGCAGAAAACTCTCCATCGCTTGCTGTCCATTAACGCTGTAAGCGCCATGCCAACTGCTACAGAAGTTCCCTGGCCTAATGGCCCAGCTGAGTTTTCGATGAATGGAGCAGCGAGATTGTGAGGGTGCCCGTGAAGCCTTGTCCCAAATTTTCTTAAAGTATTAACGAATTCTTCTCTTGGAAAGTAACCTGCATTAGCCAAAGCAGAGTAATGAACCGGACAAAGGTGACCAGCAGACAAAACAAACCTGTCACGGTCTTCCCACTTCGGATTCTTTGGATCATGGCGCATAACATGGAAGAAAAGAGCAGTAACAACGTCAGCAACACCCAAAGTACCCGCTGAATGGCCTGAACCTGCGTTCAGCAAAGCTTTGACAATGTCTTCTCTGATGTCAACTGCTTTCTGCTCTAGAAAGGGTATGTTTGGTTCCATCCTCTTTTTCCCGTTACAAGATTTCTGGTTTAAAGAGTATTTAAAGGTTGCTGAATTTGTGAAAATGTTTTTAGACTTCTCTTAATTCCCCTCGGTTATGGTGGAGGATCTTGAAGGGAGGATAAAGGAATTAGATGCTTTATTAGGCAATTTACCGGCTAACCTGCTGTTTCTCGAAAAGTTCACCATGTATGAGGAAAGCATACTGGGCCACATATTGAAAGAAGATGCTGAAGGCAACATCCATGCCGATAAATATTGGGGGCAGGAATATCTGGCGCCGCATTTTCGGCTGTTTACTACCCCTGTGAATGTATTGAGACGGGAAACTCACCATCTTCCGGCGATTGAGGAAAAAGTCAAAGCAGCTGATAAATCCGGTAAAACTAGAAAAAGATTAAGCTATGACGAGGAGCTAGTCAAGGCTCTCGGGGGCTTGAAAAAAGTTCCAGGGCATGCATTGTGGATGAAAACAAGGTTTTACGAACACTTATTCGCGCGTGTCAGAGCAATATCGGACGAGCAGAATGTTGGCCCAATGATTGTAGCAAAAAACGAGGAAGGAAGAAACGAGGCGTACAGGAGAGTTTTCCCTGAACCCTGGCAATATGAGACATTTTCCTTATCCCTGGCACAAAACAATGCAATAATCTTTCATGTCATGAGCGCACCGGCAAAAAAACAGGGGGCGCCAATAAACGGGCTGGTCGGCAGGGTAATGCACCATCATGACGAACATGACCCAATCAGATTGAAAGCGAATGAATATATTAAAGATCAGATTGAATACATTCGAGCAAGAGTTTGGCAGATTTATGCAAAAAAACCATTTCACTAATTTTTTTCTTTCTTTAACATCAAGTAAGAATAAAAAACAATCCAAACCACACCGATCATCATCAATGCTAAGACTACAATCAACGCTTTCGGCAGGAAAACCATCACCAACCCGAATGCTAGTCCTCCAATCTTGAACAATTTGGCAGCGTGCTTGTTTGTTTTATCCCAGACTTCAGGGTTGCTTAAAGTCCACGGAGTCCTTACACCGATAAACCAATTCTGCTTTGTTTGTTCAAGAAGCATGCCTGCACAGTAGAAGAGAATAGCGAAAGCAGGGCCCAATGCAAAAGTGAAACTAAAACCATAACCCAGATTAGAAGCAAGAATTAATACCTGAATATAAAAGAAGAACGCAGAGAAAACAAAAATGAAGAGATGATAAGCTCCAATAAATTCCTCCACATTCTTTTTTAGAGGGTCGAGCTTAGGAAGGAGAATCAATGCCAGAAAGGCGAAAACTCCAATAACAGGTGTTAGGAACGCGCCAAACGACTTGCTAGAGTAGCCGTTAACTTTTCCTTCCAAGCCCCAATGAGTTGCCATCTTATCTGGAAGCATTGGGTAAAGAGCAAATGTAATGACGAACATTGCAACAATCAATATTGCGGCTGCAATGACAAATCTCATGCTAATCTGCTCTTGCAAGCTTCAAGAAATAAGTGGCGTATCCCGCGGCCATTAAAACTGCAAAGATGAGCAACAAATTATCCTTCACCAAAAAAAGCAATGGAGCGAGTTCAAAGTTGTTTGGGATAAGGGTCTGTAAGATACTGATTATGAAAAAAACAAGAAAAACACCTCCAATTGCAGATACTAAAGGGGAAATGGAACTAATCGGTGCTTGAAATTTCGCCAAATGGCTTCCATAGCCAAATGCAACGGACATCACGAAAATCAGGCCGATATTAGCGTATATGAAATCAATGATTTTACCGATTAGGGTTGTTGGAATGAATGAATTGAACAGCCACAGAACGAAAATAACAAGCAAAACCATGAGCAAACCTAGCAGGCTGGTCAGGATAGGCCAAACGAAGCCCATCGGGTCCATATTGTCCTTACCAGAATTTTTATGTTTCATATTTGCTTCCGAATGATTTAGTTATATAAAGATTCTGGAAAAAATGCGCCACGGCCCGGAGTTCCAACTTTTTAGTGGAAAACATAGTTGAATTGTCAAAAACATGTTTTCCACTATTATTTGAAGTCGTGTATTATGAAAGAACTTGCGACTTCAAATATTTGACCAAAAAGTATTTGAACCGGGACGTCCTTTCGGATTACAGCTGGTCAAGCTGCCGCCCTACCTGATTAGGCGACCGTGGCACAATTTCTTGTTAATTGTAACTTCCCAATATGTGTTTGGATGAAAATTTCGAAGTATTTTCGGACACTTCGGAATAATTTTGAAATAAAGCCTTGCTCAGATATAAACAAAAATTTGTTAGCACGACAAATTAAATCAAGAAACAGGCGGAAGTCCAGCTAAGATCGCAGAATATCCAGGTTCGTTTCCAGGTAGATGTTCCATGGCCATTTCCAAAATAATATAGTTACCTTGTTCTGAAAAATGGTTAAATAAATGCTTTTTCATAACTTCCTCAGGAGGTATTTTTGAGATTGTGTATATTTCAAAGAAAGCCCTAAAATTTAAATCTTCATCCGGGCCATATTTGAGCGCCTGCTCGTATAAAGAATGAATTGAAGGTTCCGGAATAGATAATCCAGCACGTTTCATACGTTTCATAATGCCAATCGATAATTCCAGGTTCCCACTTTGAGCTAATATTTCCCCAAGGGCAGAATCGATATCATAGGGAAAACCTGAATCTGCATGGTGTCTAATTATGGCTTCGAAATTTCCCCTCCTGACAAAATGCTTTAAAGCTTTTCTTTCAACATTTTTATAGAATTTTGGTTCATACCCGAAGACATCTTGTAACTCCGCAAGCTCACGCATGTTATCGTCTATAATGCAATCATCATAAATTTTCTGAGCAGCCCTTCGTCCAAATTTCGGTTTTATTGAAGTTAGTTTATACAATCTGAGAATATCGCTAACCAAAGAATGTTTAGCATAATCAGTATAACGTTCTAATACTCTGTCCTGAGGAAAATCAGGCTCGATCCCAGAAAGGTCGCGCAAGACATCATAATCTCCAAATTTTCCACTCAAAGCAAGGTCTATTAATCTCCCTTTAACTCTCGAAATAATATCTTCTTTAGATATGCCTTGCTGTTCTCCAGCCTCAATCAGTTCTTCCAGAGACATTAAATTAAAATTGGATAATCTGTTTATAAATTTATTGTAAGTATCTATTTCAAAGTGATAAAAGCTTTTTTGATAAAATTTTAATATGTAGCGATTAATGTAATTCAATGAAAGCACTAGCCATTTTTATTCTTTTAGCGTTACTCGTCATAGGCTGCAAACCTGTTCCCGAATGGCAGCCTGTCACCTTTCAAGATGTAGCAACAAGTAGTTACGCACCGTCAGCTGACGAGCAGTTTGACATCATGGTCAACTCTGAAGCGGACTGGGAAGGGCTTTGGATTAATATCTTCAAGGCGAGCAGAGTGGAAGTTCCTCTTGAAAATGTGAATTTTGCCAACGAAACAGTCTTCGCAGCATTTTACGGCCAGAAAATGACTGGCGGCTACCAAGTGAAGATAACTGGCATCGAAGAGTCAAAAAGCCAAGTCAGGGTTAAAATTACTGCAACTAGCCCGCCACCAGGCAGCATGGTGACTCAGTCCATTACAACGCCTTACCACATTGTCAAGACGAAAAAAATAACCAAGCCTGCTTCTTTTCTTTGGAGCTAGATTCATGGTTTTTGCAGCATATCAGTTATTATCGCTCCCAAGTCATCGCCAACTACTTTTTTCTTATCATCAAAACTTAGGCTGTCCCATCCCTTGTCTACGACTTTATACTGGTCTTCAGATGAGAGATCTCCATAGTCGTTTATCACGCGTTCATAGCTTGGATTTCCCCTCAGAGGCAAAACATCGCTCACCTTGCTCGCGAGGTCATCAGTCTTGCTAACGCCATAAAGTCCAATTGCAATGCCCGCTGCAAGTAATCCGCCTGTTGCAATCAGCCCTTTGGCAGTGTATCCCTGTCTCCTGCTTCCGAAAATGTTGTTGTATTTCATTACGAACACCTCGGTAAAAAGCAAGACTGAGAAAGTTAAAGTGGCTTTCTGGGAAAAACACGGAAGGCTTCCGGACTTCTCGCAAGAGTTTTGGAAAATCAATCACTCAGATTATAAAGGAAAAATTTTATCGACGAGAAATCTTATGCTTTTTCGAAGGCTGTTCTGAACTTGTCAACGTCCTTCTTTAACTTCTCAGCGGCTTCAGAGACTGCCTTTCTCGGCTTTACCGAGCCGTCAGTCTCCACAATTAGCTTTGGAATGCCAAGAAGCGGGTGATTAACATGATAAGTCGCAATCTTAATTTTATCGTTCTCCCAAAGCTTGTGTTTCAAGACATTAAGTAAAGTGTGGCTTTCTCCACGCAGCTCAACAATAAACTTCTTTGGAGACTCCTCAATCACTACAGCTTCCATTAGAAGCAGATATTCAGGATGATTTATAAGGGTTTCGGGCAAATCAAGTTAAGAAATAATCAAGGCATTGTGGATTTGTGAAGTTCTCAACATTGCTGAATAGCCATCCGTCAGCATATTTCGTCACAACGCGCCAGAAGTATGTTTGGGAGTGAATAAGGCCGTATTCAACCAGGGAAGAAGTATTGCTTTCAACTAACCTAGTAGTCGTTACCCTTTCTTCAAAACTTTCAGACATACTGAATTGCACCGCTTGCTCTTCACCCAGAGGCACTGCTGGCACCCATCGGATTGAAACGTCTGCAGCCTGGTTAGTTTTACCACACGTGGGGAGATTGCTCAACTCTAAATTTTTGGCAGGCGTTCTCCCCAAATTGTCCACTTGTGGAACAACCAATTTTTCTGCCTTACAAATGTTGTTGATGCATCGCGCTGTGAACCCCGGGCACACGTCAGAAGTTGTTAGGCAAATGTTGTTTTTCCATATTTGATTGCAATAATCAGTATATTGTTTGGCATACTCTGAATTGATTGCCGCCGCGCAGCCAAGATTGTCCAACGAGATTGTTATGCTACAGTCAGAGTTTGATTGGCAAGAGAACCAGGTGGGAGAAATTACAGTTTGCGGAGGATTTGAAGGTGGTTGAGGGGGAGGGGATTGTATTGTTTCAATTGGAGGCTGGGGAGGAGGGATATTAATGACTGATATGTTGCCTCTGCCTGGCGCATCATCATTTACAGATTTACTCTTAATTACCGAGCATTCCAACCTTTTGGCCTCAGTATCGATATAAGCCACCAAATCCAGGGAAGAGGCTGAAATTTTTACTTCATAATATGGCTTGATAGGGATCTGGGGACCGCACAATGTTCGAATTTCCTCAATTGATGCTTCCACACTGGATTTTTCCAGGTATAAAGTTCTGATAATTGTCCCAGGATTCTCCTTAAGAAATTGCTGGATATCAGGAGAGGATTTAATAATCTCATTTATAGTTTTATCAGTCGTTGTACAACCATAAAAGATAATACATGATAATAATAATGCGACTATAATAACTTTCATTCGAAACATTCGCCTAATCAATTATAAAAAATTATCGTTGTAATTCATGGTTTCAGAGAGTTATATTTTTTAATCTCCTCTCTCAATTTATTGGAAATTGGATAGCAAGAGCAGTTTTTATTATGTTCAATATGCCACTCCATTCTTTGCTCAAAAGTTGGGTTTTTGGGCATTTTATTTTTCTCATGCCAAGCTTTATTTATCATATTTTTTCTCCTTAATTTTGATAACTTAGCAATTTTATAAAACTTTAGCAATTATATGGACGGTAGGTTACATTTACTTAACAGCTTGCTTTGAGGAACAACTTCAGAGTTCAGTCCTTATAAGCCTAACACAAACAACGCTGATTTTCTCTACTTTTTTCTTGTGGTGGGCCATAGTTTTCTTCAGAGGGAATTCGAATTCAAATGTTCCAGATATTCCGAACTTGTTTTCTTCTGCAAACTTCCTGACAAAATTTAATGTGTTTTTTTTGTGAAAGCTGTAAACAATATGAGCAACTCGGAAGGACGACATCAAGAAAATTTGGTCAGCGTGCTTTTTTTTTGTTCCAAAAGGCGGGTTCTGGATGACAACCTCGCAAGGTATTTCAAAGCGCCTGACATCTGAGTTGAGAACCCTAGTATTTCTCAATGGAGCAACATCCTTGTTGACGTACTCAATATTCCACTTCATAGTTTTCAGGCTATCCTTGTCGTTTTCAATAAAATATACAGCTTTTGCGCCAAGCAATGATGCTCCAATTCCGATTATTCCATTGCCAGCACCTAAATCAGCAACAACTTTATTTTCGATATCTCCTTGCATTTTGGCGCTCCAAAGTATTTCTGAAGCGATATCGGAAGGAGTTTGATACTGTTCAGCAGCAACCTGAGGTGTTGGAACAAGCCTGAGTTTTGATAGAATGACTGCTAGCTCTTTTTGCGACGATATCATGAGTTTAGGGAATGCAAGAGAGTATTTAAAGATAGGTGTAGTTTATTCGAGAAATAGAGTTTGGCCCCTCATGACGGATGGATTAAAATCTTATAAGTGACTAATTAAAAGAAAGTAAAAAAAATTACTTAAACTCAGTTCATAATCATTATTTCATTTTTTATTAAATTCATCAGGATTAAAGAAATTTAATTCATCTATTGGTTTCTGAACATATTCCCTTGCCTTCTTGAGCCAAGCTTCAACAAGCAATATAGCTTCTGATAATTCAATCCCTTCGTTTTTTGATCTAACACTTAGAAAAATTGTATTCGCTATTTTTTGTTTCCCGATAAATAAGTGGAAGGTAGCAGTATCCGAACTATTGCTTCCCCCTTCAACGACCATGTGGGCTTGATCTCACAAATACACTCTGAGGAAGGATGAACTTTTGATGATTTTTCAAGTTCTCTCCAGAATTTTTCGTCGTCCATGCCATTTGCTTGCCTTCGCTCCTTAATAATCTTTTTGATTTTCATTCTTAATTTATAGCCCTTTATGCTCAACCAGCCTGCTTGCCTCGGCATACGCAGATTTTATGTGGCCGAGGTCAGAACTTGCAGTATAAGCTCCCAAACTCTGAGCAATTTTCCCAGGGATACCAGAATGAACAGTTGCAGCGGATGAAAGCTTTGCAAGGCTTCCAAAAGCCTCAAGACTCAGAGATACTGCTCCGCCAACTGAGTCGTGTACATTTTTTGCCTCTTTTAAAATCCATGAGTAATCCGCACCATAATCACTTGCAAGTCCGAAATATGGCCCCAATTTTTCAAGAAGTTCTGCTGAATGATGGAACCCCGCCCTCGCGAGAGTTGCTTCCTTAAGGCCTTGTCCTGCAACTTTTAAAACAGCCTCAACAGCCCCAAGATTCGTTGAATATGCACCTAGGTCAATTGACGCCTGCAATGATTCTACTTCGTAACCTGCAATTTCTTGCTCCAATCGAGTAATGCCCCTGTAATGAAGATGATAATCAGGATTTCCCATCTCAAGCTCGTTTATCTTGTTGACCAGCTGAGATTTCATACGGTCAGATTTAATCATCACTTCTTTCAAGTCAGAGAGCTTCCCAACTGCTTTCGCCCTTCCATCTGCGAGCTCTCGATGATAAGAAACAATGTCTTCGAGAACACCTTCAGTGTGCTCGACGAGCAGTTCAAGTGTCGACTCAGCATCCCTCACATTAGACGCTTGTTCAGCAACAACGTCTTGCATACCTTTGGGAGAATAGTTCAGCCCGAATATGCTTGCGATCGTCCCCTTAGCTTTTTCAAAAACGGATGCAAGGGTGCCATAATAGCCACTAATGAATTCATCTATTGAGCTTTGGGTTTTCTGTATTTTCCTTATTATTTTTGGAAGAGACCTATATGCCTCATCTGCGGAATTTTGCGAGTATGACAGCCTATTATTGGCATTCCTGAAAAACTCTTTCCAGGATGACCCAATTTGGCCAGCCGAATCAGTTCTTAAGGAATCTAAAAAAGAGGCTGTTTCTTCATCAAGGGATTGGTCGATTGTCATCAAGTTATTAGAACATAACATAAACTAATGTCTTTCTGAAAGAAATCCGAAAATATCTTGCCAACTATCGAAAGAATTGCGAAAAAATTTAGTCTGGCTTTATTAAGCTCATCCGGTCCCGACGACAATTTGGTTTGAAATAAGGTCCTTATATTTTTGGTCCTTTAACAAATAGTTATTTCTGAAAATGAAAGAACCATCAGCCTCTTTTGAACCGACTTGCGGCCATATTTGCAAGAATGTCGGATAAACCGAAACATCACCCTGAACTATTATCGTTGGAATAGTGCTTATATTGTATTTTGAAACAATTTTTTCGCCTTCAACAGAATTTGAGTCAACTTTTTGTGTATAAGAGATTTTCATGTTAATAGATTGCTGGTTTTTAAGCACATCAACATGATTTTCAGGGTTGTAACATTCGCTACAAGAAGAATCGCTCAGCAATATAACGCTTACAAGCCCCCTAACTTTTTTTTCTGAGATCATCCAAAACGGGATAGTTGTTTTTCTAAGAACCAAGGTGCCGTCCTGCTCGATAGACCCCTGAGAACTCCAGCTGCTAATTATGAAATCGTATGCTTGGGATTCAGGGGAAAGAACTAGTGAAGGCAGTACAGAAATATTGTATCGCTTAATTAATTGCAGTGCCTCAGAATCTTTTAAAACGCTGTCCTCTGAAATAACCATGCCGGCATCCCTCAAGCCAGAGATTACCTCGGATAGGTTGCCGCACTCCTGGCACAATAAGGGGATTATCCTCGTGGCTTTAACCCTGCCGACTGCTCTGCCCGAGTCTAGTTCGATGTAAACTGGTTTTTGTTTTGTAAATACAAACGCATCTTTCCTAAATTCTCCACGCGATGCCCAGAAAGGAGCTAGCTCATCATTTTTTCCAAATAATAGAATTGTTGGCGCTTTTGTGACATTATACTTTGAAATTAGGGACTTCCCTTCAGATGATGAGATATCATAATATTCAACGATAGTCAGATTTACTCCAAAATTTCTTGTATCCGCTAATACTTTTTCTGCATCAAAGCAGTCTTCGCAGTCCTGAACTTTAAGGACGACTGCTCTTGCTTCAATTCCTTTGGACGGCTGGTTGATTGCAAAAAAGATTAATGCTCCGATAATTCCAAATAATATCAATCCGCCAATTACGAACTTCGTAATTTCTCCTAAATCAAGTTCGACTTTCTTGGCCATGTTTAAGGAAGCGGGCAGCCGGAGAGTTCAGATAAAATACTCAAGTCCTGAACTCCGCTTAGAAGTGTTCCATTCATATCCCAACTTGGCGTGATAGTGATGCCTTTTTGCTGGCAACCAGGCCTTATCTCATCACAAATCTTGTAATTTAGGTATTTGAATGACTTTCCGAAATCTTCCTTCTGAGTTGCAGTGTATTGGCACCAATCATTCCCGTAAACAACCACTCCTTTTTCAGAAAGGCATTTTGAGAAAGAATCATACTTTCCGGGCTGGGCGTTTATCAACTGAGCTGCGATAACAGATACAAATAGGATAGCAAACACTATTCCCCCTGCAATGAGCCATGAGACAGGAACTCCTTTTCGCGGCTTGGATGAAGAAGGCTGTGGCAGATGAGCGCGTTCAATCTTCTTCAGTTTCTTTCGTTCGTGCTTCGAAAGCTCTTCGCTCATGCTGCCGAAACCAGATTGAACAGACTTGAAGCCGCACCAAGTTCATTGGGCGGAGCCTGAACACCGCATCCTGCACCAACTGGGTAAGCGCCCCCTCCTTGCTGTTGTGGCTGAGCACCTTGTGGCCTTCCATAGTATCGCTCACTGCTGTCTCTGCACCCAAAAAGGACCAAAGATACTAAAAGCAGTATTGAAAATATCGCTAAGGCTCTCATTTTCATACCCCGCAACCGCCTGCTCCCGGAACTGAGGGAATCTGAGGTGGTGCTTGCTGCTGTGCTTGAATCTGAGGCGCAGCCCTAACTCCTGCCTTGCTGTCAAGACTTGCAAACTGCACTGCCTGAACACTCACGACTACAATTAGCAGTGCAACAATCAAAAATACTATTATCATTTCTATTTTCATTTGGAATCCTCCATTATTGATTAAAGTGACGATGCATAACCCGTATAAAAACGTTTGGTTGAATAACCATTACAACCACTGTAACAAAAGGAAATGTTTTTATACAAATACTCAAGAGACCCACCTATGAAAAGGATCATTATAGCTGGAGAAAAGCCTGACTCCGTCCTCAGCCCGCTTGAAGAAGACATTCTTAAAATCCTTTGGAGCAATAAGATGATGAGGGTTCGCGAGATCCACACAATTCTCAAGAAAAAAAGAACAGTCGCTGTTTCAAGCATTGCAGTAATATTAGATAGGCTTCACTCAAAAAATATTGTTATGAGAGACATAGAAAAGGCAAGAGGCGGGATGAGATACATTTACCGCACTTCAGGCAATAAAGAGTCTTTCGAAAAAAGCGCTCTCGACAATGCGGTTAACAAGCTGATGATGCAGTTCGGGAATACGGCTGTAAGTTATTTTAGTGAGAGGTTTGGAAGAAAATGAACGGCACCGAGGCATTCTTACATTATCTTTCCTTATTCACGCAAGACCAATTTACATTAATGGTTCTTGTGTCAAGCATCGCCCTAGCGATATTCATTCTTGGGCTGGTAAAGTTCGGGGGCTTTGACCTAAAGCAAAAAATGATGCTTATTTACACACACATAGTGCTTTTGATTTTTCCATTTGTCTTCATACTATTCGACAAAGCATGCCAACAGCAAATCTTTGCATGCCAAGGGCTCAAGACATATGCTTTTGGAATCCCCACCATATTAATCAGTATGCTTTTACTCGCGATTATTTCCGGTTACCTCATTGTACCTCTTTTCTACCGTAACAAGAATAAATCATTAATTATGGATAATACACTTCTTGGAAAGTTCATCAGGGAAAAGGCAAAACAGCTCGGCTGGAAGCAGCCAAGCGTGTATGCTTTTGATGCTGCCAAACCCTTTGCTTTCGCTTTTTCCCAGCTTAAACCGTCTATATTTATTTCAGTAGGGATGATGGAATTGCTGACTAAGAAAGAAATCGAAGCAGTCATGCTGCATGAATTGTGGCACACAAGAAGTCAATCAACACTTTACAAAATATCAGCGTTTGCTTCAAGGCTTTCTCCTTTTGCAGCATTTTCCGGACTGGAAAATAATCTTTCTAAGGAAGAAATTGATGCAGATGAGTTTGCAATTAGGATGCAGAGGACAGATAAATATTTGTTATCGGCTAAAGAGAAGATTGGTTTTTTCTAAGTTGGCTGAACTTGTAAAAAGAAGAGCAAGAATTGTCAAGAAGTATATTCGCGGTGAACTGAATATCCGTCTGCGGTTGAAAAAAGGGTTATACTGGCTGGTTTTTCAGGATAACTATCCAAAAAAAATGGTGACACAACCAGTTCATCTAAAGACATTAAGTTCAAATCACTTAAACGTACTCCATTTGTTCTTCTTGCAATTTCATCTGCTGCAGCCTGAGATAATCCTAGATAGGCCCGTTCAATAGAAATATTTACATCACCAACACCAGTTAAATGAACAAATTCTAATGAGTTTATAGGATATAAGAAAGTACCATAGCATCCTTTCCCTGGTTCTCTTTTGACTACTGCAGCTAAATCGCCTCTTTTAGACTCTTCTATTTGCCCGCCAAAAAATGATCTCATAACAGCAAGATCCAGAATGTGATTTAAAAATCTTTTCTTTTATTCTCGATTACATAGTAGTAACAATTGCTCACCGATGATGAGATAAGTGGAAATATGAATACCGAAATTTCTTCAAACAAACTGCATTCAGAGAAGCAACCCTTTTGAAAACCATTTCAGCCCTATCAATAACCAAGCTCCAAATAGATAATGAGTCATATAATTTTTAAAACGAGCTATGTTTAACCACCAAACAGTAGCAATAAACCGAAAAGTTTAAAACTGATTGCAACCACCTAGGAAAATATGAATTATGCAAAAGAAGCACCAGGCTTAACGCAAAACCAGGCTATTGATAATCTAAGAGAGGTATTCCTTTCGGATTACTTTAAAGAATACATAGTTCCAATCGGAGGCAGGATATATTCAGATATGTTCAATGTTGAATCAATTGGCGGCTGGAAAAAAGGAACTTGGGAACAATTCAAGGCAGGAGATATTTCAGATGTTGTGGTCGCATTGTTGGACGCAATTGCGAATAAAGGAACATTAACCCAGGCATATTTCCAAATGGCTCCGACAGAGGAAAGATTACGCTCCATGAATTTTGAGCCCCGATTGTACGAACATGAATTAGATTTACCCCTGAGCTTTAGCGTATCGATGATAGGAGAACAAGAATCTGCAAGCTATACTTTTTCCGTTTATAATCCCGATTTCAGGGATTCAACTTTTAAATCTGAATGTTTAAATTTAAAGGATGCACAGCAGAAAAGGGGCATATGGCGCAGCGAAATTACCAGAAATTTAAAAGTGATTTTGCCACATCAAGTTCAGGCATAAACACACCTGTAACAGTTTAAAATTCTGAATCAATTTTTTTAACCAATTCTGAATCGGTTTTAACAACTAAATCTCATAATAAAATTCCTTTTTTATCCCAGTAATTGATAGAAAAAGCCATCAATAATATCGAAGCGAACCGCCATTGCAATATGCCAAGATTCAAAAGAGGTTTTTGAATAGATTGCAAGCCAATAGAATTATTTCCGAATTTTCCTCATTCAAATTTGTATATTTTAATATCGCCAAACTCTTTAGTTACGGACAATTTTTTTGTGCTGTTAAGATAGGCGAATAAGGAATTATTGCCGCCATATAGTTCCGGCCTAACACTGATGAGCCAAATATTGCTGCCTAAATAATAACGAAGTTCGTTTTTTTGATCTGTTGCAGTCAGTTTTGTGTTTCCACTACAGCAATCTGCCAACCAGTTCAGAGATAATATTTTGTGTTTCTGATAATTACATGAATGCATATAAAACTCTTTAAAGCAATCAGCAGCATAATAGTAAGAAAAAACCTCCTGATGATAAAACGGGTCAATGAATACGGGCTCATTTTCTTTCACATTTTGTTCAAGATAGCCAGATGCAGCTCTCCAATCATCTTTATCGACATTTTTGACTTGGGCAGCCGCCGACATGAGCGAAGAAATGACTATGACGCAAAGCAAGATCCATGAAACAGGCTTATTTATCTTCAGTAATTTGCCCAACATTACTGCGAATAACAGGTACAAGGCGGGCAAGGCAAATAGCAAGTACCTAATTGAATATAGCGATCTAAAAAATAGTGAGTAGGTTAGGATCAATAAAAAAGGCAACAAGATCCAAAGAGACAGAAATATGAGCTTATTTGTGTCTGCCCTCTCCCAGTTCTTCATTAAGGCAAACCACATCATCAGAATCGCGAATATTGAAAGAACCAGGTAACTTCCAAAGAAATCCAAAAATGTCGAGAACAATATGACAACAGTTGGCTTTGGAATCCACATTAAGTAATACCCGCTATTGGCTATTTGCCTGAACAAATCCGGGAACCAAGGAATAAAAAGAATGAAAAGAATAATTTGGCCTATGAACCAATTTTTTAAGTGTTTAATTTTTAATCTATGAATATATAGTGCGTATAAATTTTGGATAATTAGGACTAAAAAAGAAAAAAGGTGGGCATAAATCATGAGCAGACTAAAAAAACAATAAGCAAGCAGATTAACATAATTCTTCTTATCAAGATAACTGATGAAGAAGTAGAAAGATAACAGTGTCAAGAAGATAAATAGCGCGTATAATCTTGCTTCCTGCGAATAAAAAATCATTATGGGAGAGATGCACATAAACAAGGCAGCAATAATTGCAACTTCATCTGAAAATAATTTCTTTGCCAGCAGAAAAATTGCCCCCACAGATAAAACTCCAAAAATTAATGATAATAACCTGCTTGAAAGTTCAGATATTCCAAAAAACTTTACCCAAAAATGAAGCAATGAAACATAGAGGGGGAATTGCTCATCATTCCTGGCCATATCAAATGACGTAAAATAATCTTCCTGAGCTTGCTTGATGCTTATAGATTCATCCAGCCAATAGGATTCAGAAGTTATTCCCCACATTCTGAGCGCTGCTGCCAGGACCAGTATGGCGAATAAAATTGGAATACTATATTTTTTAATGTTCATATGCTAAGATGTGAAGATGTCAATAAATAGATATTCATTATTTAATAGGAATTGCGGATAGCTTACATAGTTCAATAATTGAAATTAATTCACTAATAATGCAAAAATCTCTCTATGCAAACTGCCTTTGAACCAAGAAAGGTAAGCGTTACTAAATCAAAAACGTTATATATTCTGTAAGACTAGTCTTACTTGGTGATTTAAATGGATGTAGCGATTACCAGGATGAGTTCAAAAGGGCAAGTTGTAATACCTGCCGAGATGAGGGAAGGCATCAATGAGGGAGATAAATTAGTCATTATAAAGAATGACCATCAGCTTATCATGAAAAAAGCCAGTGATTTTGATACGAACCTAAAAGATGATATTGAATTCGCAAGAAGAACAGAAGAAGCATGGAAAAGGTACGGGAAGGACGAGTTCAAATCATTGCCTGCCAATGAATTCATAAAACTTCTCAAAAAATGCTAGAAATAAAGTACGAACCAGCTTTTTTGAAGATTATAGAGAAGATAAAAGATAAGTCTACCAAGGAAAAAGTCAAAAAACAGATAATAAAAATAATAAGTAATCCTGAAATCGGCAAACCCATGAAATATGACCGAAAAGGATCAAGGGAAATTTATATTGCTCCATTCAGATTATCATACATGTACCTTGAGGAAGAAAATAGATTAGTTTTCTTGGACTTAAACCATAAAGATGAACAATAGTTTGTTTATTCCAAATAAAATAAGATTATTTTAAGTTATAACTAAAATCATCTATGCGAACTGCCTTTGCGCGAATTCAGGCCTTGCTACAAAAAGCATGTGCTTTTCAGTGCCTGCTAATTCTTGCAGAACTCTTCTGGTTACCAGGATTTCAGGGTCAGGCACAAGCTTAAGCCTGTTTCTTAGGTCAGTGAAGTCCTTGAACGGCTCTACTTGTCTCTCTTCAAGAACTTCCCACATACGCTTTTTTCCAAGTCCGGGTAACAGCTCTAAAGAATGCATTCTTGTTGAAAGCGGCGGAGCCTTATTGAAAAAATTGATGAATCTTTCCTGGTTTTCCTGGATTATCTTTCTGATTACAAATTCAAGCTCTGCCTTTGCTGTTCTTGTCAATTTGCTTTCTGGAATTCGACCATTTATATGATGAATATGGTCTCGCTTCCCCTCGCCGATATAAACTTCCTGGTTCGGCTGCAATGCAACATCTTTTTTTGTTACAAGCTCAAGAAGCACAAACTTGTTTTTTCCAATCGCCTGAACTATTGGTGTTTTAAGGTGAGAAGGCCGTGTATCGAATGGGTAGCCGTTGGGCAGGAAATCCAAGACTATTGCATACTCTTCCTTTTGCGTTGCTTCCATCCGTCATCAAAAAAACCTGATATGTGAGAAGTATATAAAGGTTATTACGTGTTGCCCCAACGTCAATGCTTCATGATTGTTTTAACAACATAATTTATATTTCTCGAGCAATTCCCCGGCGAAGAATGAAGATCGCAAAAACTGAAAATGGCATTCCTTTTTACGTGTGCGAAGCCCCCCAAGTAGAATATCGTGATTTCTGGCATTGGGATTTGATTAAAGAAATCGAAGGATTTTGCAGTGAACAATATAGGGGAGAAGTTCTTCTGAGAGGGATAAAAGAACCGGATCTTGAAGGAGTGGCAGAGATAGGAAGCGACAGAATAGGGTATCCTCTGAGAATAGGTGACCTAACTTATGTCACAACCTCTTCGGACTACTCATACGCATTTTCCGTAGCTGGCACTGGGATAATAATTTACGACAATAAAGGACTGGAAGAATTCGTAGGCGATCCAAAAAAGGATTGGGACGAGCTCAGTTTCAACAGGTTCATGTTCATTAAAGATCCAAGGGAAGCGCTTAAAGGGATAATAGATGTGAGGGAAATGAGAAGATTATCCAGAAAAATGAAAAACTTTGAGTTTCCCAAGGCAACCCGAGCTTAATTCCAACAATTTTTACTGTTCGTTGAGGCTGCCCGCCGTTTGAGGGCAAATTTATTATTTTAAGAAATAAGAGTTCTTATTGAGGCGCAGCAGACTGCGCTCCAAATAGAGGGGCAATCGCAGCATATTCAGGCGGCAAGACTGCTGAGCTGTTTTGGCTTAAAAGATTCCGGCTAGCGCCACCTAATCCAATCCACTTCATTATACGCCTATATTCGTTAGTAAATGGAGAAACTTCTTGACCGGAAACAATAGTATCCACATAACTCACTTTGTAAACTCTCGGAACGTTTATTCCTAATTCAGGATAACATTTAGAATATTCGTCATAATTGAATGGAGAAAGAGCATATACTTTTGATGGGTCTTGAACATAAACGATCTTTTGGCCCACTGATTCGCCTGCTTCAAGAAGCATATCAACTATGGCTTCATTCGAGTTTCCTTGCTGGGTCCTACGAGGAAGGGCAATAAAGTTGTCAATCTGCCTATATTCCCCTCCCACCACAATATTAATACTCATAAACCTCGAGAAAAAAGCCATTAATATAAATCTTTTCTAGATTCTTATTTATCCACATATTCCAAAACAACATCAAGGATCTTCTTAATATTGTCGTTGGAGATTGTTATCGGATAACTTCTTAGAACAGCTTTCAGGGTGTTCATGTTCGGCGGGAGAATGTCAATTATCTTGTTGTAGTACTGTTCCTTCATTCGCGGAACATTCAGAGCTAATAGCTTTTCTAAAAGTTCCTTGCCTTTCTTTGAAGACAAAGGCATGAATGTGTTAACGTACTCTTCAGTCCTACCAACTCTCATGTTGATTTCCGGGTCGCGCTTCTTTATCTTTTCGATTTCTTCTCTTAATTCAGAAGTGTTAATTGGCGTTTCTGAGACAACTGTCGGGTTCATCTTAATTCCTCCTCAAATGTACGGGGTGCACAACAAGCCTTTTTTGTTTTTCACCATCATGTATAGTGAGCACGTAACAAATCCCACGCCTGCCAACAATGACGCCTGCAGAGCCGTGAAATCTTGGGTGGCACATACCTTTCTGGTAGCCAGAATCGAGCTTGACTGCAACATGCTCACCTTGGTCAAAGGTCTGCATGAATTTATTGATGTTGGTCTTCCCACGCATATGGGCTGGCTTGCGCAGTTTCGAACGCGTCTTTCTTCTTGCTGTCCCAACCCTGTTTGGCATATTATGCCTCAGCAGGAGCTTCCTGTTTCTGCTCCTCTTTTCTTTCTTCAACTGGCATTTCTAATTTTCCGCCAAGAGTCAAAGGTGTTCCTTGCGTGGTTATGGTGAATGAACGTATATCGCATGCCTTTAACGGATAAACTTTTTTGAGGTAACCCCTTAGCTGCGATTGTATGCCTCTGCCTATGACTCCCCTGCAGAACTCGACATAAGAATACTTGCCAACAAAGTCAACAATAAACTCTGTTGCCATCCTCCTAAGCCGCTTAGCCTTGCTTTGGGTTGTTGATGTTCTAGTGACTAGGATCGGTTTTATTCTTAATTTGATATTGTCCTTTGTCATGACAACGAAGGAAGCGTCAACCCTATCGACCTCTTTCCTGACTATGCGCTTTAATGACGAAGGCAACATTTCATAAGAGATTAATGTTGCAACGGCCGTATCACCATTTATTTCGCTGATTCTCAGACCAACATTAACATTCTGTTGCTTTATATCATCTGTGAGAGTCATCAAATTAGCTGAAATTATCCTGCCGTTAAGATCTTGGGCAGCATAAACAAGCGATTCGCCCAGAACTGCATTATTGAACAAGCCATCTGTGGTTATTGTAAACCACTTTTTCTTCTTTGTTTTCTTTGATTTTTCCTGCTCAGCCATTTTCACCTATGGAGTCCCAGATGGTTTAAAAAGGTTTGCCCGATTAAATGAGGTCGGATTAGAGGTAACTAAATAGGCACAAGCCTAAGAGTAAAAAATATCAT
>ERZ1292640.693-Hain-H43-02um-R1-693-length-27581-cov-11_pt1 | contig 27581 bp, 24 predicted proteins | sample MGYA00564404_ERZ1292640 | MGnify/ENA primary metagenome ERZ1292640 (study PRJEB36523, sample SAMEA6512636) | groundwater metagenome | collected 2019-01-08 | study: AquaDiva: Metagenomics assemblies of 32 groundwater samples | reverse complement strand
AGGTGCGCGTGTGCACGCCGGCCTCGCCCAGGATCTCGTGCAGCAGGTCGGAGGCCCCGTCCGCCACTTCACTCTGCTGGGTGAAATCGGGGCTGCACTGCACGTAGACCGTCATACGCAGGATGCGCTCGATCTGATCCAGGCTGCCCAAGGTCTGGCGCAGCAGCGCAAGACAGCGCATGACGCAGATCTGGGCGGCGGTCTGCGCCTGCGCCAGTGTGACGTTCGCGCCAACGCGGCCGGTGACGAGCACGGTCTGGCCGATGCGAGGCACCTGGCCGCTGATGTAGAGCGTGGTGCCGTGCTGCACGATCGGCGTGTAGTGGCCGCCGACCTGCAGCGGGCCGTCGAAGCTGTGGCCGAGCCGGGCGGCGACGGCCTGGAAACGGGTGTCGCGTGGGGTATCCATGTTCGTCCTCTAAACTTGCGTCCGTCGCATCCTATCCTGCCATGTCCATTTCTTCGACTGCCGCCTCCCACCAGCCCCTGGCCGAGCGCCTGCGTCCGCGACGCTTAAGCGAGGTCATCGGCCAGCAGCACCTGCTGGGCGAGGGCATGCCGCTGCGTATCGCCTTTGAATCGGGCCAGCCGCACAGCTGCATCCTGTGGGGGCCGCCGGGCACGGGCAAGACCACCATTGCGCGGCTGATGGCCGATGCCTTTGACGCGCAGTTCATCACCATCAGCGCGGTGCTGGGCGGCGTGAAGGACATCCGCGAGGCGGTGGAGCAGGCGCAGGTGGCGCTGGGCCAGGGCAGGCGCACCATCGTGTTCGTCGACGAGGTGCACCGCTTCAACAAGAGCCAGCAGGACGCTTTCCTGCCGCATGTCGAGAGCGGCCTGTTCACCTTCATCGGCGCCACCACCGAGAACCCGTCTTTCGAGGTCAACTCGGCTCTGCTGTCGCGCGCGGCGGTTTACGTGCTGCAGTCGCTGACGGAAGAGGATCTGAAGCAAATAGTGGCCCGGGCCCTTGAAATCCATGCGGTACCAGCTATCGAAACGATAGCAATCGACAAGCTCATCGCCTATGCCGATGGTGATGCGCGCCGCCTGCTCAACACGCTGGAGACGCTGGCCGTGGCGGCCCAGCAGCAGAAGCAGGCCACCATCACCGAGGACTGGCTGCTCAAGGCCTTGGGTGAGCGCATGCGCCGCTACGACAAGGGTGGCGAGCAGTTCTATGACACCATCAGCGCGCTGCACAAGTCGGTGCGCGGCTCCGACCCCGATGCCTCGCTCTACTGGTTCCTGCGCATGCTCGACGGCGGCGCCGACCCGCGCTACATGGCGCGCCGGCTGGTCCGCATGGCGAGCGAAGACATCGGCCTGGCCGACCCGCGCGCGCTGCGCCTGGCGCTCGATGCGGCCGAGGTCTACGAACGGCTGGGCTCACCCGAGGGCGAGCTGGCGCTGGCCGAGTGCGTGGTCTACCTGGCCATCGCGCCGAAGAGCAACGCCGTCTACAAGGCCTTCAACGAGGCCAAGGCCTTCATCAAGAAGGACGGCACGCGCCCGGTGCCCATGCACCTGCGCAATGCGCCGACCAAGCTGATGAAGGAGCTCGACTACGGCAAGGGTTACCGCTACGCCCATGACGAGGAGGGCGGTTTTGCCGCCGGCGAGCGTTACCTGCCCGACGGCATGGCCGAGCCGGGTTTCTACCGACCCGTGGAACGCGGTCTGGAGATCAAAATCGCCGAGAAGATGCGTACACTGCGCGCACTGAACGACGCCAAGAAAAAATAACGCGTGGGACCCGACGCAGATGGCACAGACATTGCGTTAGGAATTCAATGGACATTCTCCTGCAGCAAATCATCAACGGCCTGGTGCTGGGCAGCATGTACGCGCTGGTGGCGCTGGGCTACACCATGGTGTACGGCATCATCGGCCTGATCAACTTCGCCCACGGCGAAGTGCTGATGGTGGGCGCACTCACCAGCTGGAGCGTCATCGGTCTGATGCAAGACGCCATGCCGGGTGCGCCAAGCTGGCTCATCCTGCTGCTGGCCATGCTGATTGCCTGCGTGGTGGCTGCCACCCTGAACTACAGCATCGAGAAGATCGCCTACCGGCCGCTGCGCAATGCGCCCCGGCTGGCGCCGCTGATCACCGCCATCGGCATGTCCATCCTGCTGCAGACGCTGGCCATGATCATCTGGAAGCCCAACTACAAGTCCTTCCCCGCACTGCTGCCGAGCGAGCCCATCCCGATCGGTGGTGCCACCATCACGCCAACCCAGGTTCTGATCCTGGCGCTGACCGCCGTCTGCCTGGCCGGGCTGATGTGGCTGGTGCATGCCACCAAACTCGGCCGCGCCATGCGCGCCACCGCCGAGAACCCGCGCGTGGCGGCGCTCATGGGCGTACGGCCGGACCGCGTGATCTCGGCCACCTTCGTCATCGGCGCCGTGCTGGCGGCCGTGGCCGGCGTGATGTGGGCTGCCAACTACGGCACGGTGCAGCACAGCATGGGTTTCCTGCCCGGGCTCAAGGCCTTCACGGCGGCGGTGTTCGGCGGCATCGGCAACCTGGCCGGCGCCGTGGTCGGCGGCATCCTGCTCGGGCTGATCGAATCGATCGGTGCCGGCTACATCGGCGACCTCACCGGCGGCGTGCTGGGCAGCCACTATGCCGACATCTTCGCTTTCATCGTGCTGATCGTGGTGTTGACGCTGCGGCCTTCGGGTCTACTCGGTGAGCGGGTGGCGGACCGGGCATAGATATGAAACACCCCCAGGCTCCGCGCACTGCGTGTCGCTACGCCACCCCCCTTGCAGGGGGCAACGCCAGTGGTCCGGCGAAGCCGGTTCCACGGCGTTCCCCGGTTGGACCCTTTCCCGCGTCATTGATCTCGCAATAGCAGCAAGGTATGAAACGACAACAACGATTGATCGCCATCCTGCTTGCCGCACTCGGCCTGCTGGTGCTGCCGCTCATCCTGCAGGGTTTCGGCAATGCCTGGGTGCGCATTGCCGACATGGCGCTGCTGTTCGTGCTGCTGGCGCTGGGCCTGAACATCGTGGTCGGTTACGCCGGCCTGCTCGACCTCGGTTTCGTCGCCTTCTTCGCCATCGGCGCCTACATGTTCGGCCTGATGGCCTCGCCGCATCTGAGCGACACCTTTCCGTTGTTTGCAGCGATGTTCCCGCAGGGCTTGCACACGCCGCTGTGGCTGGTGATTCCGCTGGCGGCGCTGCTGGCCGGCACGTTCGGCATCCTGCTGGGCGCGCCCACCTTGCGGCTGCGCGGCGACTACCTGGCCATCGTCACGCTCGGTTTTGGCGAGATCATCCGCGTCTTCCTCAACAACCTGGACCAGCCCTTCAACCTGACCAATGGCCCCAAGGGCATCGGCCAGATCGACTCGATCAAGTTCTTCGGTTTCGACCTCGGCAAGAAGCTCCATGTTTTCGGCTTCGACCTGTCGTCCGTCACGCTCTACTACTACCTGTTCCTGGTGCTGGTGCTGGTCAGCGTCGTCATCTGCCACCGGCTGGAGCTGTCGCGCATCGGCCGCGCCTGGATGGCGATCCGCGAAGACGAAGTGGCCGCCAAGGCCATGGGCATCAACACCCGCAACATGAAGCTGCTGGCCTTCGGCATGGGCGCCACCTTCGGCGGCGTGTCGGGCGCCATGTTCGCCGCCTTCCAGGGGTTCATCTCGCCCGAGTCGTTCAGCCTGATGGAGTCGGTGATGGTCGTCGCCATGGTGGTGCTGGGCGGCCTCGGCCATCTGCCGGGCGTCATCCTCGGCGCCGTGCTGCTGGCCGCGCTGCCCGAGGTGCTGCGCTACGTGGCCAGCCCCTTGCAGGCCATGACCGGCGGCCGGCTCGACGCCGCCATCCTGCGCCAGCTGCTGATTGCGTTGGCCATGATCGGCGTCATGCTGCTGCGCCCGCGCGGCCTGTGGCCGGCGCCCGAGCATGGCAAGTCGCTGCAGGGCCAGGGAGAGCGTGCATGAGCGTGAGCGCCGCCGGGCCGTCCCAAGGCGCGAAGGCCCCCCCGGGGGGCAGCGCAGCACACGAAGTGGCAAGCGTGGGGGCCAATACATCTCTGTTGCAGGTCAGCGGTGTGAGTAAACGCTTCGGCGGCCTGCAGGCGCTGAACGATGTCGGGCTGCGCATCGAGCGCGGTCAGGTCTATGGCCTGATCGGCCCCAACGGCGCCGGCAAGACCACTTTCTTCAACGTCATCACCGGCCTGTACACGCCAGACAGTGGCACGTTCGAACTGGCGGGCCGGCCCTACCGGCCGAGCGCCGTGCACGAGGTGGCCCAGGCCGGCATTGCGCGCACCTTCCAGAACATCCGCCTGTTCGCCGACATGACGGCGCTGGAAAACGTGATGGTCGGGCGCCACATCCGCTCTCGCACCGGCCTGCTGGGCGCCATTTTCCGCACACCCGCCTTCAAGGCCGAGGAAGCGGCCATCGCGCAGCGTGCGCACGAACTGCTGGCCTATGTCGGCATCGGCCAGCTGGCCGACTACAAGGCGCGCACGCTGAGTTATGGCGACCAGCGCCGGCTGGAGATTGCGCGTGCACTGGCCACCGAGCCGCAACTGCTGGCGCTGGACGAGCCGGCTGCTGGCATGAACGCGACCGAGAAAGTGCAGCTGCGCGCCCTGATCGACCAGATCCGGAACGATGGCCGCACCGTGCTGCTGATCGAGCACGACGTCAAGCTGGTGATGGGCCTGTGCGACCGCGTTACCGTGCTCGACTACGGCCGCCAGATCGCACAAGGCACGCCGGCCGAGGTGCAGCGCAATGCCCAGGTGATCGAGGCCTACCTCGGCCACGGTGCCAGCACCACGGCACAGGAGCAGTCCGCATGAACGGCGAAGCCTTGCTGCAGGTCCGCGGGCTGCAGGTTGCCTATGGCGGTATCCAGGCCGTCAAGGGCATCGACTTCGACGTGCGCGCCGGCGAACTGGTGTGCCTGATCGGCTCCAACGGCGCCGGCAAGACCAGCACCATGAAGGCCATCACCGGCACCCTGCCGGCCAGCGCTGGCGAGCTGCACTACCTCGGCCGCCCGATCGCCGGCCAGGGCGCCTGGGACCTGGTGCGCCAGGGCCTGGCCATGGTGCCGGAAGGGCGCGGCGTGTTCACGCGCATGAGCATTGCCGAGAACCTGCAGATGGGCGCCTACTGCCGCGACGACAAGGCGCAGATCGCCGCCGACACCGAGCAGATGTACGCCTTGTTCCCGCGCCTGAAGGAGCGCCACGGCCAGCTGGCCGGCACGCTCAGTGGCGGCGAGCAGCAGATGCTGGCGATGGCGCGCGCCCTCATGAGCCGGCCGCGCCTGCTGCTGCTGGACGAGCCGTCCATGGGCCTGGCGCCGGTGATGGTGGACAAGATCTTCGAGGTCATCCGCGACGTGGCGGCACAGGGCGTCACCATCCTGCTGGTGGAGCAGAACGCCAGCCGCGCACTGGCGATTGCTGATCGGGGCTACGTCATGGAGTCGGGCCTGATCACGCTCAGCGGTCCGGCGCAGACCCTGCTGCACGACCCGGCGGTGCGGGCGGCTTATCTGGGCGAATAGCGCATCGCCATAGTCAACTTCATCACCATGGCCTACCATGCGCTTTCACTCTCCGATGGAAAGGACGCATCATGAAACGACTGACTCTGACGCTCGCCGCCCTCGGCTTGGCCGGCAGCGCACTGGCACAGGAGGCCGTGTTCCAGACCAAGACTTTGACGCCCGAGGCTGCGCTGAAGGCCGCCCAGGTGGCGCTGGAGGCCTGCCGCAAGCAGGGCTTCCAGACCGCGGTGGCCGTGACCGATCGCAACGGGCTGGTGCAGGTGCTGTTGCGCGACCGCTTTGCCGGCCCGCACACGCCGACCGTGGCCATGGACAAGGCCTGGACCGCGGCCAGCTTCAAGACCTCCACGCTGGAGTTCGGCAAGGAAACCCAGCCTGGCAAGGCCATGAGCGGCATCCGCCATGTGCCGCGCGTCGTGGCGGCCGGCGGCGGCCTGCCGATCGAAGGCGGCGGCACGCTGGTGGGCGCCATCGGCGTGTCCGGCGGGCCCGGTGGCGAGGCCGACGAGTCCTGCGCCAAGGCCGGCATCAAGGCCATCGCCGACGCGCTCGAGCTCTGACGCAGGAGTCCGGTGGCGATGCAGATCGACAGCCTGGAGCATCGGGTGCTGTCGGTCTACTTCCGCGATCCGGACCTCAACCTGATCGAAATCTCCAACCCCATCACCAACGCTTTGCCGACCCCTGAGCCATGCTGTACTACACCCTCAAGGTCTTGCTGTCGGCCCTGCTCATCGTGGCCATCACCGAGATTGCCAAGCGCAGTTCGGGTTTTGCGGCCCTGGTGGCTTCGCTGCCGCTGACTTCCTTGCTGGCCTTCATCTGGCTGCATGTGGAGGGCATACCGGCGAGCGAGATCGCCGGCCTGTCGAGCCAGATCTTCTGGCTGGTGCTGCCGTCACTGGCGCTGTTCGTGCTGCTGCCGCTGCTGTTGCGCCAGGGTCTGGGCTTCTGGCTCAGCCTGGGGCTGGCCAGTGCCGCTACCGTCGTCTGCTACCTGGCCATGCTGCCGCTGTTGCGCAAGTTCGGCGTTCAGCTATGAATTTGGTAGCTGAATGTGCAGCAATGACAAGGGGTAGGGGCCTAAAAGGCTTGAAGTCTCAATCGACCTTGGCGCCCGAGGTCTTGACCACCCGCTCGTAGCGCGCCAGCTCGCCCTTCATGAAGGCAGCAAAAGCCTCGGGTGTACTGGGCACCGGCTCGGCCATCAGGGCAGCGAAGCGGGTCTGCGTCTCCGGTGCCTTGAGTGCCGCGACGAAGGCTTGGTTCAGTTTGGCAATCACGTCCTTCGGTGTGGCCGCCGGCGCCACCAGGCCCCACCAGGTGTCGATGGCAAAGCCTTTGAGCGTGTCGGCCATCGGTGGCACTTCGGGCAGGGCCGGCGAGCGCTGCAGCGTGGTGACGGCAATCGCCTTGAGCTTGCCGCTGCGGATGTTGGGCGCGGCGCTGGCCAGGTTGTCGATGTTGAAGTCCACCTGGCCGCTGAGCAGCGCCAGCTGCGCCGGGTTGGCGCCGTTGTAGGGGATGTGCACGGCAAAGATGCCGGCCTGCGCCTTGAACATCTCGCCTGCCAGGTGGCCGGCGCTGCCGTTGCCGCCGGAGCCGTAGTTGAGCCGGCCCGGGTTGGCCTTGGCATAGGCGATCAGGTCGCGCAGGGTGTTGATGTGCAGCCGTTTGGCGGTGTCGGCATTCATCACCAGCACGTTCGGCACGCGCAGCATCTGCGTGATGGGGGCGAAGTCGGTGGCCGCGTTGTACGGCATGCGGCTGTAGAGCCAGGGGTTGACCGCGTGGGTGGCGGTGGCGGCGATGCCGATGGTCAGGCCATCCGGCGCGGCCTTGGCCACGGTGTCGGCACCGATGTTGCCGCCGGCGCCGGGCCGGTTCTCGATGATGACCGGCCCCAGCGTGTCCTTCACGCGTTCGGCCAGGGCACGCGCCGTGATGTCGATCGGCCCGCCCGCGGCATACGGCACGATCAGGCGGATCGGCTTGGTCTGTGCCAGGGAGGCGCCGGCAAACGGGGCCAGTGCGGCGCCAAGAAGTAGGGGTCTGCGTTTCATGCGGTCATTGTCCCGAAAATTACGAATGTCAGATGAGGACTATCCCTGACGCCTGCGCCGCAAGCGGGCGGCTTGTGGCTGCGGCCCGGCGCTGATGCGCCTTAACTTTGCTACGCAAAGTTAGCCTACGCCGCAAGCATGGCGCTATGCACCATGCTTGTCCGCCTCGCTGGTGAAGGCGTCGGCAAAGAACTCCTCTTCCGGCAGGCCGGCTTGTGCCGTGTAGTCGCGCCGGGCCGAGTCCACCACGATGGGCGCGCCGCAGGCATAGACCTGGTGGCCCGACAGGTCGGGCAGGTCCTGCAGCACGGCCTGGTGCACGAAGCCGGTGCGGCCATGCCAGTGGTCTTGCGGTAGCGCGTCCGAGATCACGGGCACGTACTGCAGGTTGGGTATCTCGGCGGCCTTTTGCACCACCCAGTCGTGCAGGTAGAGGTCGGCCGGGCGGCGGCCGCCCCAGTACAGCGTCACCGGGCGCGTGATGCCCTGGTGTTGCATGTGCTCCAGGATGGCTTTGATCGGCGCGAAGCCGGTGCCCGAGGCCAGCAGCACGATGGGCTTGGCCGAGTCTTCACGCAGGAAGAAGCTGCCGTACGGCCCTTCGATGCGCAGGATTTCCTTTTCCTTCATGGCGCCGAACACGTGGTCGGTGAACTTGCCGCCCGGCATGTGGCGGATGTGCAGCTCGATGGCCGGGCCGACCGGCGGCGTGGCTTCCTTGGCTGCGGCCAGGGTGTGCGGTGCATTCGCCATCGAGTAGCTGCGCCGCGCACCGTCGCGCAGCAGGAACTCCACGTACTGGCCGGCGTGGAAGGCGAAGCTGTCGTTGGCCGGCAGCTGCAGCCGCACGACCATCACGTCGTCCGATTTCTTTTCCAGCTGGTTCACGCGCACCGGCATCTTGCGCACCGGGTAGGCGCCTTCTTCGGTCACCTGGCGCGACTCCAGCACCACGTCGCTCTGCGGCACGGCACAGCAGGTCAGCACCAGGCCGGCGGCTTCTTCCGCCGCGCTGAGCGCTTTCTCCTGGTGCGGGCCATGGACCACGTTGCCGGAGAGCTTCTTGCACTTGCAGGAGCCGCAGGCGCCGTCCTTGCAGCCGTAGGGCAGGCCGACGCCGGCACGGATGGCGGCGGCCAGGATGGCCTCGCCAGCGCTGGCGTTGAAGGCCCGGCCGCTGGGCTGTACCGTCACCTGGAAGCGGGTGTGATCACTGCTCGACATCTTTTCGTTATCCTTGAAGCCATCAGATTGCAAAGGTTGGAATTTTGCCCTCAAACCAAAGCCCCCTCGGCGCGCTGCCGGCGCGCTTTCGCCGCGGGCGCGTGCTCATCGTCGGCTGCGGCGATGTCGGCTTGCGTGCGGCCCGCGCCCTCCAGGGCCGGGTGCGCCTGCTGGCCCTGACATCCTCGCCGTCGCGTCAGGCCGAGCTGCGCACACGCGGCATCACACCGCTGGCCGGCAACCTCGACCAGCCGGCCACGCTGCAGCGCCTGGCCGGCTTGGCCACGCGCGTGCTGCACCTGGCACCACCGCCTTCAGAAGGCTGGGGCGATCCGCGCACCCAAGCCCTGTTGCAAGCGCTGCGGCGGCGTTCGCTGCCCGGCGCGCTGGTCTACGGCTCCACCAGCGGCGTGTACGGTGATTGCGGCGGCGCCATCGTGCGTGAAACCCGGCCTGTCCAGGCCCGCACGCCGCGCGGCCAGCGGCGTGTCGATGCCGAGCGGGCGGTGCGCTTCTTCGGCCGCAGTGCCATGGTGCGGGCCAGCGTCCTGCGCATTCCCGGCATCTATGCGCCGGACCGCGAGGGCGGCACGCCGCGCGAACGCCTGCTCAAGCGCACGCCGGTGCTGAAGGCTGAGGACGACGTCTACACCAACCACATCCACGCCGACGACCTGGCGCGCGCCTGCGTCAAGGCCCTGTGGCACGGCCGACCGCAGCGCATCTACAACGCCAACGACGACACCGCGCTGAAGATGGGCGACTACTTCGACCTGGCAGCCGATCTCTACCGCCTGCCGCGCCCGCCGCGCGTGCCGCGCGATACGGCGCAGGACAAGCTGCCGCTGATGCTGCTGAGTTTCATGAGCGAGTCGCGCCGCATGGACAACACGCGGCTGAAACGGGAATTGCGGGTCAGGCTGCGCTATCCGACGGTGCGTGAGGGTTTGATGAAGGATTCCGGTTCATGAAACTGCCTGTGAGGTTCATGGCGTCATTTTGCGTGTCACACTTGCAGCCGGCGTCACATGAAAGTCGTTTCTCATGAATACATTGCACCGAACACGTACTCACCCAGCACTGCTTCCGCGGTATGTCACGCGCTTCAACTGCATAGGTGCTGATTGCGAAGACAGCTGCTGTACGGGCTGGAGCATTTCCATCGACAAGAAAACGTTTGATGCCTACTGTCAGGTCCAACATCCGGATCTGGCTCCCCGTCTCGCGCAATACGTCAAGCGTGAAGAAAGTCAGGCCACGGAAGCCAACTATGCGCGCATCGAACTCAAGCCAGAGACGGATGAATGTCCCTTTATCGAAAATCACCTCTGCTGCATTCAGCGGGACTTGGGTGAGGACCATTTGTCTGACATCTGCTTTTCTTACCCTCGATACTCGCGGAATTTCGGTGGTCAGCATGAGCAGGCCTTGACGCTGTCGTGCCCCGAAGCGGCACGGCAAGCCCTGTTGCACCCGGATGCTTTCGATTTTGTCGAGGCGACGATCAGTGTCCGCGAAGATACCGTCAGCCAGGTCGCGTCGATCCATGGCATGCCCCCGGACCTGATGAACGAGGTCCGTATTTTCTGCTTGCAACTCATGAGAGCTGAAGGGCTTGAGTTGTGGCAGAGGTTGGCGGTGCTGGGGGTGTTTTGCGAGAGCCTGACCACTACCTTGGCCAAGGAAGGGCCCTCGGCGGTGCCTGCGCTGCTGCAAGGTTTTGTCGCCATGGTGGAGGGGGGCATGGTCACGGATGCCCTGGTCAACCTGCAGCCCAACCATCAGATTCAGGCTGGCGTTTTTTCCGTGCTGTGGAAAAGCAAGGCATCCAAGACCGCCTCGCCCGTCCAGAACAAGGTGGCAGAGGCGATTGCCAAGGGCCTGGGCGCTGACCCGGTGACAGGAGAGGTTTCAGCAGAGCAACTGGTTGATGGCTACAGCCGTGGCATATCCCGGCTGCCCGCCGCGCTGCAGGCGGCTCCCTGGTTGCTTGAGCATTACATCCTGAACGAGATGTTCCGCGAATTTTTCCCGTTTGAAGGGGCTGCACCCTATGAGCATTATCTGAAGATCGTGTCGCGCTTCGGCTTGCTGCGGCTGATGCTGGCGGCGCAGTGCAATACCGAGGGGATGCTGCCCGACGCTGCGGCGCTGGTTCAAACGGTACACGTGTTTTGTCGCCGTTTCCAGCACGATAGCCACTTCGCCATCAGCGTCAACACCCTGTTCAAGAATACCGGCTGGTCGAAGCTGGAAAACGTCTATAGCTTTCTGCGTTCCTGAGGGGCAGGGCGTCTCCGAACTTGCGCGCGCCGGCGCGCTTCACATACCGCCTAGGTGCGGTCAGGTTCGCAAGAAGAGTGATGTCTCAGGGGCGAGACATGCCGCCTTGGGCGTGCCGGTTCGTGAGCGCAAACCGGTTGGGTATTCAGAGAGGTGGTGCCCGGGGCCGGAATCGAACCGGCACGCCTTGCGGCGGGGGATTTTGAGTCCCCTGCGTCTACCAATTTCACCACCCGGGCAGGGAGGAAGGCAAGAGCGAAATTATGGCACAGTGTGGGGCATGAAGTACCCGACCATCGAAGACGCCATCGGCAAGACGCCCCTGGTGGCCCTGCAGCGCATCAATGCCACCGAAAATGCCGCCCGCGGCAACGTGATCCTCGGCAAGCTCGAGGGCAACAACCCGGCCGGTTCGGTCAAGGACCGGCCGGCGCTGTCCATGATCAAGCGCGCCGAGGAGCGCGGCGACATCAAGCCGGGCGATACCCTGATCGAAGCCACTTCCGGCAATACCGGCATCGCCCTGGCCATGGCGGCGGCCATCAAGGGCTATCGCATGGTGCTGATCATGCCGGAGGACCTGTCGGTCGAGCGCGCCCAGACCATGAAGGCCTTTGGCGCCGAGCTCATCCTGACGCCCAAGTCCGGCGGCATGGAATACGCACGCGACCTGGCCGAGCAGATGGTCAAGAACGGCAAGGGCCGGGTGCTGGACCAGTTCGCCAATCCCGACAACCCGCGCATCCACTACGAGACCACCGGCCCCGAACTGTGGGAGCAGACCGGCGGGCGCATCACGCATTTCGTCAGTGCCATGGGCACCACCGGCACCATCACGGGCGTATCCCGTTTCCTGAAGGAAAAGAACCCGAAGGTGAAGATCATCGGCGCCCAGCCGAGCGAGGGCTCGCGCATTCCCGGCATCCGCAAGTGGCCGCAGGAATACCTGCCCAAGATCTACGATGCCAGCCTGGTGGATGAGCTGGTCTATGTGAGCCAGTCCGATGCCGAGGAGATGTGCCGCCGCCTGGCACGCGAGGAAGGCATCTTCGCCGGCATCTCGGCCGCCGGTGCCTGCTGGGTGGCACAGGAAATCGCCCAGCGCGAGGAGAACGCGACCATTGTGTTCGTCGTCTGCGACCGTGGCGACCGTTATCTGTCCACCGGGGTCTTTCCGGCCTGAACGCAGCACGCACCATCGAAAGACCATGACGCACGAATACCGTTTCTGCCCCAGCTGCGCTGCACCGTTGGCACCAATGGTGCAGTTGGAGGATGGCGGCGAAAGAGAGCGGCTGCGCTGCACGGTCTGTGATTTCACGCACTGGAACAACCCGACGCCGGTGCTGGCAGCGGTGATCGAATACCGGGGCCAGATCCTGCTGGCGCGCAACGCCGCCTGGAGCGGCAAGATGTACGCACTCATCACCGGCTTCATGGAGGCCGGTGAAACCCCGCAGGAGGGCATCGCGCGCGAAATTCGCGAGGAAACCAGCCTGGAGCCGCTGGAGCTCAACCTCATCGGCGTCTATGACTTCCAGCGCATGAACCAGGTCATCGTGGCCTACCACGCACGCTGTGAGGGCGAGGTGAGCCTGTCGCCGGAACTGGTGGATTACCGGCTGTTCACGCCCCAGGCAGTCAAATGCTGGCCCGCCGGCACCGGCTACGCCCTGGCGGACTGGTTGAAATCGCGCGGCCATACGCCGCAATTTCTGGACTGGTCCCACGGGTAAATCACGGGTCGGGCCGTGGCCCAATGCTCGTACACTCGCGGCAGGTAGCAATCTGATTGATGAACTGGCGTTGGGACATGCCGGTTACGTGGCATACGTTAGAAGGATTCTCAGATGACGGGCTTTCAAGGATTGGTGTTCGCCGAGCGCGACGACAAGTTGCTGGCACAAGTCCAGGCGATGGCGGACCGGCCACCGCTGGATGAGTCCATGCTGCGGACTTTGCTGAGCCAGGCTGGCTACGGCCACTGGTTCCTGCTGGATGCCGCCCTGGCGACGCTGGTGGCGCGCTACAACTCGATGCCGACCGAGTTCGAGGTGACCGTGGGAGAGCGGCGCGACGCCAGTTTCATGCTCGACATCGCCAAGGACGCCTTATGCGTCTGGGCCAACGTGGTGCCCGCCTTTGGCGGCAAGGCCCTGACGCCCGATGACATCGCACGGGCGCTGGCGGAATCCGGGGTGACCTTCGGCATTGACGAAGCCGCTTTCCAGCAGATCTGCGATGCCACTGAGCCAGGCCGTGTGCAGATTGCGGCAGGTGTGGCGCCGGTGCATGGCGAAGATGCCCGCTTCAAGAAGTTGATCGACCTGGCCCGTGATCGCGCGCCCAAGGTCAACGACCAGGGGCTGATCGATTTTCGGGAGCATGGCGACATTCCGAGCGTGGAGGCCGGCACCCCCCTGATGCAGCGCATCCCCGCCACGGCTGGCGTCGAAGGGCGCGATGTGCGCGGCACAACGCTGCCTGCCACCCCCGGGCACGACCATTCCTTTGCCGACAAGCTGGCTGGCGTTTCCCCGGCCAGCGATGATCCCAATGTGCTGGTGGCCGCTACCAAGGGGCAGCCGGTGTTCGTGAGCCATGGGGTGATGGTGGAGCAGGTGCTGTCGCTCGGCAACGTCGACATGGACTGCGGCAATATCACTTACGACGGCTCGGTGCGGGTTGAGGGCGATGTCCTGTCGGGGATGAAAGTCCATGTCACCGGTGACATCCAGGTGACGGGTACGGTCGAAGGGGGGGGGCTGGAGGCCGGTGGCAGCATCCAGGTGGGTGCCGGCATCATTGCCCACGCCAAGGTGCGGGCGGCCGGCTCGGTATCGGCACGCTTTGTCGAAAACTCACAGATCCATGCCGGTACGGTGATCGCCATCGACGACATGGTCTTGCAGAGCGAACTGCAGGCACTCAATCAGATCCTGATCGGCGTGAAGTCGCCGCAACGCGGGCGGTTGGTGGGTGGTTCAGCCCGCAGCATGATGTTGATTCAAACCCCCTTGCTCGGCGCAGAGTCCAGTGGCGTCACCAGTGTGCAGGTGGGTGTCAATCCCGTGCTGGAAGCGCGTTACCAAGAGCTGGCGCAGATCATCGAGAAGCAGAACGCCGACCAGGAGAACGTGAAAAAGGTGGTCAAGCACCTGATGCAGCATGGCGACCCGAAGGGGATGCTGCCGCGCGCCAAGGCCTCCTGGCAGCATGCCGTTCAGCTGTGGGCCCACTCCATCAAGGAGAAGGACGAGCTGGAACAGCAGCTGGCACTGGTGCGCGATGCACGGGTGGAGATTGGCCTGGGGGTGGCGGGGACGGTTGACCTGATGTTCGGCAAGCACACGCGTCGTCTGCAGCGCAGCTTTGACGCCGGGGTGTTTTCGGTGGACGAAGCCGGTCACATCGTCTTTGCCGGCAAGGGGTTCGAGCCGGTGGTGGTGCACTGAGTCGTTGCCAGAAATTGCTTAAAATTACAGCAATTGAAGGAATTGTGATGAACATTGACAGAGAACTCGATACCCGCGGCCTGAACTGCCCCCTGCCCATCCTCAAGGCGAAGAAGGCACTGGCTGAGATGCAGAGCGGCCAGACGCTCAAGGTGATTGCCACCGATGCGGGTTCGGTACGTGATTTCGTGGCATTCGCCAAGCAGACCGGCAACGACCTGCTTGAGCAGGCCACCGAAGGCAAGGACTACATCCACGTCCTGCGCCGGCGCTGAAGCCGTGCCCCGGCTGCAGCCGGGGCTTCTTCCCGCATCAGAGTTTCAGGGTCTTCAGGTAGTCGCGGAAACGCTGGCCTACCTCGGGGTGCGACAGGGCGATCTCGACGGTCGCCTCCAGAAAACCTTCCTTGCTGCCGCAATCGTGGCGCTTGCCGGCGTAGGCATAGGCGTGCACCGCTTCGGTCTTGAGCAGGCCGGCGATGCCGTCGGTCAGTTGCAGTTCACCGCCTGCGCCGCGCGGTTGCTGGCGAATCTGCTCGAACACGGCCGGTGTCAGGATGTAGCGGCCCGCGACGCCCAGGCGTGACGGTGCATTTTCCGGCGCCGGCTTTTCGACGATTTGCCGAATCTTGAGCAAACGCTCGCCATCGGGCTCGCCGGCGACGATGCCGTAGCGGCGCACATGGTCGAGCGGCACTTCCTGTACCGCGATCACCGAGTTGCCCAGGCGTGCAAACTGCTCGACCATCTGCGCCAGCACCGGCTGGCCGCCGGGTGGCCCCAGCATCAGATCGTCGGCCAGCAGCACGGCGAACGGGGCGTCCTCGGTCAGGTGTTCGGCGCACAGCACCGCATGGCCCAGACCGAGCGCGCGCGGCTGGCGCACATAGGAGCACAGCATGTCGTCCGGCTGCACCGAGCGCACCAGGTCGAGCAGGGCCTGCTTGCCGCTCTGCTCCAGTTCGTTTTCCAGCTCGTAGGCGGTGTCGAAGTGGTCTTCGATGGCGCGCTTGTTGCGCCCGGTCACGAACACCATGTGGCGAATGCCGGCGGCATAGGCTTCTTCCACCGCGTACTGGATCAGCGGCTTGTCCACTACCGGCAGCATCTCCTTCGGCGCCGCTTTGGTGGCCGGCAGGAAGCGCGTGCCCAGACCGGCCACGGGGAAGACGGCGGTTTTGACCTTGTTCTGACTCATGCCCCGATTCTCCCTTCAATTCATGATTGTTCGATAACGCAGCATCACAGCCCGCGTGCATGAAGTGCCTCCTGCGCGGAACGCCGTGGAACCGGCTTGGCCGGGCCACTGGCGTTGCCCCCTTGAGGGGGGTGGCGAAGCGACACGCAGTGCGCGCAGCCTGGGGGTGTTACTTGAGGCGCGCCAGCTGCTCTTTGACTTTTTCCAGTGTGGCGGTGAAGTCGGCGACACGCTTCTTTTCCTGCTCGATCACGGCCGGCGGCGCCTTGGCGACGAAGGCCTCGTTGCCGAGCTTGCCATTGGCCTTGGTGATCTCGGTTTGCAGACGCTCGGCTTCCTTGCCCAGTCGCACCTTCTCGGCCGCGACATCCACCTCCATGTGCAGGCAGACGCGGGCTTCGCCCACCACCGCCACCGGGGCCGCTTGCGCTGCAGCGGCCCAGGCGACCTCGTCGTCGAACACCTTGACTTCGCTCAGCTTGGCCAGCGCCTGCAGCACTGGCGCGGATTGCTGGATGAAGGCGGCCTCGGCGGCATGGCTGGCGACAGCGTACAGCGGCAGGCGGGTGGCGGGGGATACCTTCATCTCGCCGCGCAGGTTGCGGCAGGCATCCACCAGCTGCTTGAGCTTGGCGATTTGTGCCATCGCCTCGCGGTCAATGCGCTCCGGCTGGCTCACCGGGTAGGCGGCGATGCTGACGGACTCGCCAGCGCGACCGGCGACCGGCGCCACCTTCTGCCACAGCTCTTCGGTGATGAAGGGGATCAGCGGGTGGGCCAGGCGCTGGATGGTTTCCAGCGTGCGGATCAGGGTGCGGCGCGTGGCGCGCTGCTGAGCGTCGTCGCCGGTGTTGATCTGGACCTTGGCGATTTCCAGGTACCAGTCGCAGAACTCGTTCCAGACGAAGTCGTAGATCGTGTTGGCAACATTGTCCAGCCGGTAGTCGGCAAAACCCTGGGCCACGTCAGCCTCGACCTGCTGCAACAGCGACACGATCCAGCGGTCGGCCGCGCTGAAGCGCAGGTGGGTGCCGGTCGCACATTCCGCTTCGCTGAGTTCCCTGAGACCGCAGTCATAACCCTCGCAGTTCATCAGTACGAAGCGGGTGGCGTTCCACAGCTTGTTGCAGAAGTTGCGGTAGCCCTCGCAGCGCTTGCTGTCGAAGTTGATGTTGCGCCCCAGCGAGGCCAGCGAGGCGAAGGTGAAGCGCAGCGCGTCGGCACCGAAGGCCGGGATGCCGTTGGGGAATTCCTTCTCGGTGTTCTTGCGCACCTGCGGCGCGGTCTCGGGCTTGCGCAGGCCGACCACGCGCTTGTCCAGCAGGGGCGCGAGCGCGATGCCGTCGATCAGGTCCACCGGGTCCAGCACATTGCCTTCGCTCTTGCTCATCTTCTGGCCCTGCGCGTCGCGCACCAGGCCGTGGATGTAGACGTGCTTGAACGGCACCTTGCCGGTGAAGTGGGTCGTCATCATGATCATGCGGGCGACCCAGAAGAAGATGATGTCGTAGCCGGTGACCAGTACGCTGGAGGGCAGGTAGAGGTCGAAGTCCTGCGTCTTCTCCGGCCAGCCCATGGTGGAGAACGGCACCAAAGCCGAGGAGTACCAGGTGTCGAGCACGTCCTCGTCGCGCCTCAGTTTCTTGCCGGGGGCCTTGGCCTGCGCTTCGGCTTCGTTGCGCGCCACGATCACGTTGCCGGCTTCGTCGTACCAGGCCGGGATCTGGTGGCCCCACCAGAGCTGGCGCGAGATGCACCAGTCCTGGATGTTGTTCATCCACTGGTTGTAGGTGTTGACCCAGTTCTCGGGCACGAACTTCACCGCGCCGCTGTCCACCGCGTCGATGGCCTTCTGCGCAATGCTCTTGCCGGTCGGGTCGCCCTTGCCGACCTGGCTCATGGCCACAAACCACTGGTCGGTCAGCATGGGCTCGACGATCTGGCCGGTGCGGGTGCAGATGGGCACCATGAGCTTGTGCTTCTTGGTTTCCACCAGCGCGCCGATGGCTTCCAGGTCCTTCACGATGGCCTTGCGCGCGACGAAGCGGTCCAGGCCGCGGTATTGCTCGGGGGCGTTCTCGTTGACAGTGGCCTGCAGCGTCAGCACACAGATCAACTCCAGTTTGTGACGCTGGCCCACCTGGTAGTCGTTGGGGTCATGGGCCGGCGTGACCTTGACCACACCGGTGCCGAACTCCTTGTCGACGTACGCGTCGGCAATCACAGGAATCTGGCGGCCCACCAGTGGCAGCATCACCATCTTGCCGATGAGATGTTGGTAACGCTCGTCCTCAGGGTGCACCATCACGGCCACGTCGCCCAGCATGGTCTCGGGGCGGGTGGTGGCGACCGTCAGGCTGCCGGAGCCATCGGCCAGCGGGTAGGCGATGTGCCAGAGCGAGCCGTCCTTCTCTTCGCTTTCCACTTCCAGGTCCGACACGGCCGACTGCAGCACCGGGTCCCAGTTGACCAGGCGCTTGCCGCGGTAGATCAGGCCCTGCTCGTACAACTGCACGAAGGTCTCGGTCACCACGCCCGAGAGCTTGTCGTCCATGGTGAAGTACTCGCGGCTCCAGTCCACACTGTCGCCCATGCGGCGCATCTGGGTGGTGATGGTGTTGCCGCTCTGTTCCTTCCACTCCCACACGCGGGCCACGAAGTTCTTGCGCCCCAGATCGTGGCGGCTGATCTTCTGCTCCTGCAGCTGGCGCTCCACCACGATCTGCGTGGCGATGCCGGCGTGGTCGGTGCCCGGCACCCAGACCGTGTTGGCGCCGGCCATGCGGTGGTAGCGCGTCAGCGAGTCCATGATGGTCTGGTTGAAGGCGTGGCCCATGTGCAGCGTGCCGGTCACATTGGGCGGCGGCAGCTGGATGGCGAACGAGGGCACGCCGTCCTTGGCCTTGCCGGTGCCGCGGTAGCCGGCCGTGGCATAACCACGGCGCTCCCATTCGGGACCCCAGTGCGCCTCGAGGGCGGCCGGTTCGAAGGATTTGGACAGGCTGTTGAGGCCGGGCTGCTGGACGGTGTCGCTCATGGAATACGGCTTGATCGGAAAAAGCGGCATCCGTCCGGGTGGTTCAGGATGCCATGGCGCCCCTGGTGTGGCAGGGCGAGGAGATGGCCAATTTTATGCGATCGACCGGCTCGGCCCGGCGGGGCCTGCGCCCTGTATCACCGGCCGGCATGGCGCCGCAGGACCGGCATGGCCAGTGTGGCAGCGGCGGCGAGGCCCGCCAGCGCCAGACCGGCACCGGTGATGGCCGGCACCACCCCCACCTGGTTGACCAGCGCCCCGGCAGCCACCCCCGACACGGCCGGCAGCACCTGCGAGGTGATGGCGTACATCGACATGACCCGCCCGCGCAGGGCCTCGGGGGCCTGCGTCTGGATGCCGGCCACCACCAGGCTGATGACCATGCCGCCCAGTATGCCGACGCAGGCCAGGGCCAGTGCCGACAGCAGCGGCGACGGAATGGCGCCCAGCAGGGCAAAGACCAGGCCGGCAAGCGCCACACCGCCCAGGATGGTGCGGCCGTGGTGCAGACGCCGGGCCAGTAGCAGGGCCAGCACGCCGCCGATGATCAGGCTGATGGCCAGCAGTCCCAGGTAGGCGCCGCGTTGCGCTTCCGTCAGGCCGAGCTGCTGGCGCGCCAGCTTCGGCAACAGGATCTGCAGCGGCCCCGTCATGGCGTAGCCGATCACTGCCGCCAGCATCAGCTGGCGCAGCAGCGGCGCGGACCCGACGGCGCGGAAACCCTCGGCGATGTCGGCCCACACCGACTGCGACGACGGTACGGGATTGGCATGGGTGCGCAGGCGCAGCAGCAGCGCCGACGACAGCCCGAAGCCCAGCGCCGAGGTGGCCAGCACGGCGGGCCAGGCATGGGCGCTGCGGACCAGGCCGATCAGCAGCGGGGCCAGGCCGAAGCCCAGCAGCACCTGCAGGTTGAAGACAATGGTCAGCGGCCGCAGTTCAGTGGCCGAGGCGACCTGGCCCAGCGCCGTCAGGCGTGCCGGCCCGACGAAGGACCAGGCCAGGCCACCGGCAAAGGCGCCCAAGAGCACCCAGGCCGCCCGTTCACCGGCGGCGGCACCGGTGTCTGCCCACCAGAGGCAGGCCAGACCCAGCAGGAACAGGGCCTGGGCCCCGTGGATGACGCGCCCCGGTGCCATGCGGTCGCACAGCACGCCGCCGAACCAGCCGAAGACGATCGAACTGCCGAAGGCCAGGCCAAAGCCGAGCCCGGACAACAGGTCCGACCCCACCGCCTCCTGCAGATACAGGATGACGGTGTAGTTGAACATGTGCCCGGCCGTGAAGGCCAGCAGACACGACAGCAGGAATGGAATATGCCGGCGCATCAACTCACTTCGCGCTGCCGGGCTGCAGCTGGATCAGTGTCGGCTGCGCATCCTCGATGTGCCAGGACGGGAAGCTGGCGCTGGAGAGGAAGACGCGGCCGTCGCGGCCGTCGCGGCCGAACTCGACATCCCGCGTGAAGGTGGCCTTGCGCGGCAGCGGGTAGAAGCGCCAGGTGCCGCTGCTTATGTCCAGGCACTGCGCCGAGTCGGAATTGGTGCCCGTGACCCAGACCTGGTGGCGCTGGCGGTCCACGTTCAGCGCATAGGGGGTGTCGCTGCCCTTGGGCAGCACTGGCAGGTCGAAGGGGGTGAATTTTCCGCTGGCCGGCTCGTAGCGCAGGATGGCCGATTCGTTGAACATGACGATCCACAGGTTGCCGTCGCGGTCGCTGCGCAGCCGGCGCGGGCCCTTGAGCGGCGTGGGGATCATGGTGACCCGGCCGCTGGCCGGGTCGATGGAGGCGATCTCGTCGGTGTGCAGGCGCGCGATCCAGACGGTACCGTCGGGTGTGATGTCAATGCCGTAGGGCAGCGGCACGCCGGTGGAGACGTGGTCGACCTTGACCCAGTTGGTGATGGGAAGCCCCCAGGCGATGAGCTTGAAGAAGAAGGGCGTCAGCTTGACCGTGAGCTTCTCCATGAAACTGCGAAACGGCAGGTCGTAGGTGGTGAACTTCGCCGTGCTGCGGTCGAACATGGCGACCTGGTTGGACAGCGCCAGCGTGAACCAGACGCGGTCCTTGGCATCGATGCGCACCGTGTGCGGGTAGAAGCCGCTGTCCATCTCGTGCGCCTTGAAGGTTTTGCGCACGGGGTCGAACTCGATCAGCCGGCGCTGGTAGGACGGCGTGATGAACACATGGCCGTCCTTGCGCGACTCGGCCAGCGAATGAATGCCCTGGTAGGTCTCGTGCTTGGGAAAATCACGCAGTCGGCCGGCCAGCAGCCCCCCCAGCTTGTCGCCGGCCTCGGGTGGAATCTTGTAGACCGTGTAGGCCCCGGTGTCGGGGTTCACCTCGTACAGCCGGTCCTGCAGGTTGTCTCCGACGTAGACGCTACCGTTGCTGTGCATGAGGAAGTCGTGCATTTGCGAAAAGCGGTCACCCAGCGGCAACTCGGTGATCTGTGCACTCGTCAGATGCTCGCGCCACGGCGTGGTGGCCGGCACGAGTTCCGGTTGGGCCGCGATGTATTTCCAGTGCGCCGCCAACTGCGCCGGCAGCTCCTTTTGCGCCTGACTGGACAGGCGCGAGCCATAGCGCACCATGCGCTGGATGGCGGTTTCCCATTCCTCGGCACTGCGTTCGCGACGCAGGAAGACCGAACCCTGCTGGTGGCAGAAGCCGCAGTGCAGCAGGAACTCCTTGCGGATCGCGGTATCCGGCATGGCCTTTTCCAGCGTGGCGGTCCAGGCATTGGAGGGGCGCTGTTCGGCCAGTGCGCGGGTGTCCTTCTCGGAGACCAGTGTCAGCACCGGGCTGGCGTGCAGGTCCTGTGACCGCACCGTCAGATCCTTGAAGCCCGGTTTTCTCAGGCGCAGCACAAAGGCGTGCGCCACGTCCGGCAGCGCGGCCTGGCCATGCGCATCGGTGAAGCGGGTGTGCTCGAACGCGCCCTGCTGCGGTTTGCCGGAGGCGGGATAGCCGTTGTCGGAAACGTCGATCGGTGCCGCTTGCTGCGGGGTCTGCGTCACCATGACCAGGCCCAGCGCCCGGCCCGCCTCACCGCGGACCTTGAGCGTCAGGGCCTGGGCGTTCCAGCCTGACAGGGCCAGCAGGCCGGCCATGACGGCGGCAAAGGCCGTCCGCGGGGTGCGGTGTGCGAAGCATCTTTTCATGTCAGTCTCCTCCTGGTTGGTGTTGTGCTGTCATTTCGCCTTGCAGACGGCGTCGCATGAGCGCGGCATACCGGGTCGGCCAGCAGCGCGACAGCCACCAGGCCAGGCGCGCGGTTGCGCTGAAAAGCAGCAGCGTCTTTCCATGCGTAGCGGCCCTGACAATGGCCTCGGCCACCTCGTCCGGCGTGGCCTGGCGGCCGGTTGTCAGACGGCTGTGGCCGGCGGGTCGTCCGTCGCCGCCGAGTGCGGCCCGATCGATGCCGGTATCGATGAACGAGGGGCAGACCAGCAGAACGCTGACGCCCTCGTCGGCCAGCTCGGCGCGCAGGCTGTCGAAGAAACCGTGCAGCGCGTGCTTGCTGGCGGCGTAGCCGGTACGCCCGATCAGCGGGGAAAAACCGGCGACGCTGGAGATGGTGATGACCAGGCCGCGCGTGGCGCACAGATCGGCCAGGGCGGCGTGGGTGCAATGCACGGCGCCGAAGAAGTTCACGTCCATGACGCGGCGGATCACGTCGAGGCGCGTGGCGGCAAAGGCGCTGCGGTGGGCGATGCCGGCGTTGTTGACGAGAGCGTCGATGCGGCCCAGGCGCTCGTGGATGGCCTGTATCGCGGTGGCGCAGGCGGCCGCGTCGGTCACGTCACAGGCTTGCGTGTCAACTTCGCAGCCTTGCGCCGCCATGTCGCGCGCCAGAGCCTGCAGACCCTGCGGGTCGCGGTCCAGGGCGGCGACACGGGCACCCGCCGCACCGAAGCGCAGGCACAGGCTGCGGCCAAGACCGCCGGCCGCACCGGTAATGACGACGACCTTGTCCCGAAAGCTGCGCGGTTTCATGCGGGCGAGAGTGCGTGCGTTGTGCCCGAGCGTGCCCGGCGGTACAGCTCGAACACCTCGGCCGAGGTGTAGTGCGGCGTGTAGCCGAACACGGTCTTCAGGCGCGTGTTGAGCAATACCGGCCGGTAGCGCAGAAAGTCCAGCTGTTCCGGCCCGTACTGCGTCAGGCCCAGCGGCTTGAGCATGGCCAGCGCACCCTGCAGCAGCCAGGCTGGCAGCACCAGGCGGCGCTTGCCCAGGCGTGCCGCGATCTCGCGCAGGGTCAGGGCGCCGTCGCCCGCCACGTTGTAGATGCCGGCCGGACCATCGTCGATGGCGCGCACGATGATGGCCACCACGTCCTGGTCCCAGATGAACACGAAGGGGCTCTCCGAGCCGGCAATCGCCAGCAGGCGGGGCTTCTCGAACAGGTCGGTGATCTGGTTGTGTACCGTTGCGCCCAGGATGGTGCCGATGCGCAGCACCACCTGCTCCAGCGCCGGATGGCGGGCGCGGTAGTCGGCCAGCATCTCCTCCACCAGCCGTTTGTGGTGCGCGTAGGCGAAGACCTCGTTGCCGCGTACCGGCATGTCCTCGGTCAGCCAGGCCGGGTTGTCGGCGTGGTAGCCGTAGGCGGCGCCGCTGGAGGAGACGATGATGCGTCGCACGCCGTGCTGAACGCAGGCCTGCAGCACATTGCGGGTGCCGTTCACGTCCACGTCGTATTCGAAGTCGCGGCGGCTGTTGCGCCCGGGCGTGACGATGGACGCCAGATGCACGACGGTGTCGATCTGGTGGCGGGCCAGGAGGTCGGCGATGGCCGGCGAGCGGATGTCCGCCACCGCATAGTCCACGCCGGGCAGGCGTTTTGACGGCTCCCGGATGTCGAGGGCAACGACTCCCGCCGGGCGGTCTGGCAGGTCCGGCTGCGCCAGCCGGGCCAGCACCTGACTGCCCAGGTAGCCGCCGGCCCCGGTGACCAGGACGCGGTGCGCGCTCATGAAACGGCTTCCCCGGGGTCGCGGTTTTTCCAGTAGCTGGCGAGCGTCATGCCGGCGACGATGTGCCAGATGCCCCACCAGGCCGTCACGATGGCCATGCCGCCCAGGCCGTTGAAGAAGTTGAAGATCAGGATCAGGCCCAGCCCGGAGTTCTGGATGCCCATCTCGAAGGTGATGGCGCGGCGGTCGCGCTCGGGCAGGCGCAGGGCGGCGGCCAGGCTGTAACCGGTCACCAGTGCCAGCAGGTTGTGGATGAATACCACCAGCAGCACGAACTGGATGTAGGCCAGGAAGTGCTTGAAATTGGCGGCCAGCGCGCCCACGATGAAGCCCACTAGCACCAGCAGGGACAGCACCTTCATCGGCTTGCGGATGCGCTGTGCGAAAGCGGGGAATCTGCGCGCCACCCACATGCCCAGTACCAGCGGCACGCCCAGCAGCAGCACGATGACTTCCAGCATTTCCCAGGGACTCATGGCAACCTGCTTCATCAGGCCGCTGGTGACCGGGTGCAGATTGCCCCAGAAGGCGAAGTTCAGCGGCGTCATGACCAAGGCCACCGCCGTGGACAGGGCGCTCACACTGACCGAGAGCGCCGTGTTGCCCTTCGCGTAGTGCACCAGGAAGTTGGAGATGTGGCCGGCCGGGCAGGAGGAGACCAGGATCATGCCCAGCGCGATGCTGGGAAGGGGGTTCAGCAGCCAGACCAGCACATAGGTCATGGCCGGAAACAGGATGTGGTGGCCGATCAGGCCCAGCGCCAGCGCCTTGGGCGTCTTCAGCGCGGCCTTGAAGTCATCAATCTTCAGCTCCAGTGCCACACCGAACATCACCAGACCCAGCACCGTGTTCAGCAGGGTCAGGGTCTGTGGGTTGAAGCTCAGTTGCACCTGGTCGATGGGCGCCATGGGGTGTCTCCTCGTTGTTGTCGCGTGGGGCCGTATTCGATGGCGGCAGCCCAGCTTCTTTCTGGTGTGCTGAAACTTTAGGGCAAACTCGCGCTGTTGTCCCGCATCATTCGGGACACACGGACATCAATTCGGGACAGCCCGCCCGCCGGCATCAACCGCCATGCAAGACTCCTTCAGCGTTACGGCCAGATTCACCCAGGCCATTGTCGAGGCCGCGCAGCGCCAGGGCGTCAGCCTGCCCGAGACCTTGCGCGAATCCCTGACACGGCACAGCCGGGTGCCGATGGCGCAGCAGGACGCGCTATGGACGCTGTTCGCCGAGGCCGCCGCCGATCCGCTGGCCGCCCTGCGCGTGGGCACCGACTTGCAGGCCGGTCATCTGGACATCGTGGGCATGCTGCTGCTGAGCTGCGACACGCTGGGCGACGGCCTGGAGGTGCTGACGGAGTACGCGCCGATCATCGGCGACAACGCCCGCTTCGACATCGCGACGGATGCCCGGGGCGTGGTGCTGCGCTACACGCCGGACTACGAGGTCTGCCGCGAGTTGCGGGTGGAGGCGGCGCTGGGCTGCGTGATCAGCCTGGCACGCTGGATGACCAATGGCCGTTTCCGTCCGCATGAAGTGCTGTTCATGCATGCCCCCCGCGGCGAGGCGGCCGCCTATGAAGCCGTGCTGGGCTGCCCGGTCCGTTTCAGCCAGTCCGTCAATGGCGTGCGCATGGAAGCCGGCATGCTCGATTGCAGCCTGATCCAGGCGGGCATACAGTTGCATGCCCATCTGCGGGCGCTGGCCGACGACATGCTGGCCTCGCTTCAGCAGGGCAGTGTCTCGGTGCGTGTGCAGCAACTGATCCGCGAGCATCCGCGCTGGGGCAAGGAGCGCATCGGCGAGCAACTGGGCATGAGCGGGCGGCACCTCAACCGCAAGCTGGCGGCGGAGTCCATCTCGTTCAAGGGGCTGCGCGAGATGCTGCTGCATGACATGGCCGTGCAGGCGCTGCGCAGCGGTCAGGCCGCCTCGGCGGTCAGCGAGAAGCTGGGCTTTTCGGACGAGAACGCCTTCGCCCGCGCCTTCCGGCGCTGGAACGGCCAGACGCCGGCGCAGTTCGCACGCGCCGGTACAGCGCCGGCACAGCCGCCCAACGCCGGCGCTTGATCAGCCCGGCAGTTGCTTCGCGGCCTGGACGCAGGCCGTCAGCACCTCGCGGTTGCCGATCTGGTTGGCCAGCAGCAGGATCAGGCGGGCATTGAGCAGTTCCGACTGCTCACGGTCCAGCCCCGTGTGGGCGTCGAGCAGCTGTTCGTAGAAGGTGTCGGCGTCCTGGAAATGCAGGGTGGTTTTCATGGGCGGTTCCTCAAGACTGCAGGCCCAGGGCCTGTTCGATGGCCTGGACCAGATCGGCGTCCACGCTTTCGCCGGTGGCGGCCAGGTAGCCATCGGGTCGCACCAGGGCCCAGGCATGGCCGAACACGTGGCAGGCGCCCTGCAGATGGCCCTGCGGGTCGCGCACATGCTCGATCGCCTGGGCACGGCTGTCCGGCCCGACCACCTGTACGCAACGCACCGGCGCCTGGCCGGCCAACTGGCGCAGGCGTTGGGCGGCGGCGGCCGACATGTCCCCGAACACCAGTACCAGCAGGTCGCCGTCGGCCCACTCGATCAGGTCGTTGACCGTGCCACGGCTGTTGTCCGGCCAGCGGAAGCTCACGTTCTGCACCGACAGGCCGCCGGTGCGGTCGCAGATGCTGGAGTGGGTGTAGCTGTTGGCCATGGCCATGCGGCCGGTGTTGATGAGCGGGCGCGCAAACGGGTACTGACGCGCCAGGCTGATGGCCGCCGTGCGGAAGGTACGCTCCATGCCGTCGGCCGGGCGCAGGAAGCGCGCCGTGCGGTTGGTCACCTGCACGTTCTGCGCCGCAGCTTCGTGGCGCTCCTCGTTGTAGCTGTCCAGCAGGCTGGCCGGGGCACGGCCCTTGAGCACGGCGGCGAGTTTCCAGGCCAGGTTGTCGGCGTCGGCCACGCCGGTGTTGCCGCCGCGCGCGCCGAAGGGGCTGACGATCTTGGCCGTGTCACCCATGAAGAAAACGCTGCCGATGCGCAATTTGTCCAGGCACTGGCTGCGGTAGGCGTAGGGGCCGACCCAGACGATCTCGCATTCGACGTCGGGGCCGAACTGCTGGCGCAGCCGCTCGCGCACCTTGTCCTCGCGACTCACCTCCTGCAGGTCGGCGTTGGGCTCCATCTGGTAGTCGATGCGCCAGACGTCGTCGGCCATCAGGTGCTGCCAGACCGAGCGGTTGCCGTTGAAGGGCGCCTCGATCCAGGTGTGGCGCTCCTTGGGCGGGTGGTTCTTGAAGCGCACGTCGGCGATGCACCAGCGGTCGTCGCCGCGGCGCGAGGTCATGGTGGCGCCGCACCAGCCGTGGAAAGGGGTGTGCGAGCCGCTGGCATCGATCACGTGCTCGGCCTCCAGCTGGTAGCTGCCGGCCGGTGTCTCCACCGTCAGCGTGGCATAGCCGTCGTGCTGCTTGAAGCCGACCACGCGCGATGTCCAGCGCATGTCCACATGGCCCAGGCCGTAGATGCGCTCCACCAGATAACCCTCGATGTAGAACTGCTGGATGTTGATGAAGGGCGGCTGGGCCGACAGGCCGAAATTGCTCTGCTGGCGCAGGTCGAAGGAATAGACCTCGTCGTGGCCGGCGAAGGTGCGTCCCACGCTCCACTGGATGCCCTTGGCGGCAATGCGCTCGTACACCCCCAGGCGCTGGAAGATTTCCAGCGACTTCTGCGTGTAGCAGATGCCGCGCGAGGAGGCCCCCTTGACGCCCACCGTGTTGTCTTCATCGAGCAGCACGGCCGGCAC